>Ga0075421_100005121_pt1 | contig 15816 bp, 16 predicted proteins | sample SoiMetdeltSBSDD5_FD_75292 | JGI IMG/M metagenome (GOLD analysis project Ga0075421, IMG submission 75292) | Bulk soil microbial communities from a Populus tree surrounding site in Tennessee, USA - Soil MetaG P. deltoides SBSDD5 | ecosystem: Environmental > Terrestrial > Soil > Tree plantation...
ACGAGGCTCGCGTCATCGCTGAACGTGCCGTGAAACTTCACGATGTGCGTCACGTCTGCGGGCGCGGCGGCCATGTCATCGATGTTGGCGATCGTGTAGCACGGCTTTTTCTTCAACTGGAACGCACGCTCGAGGATGCCGTCGTAGTTGGTGGTGTACAGGAGCGGCAGTCCCATGTCGACGAGGGCGGAATGTGCGCGGGACCGGGCGATTATTTCGTCCGGCGGATTGAAGCGGCGGTCCATCTCGCTTCGTAAGGGACCGATGCTCCCCTTGATTGCAACGTAGTATTCCGCGAGCTGCAAGACTGTCCCGTGCAACCTGAAGATCTCCGCGTTATACCCGAGGTCCTCCGCCATGAAGTCGATCAGCCTTGTCCATGACGGAAGACCGAGAGGAATCGAGAGTCCCGCACCCACAAAGGGAATCAGTTTGCCGTCCCGCCGCAGCTCCCGCAGCGTATCGGATTCGTTCGCGACCGCCATCGGTGAACGTCTAATTCAGCACCAGCCGCGCATCCTTCACCAGCTTGCGCCATTTCGCGATCTCGCTCTTGATGTGCGCGCTGAACTGATCGGGCGTGCTGCCGACGGGCGTCGAGCCTTCGGCACCGAAGCGTTGCGCCGTATCCGGTGATTTCACTGCTTCCGCGACAGCTACGGAAAGCTTGTTGACGAGAGGCCGCGGTACCTTCGCCGAAGTGATGATTCCGTACCACTGATCGACTTCATAGCCGGGAAGGCCCGCTTCGGCAACGGTCGGATAATCGGGTGCCATCGGAGAACGTTGGCGCGCAGTGATGGCAAGCGGCCTTAGACGACCCGCGTTATAGTGCGCCCGCGAGCTCAGCAGCGTGCCGAATCCGACCTGGATGTTGCCGGCGAGTGCATCGGCGATCGCCGCGGCGCCGCCCTTGTACGGCACGTGCACCATCTTTACGCCCCCGTAATGGTTGAACATTTCTCCGGCGAAATGTTGTAAGCCGCCGGTACCGGAGGAACCGAAGTTCAGCTTGCCGGGGTTCGCCTTCGCATAGCTGATGAGCTCCGGTACCGACTTCGCCGGAACAGCAGGGTGAACGTACATCACGTAGAACAGCGATGTCGCCTGAGAGATCGCCTGCAAGTCCTTCGTAAGGTCGTACGGCAGCTTAGGGTTGACCGCCGCGTTGACAGAATGTGATGCCGAGATGAGACAAATCGTGTAGCCGTCGGGGATTGCCGTCGCCGTGAGGTCCACGCCAATGACACCGGCGGCGCCCGGACGATTGTCCACGATGACCTGTTGGCCCCAGCGCTCCGTCAGTTTCGCGGCGACCGCGCGAGCGGTAATGTCGGTCCCGCCACCGGGCACGAACGGCGCGATGAGGCGTATCGGTTTCGTCGGATACTTGTCGGCGTCGACGGATGCCCCATACGCCATGGGAAAGCCCACACACGCTATCATCAGCGCCAGCATCGGGCGTTTGAAAGGGATGCTCGAAATCATGCGTCCTCCACCTGATTGTTCGATTGTTGTACGTCATGTTACAACGGCGGCTTTCCAGCATCGTTTCCAGCACTGCGATCGACATTGCACGGGCACGCCAATTGCCTAACACGTCCGGTTTCCCGAGTGACCACGTGATGCGCCCCATCTTGCCGCGCCTTCTGGCCGCGGCAGCTGTTCTCATCTCGATCACGGCTTCCATCGCGACATTCGACGCTCGCGCACAGACCGCGGCCATTCCTGCATTCAAAGCCGTGGATTCCATGGAAGCCCGCGTCCAGGGCTGTGTGACGTGCCACGGCCAGAGCGGGCAAGGTACGCGGGACGAGTATTTCCCGCGCATTGCAGGCAAGCCCGCGGGCTATCTCTACAATCAGTTGGTTGCATTCCGGGATGGAAGGCGCCGTTACGCGCCGATGAACTACCTGGTTGCCTATCTGCCCGATGGATACCTGCGCGAGATGGCCGAGCATTTCGCGAAGCTGCGCCCGCCGTTCACGGTCCACGAAACAATCCCGGCCGACGCCGCTACGCTCAGCCGCGGTGAAACACTTGCAACGGTCGGCGATCGGAACCGAGCCATTCCAGCCTGCGTCACATGCCACGGCGCAGGATTGACCGGCATGGAGCCCGGCATTCCCGGCTTGGTCGGGCTGCAGCCGAACTATATCGCAGCACAGCTCACCCGGTGGCGCGTTGGGGAACGCACGGCGGCGGATCCCGACTGCATGAAGCGCATCGCGACGCGACTCACCGACGCTGAGATCCATGCGCTTGCCGCGTGGCTGGCACGACAGAAGCCACCGCGCGATCCCTCACCCGAATCTTCCAACCTCGTGCGCATGCCGTTCGCGTGCGGCAGTCAGCGCTAGCACCGTGCGCAAACTGGTAATTGCCGCGTCGGCGCTGCTCCTGCTGCTGATTGCAGCTGCGCTTGCGTGGATGGTCGTCCGCCCGGGTGTGCTGCCGTCGACGTCCAAAGTCGTGAATGCGACGACCCAGCTCATCAACCGCGGTGAATATCTGGCCCGCGCCGGAGATTGCATCGCCTGTCACACGGCCCCGGGCGGCACGCCTTTCGCCGGTGGACGCGCGATGCCGACGCCGTTCGGCAACATCTATGCACCGAACATCACGCCCGACGACGAGACGGGCATCGGTCAGTGGACGGCCGACGAGTTCTATCGAATGATGCACACGGGCATCTCGCGCGACGGCGCGCTGCTCTACCCCGCGATGCCGTTCGCCTCGTACACAAAAGTCACGCGTGAGGATTGCGACGCGATTTACGCTTATCTCATGTCGGTCCCGCCCGTGAAACAGAAGAACCGCCCGCACGAATTGCGCTTTCCGTACAACAGGCGTGAGCTCCTCGTCGGCTGGCGCGCACTCTATTTCAAACCCGGCGAGTACGAGCCGGATCCGAAACAATCGGCGCAATGGAACCGCGGCGCGTACCTCGTGGAAGGGCTGGGACATTGCTCGATGTGCCACACTGCCGTAACCCGGCTCGGCGGAACAGCCGAAGAGCGCGCGTTCGAAGGCGGAATGATCCCCAACCAGAACTGGTACGCACCCTCGCTCACGTCCAACCAGGAAGCCGGTCTCGGCAACTGGAGCATCAAGGACATCGCCGATCTGCTTCAGGTGGGCGTCTCGCATCGAGGTACCGTATACGGGCCCATGGCAGAAGTCGTCTACAACAGCCTGCAATACCTGACGGACGAGGACGCGGCCGCGATGGCCACGTATCTCAAGTCGCTTCCGGCGGGCGATGCAGGCCCGCAGGTCCCAAGTAGCGCGCGTCTTGTGCAGCCCGCCGTGATGGAGCTGGGCCGCAAGGTCTATGACCGCCAGTGCGGCATGTGCCATGGTGCCGAGGGCAGAGGCTTCCCGCCCGCGTATCCGCCGCTCGCCAACAACCAGTCGATCACCATGGCGACGCCCGTGAATCCGATTCGCATGGTCCTGAACGGCGGCTACCCTCCGGGCACTCGCAAGAATCCGCGGCCGCACGGCATGCCTCCATTTCTGCACATCCTCAATGACGACGAGGTCGCGGCGGTGGTTACATACATTCGCGTCGCGTGGGGCAACGCGGGTACGCCTGTAACGCCTGCGCAGGTGAACGAGCTGCGCAAGCTTCTGCCCGAATGAGGATACGATCTTGAGCATTTCGCGAGAGGATGGTCCGGTGGACGAGAGCGAGCGCGAAGTCGACGAAATCGTAAGGCGAGGTCCCGGCGGTGCATTCGCCGTGGCCGGCATTGCGACGGCGATCGTCGTGGCGATTTATTTCGCCTTCTACTTCTTCGTGTACCTGCCGCGGGGTGTCGTTCAGTGAGCGCTGCCGGATTCGGTCCCGAAGGTGCGCACGCTTCCGAAGCCGTCGCCGTCGCGGCGGAGCGCCGCTGGGCGGTCATCGTCGGAATCATCATCGCCCTCCTCGTTCTCATGATGATTTTCACAGGCATACATTGGGCTTCGATGCCGCCGTCGCGCGTCGAAACCATAGACCCGCGCACGCTGCACGTCTCGGGTGAATTCGTGGAGTCCAACCTCGGCACCAGTGTCGCCGCGGACGGAAAGGTGATGGTGCGGCTCGTCGCCCAGCAGTACTCGTTCGAGCCGCAGTGCATCCTCGTGCCGGCCAACACGCCCGTCACGTTCCGCGGGACCAGCTCGGACGTCGTTCACGGCTTCGTAGTCGGCACGACCAACGCGAACGTCATGCTGATCCCGGGGTTTGTCGCGACGTTCACGACCACGTTCAGGAAAACCGGCGAGCAGCTCATGCCGTGCCACGAGTATTGCGGCACCGGTCACGCCGCGATGTGGGCGCACTTCCAGGTGATCCCTGCGCAGGACTTTGCTGCCCGCGCGCGTAAAGGTGAAAGGCTGACCTGTGTTTCTCGCTAACCGCCTCGCGCTCGCGCATTTCTGGGTCGCGTTCGTCGCGTTCGCGGCGGCCCTTGTGCTCGGTGAATGGCAAATGTACGTTCGAAGCCCGCTGCACGAGTGGGTCGAGAATCCCGAGTACTACTACCGGTCGGTTACCGGTCACGGCACCGTCATGGCGTACGTCCTGCCGACGCTCGTCGCGATGGGCTTCGGCTACGCGATCAGCGAGCTGGCATTGAAGCGGCCGCTCGTCGGGCTGCGCTGGGCATGGACGGGGTTCTGGCTCGTCATCGTGGGTACCGTGATGGCCTCGGTGCCGATTGCGCTCGGCAAGGCGTCGGTGCTCTACACGTTCTATCCGCCAATGATCGCGAGCCCCTTCTATTACCTCGGTGTAGTGCTCGTCGTCGTCGGCTCGTGGATCTGGGTCGCGCTGATGTCGATCAACCTGCGCGTGTGGAAGAAAGAAAATCCCGGCGCGACGATACCGCTCGCGATGTTCGGCAATGTGGCCGGCGCTTATCTCTGGGCGTGGACCTCGGTCGGCGCAGCCGCCGAGATCCTCTTTCAGATCCTGCCGGTCGCGCTCGGATTCAAGCACACGATCGATGCCGGGCTCGCGCGGGTCTTCTTCTCGTGGACGCTGCACGCGATCGTGTATTTCTGGCTGATGCCCGCCTACATCGCGTTCTATACGATCGTGCCGCGCGCGATCGGCGGTCGTCTATACAGCGACACGATGGGGCGCGTCGCATTCGCGCTGTTCCTCGTGTTCTCGATGCCCATTGGCATGCACCACCTTTTCGCCGATCCCCAGGTCGGCGCCGGCTTCAAGTTCGTGCACGCGGCGATGACTGCGATGGTGTCGGTGCCGACGCTGCTGACGGTCTTCACCATCGTCGCGTCGGTCGAGATCGCGGCGCGGCTGCGCGGCGGCAAAGGGGTGCTCGGCTGGGTGAAGGCACTGCCGTGGGACAACCCCATGATGCTCGCCGTGACGTTCTCGTTCATCATGCTCGGCCTCGGCGGCGCCGGGGGCATCGTGAACATGAGCTATCAGTTGAACGAGGCCGTGCATAACACCCAGTGGGTGACCGGGCACTTCCATCTCATCTTCGGCGGTGCGATCGTGATCATGTATTTCGTGATCGCCTACGACCTGTGGCCGCAGCTTACGCGCTCACCGCCGCTGTCCGCACGGCTCATGCGTCTCCAGTTGTGGTTGTGGTTCGTGGGAATGCTCGTCCTGAGCCTCCCGTGGCATTGGGTCGGTCTTCTCGGGATGCCGCGGCGCATGGCTTACTTCGACTTCACGCACCCCGAGCTCATGCCGCAGGCGTGGACCGTCACCGTGTCCACCATCGGCGGGCTCATGCTGGTGCTTTCGGGCTTTCTCTTCATTTACATACTCGCGACTGCTCGCAAAGGCAGAACCACACCCGTGCCGTTCACGTTCAGCACGGCCGTGCACCAGGCTGCGCGCACGCCGCTCGCGCTCAACAGCTTCTCGCTTTGGGTGGCGATGATGATCGCGCTCACGCTCGTGAACTACGGCTATCCCATCGCTCAGCTCGCGCTGCTCGAGGAGACGTCGGTGCCCGCAGTGCATATCGGAGGCCGCTGATGGCGCTCGGTCGCGATCCCGCAGACCGCCGCTACGTGATATGGAGCGTGGTTTCTCTTGGCGCGCTGACGCTCGCTTCCCTGCTCGTGGGTTTTGTCTGGCTCCCATCGGTCCACGCGGATTTCACGGCGCAAGGCATCTGGGCGGCGATCTGCCGGGCTGCGGGCGCACCGGCGAGCTGGACGGAGCAGGCGCCACCGCCCAAGCCGACGCTTTCGACGACTGTCGTCCTGGCCGCGACCGCAACTCGGACGCCGGCACCCGAGGCCGCCGGCCGGGGCGGCACGCTCGCCCTGCAGCAGTGCACGATGTGTCATGGCGCGCAGGGGGTCACCGCGGCGGACACGCCCAACCTCGCAGGGCAGTATCCGGACGTCGTATTCAAGCAGCTCGTCGACTACAAGTCAGGTCACCGACGCAGCTCGATCATGGAAGCGCTCGCGCGGAATCTTTCGGAGCAGGACATGTACGACCTTGCGGCCTATTACGCGGGATTGCCGAAACCGCAGCTCGAAGGTTCGCTCCACGAACGACCCGCGCCGCCGCTCGTGCGTGTCGGCGACCCTGTCCGCAACATCGCACCTTGCGCATCGTGCCACGGGGGCATGGACCGCAAACTCGGCACGCCATGGCTCGAGGGCATGCCGAAGAAGTACCTCGTCGACCAGCTCGAGGCCTTCGCGACGGCCGCCCGCCGCAACGACGCGCACGCGCAGATGCGAAATGTCGCGCGCTCGATGAACAAGCAGGAGATCGAAGAGGTGTCGGATTTCTATGCCCGGCGCGCTGCACCGACCGGGCATCGCTGATTACGGCGGCCGTTCAGCCCGCGCTTCCGTTCGCGCCAGGTTCGCGGCGCTTCGTGGCTACGCGACGGACGGTTTTTCAACTCGACCGGCTTCAGCGCGCGGCCCCCTGCTCGTGTCTTCGCGCCTGTGGCCGCGCGGCAGAGTCAGCAACGCCTGCAAGCCGCCGCCCATGCGATTGCTGAGCTCGATCTTGCCGCCGTGGGCGATTGCTATGTTGCGCGCTATCGCCAGTCCGAGCCCGGTGCCTCCCGTCTGGCGATTGCGAGACTGCTCGAGCCGATAAAAGGGCTCCATTACACGTGCGAGCTCGGCCTCGGGAATGCCTGGGCCGCTGTCGCACACGCTGATCACGAGCTCGTCCGGCTCGTCGGTTACGGCGATCACGGCGGAATGGCCGTATTTCACGGCATTCTCGACGAGATTCAACAGGCATCGCCTGAGCGACTTCGGTCTGCCGACGTAAGGACGCACGTCGCTTTCCTGGACGTCTACACGGGCACCGCCGGCCGCGATATCGTCACGCACGCTCTGCACCAGCGCGATCACGTCGATCGGCTCCATCGGCTCCTGGCGCTCGAGTCCCCGGACGAGATCCAGAGCCTCACTCACCATTTGCTCGATTTCGCCTAAATCGTTCTCGAATTTCGTTCGAAGCGTGTCGTCGTCGAGCAGCTCCGCACGCAGGCGCAGGCGGGTAATGGGTGTCTTGAGATCGTGGGATATCGCGGCGAACATTCGAGTGCGCTCGCTCATGAGGTCGCGGATCCGCTGCTGCATCGTATTGAACGCACGCGCCGCGCGCTTGACTTCCATGGGCCCCCGCTCCTCGAGCGGCGGCCGGTCGATGTTTTCGCCAAGCTGTTCGGCAGCAGAAGCCAGCGTGTTCAGCGGCCGCGTTACTCCGCGCACAGCAATGAGGGCGACCACCACGACGGCGGCGAGAATGATCGCAAGACTCGCGATGAGACGGTACGGCCAGGTCTGCGCGTCTTTTGGCTGACGCGAATCCAGGGTGATGAGCGCACCGTCGCGCAGCGTCACCTGAACCACGAAAGACACGGCGGCGAACGGAAACCCACCAGCGCCGGGGCCGGCGCCGAAAGCGCCGCCCATCATGCCCTTGCCGGGGCCGTAACCGGGCGGTGGGCCTTTGATGAAAGGCGCTTCCGCGATCCTCACGACCATCGGCCGATCGTCACCGAGCGTGCGGCGCAGCGCCGCAGAGAAAAAAAGCGCCTCGTCGGCAGCGCCTTCGTGCGAAGAGAGCGGCGGGACGTCGGCCGAGATGCGGAGCTGCGGGGAGTTGAGGATACCGATGATGCGCTTGCGCTCCTCGGCCGAGGTATCGTCGAGCACGTGGATGATGTCGGCGAGCCGCTGCACCGAGCGCATGCCGAACGCGCGCTGCATGAACTCGTCGCGATCACGCCAGTATATGGCGAGCCCCGCAGCCTGCGCGAGCACGAGCCCCGCCAGCAGCACGAGCACGAGTCGGCTGAAAAGAGTCCGCGGCAACCAGTTCGTCACACCTCGACCTCGACTCGCGCGGCGAGCACGTAGCCCTCACCTCGCACCGTCTTGATGAGCATCGGCTCCTTCGCGTCATCGCGCAGTCGATGGCGCAGACGACTCACCTGCACATCGATGCTGCGATCGAACGGCGACGCGTCGCGCGAGCGCATGATATCGATCAGAAGATCGCGGTTTAGCGTCCGGTTCGGGTGCGAAAGAAATGTGCGCAGGAGCTTGTATTCGGTGCCCGAGAGCTCGACGACCGCCCCTTCTGCGTCGACGAGATGCCGCGCGGCCGTATCGAGAGTCCAACCGCCGAAGTGGATGCGTCGAGCACCGTCCGGCTGAAGCATCTGCGGCAGCGTGCGTGTGCGGCGGAGGACACTCTTCACGCGCGCGAGGAGCTCCCGCGGGCTGAAGGGTTTCGCGAGGTAATCATCGGCCCCCATTTCGAGCCCGACGATACGATCGGTCTCCTCGCCCCGCGCCGTGAGCATGATGACCGGAAGTGAAGAGCGCGCGCGCAAATCGCGACAGAGCGTGAGCCCGTCATCGCCAGGCAGCATGAGATCGAGGATCACGATGTCCGGTGTCGCGTGCTCGAGCGTGCTCCACATCGCCTTCCCTTCGGCCGCGAGCGTTACTCGAAACCCGTTCTTCTGCAGGTACTCGCGCAGCAGATTGCGGATTTCGGCGTCGTCATCGACGACGAGCACGTGGTCCTGGGTTTCCATGGCGTCTGTATATCCCGTCCGCAGCTCTGCGCGTCGGCTTTTGTGTATCGCAGCGTAACAAGCGCCCGGTACGTCAGGCGGCGATACAAAAAAGCATGTCCGTGACATTTGCGTGTTACACCGCGCGCGCAGTATCGATCATGCCGAGTAGGTCCTTCCGCAGTCTTGATGTGAGTCAAAAAAGGCGTGCAGAGGGTGATCAACGACAGTCGTCCCAGGAGCAGATCATGAGAATCACACACAGATTATTGATTGCCGCGGCCGCGGCGGCGGTGATGGCAGCAAGCGCAGGCGCATATGCACAGGCATTCGGCCCGTGCGGCGGTCCGGGATTCGGCTCCGGTCACGGTGCCGGATACGGACCCGGGTTCGGACCGGGAATGGGGGGACCACGAGCCGGCTACGGCCCGGGGCCGGGGGCTGCGTGGGGCGGCCCGCGCGGCGCAGGTCCGGCGGCAGGTCCCGTTGCGAACTCGGAGCTGCGCCTCGCCTATCTCAAGAACGAGCTCAAGCTCACCGCTGGCCAGGACGCGGCGTGGAGCGCTTACGAAAGCGCCGTAAAGGCGCAGGCGGCTTCGATGCTCGCGCACCGCAATGCGATGTTTACCGCCGACCAGACGACAGACCGCGCGGCGCTGCATGCGGCGCATCTCAACCAGCGCGCAGCCGAACTCGAGGCGCTCAGCACTGCACTCAATAATCTCTACGCGGTGCTCACACCCGAGCAGAAGACGATCGCCGAGGCGAACATGGGCGGACGCTTCTTCGCGATGGGTCCGCGCGGTTGGGGACGCGCGCGTTAGGCGCGGGAGACTTCCATGTCCGTCGTCGAAGCAAGGGATCTCGTAAAGTCGTATCGCGCGGGCGACGTCACGGTCAACGCGATCCGCGGCGTCACCTTCGCGATAGAGCCGGCGTCCTTCGTCTGTTTCGTGGGGCCCTCCGGGAGCGGCAAGTCGACGCTCCTCAACATGATCGGTTGCCTCGACAGGCCGACAGCGGGAAAGCTCGAAGTACTGGGAACGGACGTGGCGCGGCTCGACCGCCGCGCCGCGGCCGATTTCCGCGGCCGCAATATCGGATTCATCTTTCAGGATTTCAACCTCGTGCCGGTGCTTACCGCGTACGAGAACGTCGAGTACCCGCTCGTCATGGTGCAGAAGCGCCCGTCTGCCGAGCGCGCGAAACGGGTACGCGCCCTCCTCGAAGCCGTCGGCATGGCCGACCAGGCGGACAAGCGCCCTGATCAGCTTTCCGGCGGCCAGAAACAGCGCGTGGCGATCGCGCGCGCCCTCGTTGCGAGCTCAACGCTCGTGCTCGCCGATGAGCCCACCGCAAACCTCGACCGCGACACGGCGTTGCGCATCATCGCGCTCATGAAAGCGATGCGAAGCGAGTTCGGCACGACATTTCTGTTTTCCACGCACGATCCGAAGATCATGCAGGAGGCCGAGGTAATACTCACGCTCGAAGACGGCCGGCTCACGAAAGACGACATGAGGAGAGCTGCATGAACACGGTCATGAAACTCGCGGCGCGCAACCTCCTGCGATACCGCCGGCGCACGGCGCTCACTTCGACGCTGATCGTGATTGGCGTCGTGGCGGTGCTCACGTTCATCGCTGTTTCCGGCTCTTTCAAGAACATGATGATCGGCACGATCACCGACTCGATGCTCGGGCACGTGCAGGTCCATCGTCGCAGTTACGTCGCGTCGATCGACAGCCTGCCGCTCAATCTCAACATGTCGCCGGCCATGGTGAAAAAGGTCGAAGAGGCACTGCACGCGGCACCCGGCGTCGCCGCAGTGTCCGAGCGTGTGAAGTTCGGCGCCATGTTCAGCAATTTTGCAGAGACGACCAGCATACGGGTGAACGGGATCGACCCTGCACGGGAGGCTGCGACAACGCCCCTTCTCCCGGCGCGCGTTCGCGACGTCCCGCACGGCGCCCCAATCCTCGAGCGCGGCGAGATCCTCGTCCCCGTGCTGCTCGCGCGCGGGATGCGCGTGAAAGCCGGCGATGAAGTCGTGCTGATCGCGACGAACAAGGACGGATCCGTGAACGGCAGGACTTTCAAGGTGAGGAGCGAGCTCGAGAGCGTGACCGGCCCCGGCGGCCGCGACGGTTACATTCACATCGAAGACGCACGCGAGCTCCTGCGCATGACGCAACCCGAAGTGAGCGAGCTTACGATCAGGCTGACGAATCTCGACGACGTCGAGCGCGCGGCCGAACGGCTTGCGGCAAGCCTCGCCGCTTTCACCAACAAGGCAGGCGTGCCTGCGCTCGAAGTTCACTCCTGGCAGCGGCTCTCGCCCTTTGCCAACATCGCGAAGATGATCGACATGCTCACGGTCTTCATACGCGCCATTCTGGTCGCGATCGTGCTCGTGAGCGTCATGAACGTCATGGTGATGGCGGTGTACGAGCGCATTCGCGAAATCGGGACACTCGCCGCGATCGGCACCCGCCCCACGCGGATTCTGGCGATGTTCGTGAGCGAGGGTCTCCTGCTGGGAACGTTAGGGTCGGCTGCGGGCATCCTGCTGACCCTTGGCGTTACCGCCGTCATCAACACGGCGGGGCTGACCTTCGACTTCGGGCAGCAGCAGGGAATTCCGCTCGTGGCGCAGCTCACCGTGCCTACGCTCGCGACAGTCGGTGCAATGGTCGTCGCGATCGCCCTTCTCGCGAGCCTTCAGCCGGCATGGAAAGCGTCGCGCATGGACCCGATTACTGCGCTGAGGCACGTATGAAAACGCTGCTCGCAATCGCCCTGTTCCTCGCTTCAGGCGCTTTCGCAGCCGACGGCACGGAGATCCTGAGGAAAGTCGACCGCAACCTCGAACCCGAGTCCTACGAGATGTACCGCAAGCTCGTCAACATCGAGCCGGATGGCAGCAGGAAAGAATTCGTTCTGTTCAGCGCGAAGAAAGGACGAGACAAGGTGGCCGCGCTATTCCTCTCGCCCGCAAGCGACAAAGGTCGTGCGACGCTGAGGCTCGGCGACAACATGTGGCTGCACATTCCCTCCGTCGGCAAACCGGTTCGCATCACGAGCCTGCAATCCGTGACGGGCGGCGTCTTCAACAATGCGGACATCCTGCGCCTGGATTATTCCGAGGAATACAACGTGCAGTCCGTGCAGGAAGAAAAGGACGCGTTCCTGCTCGCGCTCAAGGCCAAAACCGGCGAAGTGGCTTACGACCAGCTGAAGATGTGGGTCGATCGCAAAACCCTGCTGCCGTCCAAGATCGAAGCGTATGCGGCAAGCGGAATGCTCATCAAGACGCTGTACTTCTCGGACGTGAAGGATTTCGGCGGCGGCATCAAGCGACCCGCCACGGTCGAGACCGACAGTCCGCTGTACAAAGGCTATAAATCCGTGATGCTCTACTCGCAGGTGAAGCGGCGCGACTTCAAGGATGAAGTATTCACGCTCACGAATGTTTCGCGCATCGATGACCTGCGCAAATGATCATGCCTGGCAACGCAAGGGGCGAGGGGACACGCAAGCGCCATACGGCGTTCGCGCTCGTTCTCGCGCTCATGAACAGCGTCGGCTCCGCCCTCGCAGGTGAATATACGTTCGACGCGTCCGAATTCGCGCGCAAACCGTACGAGCTCGGCGGCTACGTCGAGTATCGTCACGACCGTTTTTGGCTGAACAAGAACGGCGCCTTCTACGGTCTGGCCTTTCAGGGGCGCGGCGAACCTTCGAGTCTGACGCGGAACGCGGCGACACTCAAACTCGAGGGAAATTACAGACACGGCGCGGCGTCGGTACGCGCACGCACTCACCTCGAGTATGACCATGAGGACGGCAGCAGCGAACGCGTCACGCGCTTCGACGAGCTCGCCGGGTCGTGGAAGCCCGGGCCGGACCTCACGGTCGAGCTCGGGAAGATCGCGTTGAAATGGGGCAAGGGCTACGCGTGGAATCCCATCGCGTTCGTCGAGCGGCTTAAGGATCCGAACGATCCCGAGCTCGCCCGCGAAGGCTTCTGGATGGCGACTGCGGACTGGGTAAGAACGTTCGATGGGCCGCTCAAGACGATTGCGTTCACACCGGTGCTGCTGCCCACCGGCAAGGATGTCAACAGCGAGTTCGGGCGCACAGGCCATACGAATGTAGCGGCGAGGCTCTACCTGCTCTGGCACGACACGGACATCGATTTCGTCTATCTCTCCGGAGGCAGCCGGCCCAGCCGCGTGGGCGTCGACTTCTCGCGCAACATCACGACCAGTCTTGAAGTACACGGCGAGTGGGCCCGCGTGAGCGACGCGCAGCGGCGCACGATTACCGCCGAAGGCCAGCCTCGTGTCGTCCACGGGAAGGCAGACAGTTACCTCCTCGGCATGCGCTATCTCACGGCGAAGGACACGACGTTCATCGCCGAGTATTACAGGAACGGCGCGGGCTACACGGAATCCGAAATGGAGGACTTCTTCGTATTCACTGGAAATGCATTGCTCCAGCAGCACACGACGCCAGCCGATGAGCTGGTGAGACGTGCGAACGTCGCGGCCCAGAGCGGCTATGCCCGCGCGCAGCCGATGCAACGATATTTCTATCTGCGCGTGAGCCAGAAGGATCCTTTCGATTTTCTGTACTGGACTCCGGCTGTGACTTCGATCGTGAATCTCGCGGACCGGAGCTTTTCCATCTCCCCGGAGATCGCCTACACCGGTTTCACGAACGTCGAGTTGCGTCTGCGGTTGTTCGCCCTGGGCGGCGGCGACCGCACAGATTTCGGCGAGAAGTTGAACAAGCGCCGCGTGGAGCTGCGCGCGCGGCTCTATTTCTGAAAGGAGGGCCCATGGCCAAGGACTACAGGGAAATCACCCACTGCATCTCGGAGGAGCTCGCGCGACTGCGCGGGGACATCCCCGAGACGATGAAAGCGTTTGGCGGCATGGCAGTCGCGGCGACACGCGCGGGCGCGCTCGACACCAAAACGAAGGAGCTCATTGCGCTCGCCCTCGGCGTCGCCGCGCATTGCGACGGCTGCATCGGCTTTCACCTGAAGGCGCTGGTGAAGCTCGGCGCGACGCGCGCAGAAGTCGCCGAAGCGCTGGGAATGGCGGTCTATATGGGGGGCGGACCTTCGGCCATGTACGCGGCCGAAGCCATTGGTGCATACGAAAAGCTCACTGCGGCGGCCAGCGATCGTGCAGCCGCATGAGTATCCTCGAAAGGAAAACATCATGTTCACGAAACAACGAGAGACGATAGTCGCCGCCTTGCCATGGCTATGGCCGGCGCTCCTATTCGCACTGTGGGTGGCACCGTCACACGCGCAGCCGCAGGGCGAAGGCGTGCTGCTCACGAATCCACACGGGCAGTTTGTGCGGAGCTACGAAGGAACGAAGACGTGCCTGCAGTGTCACGAGACGCAGGCGAAACACGTTTTCTCCTCGATCCATTACCAGTGGCGCGGCGAGGCGCCGAACCTCGTAAACGCCGGCGGCAAGAAAATCGGTAAGCTCAACAGCACGAACGACTTCTGCACGAATCCGTCGATCAGCTGGATCGCCATCCTGACGAACGACCAGGGCAAAGTGATCAGCAACGGCTGCTCCAAGTGCCACGCCGGCCTCGGCGAGAAGCCGTCCGAGCAGATGACGCCGGCGCAGCTCGAGAACATCGACTGCCTGCTCTGCCACGCGCCGAACTACCGGCGGCAGGTCGTCAAGAAGCCCAACGGCACGCTCGGCTGGGTGCCTACGACCGCCAATGATCCGGCAGTGATGCTGAACATCGCGCAAAGCGTGGCGCGGCCCAGCAACGAGACCTGCCTGCAGTGCCATGTGGGCTCGGGCGGCGGCCTGAACTACAAGCGGGGCGATCTGGAGACAGCACACTTGAGACCGACGCGGGACTTCGACGTCCATATGGGCAGCGGCATGCAGTGCATCCAGTGCCACAAGTTCACGGACCACAAGGTGCAGGGCGGCGGCACGCAGATGTCGGGCATGGACGTGGCGAACAGCGCCCGCCCGCAATGCGAGAGCTGCCACAAGCCCGCGCCGCACCGAAACGCCGCGCTGAACCGGCATACGCAGGCGGTCTATTGCACGACGTGTCACATCCCGTCCTTCGCGCGGAAGGATCCTACGGATATGCACCGCGACTGGAGCAAATCGGAAGCGGTTGAAGGCCAGGGCCGCTTCGAGCCTGCGATAGAGCTCAAGACGAACGTAAGACCGGCATACACGTGGTGGAACGGCCAGGGCGAGATCGCACTGCTCAATACCCGCGTCAAGCGCGAGGCGAACGGCAAGGTCGCGATGTACAAGCCGCAGGGCTCGATCAGCGATCCGAAGGCCCGGATATATGCGTTCAAGTACCACACCGGACGGCTGCCCATCGACGCGAAAACGGATGAAATGATTCCGGTGCAGGTCGGGATGGTCTTCCGCAACGCAGCCAACGAGCAGGCAGTCAAAGCCGGCGCGAAGAACTACCTCGGTCGCGAGGTGAGCGAGATCGGCTGGATAGATACCGAGCGCTACATGGGGCTATTCCACGAAGTTGTTCCCAAGGAGAAGGCACTTACATGCAATGACTGCCACGGCGCGGCCGGTCGTCTCGACTGGAAAGCGCTCGGCTACAAAGGCGATCCGCAGAAGGTCGGCGGACGCAGACTGAAAGCGTCGAGCTGAAGGATTGGAGCTGCCGTGCAATTCGTCCAATGGCCGGCAGCTCTACGCGCTCTCGGAGCAGTCTCCGTTCCGAGTGCCGG
>Ga0075421_100005124_pt1 | contig 15813 bp, 7 predicted proteins | sample SoiMetdeltSBSDD5_FD_75292 | JGI IMG/M metagenome (GOLD analysis project Ga0075421, IMG submission 75292) | Bulk soil microbial communities from a Populus tree surrounding site in Tennessee, USA - Soil MetaG P. deltoides SBSDD5 | ecosystem: Environmental > Terrestrial > Soil > Tree plantation...
GCGCCCATTCTCTACTCGTGGCTCACGCGGTTCGACATCTTCAAGCTCACGGCGTTAGGCAGGCCGCTCCGCCGCGTCGGTGACCGCGAGGTCCTCGACGGCGAGCCGCAGCCCAAGTTCGTGCACCTGCCGATCTCGTGGATCGTGAATGGAGGCCGCTCGTGAGCACTCCCAGCACACCCCGCCGCGCCATCTGGGGGCTCGTCAACGACGGCTACGCTCTCGTCGCGAAGACGGCAAACCTCTCTCACGACGAAGCGTTCGAGCTATGCCGCGTCCCGGATATCGGCGACCCGAGCGCGTACCTCGACCAGGGCGTAGCCTACGTACGCTCGCCGAAGTGGGGGCACGTCTTCGCGCGCTACTTCACGAACGCCGAGCGCGACTCTGCGGGCCGCGCGTCGCTCGTGTATGACGTCGTCGCCCTCACCGACGCGGAGTTCGCCACGCTCGGCAACAACGCGTTCCTCGCGCTGCCGCCACTCTCGGCCGACCGTCGTCCCGAGCGGTCCGGCGAGCTCCCGACGCCGTCGCTCGCGACACACGCGGACGCCACCGACGCGGACCGACTCGGTCAACTGCTGGCTCAGGAGGATCCAACCGCGCTCGCCACGCTGCTCGGCGCGCTCCTAGCGGGCGAGCGCGTGCTCGCCGTCGGGGCGGTACATCCGCAGACGATCGAATGCATCGCGCTCCTGCTGCCACCGGTGTTGCGGTCGCTCGTGACGTTTCAGACGCCGACGGCCGACTACCCGAAGCACACGCCGCGCCTCACGGTAGCCGAGCGCGGCCACGCGCTGTTGCTCGAGCGCGAATGGACGGCGGTGCTGCCGCGTGACGCCGACGACCCTCGCCTCGCTGATGCCAAGGCCAACGCCGCGCGCCTGGTGGCGTTAGGCAGGCTGCCCGACCGCCTCCGGCTCGCCTGGACCGGCGCTCCGGCTACGGCCCACGACCTGGGTGCGGCCGTCGGGCGGATGCTGCGTCTCGACCTGCTCAACGAGGGCCTTCGCGCCGGGGATCTGCGCCGTGCGGTGCTCGTGCCCGCTCGCGCGGAGGAGTCGGATGAACGGCGGCGTCTCGCGCAGGTGCTGTTCGAGCACGCGACCGCCCAGCGCATCGGTGTGGCGCTGTCCGAGGTGATTCGCGGTGAACAGCGCGGCGCGTGGGCAGCCGCGCATGCCATCGGCATCGCCGTCGCCTACAACCGGGATGCCACCGGTGGGCGATTCCGCGATCTCTTCACGACCCTCATCGACCATCTGCGCGATGTGGCGCCGCCCCCAGCTGACATCATGGCGCAAAGCGTCCGAGTCATGCTGGCCTGTGCAGCGGCGACGCTCGACGATCTCGACCGGTTCCTCGCCATCGCCGATCCGGACTTGCCGTGGGAGCTCGCCTGGCAGGACGGCAGCGCTCGCTGGGTCAAAGGTCGGTCATCCGCTGCGCGGCTCTTCGAGGCGCTCGCGGCCAAAGGCGCTACCTACGGCGATGCGCTCGACGGCATGCACGCGATCGCGAAGGCCGCGAGCGCCGCGAACGGACGGTCGCAGGAGCGTATTGCGGCGCTCGCTCTCGGGCTCGTCAGGCGGACGCTCCGCGACCGCGCCGCGCTCGAGCCACCCGATCGGCTCGGCGGGCTCGTCGACGTCCTCATTGGGCTCTGGACGGCGCCGATTCACGCGCCCGCCGCGGCGGTGCCGGCTTCGACCGACCTCGAACGAGCGCTACGCCGATTCCTCGGGCTCACTGAGATGTCGGGGTCGTCGAGCGATCCACGCCGGATCGCGGCGGAGCTATCCAGAGCGCTCGCCGACTCGCCGGACGGCCTCGGCGACGACGAGCTTGCCGGCTGGGTCATCGCCGCGCTCGAGCGAGCGCGTGCCGGAGCGCTCGGCGACGCGACCGTCCGCTCGGTTGCGGCGTTACTCGAGGAGCGGCGCCGGCTCGAGCCGCGCAGCGACCTTGCAGGGCAGGTCGGGCGGGTGCTGCTGCACTTCGCAACGGCCGACGCGTCGTTCGTCTTTCGTCCCGCGTGGATGGACGTCACACGACAGGTGGACGACGCATCCCGGCGGGAGCTTCTCGCCCGAGCGCTCGCCTGGGCGGCGCGCGGCTATGTGTCCGGGCGATTCACGGTCGGTGCCTTCGCCGACGCGTGCGCCGTCGCCGGCGGCGAAGGCGGCGCAATCGACGACGCGACGGTCGAGCTTCTCGTCCCGCACCTCTCCCGTGCGGGAACGCGGGACAACGTGACTGAGCTATTGATGCTCGTGGGAATGGTCGCGTCGCTGGCGACGCCGGCCGCGGCTGAGCGCCTCACGGACGCTCTGCTTGGCGCCGCGGACGGACGCATAGCCGATCGCATGCGCATGCACCGGCTCGCCCTTGCTCTCTACCAGGTCGAGCGAGTGCGTGACGAGGATCGTTATCGCGAGGCGAAGGCCTCGTTGCGTCGGCTGCTCGCCGCCGGTGCGATCGGTTCGGAAGAAGAGCGAACCCTCCGAACGTTCCTGGCTGTCGAAGATGAGAGCGTCATCGGGCGTCTCATGAGTCGGCTGCCGCGAATCGCGAACGGCGTCATTGCGGCGGCGGGAGGCCGTGAATGACCACACCGATCACCCCCACATCGCCGGGCGTCGCCTCGGCGTCCGGGATTCCCCAGCTCGGACCGGGTGATACGCACGACGGATTCTTCCTCTGGGGTGCGCCGAAGGCAGGTAAGAGCGGCTTCATCGGCGCGCTCTACGGGCTTTCGCGCGGCGAGGACGTCGTAGAACGCTGGACCGCGCATCCGAAGGACTGCGACGACCCGCACACGCAGGAGATGGTGCTGCGTGCGCACGAGGAGCTGCGCGAGCGACGGAACACCAAGACCGGCGTGCGCGATACGCCCTACCGGCCGCTCCGCCTAACGCTGCGGAAGATGAAGGCGGGACGCCAGGTCGGCGAGCTGCGCGTCGCACTCGTCGACCCGGCCGGCGAGTTTTCCATCGACGCCAGCCATCGGCTCAGCACCGCGGGCAAGCACCTCTACCGCCAGGTCGCGACGAGCCACGGCGTGCTCTGGCTGTTCGAGGCGACGCCGGCGGGCTGCGCGTCCACGCTGGACCGGCTGCTCATCCTCGAGCAGCTGGTTGCACTCGTCGAGGCGGGGCGCGCGCCACAGCTCGACCTGCCCGTCGCGATCTGCCTGAGCAAGATCGACTGCCTGTCCGACGAGCGTCGTCAGGCGGCGCTGTCGAATCCCACGCAGGCGCTGCTCGATCACCTCGGCGTCACGTCGCTCACGTGGTTCGAGGCCGTATGCCCGACGCTCCGCTGCTTCGCATTGTCGTCGGCTGGTACGGTGCCCGACAAGGTAAGGCCCATCGGCCTGAACGATGTGCTCGACTGGCTGGAGGAACAGCGAACGCGGCGGGTACGCGCCGATCAGTCCGCCGCTTTCCGTGGTCGCGCCGTGGACTTCATGAAGCGGTGGACTGGACGAGTGGCGCGAGGCACGGCGATGGTGGCGATCCTCGCGGGGGCGGCGTACGGTGGTGCGCGCGTCATGAAGACGCTGCAGCAGACGCCGGGCAGCACCATCGCGGCCACCGACTCGAACGCCGCCGTCGCGAGATCCCGGCGTACCGCCGTGGACTCACCCAAGCAGAACGCCGCACGGTCACCGGCACCACGAACGACGAACGCGGCCACACCTCGCCCGCGAGAATCGACCGGCGACGTCACTCGTCGGGCGACTCGCCCGACACCTGCGTTCAACGCCCGGGCCGAGCGCGACAGCATGCGTGCCGCATTCGAGGAAGGGATGGCTGTGCAACGAGAAGGCGAGCCCGGGACGCGCTGGTTCCGGCGCGCCTACGTGCATGCGTCGCGTCTGATCGATCGTGGCGCCGCGGGCAGTCGAGAGTACACGCCGGAGCGACTGATTCGCGCACGCGCGTGTCTCATCGGTGAGCTTGGGTGTTCTCGCTCGACCGTGAGCGAGGATCTCACGTGGGTGCTTCTCTACGGCGATGACAACCAGCGCCGCACGGCTGTCCGACTTCTCGAGCGCATCGGCTCATGACGCTCGCCGCCGCGATTCTACTAGCCGTCGCGGCCACGGCCGCGGTCGCGTACTGGGCGTGGCGGACGCAAGGACGGCTCGCACGGGTTGCAACGTTTGCCGTCGCATTGACGCCGCTCGGGCTACTCGGGCTGCTGCTCCGCAATCGTCCAGAGGCGGGGTCGGGTCGCAGCTTGCAGGTCATCGGACAGTACGCGTTTCTGCTCGACACGGTCCGCATCGGAGCGACCCCGGGCGCGGACGTCCGAATCCCGGCGCCGAGCGGCGGTCGCGGTAACACGGGGCTCGTCTCGGTTCACTTCACGCCTAACGACTCAGCGCTCGTCGTTCACGCCAGCCCGGGCGCCCCGCCCGTCGCCGTTGGGGACGTCGTGCTCGCGGCCGCCCCGGTCGGGAGCTCGGCGAAGGTCGTGCTGGCCCGCGCGGGTGCGGCGCCGGTCGAGATCCATGTGAGCATGCCGTGGTGGCCGCTGGGGTGCACCAGTCGCATTGCCCGACTGTGCGCCGAGCGCGTGATCGACGCCGGGACGGCAACCGTCAGAACGCGCGTCACCGACAATGGCGCGTGGAGCGATGCTCTGGGTCCGGCGCTCGCGCACGCGCCGGGGTTCGTGCTCTTCCGGCGTGATGGTCGTGTCTACGTCGCGGCTGCGGCACGCACCACCGTGGCGGTAAACAGCAGGCCGCTGCCTTCGTTCGCGCGAGTCGAACCCGGCCTCCTCGAGATTGGCGTGGGTCGGGAAACCGTGCGGCTTCGCGTCGTCGCCGATCACCGCGCGAACCGCACGCACGTCCTGTACGCTGGCCGCCTCCTCGGCGATCGATGGCCGCTCCACGCCTCCGACGCTCGCGCGGTCCACCGCATCTCGTACGGCGCGCCGCCATCGCCCGGAACGCTGCCGCTCCTCGACCTGAGCGCATTCCCGTTAGGCGACCGCGCGACCGCGTACTCGGGCGCACTCGAGTGGGCTCCAGGGCGCTGGCGGTGGCATGCGAACGGCCGCGTGCGAGCGCTATCGGTTGGGCAGCCGGTGCCTTTGCCCGGAACGGCCGCGGCGCGAGATGAACGAGGACACCTCATCCGGCTCAGCGAAGGGTTGGGGGCCGAAGGCTCGCTGGCACGCATCGCAATCGCATGGGCGATCGGCGCCGCGCTGCTCGCGACAGTTGCAACCGCGGCCGGAGGAGGGGTCCCCGCGCTCTGGCTCGGAGTGGTCGGTCTCGCCTATACGCTTGCAATGGTTCGGTCGGCCATCGCCATCCGGGTGACGAGCGCTGAACCGTACAACGCCGAAGCCGTCCCGACGACAGTCGTCTTTCTCATCGCGTTCCCGGCGCTCGTCTGGCTGCTCGAGCGAATGCGAGCTCGACGCTGGAGGCGCGCCGCGAATCCGAGAAACTTCGCGACGTACTCCCAACTCGCCGCCGAAGCCGCCGTCGTCGCGGGAGCGTCCGCGGCGGTCTACCTGCTCGCCGGCGGCGTCGATCGCGCGCTCTTCGCCGCCTTCATCATTGTTCTCGGGACGCTCGGCCTGTTCGTGCTACAGTCATTGCTCGTGCCGAGCGAATCCCGCGGAACCAGCGCCGCGTCTCCACTCGACGCGACGCCGCTTGGCATGTTCGAGATCGGGGCGGAGCGAGGGTTCTCGAGCCGCCACCTTCTCCGTGCGGTGTCGACGCTGCTCGTACTCGTCGTCCTGTACATTGCGCTCGCGCTGTCACTGCGCGGCGTACCGCCATTCCTGAGCATGGCGGCGTACTCGACGCTGCTCGTGTTCGTCTACACGGCCGCCGAGCTTCGAGGACGTGTCTGGCAACGGATGTCGCCCTCGCGCTGCGCACTGATCGTGCGCATCGCAGCGGCCACCGGCGCCGTCGGAGGCGCGCTCGGCGCACTCAGCGTGCTTGGCGGCCGAGTGCTGCCGGTGATCTACGCGTCGATTGCTGGAGGAATCCTCGGTGCGCTCGCGGCGCGCTTCGTCCTGGCGCCGCTGGTCGGCCCGGTACGCCTCTGGCCATACCGGCGCGAGGACGTGCTGCCTCCGCTCTGGTTTGCGTTCGCGCCGGTCGCGCTGCTGCTCGTCGCGCAGTGGAACGCTGTCCGCCGCCTCGGCATCACACTCGGTTTCGCGCTCGCGCTGGCCGGGCTGCTGCTCGTGGTTCGCGTCTTCGCCGTGCTCTGGCACCGCGAGACGAAGGAGCGTGTGGATGCGCACATCCGCGGCACCGTGGCCGGTTCGGCGACTCGACGGCGCACGCCACTCTTTCTCCTGCTCGCCCTGACGATCTACGGTGGCTACCTCGGCGCCGACCGCGGGCTCATGCTGCTGCTCGTCACGTCGGTACTCGCGACGCTCGTGATGGCCACGGCGATGCTGGGCCCGAAGCGCCTGGCGGCGTCAGTACTCGTACTCGTAGTCACGTTAGGCGCGATCGGCGTGTGGCTCCGTGTGCCGCCGGCCGAGTTGTCTACTCGCCCCGTGGCGCTCGCCACGCCGCAGGTACGCTACGCCGCCGTCCGCCACCCGCGTGCGCTCGAGCGGCAGCTCCTGGTCGCGCGCAGCGGCATGGCGCGCGAGATCGTGAGCACCCTCCAGCAGGACTGGGGGATGCGTGCGTACGCAGCGGCCGGCCGCACCTGGGGCAACGGACTCTACGGAACCCCGTACACTCGCCGCGCGATTTCGGAGGACGTCGCGCTCACCGACAACGCGTACGCGGTGTTCGTCCTCAGCGAGCACGGTTTCGCGGGTGGAGCGCTGCTCCTCACCACGTATCTCGCGCTGGCGCTGGTCCTGCTCGGCAGCGCCATGCTTGCGGGACGCTCCGTGAATGAGGTGCCGCGAGGCATCCTGCTCGGCGGGCTCGCGATGTACGTTGCCGTGCCGGCGCTGTACATGGCGGCAGCCAATGTGTCGCTGCTGCCACTCACGGGACAGAACCTCCCGCTGCTCGGCCTCCGCTCGGGCGCCGACGTGGCCTTCGCATCATGGACGCTCGGGCTCGCGATCATCGCGCTGCCGCGTGCCGCCGGACCCGCGCGTGGCGTAACGGAACGCGCAGAGTTGAACAGCCGGGCGATGCGCCGGCTGGCCGTCATTCTCGGCGCCGTCGCCGCGCTCCTCGTGATCGTCGGGGGGCTCGTTATTCGCTCGCTCTACCGGGCGACCCACCGCGAGACACCGCCGTTCCAGCTCGCCGCCTTCGCCGATGGACTACGCGCGGCCGTCGAGCGGTCCGATATCGTGCTGGCTGGAGACACTATCGCTGCGGGGCCGACCGCACGCGGCAAGCTCGGTTTTCGCGAAGGCGACTTCCTACTCGCCACCGTCGAACGCGCGAACGCATTCGCCACCAACCGCGCCGAGTATCGCTCGCATTGTGTCGAGCGTGCGGCTTGGCTGCGCGAGGACGAAGGCGGCGTTCAGGTCTCCGACGCGCCATGCAAGGTGGACGCGCCCGTCGGTAGCGGAGGTCCGTGGACGGGCCGGCTCACTGTCGGTGCGACGATCGCGTCGGTTGATACCGCCAAGCGCCCGGGAACAATCGAGGTCGAGGTTGACGTCGTGATCGGTGCAGGCTCGAGCGCCGTCATACTCGCGCCCGACGCCGCCGAAGTCGTTCGCGTTTCGTGTCGCGACACGACGGTTGCACTCGGCGCAGTCGCCGATATCGCTTGTGCCCGTGACGCACGAGTACGAGCGCGCCGAACCGCGAAAGGTGCGGTCGTCGACATCCTCGCGGCTGGCGTCGGCGTTACGAAAAACGGCAATCCGCTCTCGTCAGGCGAGCGACTACGGTACGGTGACATCATTGCGATCGACAGCGCTGCGACCTGGGTGGTGGACGCGACGCCGCGTGCGTCGCTCGGCTACTCGCGCGAGCGTAACGGTCAGCCGACGCGGGCCGTCATGCCGCAAACGCCAGCGCTCATCGCTCGTCTCGATTCGTTGCTCGCCGACGGCCTCCGCTTACGTCCTCGTGAGGCGGCGTCAGACGTCGCACTGACCATCGACCCGGTCGCCGTCGCCGCGTTGGATCGCGGCCTCGATCATCGGTGCGGCGACGCGGTGGCCGGTGGCGTTCGGCAGTGCTCGGCAATGCTCGTGAACGCCGAGACGGGCGACATCCTCGCCATGGTCGATTGGGCAAAGCACGGTGTTCGGGTCGGCCGGTACGCGCCGCTCGACCACAACTTCCGAAATCACCGGGCGGCGTCGACGGTGAAGCCGTTCATCGCCGCGGCGGTGCTCAACGAGTACCCGCCGCTTCGGTCGCTCGCCGTGGAGCATCCCGGCGAGCGGTTTACCACCGCGGCCGGCTGGCAGCTCGGGTCCACGGCGCCCATGAAGTCGGAGCTGCACGGGTGTCCGCGCCTTCCAATCGCGTGGGATTGTTTCCTCCCGAACTCGAACAACCTCTACGCCGTGACACTCGGCTTTCTTGGCGCGGCGGCGCGCGGCACGAATGGGCTTCCGGCGTTAGGCGGAGCCACGGAGGGACCGGGGTACGTCATCGACGGGCGGCGAATGACGGCCCGGCCACGGTTCGAGGTTCGCAACGGTCGTCGGGTGATTGCCACGTCGCCGCTAGCGCAGCAGCTCGAGACCCTGTTCGACGCGCGAATCGGCAAGGAGAGCGGTGCGTTCGATCAGAGCTTGTGGCGCGCGCTGGTGGACCGCGGCCTCGTACGAACGAATCCGCAGTGGCAGCTCGTGTCACCGGAGGTGCCGACGCTCCCGCTCGATGCGCCTCAGTTCTCCGATCTGCGGTACCTCGCGGGCTTCATGATCGGCGAGAACGAGAACAACTGGAGTAACGCCGCGCTCGTGCGCGCGATGGCTCGTGTCGCGAACGGACGAGGCACCGAACTTCGTCTCGTACACGACGTGGGCGATGTGGTGCTGCCACCAGCGGAGAAGCCAGGCGTTCGGTTCGCGCAGGCACGCGAGCATGTGTTGTCGGGCATGCGCGGCGTCGTGCGCGGGCAGGGGACCGCGGCGCGAACCGTCGGCTCGATGTTCGATGCGCCGGGCTTCGACTTTTTCGGGAAGACGGGGACGCTCGAGAGTCAGCGATTCGAGCCACTGTCGCTGTTCCTGTTCGGTGGGCGTGACGGGCGACTCAAGCCGCACGGTTGTCCGATCGTCGGAATCGTCTACGTCGAGGCCGAGCGAGGAGCCCCCGAGCGCCTGACGGGTGTGTCGCTCTTCGCCGACGTCGTCGCGCCAATTCTTCGCGAGCGGTACGGGTGGGCAGACAAGCCATGCGTCATTGCACGACCAGCCCCGGGAGAGACGCCGTGAGCAACCGACCGACACCCCTCGCTCGCTTGACAGGCCTTGTTCTCCTGCTACTCACCACCACCGGGTGCGACCGCGGGGTGGACATGGTGCGCGAGCGCTTCGCGCGGCGCTCGCGCGCCACGATCGATTCGCTCTCGGCGCAGAACGCGGCGCTCCAGCGCCAGATGCTGGTGTTCGAGCGCATCTCGGCCGAGAAGGACACATTGCTTCGTGAGGTGCGCCAGGCGCACATCCTCATCGAGGCGATCGCGCAGGAGCTCCGTCGCATCGACGGCTCGGGGCAGTTCGAGATGGAGCCGGCAAGCGAGAACGGGGTGGCCGCCGCCGCGGCTATCGCATCGACCGGGGAGGTCGCGGTCGATCCAGTCGGTGAAGTGCCAGGGGCCACCGGCACGTACCGCGACGCAGTGCTGCGAAGGCTGGAAGGCGTGCGGCACCGGCTCGCGGAAGTCGAGGACAGCTCCCGCGCGCGAGGCGAGCGCCTACTCTATGCGGCGGCCGACAACGACCGGTTGCGCGCGGAGGTCGAGGAGCATCTTCGCACGATCGAGGGGCAGAAGGACATGATCGCCGGGTATCTCGTGCGGATCGCCGAGCTCGAGACAGAGGTGACGGCGCTGACTGACTCGACACGCAAGCTGACGGAGGAGAACGGCATGCTCGCCGACTCACTCCGTCGCATCACATCGAGGGCGAACGCGGCCTGGTATGTGGTTGGTACGCGGGATCAGCTCGTGCGTGCCGGCGTGCTCACGGAAGAGGGCGGAGTACTCGGCTTCGGGAAGAGCCTGACGCCCTCACGAGCGATGGCGCGCAACATGTTCACGCGCATCGACCGGCTGCGGGACACGGTGATCGCGATCCCGGAGTCGGCCAAGTACCGCGTTGTGTCCCGGCACGACCCAGGCCTGGTGTCGATCGATATCTCGCCGTCGTCAGGTGGAACGCTTCGGGTCAAGGACCCGGAGCGATTCTGGAGCGCCTCGGCCTGGCTCATCATCGTGTACGACTGACCATCTCGGTTTCAAGGGGTCAGAGTCGTTGAAAACCATCGCTTCAAGGGGTCAGAGTCGTTGAACCGAGATGCGGCGTCGGATTTCAACGACTCTGACCCCTTGAACCGCTCCTTGAACCGCTTGAACCGGCCGCGTCGCTCAATCCCGTCGTGCGCCGAAGAACTGGATGTAGTTCCCCGCGTTGTCCCGGATGATGGCGTTCGCGCGCTGCTCTGCCGTCGCGGGGAAGGGGCCGATGACGATCGGAATGCCACGCGCCTTGAGGTTCGCGATCGTCTTGTCGAAGTCCTGCACGACGACACCAGCCTTGAAGATCCCGTGCACGAGATAGTTGCGCGTGATCGCCGGCGCGGCCTGACTGAGCGGCACGGCGTCCTCGTTATGCATCAACTCGACGATCAGGCCGCCTCCCTCCAGGATCACCGCCATCGATTTCTCGTACTTCGGCGGGCGCATCACGACTTTGAGGCCGAGCTTCTCCGAGTACCAGCGCACGCTCGCCTCGAGGTCGGCCACAGAGACGCCGATGAATGCGCCGGGCGCGGCGGTGAATGCTGGACCGGTTCCTTGCGAGGTCGACTCACCGGCCGGATGTAATTGTGCCCAGTCCGATTGCGACCATACCCAGAGGTCCGCCACCATCCCGCGGGGCGGGGCGACACCGCCGTAGAGCAGGAGTCGGCCGGAATCGGCGTCGGCCACGAGTCCAGCGCTCGCCCTGGGCTCAGGTCTAGTCGTGCCCCGTGACAGCGCGCTCCAGCGCGATCCGTCCCAGGTCCATGCATCACCCAAGGTGTTTCGCGAGGCGTCATCGCGACCGCCGACCAGCACCACGCGGCGATCGCCGGGGTCGTACGCGAGTGCATGGGCGCGCCGCGCTCCCGGCACGCCATTCATCGTTGGAATGGCGTACCAGCGGTGTCCATCCCACTCCCATGTTTCGTTCAGGTCTGCCCACGTCGTGTCGGTGAGGCGCGAACCGCCAAAGAGCACGAGCCGGCGTCGGGTCGCGTCGAATGCGATGGCCTCGAGGTGGGAAGGAGCAGGCGCGTCCGGGGTGGAGGCGACGGGCTGTACAGCCTCGTGTCGCTGCGCAGGGCGCTCGACAGCGGTGAGCGAGACGAAGACGAGAATAGCGAGAGACCGGTACTCTGATGGCAGGCTCAAGGTCATGCCTCGAGTCTGGCCGGCTACGCGCTCTGTCGCCATTGGTGTGGGACGAATCAACGCGTCGCTGGGACGAGTCTAAAGGGTTGGAGGCCGTTCGCTTCTTCTCACGGCTCGGGTGAGGGAGCCATCCTCTCAGCGGAACGATCTGCCGTGATCCCACTCATCCCACCAATCCGTCTCGCCGTCCCGTTCTGGCTGCCGGCCCGTCGCAATTGGGGTCAGAGTCACAAACCACCATTCCAATGCGGGTCTACGCTCGATCGACGTTTTGTCGCTCTGACCCATGAGCGTGCGTTAGGACTCCGACTCCTTCGGCTCCTTGGCCTTGAAGACGCGAATCAGGTACCAGAGCGACGGTACGAGAATCACCGCGCCGCCCGCGAGCACGAGTAGCGTATCACCCAGCACGCGCGCGGGAGCGGCCGCGGCGTCAATCGTTAGGCTCGGCGGCACGATGAGGGGGAACTGTGCAAGCGCCCACCCCCACAGGATGAGCGTCACCTGCCCACCCGCGGCGAGCCGCGCGAGCCGGTATCGCCGTCGGACGAGCGCGAAGATCGCGACGCCTGCCGCGAGTGCGGACGCCGACAGCAGCGGGAGCGACCATCCCGTGCCGACGAGACGCGCCATTGCGCCACCGCGAGTGCCGCCGAGGACGAGCGCGACGAGTGCGGTCACGAGCGACGCGCCGGCGGCGAGCAGCGCTCGCTGGCGGAAGTCCTGCTGCAGCTCCCGATCGCCCTCGGCTTCGACTGTCAGATAGACAGCGGCGAGGAACGAGAATAGAGCCAGTGCCATCACCCCGACGGCCACCGCGAACGGCGTGAGCCACGGGTGCACATACAGTGACGGGAAGCCGGGTACGCTCGCCGTTCCGGTTCCGACGGACGGCGCGAGTCCGAGCGGCTCTTTGGCAGATCGGTCGAGGGTGGCCAGCGCCTCACCGACCGTGCCGGACACCACCGCCCCCACGCAGATGCCAAGCACGATCGGCGTGATGAGGCTCGAGACGGCGAAGACGTGTCCCCATCGCCGTTGCTCGGTGCGCGGGCCGTACGAGTACGCGCGAAAGACGAACGCCGACCCGCGGAGGACGATCCCGATGAGCATCAGCGACAGCGGAATGTGCAGGATGGTCGCGAGTCCGGAGAACGCACGCGGGAAGCAGACGAACAGCAGCACGACCGCGACGATGAGCCAAACGTGATTCGCTTCCCAGATCGGCCCGATCGCGTTGGCAATCAGCGAGCGCTGTCGCTCGCGTCGCGGCCCGGAGGCGAAGAGATCCCAGACGCCGCCGCCGAAATCCGCGCCGCCGAACAGCACATACGCGTTGAGCGCGACGACAATGACCCACGCCGTCAGCTCGGCGATCGTGAGGTTCTGAATGACCTGGATCATGCCGTGCCGACGCTCGGTACGCCGTCCGCGTTCGAGCCGTTCCCGGGCGCCGGCTCCCTGTTCCCGATCGCCGGTTCGTCTGGCACTCTCGCGATGTGCTGCCGCAGCATGTACACGACGATGATGCCGAGGACGATGTAGAGGGCGGTGAAGACGAGGAACGGCACGACGAGGCCGGGCATCGGGGTCACGGCGTCGGCCGTGCGAAGGATGCCCTGCACGATCCAGGGTTGGCGTCCTACCTCGGTGACCGTCCACCCTGCCTCGATGGCGATGAATCCCATCGGCGTCGCGAGCGCGAGAGCGCGGAGCAGAAGCCGATCGTCGGCCAGTGCGATGCTCGAGCGGCCTCGCCACCATCGCCACAGCGCCCAGACGCTCACGAGGGTCATGTACGTGCCTAACGCCACCATGATCTGAAACGCGACGTGGACGATGGGGACGGGCGGCCATTCGTTGCGAGGGAAGGCGGTGAGCCCCTTCACCTCGGCGTCCGGGTCGTGAAAGGCCAGGAGTGACAGGAGCTTCGGGATCTCGATGGCCCAACGTGTGTCGCCGCGATCCACGTCCGGCAACCCGCCAATGCGGAGCGGCGCTCCACGTTCCGTCGCGAACTGCCCCTCGAGCGCCGCGAGCTTCACCGGCTGCGTCTCAGCGACCACGCGTGCACTGATGTCGCCAGAGATCGGCTGCAGGATGGACGCGGGCGCGCCCACGGCCAGGCCGATCGCGAGCGCGCGGCGGTGAAAGGGGTTCCCGCTGCCACGGAGGATCATGAACGCGTGGAGACCTGCCACCCCGAGGCCCAAGGCCGCGTACGCGGCAAGCGTCATGTGCAGCGTCTGCGAGAATGCTGCCGGGTTCGCCATCGCGGCGAACGGACGAACATCCACCGGCTGCCCGTCGACCATTGTGAAGCCGGTCGGCGTGTTCATCCACGCGTTCGCGATGACGACGAAGATCCCGGACAGGACGCCGCTCAGCGCGACGATGATGCCGGACGCGAGGTGCGCGCGTCGACCGATGCGTTTCCAGCCGTAGAGGTAGAGGCCGAGGAAGATCGCCTCGGTGAAGAACGCGAAGCCCTCGAGCGAGAAAGGCATCCCGATGATCGGGCCGGCGAACCGCATGAAGTTCGGCCAGAGGAGGCCGAGCTCGAACGAGAGGACAGTGCCAGAGACGGCACCGACGGCGAACAAGATCGCGGCGCCTTTCGCCCACCGCTTCGCGAGGTCCAGGTACTGTGACTCACCAGTGCGCATCCACCGCCACTCGGCGATGACCATCAGGAGGGGGAGGCCTATCCCTATCACCGAGAAGATGATGTGGAAGGCGAGGGACATCGCCATCTGACTTCGCGCGGCGAGCAGGTCGGACATATCGTAGATCGCTCGGGATGACAGAGCATATCACCGCAAAGCGCGTTCGAAATAAGTCTTGACAGCGCGGACCGACGATGCTAGAGTGCGCGCCCTGGGAGTCGCGTCCCGATGCTCACGGTACTTCGCTGCTAGTCGGCGGACGTGCCACCTCGACCGTACACCGCACGTCGAGAGCGCATCGAGGCGCGACTTTCGTATTTCATGTGACGCGCGCGACCCTTCGAGGGTCTGGCTAGTCACACCCGGCGGTATCGGGCGCCCGCGCCCGTCGTCCGCCTGAACGACATAGATCGACGTGCTAACAGGATCACCCATGAAGCCGACCGTCTACCTCCCATTAGCTGATCTCCGCCCGACCCGCGTCTGCCGGGCGAGCGCGAGCTCGATCACGCGTTTCCGCGCCAGTCGCATCTCGGCGCGTCGCATGTGGGTCGAGCTGGAAGGGCAACAGCTGGGCAGACGGAACGATCACAGCAAGCAGGCCGCAGGTGGCTCTGGGCAGGCGCGAACGCCATAGCGTATCGCGCTCGATCCAGCGAGGCGCGACTCGATCGCCCCACCTGCGCAAAGTTGCCAGGTGGGGCGATTCGCATCTGTGCCATGTCATTCCGAGCGGAGCCGCGAAGCGGCGCGGGTGCCCGCCGCTAGGCGGGCGCATGAGGAATCGCGATCGTCCCGAGCGAGGGGCAGTCGTTTTGCGGGACGCTGTTTGACAATTGAGGTCAGGGCAACACACCAAACACTCTACCGTCGGCCGGCGGGGGCGTGGCGCCGTAGCGTTAGGCGAACGCGACTCCCTGGGCTGCGCGCGATGCTGCTTCCGTCGCGCCGAGGGTGGAGTGTAGTACGACATGCCGCCGTAGCTCAGCGGATGCAGAGCACCTGGCTACGAACCAGGGGGTCGGGAGTTCGAATCTCTCCGGCGGCGTGAACGCAACACCGATGCGATATCGGGGATGAGGGTATTCGGATTCACCGGGTCGGGCTGATCGAAGCGGATCGTTCCAAGACCGGGACTGGCCAGCGCGCAACGCGTGGGAATGAGAGGGGAACGACTTGCGACGCACGGTGGCGTCCTGAGCGGCAGTCCCTCTCAGTTCATACTCGTTGCGCGGGGAGCTGTCCTGTCCCGGGACCGATCCGCTTCGATCAGCGCAATCCGCCAAATCCGGATAACTCTCACGCGAACGATCCGTATCGGCGTGGCCGGTCCCAGAAGCTCGTGCATTACGTACCGCCGCGTGACTGGCCTTCAACTCTGTGTCATGGGACTGTAGCTCAGCGGGTAGAGCGCTATGCCCTTGCCGATCCTTGTCCGCCTAACGGGCCGCAGGTGGAGGGTTATCGACTGATAATCGAGTGGTCGCAGGTTCGAATCCTGCCAGTCCCATCACTTCAATCAACGTGCGCGGGTCGCACCGATTCGGTTATCGCCACCTTCGGCCTGGCATGAATTGGCGAGCCAG
>Ga0075421_100005125_pt1 | contig 15812 bp, 20 predicted proteins | sample SoiMetdeltSBSDD5_FD_75292 | JGI IMG/M metagenome (GOLD analysis project Ga0075421, IMG submission 75292) | Bulk soil microbial communities from a Populus tree surrounding site in Tennessee, USA - Soil MetaG P. deltoides SBSDD5 | ecosystem: Environmental > Terrestrial > Soil > Tree plantation...
TCATCCGTTTTCGCCTTGATGGACAATGCTCCCCCCAAGCTGCGATCCAATTGCGTAAGTCTGCTCTCCAGACGGCTCCGATACACCTGTGCCATCAACGGAGTCGCATCGACGTTGTGCTGGCGAAAGACACATGGGTTGCCGGAATCGACTGATGTGACGTAGCTGGTGGTCAGGAGTCTGTAGTCGCGTGTGGGAGTGAGCGTGGTATAGGTATTCACAACCAGCCGGCCCGGACGGTCCGGTCCAGCCCCTACGCCGCACTCGGTCAGTTTGGTAATCGTGCCATCCACCTTTTTTGCGTATTCCAGGGAAAAGTCCACGTTCGCTTTTGAGACAATCGCATGTCCATTTTGAATCAGGTTGCTCTCAACGAGTCCCGGTCGATACTTCAAAAAACCTGTTCCCCCGCCGAGGGGGATCCATGTATTCGGGGAAAGATGATTGGAATCATGCCCATCGTAGATGCGTTCGTAGAGGGGTCGGATGACGGTAAGCGGCACGGGCATCTGAATCCGTAGCGTGGATGGCTCTTCACGGTGCGCCCGTTCGGCTGCGGGCGCAGCCGAGGAGAATGCCACGGTGAGGGCCAGAGTCGCGCCAAGCATGAACGAGAATCGGGAGCCGCGCGCGGGTTCCAGCGTCATTCGTTGCATCAGTTGAGATGTAGAACAAATCTCGGGTGGTTGCAAGAGCGAACGATGGACATGAGCAAGCACGACGCCGAGAAGGCGTGTTGGAGCAGACTAAAAGACCGAAAGTTTAAAATACTTGGTCGGATTCTTCTTCACGTCGGCCAACAGTTGCTCCATGTCGGTTAAGAGTTTGTCCGTGCGGACATACAGCTCGTCACTGCTCACGAGTTTGCCGACCGTTCCCTCTCCTCGCTCGACCTTATTCAGCACGTGCTCGCCTCGCGTGGCCAATGTTTGTAGCTTGGTGTACAGCTCCGGGCTGGTGAGTTTGGAAAGGGTGCCATTCTGATCGTTGAGTTTCTTCATGAGATCATTGAATTCTTTCACCCCTTGCGTCGCGCGGACGTACAGTTCTTTGTCGGAAAGCAGTTTACCGACCGTTCCGTCGCCCTTCTCCACTTTATCGAGTAAGGCGAGGCCTTTCACGGACGCGTCATTCAGTTTCTGCAGAATTTGCTTCGAACGATCGAACAATTCCGGGTCGTTCACCAATTTCCCTGTGGTTCCTTGCCCCTGGGTGATCGCCGTCAGCGCTCGCTGAATTTGCTCGAGTGCCGCATTCACCTTGTCGATCGTCATAGATGCGCCGGACGCCAAGTCGCTGATGTCCGATCCGGAGCTTCCCATGATGATGCTGCCCGGAGGAAGCAGCGGCTTGTCCGGATGCCCGGGAACGATTTCCAGGAACTTGTCGCCCAATAGGCCGAGCGCTTTGATGTGGATGGATGCGTCTTCACGGATATGCAGTGCGACCTCTTTCTTGACCGTAAACTTGATTTCAACCAAGCCCGTGTCCGGCGCAATCTCAATATCATGAATGTTGCCGATGTCGACACCGTTCATGCGCACGGGCCCACCCACTTTCAGTCCCTGGGTATGACCGACCAGCGCGTGAAAGGTGGACTTGCGGGCCATCAACCCCATGCCTTCTTCGAGGCGCAGAATCATGAAGGCCAACACAGTCAAGGCCATGACGACGACCAGTCCGATCTTGACCTGGGCCCACCCGACTTGGGACTGACGGCTCATGAGGGAACCTGGGTTGATGGTGTTTGTTTCCATGGATCGATAGGCAAGGTAGCCGGGTCTAAAAAGCCGCGAATGGCCGGATTCTCATTGGTCGAGAGTTCAGAGGGAGAGCCCTGAAAGATTATGCGACCTTGTTGAATCATGATGACGCGGTCCGCCACCCGAAATGCGAGGTCCAGGTCGTGGGTCACCACCACCTGGGTTACGCCTTTTGCCTTGAGTTGGAGAATGATGTGGCCGATGGCATAGGCATTGATCGGATCCAAGCCGGCGGTCGGTTCATCATAGAGGAGAATGCCGGCTCCGCTCGCCAACGCGCGGGCGATGCCGACGCGTTTTCGCATCCCGCCGCTCAGATCGGCCGGCATCTTGTCTATGATGTCTTCCAGGCTGACAAATTGCAAACTTTGCCGTACCACTTCGTCGATGGCATCGTCCGGCAATTGTCGTTGTTCCCACAGCCGATATCCGACATTCTCTCGAACAGTCAAAGAATCAAACAGCGCGGCTCCCTGGAAGACCATGGCCATCTGTTGCCGCACGCGCGGTAACTGATGTTCAGGCAGCTTCGAAATGTCATCACTGCCGATCCGTACCGATCCGCGATCGGGTCGAAACAGTCCAAGGATCAGGCGTAAGATAGTCGTCTTTCCTGACCCGCTGCCACCCAGGATGACAATGGTTTCTCCTGCCGGCACCTCGAAGGAGATCCTTGTCAGAACCTGACGATCGCCCAGGGTCAAGTCTACGTGTTCGAGTGCAATCACCTGAGCCTCGTCAGGAAATGGCCATGAAGATCTTGGTCAGAAAGAAATCGGCCGCCAGAATGAGAATCGATGAAGACACCATGGCCTGGGTTGTCGACAGACCGACGCCGACGGTCCCGCCGCGCGTGGAAAATCCCGCGTAACACCCTACCATGGCGATGAGAAACGCAAACACGGCCGGTTTTACAAACCCTAACACCAGATCGCGCTGCCTGAGTGCCTCGAATGCCCAGGTCCAATAGAAATAGGAGTCAATTCCGAGATAGAACCGAGCGACAAGCCAGCCTCCGCACATGGCGATGCCGTCGGCAATGATCGTCAGAAGTGGAATCATGCAGAGACAGGCAATGAGCCGTGTGGTCGCGAGCTTGTGGATGGGATCCGTTCCTTCAGCCCGCAAAGCATCGATTTGTTCCGTCACGGTCATGGACGCAATTTCCGATGCGATTCCTGTCCCGACCCGCCCGGCAATCATGAGCGACGCGAGCACCGGGCCTAGTTCTCGAACGACGGATGTGCTGATCAGCCGCGAGACATAGATCGTCGCCCCATAGGGCTCGAGCTGGACTGCCCCCTGTAATGCAAGGACCATCCCGGTAAACAGGCCGGTCAGCACGACGATGAAAAGAGAACCCACACCGATTCTATCCATCTGGAGAATGGTTTCACGAACATAAAATGGGGGTCGGAATAGGTTCCTGATCGTCTGTGCGGACAATAGGGTAAACTCCTGCACGACGACGAGATAGCCGGTGATCGTGGATCTCAGCGCGAGGATGGAAGCGGTCATAGCATGCGAGACGACGAGAGACCGGAACGCACATCCCTTCGATGACGGCTCATTATAGGGTAGAGACGGATGAGGGACAATGGCTGCATGCTTATGGAGGATCGGGTACGGAGCCGCTCGAATAGCAACGGAGCACTCGCGGTCCGATCGAACACAGGACCTCGTATGAAATGGATCCGATCGCGTCGGCGATGTCCTCGGCCGTGATGCGTTCGGCGCCCTGTTGCCCGATCAGTGCGACCGAATCGCCGGATCTCGCCTGCGGAATCTCAGTCACATCCACCATCACCATATCCATGCACACGCGTCCGACGACCGGTGCCCGTCTTCCGCCGATCAGAACGGACCCTTTGTTGGATAACAGGCGGCTATATCCATCGGCATAGCCAACCGGCAGGACGGCGATGCGGGTTGGCTTCGTCGCGGTGAACGTGCGGTTGTAGCTAACCCCGTCTCCTTCAGCAATCGTCCGTATGGCAGCGATGGTAGTGTACCAGCTGAGAATTGGTTGCAAAGCGACGTGCTCCCTGCGGTGAGAGAGGGTATGGTAGCCGTAGAGCATAATTCCCGGACGTACCATCGAGAAATGCGCAGAGGGATGGACAAGGATGCCGGCACTATTGGCCATATGGATGCGCGGTGGTCTGAAGCCCTTCAGTGTGAGCTGGTCCACTATCGACCTGAAGCGGGCGATCTGCGCGGCAGTAAACTGATGATCCGAATTATCGGCGTCGGCCATGTGGGTCATGATGCCTTCCAGGGACAGCGTTCGCCCGAGATCGGCGACATGAAGTCCCATAGTCACCTGTTCTGGGGCGAGACCGAGACGGCCCATCCCCGTGTCGATCTTGATATGGATCGGGTAGGGCTTCGCTGACGGAGGAAGCACTTTGACCAGTTCCTGCATCAGCGGGAGATCGTAGATGACCGGCGTCAAGCCATGCGCAATGAGATCGGGAAGCTGCCCTGGTAGTACCGCCCCCAGTACCAGAATCTGGTCAACGATTCCGGCGCAGCGCAGTTCCGTTCCCTCTTCAACGGTGGCGACCCCGAATCGGCGGACACCCAGGCGATGGAGCGCGCGCGTGATCTCGAAGGCGCCATGCCCGTAGGCATTGGCTTTGACGATGGCGAGAATGTCGCACGACGGCTGCAGGCAGTGACGCACCTGCCGGAGATTGTGGGCAAGGGCGTTGAGATCGATGTCAACGAAGGTCGGCGGATAGCGCGATGGGATTGGCACGCAGGATGGTCGTGGGAAGCTCAATCGGATCAGACTTCCAGGATTTCACTCTCTTTCTTCTTCAGAACGTCCTCAACTTTCTGCACGTATTGATCCGTGAGTTTCTGGATCTCAGCTTCGGACTTCCGCAATTCATCTTCCGTCAGCTTGGTGTCTTTCTGCAACTTTTTCAGCTCTTCGTTCCCGTCGCGACGAAATCCACGAATCTGGACTTTCACCTCTTCCCCGTGCTTCTTACAAATCTTAGTGAGCTCTTTCCGCCGTTCTTCCGTGAGGGGGGGGAGGGGAACTCGAATTAGCTTCCCGTCATTCGACGGGGTGAGCCCGAGGTCCGAGATCTGAATCGCCTTCTCGATCTCGCGGATCATATTCTGTTCGTACGGCTGAATGGTAATGAGGCGGCTCTCGGGAATGGCCACATTGGCCACTTGCTTGAGCGGAGTGGGATTTCCATAGTAATCGACCTTGATGCCGTCCAAGAGTGCGACGGACGCGCGTCCCGTCCGCAGCCCGGCCAGATCCCGTTTGAGATGCTCAAGGGCATGCTCCATCTTCTCCATGACTTTCTGTTTGACAACTGGTGCCGTCGACATGGTGCTCTCCTCAGCGGCTGGCTACTGTAACCAGAGTGCCGATCGGTTCCCCACGGACCACCTTTCCGAAGTTCCCCTTCTCTTTCAAGTTGAAGACGATGAGCGGAAGCTGATTGTCCATGCAGAGACTGACGGCGGTGGAATCCATCACCTTCAAATTCTGGCTCAGGATCGACATGAAGGGAATATCCGTATACTTTTTTGCGTTCGCATTTTTCAGGGGATCGCTGTCATAAATCCCATCGACTTTCGTGCCCTTCATGATCACCTGCGCACCGATCTCCATTGCCCGTAAGGCTGCGGCCGTATCGGTCGAGAAGTAGGGGTTTCCGGTTCCCCCCGCAAAGATGACGACGCGGCCTTTTTCCAAATGCCGGATGGCCCGCCGACGGATGTACCCCTCCGCGAGTTGGCGCATCTCGATAGCCGATTGTACGCGAGTGGTGGTGCCTTTTCGTTCCAAGGCGTTCTGGAGGGCGAGGGCGTTCAGTACCGTAGCGAGCATGCCCATATAATCGGCGGACGCACGTTCCATTCCTGAGGCGCTGGCTGCGATCCCGCGAAAAATGTTTCCGCCTCCGATGACGACGGCGACTTCGACACCCATTGAGACGACGGCCGCGATTTCCTCGGCCAATCCTTCAAGGACCGAGGGTTGTATGCCGTATCCCTGCTCACCGGCCAACATTTCTCCGCTGACTTTCAGCAGAATGCGCCGGTATTTTGCCGAGCTCATGTCTGGCCTAATTGATAGCGCACGAATCTTCGGACGTTCATATTTTCACCGATCTTGGCGATCTTCTGTGCCAGCAGATCTTTGACGGTGACGGAAGGGTCTTTGATGAAGGCCTGCTCGAGCAGGCAGCTTTCCTGATAATACTTTTCGAGTTTGCCTTCGACGATCTCTGGCCAAGCCGCCGGTGGCTTCCCCATCTCTTTCGCTTGGGCCTCGTAAATCGCGCGTTCCTTGGCGACCACGTCGGACGGCAGGTCCTCTCGCTTCACGTGGGAGGGATTTGATGCGGCGATTTGCAACGCCAGGTCATTCACAAAGGATTTGAACTCTTCATTTCTTGCCACGAAATCCGTTTCGCAGTTCACTTCCACAAGCACGCCGATTTTTCCACCGGCATGAATGTAGGCATGGATAAGGCCCTGATTGGTTTCACGACCCGCCTTTTTCTGGGCGGCCGCCAGCCCCTTCTGGCGCAGGTAATCAATCGCCTTGTCGATGTTGTTGCTCGACTCGGTGAGAGCCTTTTGACAATCCAGAATTCCCGCACCGGTTTTTTCGCGCAGTTCCTTTACGGACTCACTCAGACTTGCCATACGTTCCTCTATAACGCTTGGAATGAATGTGGGACGCTCTCGCTCATGCTCAAGGCACTCAGGATGCTGGCGCGGTGGCCAGACTCATGGCACCCTGCTTCTCGGCCGCCGGAGCAGTCGACGAAAATTCTGTGTCTTCCTGTTGTGCACGGAGGTGGGCGCCTTCCAGACAGGCGTCTGCAATGCGGGAAATGATGAGCTTGATGGATCGGATCGCGTCATCATTCCCGGGAATCGGATACTGAATATGATCCGGATCGCAATTGCTATCGACGATGGCGATTACCGGAATTTCCAATCGATTGGCTTCGAGGACGGCGATGTGCTCGATGCGGGTGTCCAGCACGAATACGGCTCGGGGAAGTGCCCGCATGTTACGGATGCCGGACAGATTTTTCTGCAATTTGATAACTTCTTTTTGCATCTGACCGAGTTCTTTTTTCGTCAGACCTTGATGCGACGGATCGGCGAGGGTGGCTTCCATCTTTTTCATTTTATCGATGCTGCGCCGGATCGTTTGAAAATTCGTCAACATTCCGCCCAACCAGCGCTGATTCACAAAGAACATGTTGGCGCGTTTGGCCTCTTCTTCCAGAATTTCTGCAGCCTGCCGCTTGGTTCCCACGAAGAGAACCGAGTCCCCAGTCGCCACGGTATCGCGAGCGAAGGCATAGGCTTGTTCCATCCGTTCGACGGTTTGTTGTAGGTCGATGATATACACACCGTTTCGTTCTCCGAACAGAAAGCGCTTCATCTTGGGGTTCCATCGGTTGGTCTGATGGCCAAAATGAACTCCGGCCTCCAATAACTCCTTGATCGACACCACTCCCATACCTTCACCTCCCTCCGAAGCCTGCAGAGCGCTCGACCAAATGGTCGACCGAGGGGGACATCCCCCTTATTCTCAGGCTGCGCAGCGTGCGCAACACGCTGGTGTGGATTTGAATAAAAAGCCCCTGAAATTCAGGGGCTAAGATACCGACCGTGGACGGACACTGTCCGTACGCTTCCGGTAAAGCGATGAAACGCTAGCACAATCAAAATGAGTTTGCAAGCTTCCGCCCATGACATCAGGGACGATCATGAGCGATAACTGGCGTTGATCCTTACATAATCATAGGACAGATCCGTCGTCCACATGTGCGCCGTTCCCGGTCCCTGCCCGAGCTCGGCTCGAATCGTGAACTCCTTGCGGCGGAACACATGGGAAAGACGGCGCTCCGCATGAGAACCCAAACCTTGTCCGTTCTTGACCATCGCCACTTCGTCAAACTTGAGGGCGATCTTTGTCGGATCGATTGGTACCCCGGCCCGGCCGATCGCCGCCATGATTCGTCCCCAATTGGCATCTCCGCCAAAGAGTGCGGTCTTCACGAGGCTGGAGGTCGCGATGATGTGCGAGATCTGCCGGGCAGCGCGGGCCGTCTTGGCCCCAGAGACCACGATTTTCACGACCTTCGTGACACCTTCCCCATCCCAACACACCTGCAATGCCAAGGAGTGACAGACAGTGTCCAGTAACTTCTGGAACCGACGAAACGCGTCCGTCCCCGTCTCAATGCGTACATTGCGGGCCATGCCATTTGCCAAACAGAGTACGGTGTCGTTCGTGCTCGTGTCGCCGTCTACTGAAATGGAATTGAAGGACCGGCCGACTGCTGTCCGAAGGGCCTGTTGCAACGCCTGACGGGTAATGAACGCGTCCGTCGTGAGATAGGCCAGCATGGTGGCCATGTCGGGGTGAATCATCCCCGATCCCTTGGCCATCCCTCCCAGTGTGACGGTCTGCCCGCCGATCTTCACGCTCAACGCCATCTGCTTCGGCTTCAGGTCCGTTGTCATGATGGCACGTGCCGCTTCGAGACCTCCGTTGCGGCGGACTCTTTGGAGCAAGGTAGGAATCGCGGACCGGACACAAGCAATCGGCAATGGCTGACCGATGACCCCTGTCGATCCCACAAAGACTTTATGGGGCAAGGTGTCGAGATGTCTGGCAACCGTCAACGCCATGGCCTCAGCCGCCAGAATGCCTTCGGCGCCGGTGCAGGCGTTGGCGTTCCCGCTATTGACGATGAACGCGCGTGCAAGCCCTCGTCGAAGATACGCACGATCAAGAAGGACCGGAGCTGCCGCGACCCGATTGGTCGTGAACATACCTGCCACCGGCCCCTCCTCTTCGGAGAGGACCAAGGCAAGATCGAGCTGTTTATTTTTTTTGATGCCGCAATGCATGCCTGCTGCCTGAAATCCCCGGGCAGCGGTGATACCACCTGAGACTTTTTTCATGATTGTCCTTTGTGGAGAACGAACCAGGATGGATGAGGGACGGCGTATCCTTCAAGGAAAGATGGCCGGTGCGGTGAGTCCCGTCTCTTCCGGGAATCCGAGCATGAGGTTCATTGCCTGAATGGCCTGACCAGCGGCCCCTTTGATCAGATTGTCGAGTGCAGCGACCGTGATGATCCAGCCGGCTCTGGTATCGGCGAACAGGGCCAGATCACAATAGTTCGTACCCCGGACGTGGCGTGGATTGGGCACGAGGTCCTCGAAGACACGGACAAATCGTTCCTTTTCATAGAAATTCTTGTACAGCGACAGGAGCGCCGCCGCATCGAGGACCGGATTGGTGAGGCGACAGTAAGCCGTGCTGAGAATCCCCCGATTCATTGGAACGAGATGCGGCGTAAACGCGACGGTGACCTGAGACGAAGTCGCAGAATTCCGACCGCCCTGCTGTCGGGCACACAAGAGGCTCAGCTCCTGTTCGATCTCTGGAATGTGGCGGTGCCGTCCAATCTTATACGGTTCCAGTGATTCGTGTGCCTCTGGAAAATGGTAGGGGAGGGCGGGACTTCGCCCCGCTCCCGACACGCCTGACTTCGCATCGATGACGATGGTGCCGGGATCGATCAAGCCATGGGCGGCGAGGGGCGCGAGCTGAAGAATGGCCGCCGTTGGATAACAGCCTGGCGACGCAACGAGCTGAGACTTGACAATACCGGATCGATGCAACTCCGGCAGGCCATACACCGACCTTTCTAGAAGCTCGGCGTGCGTGTGGACCGTTTGGTACCATCGTTCGTATACGTGGGCATCCTGAAGACGGTAATCCGCACTCAAATCGATGATTTTCGCTTTCGATCGCATGCAATTGGCAACCGGCTCCATGGATTTCGTATGCGGCAAGGCAAGAAATATGACGTCTGCCCGTTCCGCCAATGCGTCCGGTTCCAGTGCTTCGAATGTCAAGGGAACTGCGTGACTGAGGTGAGGAAAAACGGAGGCGACCGCTAGTCCAGCCGATTTCTCCGATGTCACAGTCGTCAACTCGACGTGAGGATGCTGGGCGAGTAGGCGAATCAATTCTACTCCCGTATACCCGCTTGCTCCGGCCACCGCGATACGCACTGTAGTCATCGAGAATCACTCCGTCGAACCGAACGTTGATCACCTATAGCAAGGCTCATAGAAAAAAAGGGAAGGCGGCCCGCCTTCCCTTTTTTGTACCGACGGCTTCAACGCCGTTATCGCTTCGAGTACTGGAAGCGCTTGCGAGCACCCTTCTGACCGTACTTCTTTCGTTCTTTGACGCGAGAATCGCGCGTTAAAAGGCCTTCCTTCTTCAGTGGGCCGCGATAGGCGGGACTGAGGACGACCAGCGCCTTTGCAATGGCATGCCTGAGCGCACCGGCTTGTCCTGTCGGACCGCCTCCATATACCGTGGCGCGAATCGAATACTTCCCGGCAGCCCCTGCCAGCTCCAGCGGGAATTGAATGATTGTCCGTAAGGTCGGCCGCGGGAACGCTTTCTCCAACGGCTTTTCGTTCACGACAATATCGCCGGTGCCTGCCGAAACCCAGGCCCGCGCGATCGCACTTTTTCTCTTTCCGGTTGCGTACTGAATCGTTGCTGCCATACGAGGCGGTCTCCTTCGCTAAACTTTGACTTACAGGGCTAAGACTTCGGGTTGTTGGGCCTGATGGGGATGTTCGGTCCCTGCGTAGACCTTTAATTTCTTACCCATGTGTTTCCCCAAAGGGGTTTTGGGAAGCATCCCGTGAATCGCTTTCGTCAGGAGTTGTGTCGGGTGTTTGGCATGAATGTGCTCGGCGGTGAGGATCTTCAGTCCACCCGGATAGCCGCTGTGCCGCGCATAGGTCTTGGTCTCCATCTTATTGCCGGTCAGTCGGATCTTATCGGCGTTGATAATCACGACGTGATCGCCGGTATCGACATGCGGGGTAAACGTCGGTTTGTGTTTTCCTCGTAACATGCCCGCCACACGAGCAGCGAGGCGGCCAAGCGTCCTTCCTTCCGCGTCGATCAGGTACCACTTGCGTCGAACATCAGCCGGTTTTTCGAGAAAGGTCTTGGACATGTCGTACAGACTCCTGGGTAGTTGAAAGATGCCTCGATCACACAATACTTGTTACGTCTCGATATTTTTTGTTTCGAGCTTTGCGACCCATGCATCAAGATTCGCTGCCGTCCGTCGGCTCAAGACATCCCGCGTCACGTAGATCGGGCGAGTCGCACGCAATGCCAAGGCAATCGCGTCGCTGGGTCGAGCGTCAAGCGTGCGATCCACTCCCTTTGAGGCCAGATGGATGGTTGCATAGTAGGTGGAACTTTTTACGTCCGTGAGTACCACGTGCTGGATTGTTACTTCCAGATGATCGGCGAAACTGCGAATAAGATCGTGGCTCATTGGGCGGGGACTGACCGCATGATCCATGGCCAGACGGATGGCCTGCCCTTCGGATGCGCCGACCCAGATAGGCAAGGTTTCGCTTCCGTCCTCATTTTTCAACACCACGATTTTCGTGTCAGTATTGCTGTCCTCGAGAACCTGTTTTACTTTCACCTCGACGAGAGCGGCGGAAGGTTCAGGATTTACCGGAGTCATGTCAGCTGTCCAGCTTTCCAAAGTCTTCAGGTTTCAGATTTTCCAGCCATTGTTCCAATTCATCCGATGACTGCTTCTTGATGACGGATTCGCTCGCAAAAATCGGCGCATTGGTGCGCAATGCCAGAGCAATGGCATCACTGGGTCTCGAATCCACTGTATACTCGGAATCCTCGTACGTGAGATGGATTTTTGCATAGTACGTGTTGTCGTTCAGATCGGTAATGACGACGCTGATGACCTTGGCGTCAAACACGTCCAAAAACGATTTCATCAGATCATGTGTCATGGGTCGGGGCGCCGTCACGTTCTCGATGGCCAGCCCGATGGCACTGGCTTCCGACTTACCGACCCAAATTGGCAACATATCAGCGTTGTCTTCGTCACGAAGCACGACGATGTAGGCGTTGTTGTAGGGGTCAAAAATCAACCCCTTGACCCGCATTTGCGTAATCATGGCGGGAATGACACTCAGACGTTGGTTTCTAATCTAAAGGATAGGGGAATCTAGCACTTCCGAATTCCATGTGTCAATGAAGAGCCGGTCATCAGGCGGTCGGGAAGATGCTGAAGATCAAAGGCTTGGCAGGAGACGTCCAGCGATGCCCGTGTCGCTAATTGCAACAACGTTCGTGCGGGACGGCAGGTTCCCGAAGACGGGTCCGGTTCTCATGAGGGTAGGCTGTGCCCCTCCAAGTTCATCGGCGAACGATCCGGGCTTCATGAACGCTCATTACATGAACGCTCATTAGGTGGTCATGAAAGTCGCACCGAGCCGCGAGACGCGGAGTCCATGATCTCCCGACGGTCGTGTTAGGTGCTGGGGGGACGGTAGTTTTGATCAAGCTTGCCGGTGTCGGCGCTTTCTCCCAGTTTCAGAAACGCCTTCATTTGTTTCTTCACCAAGTCGCGGCCGCTTTCGTCACCGAGATTGATCTGGTATTCGTTGATCACCATCACGCGCATGCCTTCCCATTTTTTCCAGCATGCCTTACAGACGTTTGCTTTGATTTCGGATTCAAGTCTTCCCAGAAACAACATATCGGTAATGGCTTCGCCTGTTTGGCCACAGGTGACACATTGAACTTCTGTCATCGATCCCTCCTGCGTCAAATCATCTTTTAACGAGAACACGGCATTGTAACATTCACCTGTGTAGCTTGAAAGGGGGAGAGCGCCGATTGACGCCTCATATGCTTCATGCTAGAAACTCCTGCTCTTGCGGCAGACTTGCCCGGATGGCGGAACTGGCAGACGCGCCGGACTCAAAATCCGGTTCTCGCAAGAGAGTGGGAGTTCGACCCTCCCTCCGGGCACCATCCAACTTGTCATCATGATAGCCTTCATAACAAGCCATCGTCGATTTCCCCTTGATGGGCGCCAGCCATTTATCGGTCGATCAGTTTCCTTGAGCCCACTTTCTCGCGGTCTTACCTCTTGACATGATAGGTCTCTTAGCCTATAGTTCCGCCGTCGGCTTGCGGGCTATTTATGATCACCTCGGTCCATTTTCGTTCATCATCAATACTCATCAATTACAACTCACTAAGGAGGCAGCACATGCGTAAGGTGTTGGCACTTGGAGCTGCAGTACTTTTCATCGGCTCCGTGGGTGTGGCGGGCGCTCAAGAGCGTCTACCGCAGTCATCATCCGGGTCCGGGTTTGGCGTAGGAGCCGGCGTGGGAGACGTCTCAGGGAGTTCGGGCCGTACTCAAGCCTTCGATCGGACCGCATTTATCGATCGACTCGGCCAAGCTGAAACCGTGTTTGGTCGTGTTCTCGCCATTGATATTCCCGGTGGCAAATTACACCTCGAAACGGGCGGCAGCTCGCATGACGAAGGCCGTGCGGGGACAGGAGCCATGTCCTCATTGACCCTGTATACGGATGCACAAACCAATATGGATCAAATCAAAGTTCTGAACGCCGGTGATGACATCTCGGTACAGGTGGTTGAAGCGCCGAATGTGAACGCACACCAGGGGGTGTACGGAACCGGCCGCAAGCTCGTCCGCGAAGTGTACCTATTCCGTGGCAACGAGAAGCTGGCGGGTTTTGGTGGACTGGGGCAACGACCGAATCCGGAAACTGAGCGCGGCATCGCGACGAATAGCGGAAGCGGCACGGGAGCGATTGTCGGGTCCGTCCTTCCGGGAGCCGTCACTTCTGGCGTGGTGACGACCACTGTCGGTGAATTTACCGGAGCGGCCCCCTGCTGGAATTGCGAACCGCAGCCAGGCTGGGGCTATCAGACGCTTGCTCCTGAGACCAAGCTGCAGAATAAGTCTGACTATGGAGCGGACGCCGCGAAACCGAATCTCATCAAGGGCGCCAACTAATCCATAAGTCCTTGTAAGGCATCGAGACGGGGCGCTTCCTCACGGGAGCGCCCCGTTTGTTTTTGACGGAGGAAGATCTGTCCGTGCTGTGCTTGCGAGAGCTTGTAAGGGAAGGATCGCTTTGTTAGGATCCGACTACCGATGTGCCATGTCTGATCCATCCACGCCCGCCATCGTTCCCGATGCCGAACTGGACCTCCGCGGTGTCATCTGTCCCTATAACTTCGTCAAGACAAAATTGAAGCTTGAGACCATGGGATCAGGTCAGGTCCTGTCGGTGCTGCTCGATGACGGAGACCCCATCAAGAATGTCCCGCGCAGTGTCAGTGATGACGGGCATGCGGTTCTCTCGCAGGAACGGATCCAGTTGTCGTATCGCGTGATGATCCGGAAACGTCAGAACGACTGAGCAGGATGCCGTTGCGTCCTTCCTTTTAGAGACCAGCCACCACTAGGGTCACATCCGCGTCAGGGAAGTGCAGCGCCTGTTTCCGCAGCATTTGGTTGATCGTGCCGCCCAGGATCTGTTGCGTGGCTTTCGTCAGGTCCACAGCAACAACGACATGTCTATTTCCTAACACAGTTTGCATGCGCGAGAGCGAGACACGTAACCTCGACGGCGAAACAAAAAAGACGTGTGTGCAGCGACTGTCCTTGAGATTCCTCAGGAGGCGGATGAAGGGTTGTGGTTTGGCGGGGAGCCTGCCGCGAAATTGCAGGGCATTCCCGGACATGCCGGATATGGCGACGGCCGTCACGAGAGCGGAGGCCCCCGGTACTGCAACGAGTGGAACCCCTGCGCGGAGAGCCGCGGCAATCAACCTGGAGCCGGGATCATAGATACACGGAGTGCCGCCATCCGAAACCAAAGCGAGACTTTCTCCGTGCCGGAGCCGGTCGAGTAGAATCGGAGTTTTTCCCGGGGCGCAGCCGCGATCATAGGTAGTCAGAGTGGTGCGGATGCGATAATGGCGAAGAAATCGCTGTGTCCGCCGGGTATCCTTCGTGGCCACGAGATCGACCTGACCAAGGATACGGAGTGCGCGAACACTGATATCCTCTATGTTCCCGATAGGAAGACTGACAATATACAGGGAACCGCACGGCTCCATTTCTTGACTCTCTTCTCTGCGCACCGATATAATTTCCAGCTCCAAAAAACTGGCTTTTTTTCTGGAATTTTGCGAGGATAGCCGAAGATGTCTGCGCTGCTTTTCATGGTGACGATGGGTCTCTACTTCGTCGGCACCATCGGGTTTCTCGCCTATCTTGTTCGTCGTTCGGAGTGGCTCTCAAAGATTTCCCTTGGAGTGACGAGCCTCGGATTTGTCACCCACACCGTTGCGCTGGTGATGCGAATGGTCGGCATCGAGCGCTCGGTCGTTCCCACGTTTCACGAAGCGCTCTCGTTTTTTTCCTGGATGCTGATTCTCGTGTTTCTGGCCGTCGAGTTTCGGCGCCAAATCCACGTGTTCGGATCATTCATCGTTCCACTTGCGCTGGTTTCGTTGGTCTCGGCTGCCGCATTGCCGGTTGAGAATGTGTCCACGTTTCAACCCGTTTTCAAGACGCTGTGGGTGCATGTCACCTTGAGCATGCTGGGTACAGTAGGCTTTGCCGTGGCCTTCGTTGCGGGATTGATGTACCTGATTCAGGACGGGTTACTCAAGTCCAAGCGTTTTAACGTACTGTATACAAAACTGCCGGCACTCGATTATCTCGATCACCTCAATCAACAGGCTATGATCCTGGGGTTCCCCTTGCTGACATTGGGAATCATCACCGGGGCCTTCTCGGCCGAAATCGTCAGGGGCAGCTATGTGAGCTGGAATCCTGAGCAGACCTGGGCGTTGGTCACCTGGGTGTTTTATTTCGTCGTTCTGATGGGACGATTGACGGTTGGATGGCGTGCAAAACGCGCCGCGTATCTTACGATCATAGGCTTTGCGGGCGTGATTTTGACGTTGATCGGTGTGGTTCTCAAAGGGCATGGAGTCGATTCGTAGCATGCATATGATCGTCGTCGGGATCAGCCACAAGACCGCCCCCGTCGAGATCCGGGAAAAATTAGCTGTGCCCGAAAGTCGTCTTGGGGAGGCATTGAGCCGGCTCTGTGCCT
>Ga0075421_100005128_pt1 | contig 15809 bp, 14 predicted proteins | sample SoiMetdeltSBSDD5_FD_75292 | JGI IMG/M metagenome (GOLD analysis project Ga0075421, IMG submission 75292) | Bulk soil microbial communities from a Populus tree surrounding site in Tennessee, USA - Soil MetaG P. deltoides SBSDD5 | ecosystem: Environmental > Terrestrial > Soil > Tree plantation...
GACTTCGACGAGAACGGCACGCCGGCCCGGACGTTCACCTCGTACCTCCACGGCAAGAAGGACAGCATCACGGCTGCCTTCGGCGGGCCGATCTCGCTGGAGAAGGGCAATCCGGGGAACGGCACCCGGGTCACTCGTGGACAGGTCATCATGCTCGCGGACGACACCGGGCGGAGCGCGTACAACCACTTGCACGTCACGGTGAAGCCGGTGGACCCGACGAGCGGGGTCGCCGGGACTGCCACGCTCGCGTTCCCGTCCGGGACGGCCCTGCCGAGCGCGCAGCCACTCACGGCGATCGCGCCGGTCCTCCAGGCCGCCATCCGCGCCGCGAAACCGGGCAATCCCGTCTTCAGCGAGGCGACCGTCGCCGTCGGCGGCAACCGGCTGCTCGTCGTGCCCGGCGGCGAGCTCAGCGGCAGGAGCCTGACGTTCACCGCCGCCGGTGCCAACACCGCGGCGACCGACCTGAAGCTCGACACCGGCTCCACTCAGGTGACCGGGCGGATATCCGGCGCGCATCCGAGCGACCCGGTCGTCCCGGCCTCGCCGAAGGTGAAGCTCGTTTTTGGCAAGAGTGGAGCCCCCGCCCTCTCCAATGCCACCGCCACGCTGTCCTTCCCGGCCGGGACGGTCCCGCCGGCCCCGCTGCCGCTCGCGACGATCGCGCCGGTCCTCCAGGCCGCCATCCGCGCCGCGAAGCCCGCCGATCCGGTCTACAGCGCGGCGGTCGTGATGGTGGTCGGCAATCGGCTGGTGGTCGTGCACGGCGGGGCCGACACCATCAACGTGTTGTTCTTCGATCCCGACTTCGACGCCGCGGGCGGGAATGGGACGGCCGCCGCCCTGCGGCTGTCCACCAAGGCCGGCGGCCGCGAGGTGGCCGTGACGTGCTCCGACTCTCACACGACCAACCCGACCGTTCCGGCGGCGCCGGTGGTCAACGCCTCCGTACCCGTCCTGCCCGCCGACTACACGATCCCCTTCGTGTTCGGCGACACCGATCTCACGCACGACAAGGGCGTGCCGCGCTCCGCCGTCTGGTACGACTCGGACAACGTGAAGGTGGTGTGACCGTCGTGCCGACGTCCAAGCCCGCCTACCGTCTCACCCTCGGCAGCACGACGCTCGCCTCGGCCGGCGTGCCGCCCGGCGGAGGCGACCTGATCGGCGCCGCCGCCGGCGCGCTCGCCGCGGGCGTGGCGGGCGCCGTCGGCGCGTCCGGCCCGGTCGGCGCCCCGGCCCCGGTCGCCATCCGCGCCGACGCCGACCTGGCGTCCCCGGCGGCCACCCTCGACGTCTGGCTCGGCAGCCCGGCCGCCCTGTCGGTGGCGGTCGGCGACCCGGCGAAGCTGGAGCTCGGCTACGGCACCACCCTCAGCGCCGCCTTCACCGGCGTCGTCGACCGCGTCGAGCCGGACCTGACCCGGCTGCACGTCCAGGCCTGCACCGGCGTGACCGAGCTGTTCCGGCTGCGGGTCAACCAGGTCTACGAGCACCAGACCGCCGGCCAGATCGTCGCCGACCTGTCCGGCCTGGCCGGGCTGGCCACCGGCACGATCCAGGACGGCCCGGACCTGCCGTTCTACGTCGTCGACGACGCGCGTAGCGCCTACCAGCACTGCCGCGACCTCGCCGAGCGGGCCGGCTTCGACCTGTTCGTCAATCCGGACGGGGAACTGACCTTCGCCACGTTCGACAAGGCCGCGCCTGATCACCAGTTCGCCTACGCCCGCGACGTGCTCAGCCTGGGCGTGCGGGCGACGCCGGCCCCGGTCGGGCGCGTCGAGGTCTGGGGCGAGAGCCCGGCCAGCTCGGAGGGGGCCGAGGCCGCGAGCTGGCTCGTCCGCGACTTTACCCGCTCGGTGGGCGCCGCCGGCAGCGGCGTCACGCTGCGGGTGTCCGACCCGGCCATCCGCACCAAGGCCGCGGCAGACGCTTCGGCCGGCGGCCGGCTGGCGGTACTCACCCGCCGCGCGACGTTCGGCGTCGCCGTCGTCCTGGGCGCCCCGGACGTGGCGGTCGGCGACGCGGTGGCGTTCACCCAGGTGCCCGACGACCGCCTCAGCGGCACCTTCCAGGCCAAGCGGGTCACCCACCATTTCAGCAAGTCGGATGGGTTCACCACTCGGCTCGAGCTGTGGGGCGGCGCGGGCGGCCTCGGCGACCTGTTGGGCGGACTGCTATGAGCGTCGTCGATGTGATCAAGGCGATTGTGCGCGAGGAGCTGAAGCGGCTGCACGTTGGCGACCTCGGCGTCGTCACGTCCGTGTTCCCCCACAGTGCCGAGGGCGACCGCGACAACTACGAGTGCAACGTCCAGCTTAAGAACAGCGGCCTGGAGCTGCGCAAGGTGCCGGTCGCGACGCCCATCATCGGGACGGCGGCCATCCCGAGCGTCAAGGACCTCGTGCTGGTGAGCTTCGTCTGTGGCGACGTCAACCAGCCGATCATTATCGGCCGCCTCTACAACGACGAACAGCGTCCGCCCCTCAACCTGCCGAACGAGATGGTCTGCCGCCTGCCGCTGGACGCCGACGACTTTGACGCCCTGAAGCTGGTCCTGCGGAGCGGCGGTGACCACGACCCAAAACGCCAGGTCGAGCTGCAGATGGGATCGAAGCTGAGCCTGCGCCTGACCGACGACGACCCGCTCATCCTGCTGGAGACGGAGAACCTCAAGCTCCAGGTGACGGCGGCCGGCGACGTGAAGATCGAGAGCCAGGGCAAGCTCCAGATCACGGCCCCGGGCGGCATCGACCTCAAGAGCGACGGGAGCATCAACATCGAGGCCGGTGGGGCGATGAAGCTGGCCGGCGCGACGATCGACCTCAACTAGCAGCAGAGGACGGGAGATACGGGTGGGACAACCGGCGGCGAAGCAGGGTGACAAGATCGTGGCCGTCGACACGCACATCGTGATGGTGCCGGCGCCCCCGGGGCCGCCCGTGCCGACGCCGCTGCCCCACCTGTTCAGCGGCTCGCTCAACGACGGGCTCTCCAGCGACGTGAACATCATGGGCAAGCCGGCCGCCACGGTCGACAGCACCGCCCAGAACGCGCCGGCCCATATCCCGACCCCGCCAGGGACCTCCTTCCAGAAGACCCCGACCGACAAGTCCGCGATCAAGATCGGGAGCACCACGGTGCGGATCAACGGCAAGCAGGCGGCCCGCAACGGCGACAAGGCGACCACCTGCAATGACCCGACCGACCTGCCGGCCGGCACGGTGGTGGCCGTCGGCACCGTGTTCATCGGCGGCTAGGCAGTGCAGGCGAGGAGAAGGGACGGGCGAGCGATGAGCGGGCCACGGGCAACGAGCGGGACGGATAGGCGATGAGCGCAGAGATCCTCGGGCGCGACTTGCGGCTGGAGCCCGGGCTGTTCAGGTTCGGGCTGACCGCCGACCGGGATGACCTCGCGGCCGTTGCCGGCGTCGACAACCTGGTCCAGGCGCTCCTGATCCGCTTCAACACGCCCCGTGGCGACCTGGCCGCCCTCGGACATCCCGACTACGGGTCCCGGCTCCACGAGCTGATCGGCCGCAGCAACGACGAGACGACCCGCAACCTCGTGCGGCTGTTCACGCTGGAGACGCTCCGCCAGGAGCCCCGCGTCGGCCAGGTGCTCGACCTGGGCGTCCAGACCGTCGACGGGCGGCCCGACCTGGTGCTGGTGTCGATCAAGGTGACGCCGATCGAGACCGAGACGCCGGTGAACCTGGTGTTCAGCATCGGCCTGGAGGGGACGGCGTGAGCTTCCAGAAGCGCGGCTTCCAAGACCTGGTCGACGACATCCTGACCGAGCTGACCGGCGGCGTCGTCAACGAGCCGATCCTGTTCCGCAGCCCGAGCAGCGGCGCCCCGGCGTTCCCGTTGGAGCAGACACCGGCCGCCAGGATCGCCTCGGTCACCGGCACGGTCGGCGGCGCGTTCCGCCAGTTCGGCGACACCGACTTCGAGCTGGTCCCCGACCGCACGGCGATCCGCTGGCTCCAGGGCACCCGCCCGGACGAGGAGTCGACCTTCTTCGTCGACTACTACCCCGACGGGGCCAGCTCGCCGATCACCGACCGCAACGTCGGCAGCGTCGCCCGCACCCTGGTCGAGGCGATCGGCCGCGAGCTCGCCACCCTCTACGAGCAGATGGACCTCGTCTATCGCTCCGGCTTCATCGACACCGCCGAGGGCACGTCGCTCGACTTCGTCGTGTCGCTGCTCGGCCTCAAGCGCATCCGGGCCGGCCGCGAGGTCGGCGAGGTGCTCTTCGCTCGGAGCACGCCGGCGCCGGGCGACATCACCGTCCCGCTCGGCACCGTCGTCGCCACCCCGCCGCTCGGCGACAAGGGGACCGTCTTCGAGTTCGAGGTGACGGCCACCCGCACGATGCGCCAGGGCCAGGTGGAGATCTCGGCGCCGATCCGCTTTCGCCCGACCCCGGCCCAGCAGGCGAGCTTCATCCCCGGCCAGGTTCCGGCCGGGGCGATCAGCCTGATCCCCAAGCCGATCGTCGGCATCGAGCGGGTCACCAACCCGGAGGCCACCACCCGTGGCGCCGAGGACGAAAGCGACGACCAGCTTCGCCAGCGCGCCAGGAAGAGCCTGGCCGAGGCCGGCAAGTCGACCGCCGACGCGCTGCGGGCGGCGGTGCTGAACCACGGCCCGGGCGTGAACGTCGTCGTCCAGGACATGCCGCGCGGCGTGCCCGGCGAGGTCGGGCTGGTGATCGACGGCGCCGACGACCCGCAGCTTCGCGAGGCGATCTTCCAGTCCGTGCTGGAGACCAAGGCGGCCGGCGTGACCATCCAGAGCAACTTCTCCGAGAAAGTTCGGGTGACCGTCAAGCTCCGTCTGGAGACCCGCGACGACGTGCAGCTGAGCGGCGACGATGCCCGCCGCCTCGAAGAGACGGTCCGGGCCGCCATCGTCAGCTCGGTCAACTCGCTGCGGGCCGGCGAGGACGTCTCGCGCAACGCCCTGGTCGCGCTCAGCCTGGCCGACCCGCGCCTGCGCAGCGTCGCCATCGAGGGCCTGACCACCCGCCGCGAAGGCCTGGCCGAGGACACGGTCACCCGGCTGCGCGACGCGAACGGCGCGGTCACCAACCTGGCCGGCTTCGACCACGTCGGCATCGGGCAGCTCGAGAAGGCCGGCACCAGCGAGGCAGACGTGACGGTGACGGTTGCCGCCGGTGCCGCCGACGTGACGACTACCGTGCGGGTCACGGTCAGCCTGGTGGGCAACCCGACCCCGCTCGGCCTGGAGCGCGGCGTCCAGGCCGCCGACATCCAGCCCCAGATCGAGACGCTGGTGCGCGGGCTCGTCGAGTCGCCGAACGGGGACTCGAAGGTCCAGCTCAGCAAGCTGATCGCCTTCGTCGAGCAGGGCAGCGGTCTCTTCACGGTCAAGCCCCTGCCGGACAGCTTCCTGATCGCGGAGCACCTCGCCACCGGCCAGGTGGACCGCAACGTCGACGTCGTGACCCTGGGCGAGAAGGAGAAGACCGAGCTGAAGGCGCTCGTGCTGACGCTGACTGCCTGAGGTCGGCCGCCTGACGCGCACCCCACGTCGCAGCTTCCCTGATGCGCCTACCAACCCACTCCTGCTGAGGAACCGCGAGAGATGCCCCTCCCCACCCGCGCGGCCCAGATCGTCGATACGCTGCCGACCCTGTACTTCCAGGATCCGCTGCTGCGTCGCGTCGTCGACGCGTTCGCCGGACGCCTAGCCGAGGGGCAGCTCGACCTCCAGCAGGTGATGCACGCCCACTGGGTCGAGATGGCCGACGACTTTGCGCTCACGGCGCTCGCGCGGCGGCCGGTGGACCTGGCCGGCATCGGGGCGCTGGTGCCGCTGGTGCCGTTCCCGGACGAGGAGACCGCCCGGCGCACCCCCGAGGCGGTGCTCGTCGACGCGGCCACCGTGCTGGCGGGGCCCGGTGGCGAGCTGCTGACGGTCGATCGGCTGGTGGTCGGGCAGCGCCTGTTCGTCGGCGGGAGCCGCCAACCGGACGGGGCCGTGCTGGCCGCGCGGATCGCGGCGACGCCGCCCGCGCCGACCGGCTTCGACGTCACCTTCGAGGGCCGCCTCGCGGAGATCATACCGGCCACGCCGGTCGACCCGGTCGCGCGGCTGGTCGTCCTGACCGGCCGGACCGGGGCGGACATGTTCCGCCAGCGGCTGACCCTGACCGTCGAAGCGTTCCTCGACGGTGTCGGCACCGCCCCGGCCATCCTCAAGCTGGTGGCCGCGACGATGGGCTGGGGTCGGCTCCAGGGCACGATCGCCGATTGGACCGACGGCTGGACGCCGACCGACCCGGTCTTCGAGGCGCTCGCCGAGGGCGCCCCGGCGCCGATCCGGCTGCGCGAGCTGCCGCTCCGTCCGGCCACCACGCCGACGCCGCAGCGGGTCAAGGCCGGCGCGCAGTGGATCGAGACGGCCGCCAGCTCGTTCATCGCCCGGCCGTCGTTCCGCATCAAGGCCCTCGACCAGGGGGTGTTGCTGCCGACCCTGGTCAACCTCGACTCGCGCGTGGCGATCGCGGCCCTCGTGGCGATGGAGACGCTGAAGCTGGTCGAGGGGGACCTCGTCCCGCAAGAGGTCAGCCTCTACGTCGAGCGCGGCGAGGACGGCACGCTGCGGGGCACGCTGACCGAGCGCCGGCTCCCGAGTGGTGCGGTCGTCGAGACCGATGTCTCCGACCGGCTGCGGGTCCGGGCCAGCGCGCTGCGCGTCGATCGCCCGGGGTCGGCCGCCTTCCTGAGCGGCGGGACCGACGACCGCGCGGCCGACCTGGTCGTCTCGGACGGGCGGCGGGCGATCCGCCTCACCGCGCGCGCCGAGGGCATCGCGGGCAACGCGATCCGGGTTGCCCACGCCGCCGCCGACGCGGTCGAGCTGCGCTTCGAGCCGGCCCTGGCCCTGGGTGTTGGCGATTCGGCCGCGGACACCGTTCCGAACCCCAACGTGGTCACCGTCGAGACGCTGAGCCTCGACGACCTCGTGGCCGGCCAGTCGCGGCTGGTCGGCGCCGGCGACTTCAGCTTCACCATCCCGGAGGGGCAGTCGCGCTGGCTGTACTTCGACCACGCCGGCTGGGCCAGCTTCGACGCCTCCACCTGGGACTCCGTCGTCTTCGACGACCCGCCGGCCGGCGAGGACGACCCGGACGCCCTCTTCGACGACTACCCGGCCAAGGGACCCTACGATTTCGTGTCCTTCGACCAGGCGGTCTTCCCGCAGGAGTTCCTCCAGGCCTTCCGCTTCGACCATCCGGGCAGCATCTTCGACCAGGCCTCCTACAACGACACGCCGGAGCAGGTCGAGATCCTGCTGGGCTGGCAGGAGGGGCAGCGGGCGACCATCCGCCTCGACGTCCCGGTCGCCACGGCGACCGAGCGGCAGCGGCTGGCGTCCCTGCCGGACATGATCCGGCGGGTCAAGCCGGCCGGCATCAAGGTCGTGCTGGCCCAGCAGCTCGAAGACACGCAGCCGCTGGGCGATGGGCCGCCGAGCGCGCACCCGTCCCTCCAGGACGCGCTGCCGCTGCTCGACAGGGCGCGCTTACGGGTGGGCTTCAGCGAGAGCCAGCCGGTGCCGAACGAGGTCGTCATCGGCGTGCTGAACAACAGCCACTGGAATACCTCGCACTTCGACACGAAGGGGGGATCGGCATGAGGAACCATCACGCGCTGCGCGGACGTGTCGCGGTGCGCGTCGTCGACCGGCAGGGGCACACGGTGGCCCGGGTGACCCGGGCCAATACGGTCGTGAACGGCGGCCGGACGCTCGTCGGAAAGCTACTCATCGGCGACCCGGCCGCCGTTCCGATCTCGCACCTGGCGGTCGGGACGGACCCGACCGCCCCCACCGCGGCCAACACGAAGCTCGGCGCCGAGATCGCCTCGATCCAGCGGGCCCCCATTCAGGTCCAGCCGCTCCCCGACGGCATCGGCCTGCGGGTGAGCGCCCAGGTCGCCAGCGCGACCAGCCAGTCGATCTCGGAGGCCGGCCTGTTCAACGCCGCGGACCACGGCGCGGGCGTCATGTACAACCGGGTCGCCTTCCCCGCGCCCGTCCCGATCGGGGCGGACCTCGACCTGGTCCTGGAATGGGACATCACGTTCTAGCCGGCGTCAGCCGGCGCTGAGGAGGCTCGTCATGGCGATCGGAGACATTCCGGTCTTCCGCGAGGCCCGACGCGGCCAGGTGGTCCGCTCGGACGACTGGAACGACGTGCAGCGCGCGCTGCGCAACAGTGTTCGCACCCACCGCCACACGCGGGTGGCCGGCGGGCGCTTCAGCGACGTGATCGACGACGACCTGGCGCCCCAGATCACGACCGACGAGATCGCGGACGGCGCGGTGACGCCGGCCAAGCTCGGCTCCGGCGTGTTCGACAGCCTGCTGGCCACGGCGCGAGTCGGCACCGAAACCAACGGGGCCGTGAACGGCAACGGCACCGGGGCCGCCCAGCAGGTGGCGACCGACGTGCTCGCCCTGGCGCCGCTCGCCCGTCAGCAGGTCGAGCACGGGCTAGGGCGCGTGCCGGTGGCGGTGACGGTCGGCATCCATCAGAGCGTGACCGGGCTGACCGGGGACTTCGAGTTGTATGGCGGCTCTCTGGATAGGGGTGGAGTTGTGGCCGCCGTGCCGGTCGAGCCGGACGGGACGTTCGTCCTCGTCTCGACCGCCGACGAGAAGCTGACGGTGCGGTGGTGGGTGGTCGCCGGCAGCAACGTGACGACCCGCTCGGCTCCCCAACGGCTGACGCAGGAGTCGACGCAGGCGACCGCGACGCAAGCGGCGCCGAAGCGCGCGCCGCGTCGCGGTCGCTCGGCCCGGGCCCGACAGGAGTAGCAGCATGGCGATCACCGACATCCCCGAATTCGTCGAAGTCTCGCCCGGCGACCTCATCCGCTCCGAAGACGTCAACAGCGTCCAGCGCCAGGCGCGGAACAGCGTCAGATCGCACCGCCACACGCGGGTGGAGAGCGCCCTGCCGAACGACGCGGACGGCGCCGACCTGGCGCTCCAGATCACCACGGCCGAGCTCGCGGACGGGGCCGTGACCCTCGCCAAGCTCGCCGATGGGGCGATCCCGGGCGCGGCGCTCCCGAACGGCGCGGTGACCGGCCAGCGGCTGGCCGCCAACGCCGTGGGCACGTCCAAGCTCCAGGACGCCTCGGTCAGCAGCCAGAAGCTCCAGGCCAGCTCGGTCGCGTCGGCCGCCGTCCAGGACGGCGCTGTCACCCGCACCAAGCTCGACATCGTGGGGATCGAGGCGGCGCCGGTGTCGGCTACCTTTGTGACCGTCGTCACGCTCCAGCGGGACGTCACGACGGCCCTGAGCAGCGTCTTCATCCCAGTCGTCACGCTGACGTCCGTCTCGGCCGAGGGCTTTGCCGAGATCGAAGCGCGGGTGCTGTACCGGCGCACGCCGTCGACGGCCGGCACCAGCGTCGAGGTGCGCATGCGCCTCCAGAACACCGGCACCTCCTTAGCCACCGCGAGCCCGCGAGCCCTGACCTTCGCGCCGTTCGAGACGCCGCCGTACGGGTATGGCTCGCTTGCCGCGATCGGCGGGGGACTGCTCTGATGCGCGCGGTATGGTCGTTCTGGACCCGGCCATTCCGGGCGCACCACCACCGCTTCTGGCTGGGCGATCGGCACCACCTGCTGTCCTGGGTGCTGTCGCTCGAGACGGCCCGGCGCCACTTCGGGGCCACCTCCCTGGTCACCGACGACGAGGGTGCACGGATGCTGGTGGACGGGCTCGGCCTGGAGTTCGACCACATCTCGACGGCGCTGAACGGGCTAGAGCACGAGGATTCGGACTGGTGGTGCCTCGGGAAGCTCTTCGCCTACCGGGCCCAGACCGAGCCGTTCGTCCACATCGACAGCGACTGCTTCCTCTGGAGCCCGCTGCCGACGCGGATGACGACGGCCGACCTGCTCGCCCAAAACCCGGAGACGTTCACGTACGGCGCGAGCTCGTACTACCGCCCGGACGTCGTCGGGCCGGTGCTCGACTCGGTGGGCGGCTGGATGCCGGAGGAGCTACGCTGGTACATTGCGCGGCGGGGCGCCGTGGCGAACAACTGCGGAGTCTTCGGCGGGAACGCCCTTGACTTCATCCGCCGCTACGCCGACCTCGGCATCCGGCTCGTGCAGGACCCGGCCAATCGGCCGGGCTGGCGCAGCCTGACCGACAAGCGCTACTTCGAGAACGTCTTCGTCGAGCAGTACCTCCTCGGCGCCTGCGTCGAGTACGCCGGGGCGGCGCTCGGCCGCCCGCTCAACGCCCAGTATCTGTTCGACTCGATGGGCGACGCCTTCAACGCCGAGCGGGCGGCGCGGGCCGGCTTCACGCACTTGATCGGAAACACCAAGTCCGATCCGCTGATCGCGCAGCGGCTTGTGGCACGGGTCCGGCGCGACTACCCGGACTACTACGATCGGTGCGCCCGGTGCGTCGGCGAGCCCGAGGACGAGTACGCGGGCCAGCTCGCCGACGCACTCGTGGATGGGCACGCCGACCTGGCCGTGGCCCCGCCGGTAAGCGCACTCACCCGACCACCGGTCCTCCAGGAGGTCTGACATGGCCATCACCGACATCCCCGAATTCGTCGAGCTCGCGCCGGGCGGCCTGATCCGCTCCGAGGACTGGAACAACATCCAGCGCCAGGTGCGGAACAGCGTCCGGTCCCACCGTCACACCCGGGCGGCCAACGCCCCGCCGAACGACGCGGATAGCGCCGACCAGGCGCTCCAGATCACCACCTCGGAGATCGCCGACGGGGCCGTGACCGCGTCCAAGCTCGGCCTGGCCGACGGGTCGATCGCGGCGGCCAAGCTGGCCGATAACTCGGTCACCGGTGCCAAGCTTGCCGACGGCGCCGTGGGCAACGCCAAGCTGGCCGATGGCTCGATCAACGCCCAGAAGCTCCAGGCCAACTCGGTGGCGCGGGCCAACATCCAGGACAACGCCGTCAACCGCAGCAAGTTGCTCCTCCAGGAGGTAGCGAGCGGCAACAACCAGGCCGTCCCCACGGGCACTACCGGTGTCCTGCTCACGGTCCTGGCCAACATGCCCAACGCCCAGGTCCGGGACACCCCCTTCTTCCCGACGTTGACCATTACCAGCCTGACCGGCGCGCCCCCGTCCGGCGCAACCGCCGAGATCGAGACGGTCATCGTGTACCGGAAGACGCCCACCAGCACCGGCGACACCACGGACGTCCACCTGCGCCTCCGCAACCTCGGCAACATGGCGGCGACGGTGAACTGGCGCGTGCTGAGGTTCGCGCCGTGATCCACCGTGTCGTCATCCGCACGCGCGTCGTTCGCGCCGCGAGCCCGGTGGAGGAGTCCGCGTGAGTCCACAGTTGCTTGACGGGTTCCCGTCGATCGCGCCGCCCGGTGGGGCGGCGGTGGCCAGCACGGCGTCAGCCGTCGCCGGCCCGCCGGTGCTGTTCCGGTCACCGCCCGGCCCGTTCGCGCCAGAAGCGCCGGACAACCTGCTGCTGACCTTCGTTGTCGCCGACGGGGTCGAGATCGTCGAAGCAACCGTGCGCCTGCGCGGCGACGACCACGTCGCCAACCTGGCGAGCGGGAAGGCGCTCGAGAGCGGTCGGGCGACGATCGATCTCGGAGGGCTTCGACCGGTGACCCGGATCAACTACACCCAGGGCGCCGCCGGCGCGCCGGCGAAGCTGATGGTCCAGTTGGGCGGCGTGTGGCACCTGCCCGAGCCGGCCGGTGCGATCACCAGCTTCAATGCGTACCCGCCGGGCGTCCCGTTCCCGGAGCTGATCGCCGAGAAGGTGCTGCTCGCGCCGGTGGTCGACGTGCAGGCCGTCGAGAGCAGCACGTTCCCCTCGAACGTCACCCTGCGCCTCACCGACGGCGGCGTCCCGTTCTTCTTCCAGCGCGGCAGCCTGCGCTCGGAGCAGGTACGCGTCCCGGACTTCGGCGAGCAGCTCGCGCTGGCCGTCCGCGGCGCCGAACCGGTCGACGGCTCGGACGCCGTGGACCTGGTCGCCCACTCGGACACGTTCGGCACGATCATGCTCGACTCGGCGCGGGTCGCGTACCGGATGGTCCACAATGCCCTGGCCGGCCTCGACTTCGAGGCCCGCACCCGGACGATCCCGGCCGACGGCTCCGCGTCCTTCGCCCTGACCCTGCCCGGTGGCCTGACCCGACCCGAGGGTCGCCCGCCGGTGACGGCGGTGACCCTGAGCCTAGTGGCGGTCGGCTTCGGGCCGACCTTCGCGCCGGCGGTCGTCCACCACGGTGCGGTCGTCTCGGCCGAGTTCGTGGTCGCCCAGGCAGTCGACGTGGCCGACGCGCTGACCACGACGACGCTCAACCTCTTCCTGCTGCGACGGACACCGAAGGCCACCCTGATCGTCGAGCTGCGCGAGGACATCGACGGCGAGCCGCGCGGAGCCGTCCTGGCGTCCGCGTCGACCGTCGCGGACGCCTTGCCGGATGGCCAGTTCGGCTGGCTGGCCCTGACGCTGCCCGCGCCGCTGGCCATCGAGGCGGGCACGCGGGTCTGGATCGCGCTGCGGGCCGACTCGGGCGAGGTCGAGTGGGGCGGCGACGTCGCGCCGCCGGGCGGCAACGCCGCCCAGTTCAGCGCTGACCGCGGCAACACGTTTCAGCCCCACCCGATGACGGCCGCCTTCCTGTTCGTGCAGGCCCTGCCCAATCCGGACCTGCCGCTCACCCTGCGGATTTTGGCCGGCGGGCAGGAGCAGTCGATCCCCTACGATCCGAGCGCGTTCCCCCTGGCGCTGGATGCGGCGTCGCCGCTGGTGAGCGGGATCAACGCGGCCCTCGCGGCGGCAAGCGACCTGGGTGCGCCCCTGGTCGGCCCGATCCAGCTCACCCTGAGCGCCGATCCGCCGCTCCCGATCCAGCTCACCCTGACCCAGCTCGACGTCACCTTCGCCCAGACGCTGGCCGCCTGCTCGACCCTGTCGTCCGGCAACTCGGGGATCACGCTCTCCCAGTCCGGGCTCCAGTCGCAGCCCGTGCTCCAGGTCGGCCTCGGGCGCGCGGCCTCGCTCCGACCGGCCGCCGAGCCGGCCGGCGCCACCGATCTCCTTGTCGACCACCCGGACCCGATTCAGGCGGGACGTTGACCGATGTTCACAGCGCTCGAATCCGAGATCGTCCGCATCCTGCGCGCGAACCTGAGCCCGGGGCACGTCCCGGCCAATCGCGTCGTGACCGGCCCGATCGACGCTCCGCCGGCCTCCGACCTGCCGACGGTGGCATTCACGGCGGGCAGCTTCAAGATCGTCCCGGACGAGGCCGTCAGCCCGCCGCGCGGGGCCCGGGTGCTGACCGAGGACGCCTTCGGCCCGAACGGCGGCGGCCCGTTCGCCCTGACGCTACCGCCCGTGCAGCCGCTGCGATCCGTGGAGCTCGAGGAGCCGCCGGGCAGCCCCCGAATCCTCCTGCGCGAGCGCGACGACTACACCGTCGACTACGTGAACGGCCGCGTCCGCCTGCGGCAGGCGCCGGCCGGCCCGGTCCGCGTTCAGTACTTCACCCTGCAGCCTTTGAAGGTGGTCTACTCGACGCGGCTGCGCGTCGATTGCCGCCTGGAGGTGTTCGGCAGCCCGTCCCCGGGCGCCCAGGACGCCGACACGATCGCCGCCGTCGCGCTCGGCGCCGTCGCCGCCAACGCGCCGGCCCTCGACGGCCTGCGCAGCGAGCGCCAGGACGTTGCCGACAGCGGGCTGCCGTCGCTCGGCGGTCGCCAGGTCTTCTTCGTCTTCGAGACGCTGACAACGCTGGGCGGGACGCAGCCTCAGCCGACCACCTGGCGGGTAGACTACACGGTCGACGCGACGATGGTCCTGGTCCCCGCCGAGGAGCAGGTCGGCGTGATGCGCCAGATCGCCGCCGGCGTTGCCTGGGACGACAGCCTGGCCCGGTCAGTCCTCGAATCGCCGCCGCCAATCCTCGCCCGGCCGGCGACCATCGTCAAGGACGTCGGGCCGGCCACCGAGGCCCTACTGGCCCAGTTGGGGATCACGACGGTCGGCCAGCTCGCGCGGACCGCGCCGACCGGCCAGGCCCAGATCGACAACGTGACCGAGCGCGCCCGAGTCGTCGACGATCGCGCCCGCGACGTGGTGCGGAAGGTGGTCGAGGCGTCGCCGAAGATCCCGGACGCCGCCGCCTTCCTGAGCCGGCGCCTGGCGGACCTGGTCGCTGGAGACCTGACCGCGGTCGGCATACCGGCCGCGACGGCCGCCGAGATCGTGGCCGACATCGGCGCGCTCGTGGACCAGACGACCGCCACCAACCTGACACTCTCGGACGTGTTCAGCACATGAGCGATCTCGTTTGCCTGCCGAGCGCCCCCGGTCGTCGCGGCGAGGGGGCGGCATGATCGAGGACCTCAAAGCAGCCCCCGGCCGCACATCCGATGCTCGAAGCCGAAACGGAACGCTCGCCTCGCCGTCAATTACCGGCCCGGTCGTCGACGGCCCCGACGATCGGGCGGGCGAGCCGTACGACATCGTCTGCCTGTCCCACCTGCGCTGGGAGTGGGTCACCTGGCAGCGGCCACAGCACCTGATGAGCCGTCTCGCCCGCGACCGCCGGGTACTCTACGTCGAGGAGCCGGTGGTCGAGGCCGGGCCAGCCCGGCTGGCGGTGCGCGAATCGACGGACAACGTCTGGGTGGCGACGCCGGTCGTGCCGCCCGACCTGGACGCGGCCGGGATCGTCGCGGCGCGCCGCGAGTTGCTGGACGGCCTCCTGGTCGAGCAGACGCTCGGCGGCTTGCGGCTCGCGCGCCCGATCGGCCGCTACGTCCTCTGGTACTACGACGCGATGGCGTTGGAGTTCTCGCGGCACCTTCGGCCGCTCGCCGCCGTCTACGATTGCATGGACGCCTGGGACGCCTTCGATCGCCCGCCACCTCTATTCGGCGAGCGCGAGGCCGAGCTGTTCGACCGCGTCGACCTCGTCTTCACCGGCGGGGCGAGCCTCCACGCGGCGAAGGTGGACCGCCACCCGCACGTCCACCTCTTCCCGAGCAGCGTCGACGTGGCCCACTTCGCCCAGGCCCGCCAGCCCCAGGCCGAGCCCCCAGACCAGGCCGAGATCCCCCGCCCGCGCCTCGGGTTCGTCGGCACGCTCGACGAGCGCCTGGACCGCGACCTGCTGGACCGGGTCGCCACGGCCCGCCCCGGCTGGCACCTCGTCATGCTCGGGCCGGTCGTGAAGATTCCCCAGTCCAGCCTGCCGCGTCGCCCGAACATCTGGTACCTCGGCGGCAAGCCGTACAGGTCGCTGCCGAGCTACCTGGCCGGCTGGGACGTGGCGCTGATGCCGTTCGCGCTCAACCGGGCGACGCGCTACATCAGCCCGACCAAGACGCCGGAGTACCTGGCGGCCGGCCGCCCGGTCGTGTCGACCCCGGTCCACGACGTCGTCCATCCGTATGGCGAGCGCGGGCTGGTACGTATCGCCGGGACTGTCAGCGAATTCGTCGCTGCCTGCGCCGCCGCCCTCGAAGAGGGGCCCGCTCGGCCTTCGGAGATTGATGCGTTCCTCGCTGAGACATCGTGGCAGAAGACGGTGACGGCGATGGCCCATTTGGTCGATGGGGCCATCGAGGAGCGCCCTGGCGTGGCATAGTGTGTGGGGATACCGTCTCGCGCTGCCAGGCCGGCCGACGGTCCAAGCGACCGCGGGGGTTCCATTGGGTCGCGCTGAGCTGGGCCGATCGAGGATGCGCCGGCTCCGCAGCCGACGCGCCCGGGGCAACCGGC
>Ga0075421_100005129_pt1 | contig 15807 bp, 14 predicted proteins | sample SoiMetdeltSBSDD5_FD_75292 | JGI IMG/M metagenome (GOLD analysis project Ga0075421, IMG submission 75292) | Bulk soil microbial communities from a Populus tree surrounding site in Tennessee, USA - Soil MetaG P. deltoides SBSDD5 | ecosystem: Environmental > Terrestrial > Soil > Tree plantation...
CGCCAGCCCCTGCGATTCTTCAGGCGGAATGGGCCGGACCGCGAACTGCGCCTGCCCTCCTTCACGAAGCGGCGGGACGACGAGCCGCCGGGCGACCTGGTTGGCAATCTCCGCTCCGAAGTCGCGGCGGACAATGTGCAGGCAAAGGTCGATCCCCGCAGCGCTGCCTGCAGACGTCAGGATTGAACCTTCGTCGATGTAGAGGACGTCCGGCTCGACCCGGATCTTCGGGTGGCGTGATCGCAGCGTCTCGACATAGCGCCAGTGCGTCGTCGCACGACAGCCGTCGAGCAGACCTGTCGCGGCAAGCACGAACACACCGGAGCAGATCGACACGAGCCGCGCGCCGCGCGCGTGGGCCCGCCGCAGCATCGCAACAAGGGGCGCGGGCGGCACATCGCCGACCCGCCATCCCGGAATGATGATTGTGTCGGCGCGGGCCAGATCCGCGAGGCCGTTGCGCGTCTGCAGGAACAATCCGCCGGTTGCGTGGAGCGGACCGCGTTCCAGCGAGCAGACGCGGAACCGATACCAGTGCTTCCCCATCTCTGGACGCGGCAGCCCGAACACCTCGACGACGATGCCGAGCTCGAAGGTGCCGAGGCCGTCGTACGCGAGAGCGGCGACGCGGCGGCGATCGATTCGCGGCGCCATGGCAGTATTTTAGTGGATATTGTCATTTCTGCCACTCGACGCAGCCGGCTACGGCCGCCATACTCTCGGGTATGTCACGAGTCACCGAACTGCCCGCCGCCGATCCCATCGGCGCGCGCGCACACTTCGAGGCCCTGCTGGCCTTCGAGACCGACTGCTGGGACGTCCATGCCTCGCTCGGCGGCGATGCGCAGGACTTCGTCCTGCTCGACGTGCGTGCTCCACAGTCGTTCGAGGCGGGGCACGTGCCCGGCGCAATCAATCTGCCGCACGGAAAGATTGACGAGCCGAATCTGGCCGCCCACCCGGCCGACACGCTCTTTGTCGTCTACTGCAGCGGACCGCACTGCAACGGCGCCGACCGCGCGGCCGCACGTCTGGCGCGCCTCGGCCGGCGGGTCAAGAAGATGATTGGCGGCATCGAGGGGTGGAAGGACGAAGGCTTCCGTCTCGTGGCAGCGGACCGGATGTGAGGACGGGGCGGCGCGGCGGCGAACCACCGTAGCGCGACGAGCATTTGCCCGATGGCGGCTTTGCGCGGGGAATAGCCACCTCGCTTGGATGAAAGAAGCCTGCAGACATCTCTCCTCTTGACATCCCACAAGACGGACGGTTACGCTCCTCTATGCATCACAGAGGTAGCCGGCATGTCGAGTTCTGAGTCGTCCATCCTGCAAGGGACCCTCGACCTGATGGTGCTCAAGACGTTGGAGCACCTCGGGCCGTTGCACGGCTACGGTATCGCTCTTCGCATCGAGCAGGTCGGGGAACGCGCCTTGATTGTGAACCAGGGGACGGTGTACCTGTGCCTGGTCCGCCTCGTTCAGAAGAAATGGATCAGGACAGAGTGGGGCCTCTCCGACAACAACCGCAAGGCCAAGTTCTATTCCCTGACGAAGGCCGGCCGGAAGCAACTGCAGGCCGAGACTGAGAACTGGGAGCGCGTCGCTGGCGTGATGGGCCGGGTGTTGAACCCGGAGACCGGACGCTGAGCCGTGCTCGCGTTCTTCCGGATCATCGCGGCCCGCATTCGCGGGTTCCTGCGTCCCGGCTTTCTCGAATCCGACTTCGACCAGGAGATGGCCGCCCACCTCGAGATGGCGGAAGAAGACGGCCTGCGCCGGGGGCTCACCGTCGAGGAGGCACACCGGGCCGCCCGCGTGCAATTGGGCGGCGTCACACAGTTGCGTGAATCGTGGCGCGCGGCGTGGGGGCTGCCGTGGGGCCTGCCTTGGCTGGGGGGCTTCGCGCTCGACGCCAGGATGGGAGTCCGCATGTTGCGTCGCTCCTGGGGCCTCACGCTCGCCGGCGGACTGGCAATGACGATCGTGATCAGCATCGCTGCGGTCGTCTTCGTCTTTCTCGACGAATTCATGGGGCGCACCGCACTGCCGCTTGATGAGGGCCAGCGCGTCGTTGCCCTTCAGAGCTGGGACGCGGAGGCACATCGCCGGATGAACACGTCCCGGCGTGATCTCGAGCGGTGGGGCGCAACGTTGCAGTCGGTGGAGGATCTCGGCGGGTTTCAGACCATCGAGCGCCGGCTTATCGTCGACGGCCGGCCGGCCGAGTGGGTGCGCGTCGCCGAAATCAGCGCGTCGGGCTTTCGACTGGCACGGGTGCCGCCGCTTTTAGGACGGTGGATCGCCGAGGCCGACGAACACGCCGCCGCGGCGCCAGTGGTGGTCATCGGGTACGACGTGTGGCAGTCACGATTCGCGTCCGATCGCGCGGTCATCGGCCGAACCGTGCGGCTCGGCGAGATCATCCACACCGTGATCGGCGTGATGCCCGAGGGCTTCGCGTTCCCGGTGAACCACCGCTACTGGATTCCACTCCGATTGGATCCCTTTGACTCGCTGAAGCCAGCGCCCGAAGGCGCCGTGTTCGCTCGGCTCGCGCCCGGCGTCTCGCTGGACGGAGCCCAGGCGGAGCTGACCACCGTAGGGCTCCTTCCGGCAGCGACGGCGCCGACGAGCCCAGGCGCGCGTCAGCGCGCCAGTAACATCGACGCACGTCAGCGCGGCAGTGATATCGACGCGCGCCGCCCACGCATCGTGCCGTACACGTTTGCGTTTACCGATGATGTCGAGCGCGGAGAGCTGGCGTGGCAACAGCGGATCATCCTGCTTCTCGTCAGCCTGCTCCTCGTGCCGCCATGCCTGAACATCTCCATTCTCATCTACGCACGAACGGTCACGCGCCAGGAGGAATTCGCCGCCCGCTACGCGCTCGGCGCGAGCCGCGGTCGCATTGTGGTGCAACTGTGCGTGGAGGTGCTCGTGCTCTCTTCGGCGGCAGGAGCGACGGCACTCGCCCTGACACGCCCGATCCTCACTCAAATAGGAGAGATCATCAGGCGGTTCCCGGAGCTGGACGGCTCGCTGCCGTTCTGGGTGGACTTCAACTTCTCGTGGCGCGCCGCGCTTTTCGTCGCCGGCCTCTCGGTGCTGGCCGCGCTGATTGCCGGCCTCTTACCTGCGCTGAAGGCCACCGGCCGAGTGCTGCCTCTCGCACTCCGCTCGTTGGGCAGCCGGACGGGCATACCGCTCGGCGCGACGTGGACCGCCTTGATCGTCGTACAGGTAGGCTTGGCGTTGGCTGCGCTGCCGTCCGCGGTGGAGTTCGCATGGGGGAACATACGCCCGGCCATTCTTGGACCCGGATTTGCCGCAAACGAATTCCTGAGCGCGCGGCTTTCGGTTGATTCTCAGAGCGTGCCAACGGCGGAGCCGGACCAGCGTGCGTTCGGCGCTCGCGTCCGAAGCCTTCAGGCTGAGGTCGTTCGCAAGATGGAAGCGGAATTCGGCGTATCTGCAGTGACCGTCACCGCCGCATTGCCCGGCGCGGAGCCTCTCACGTTCATTGAGATGGAGGAAGCGGTCGACGGCGGTCCACGCGTCAGCCGTTACGTAAGAGCGAATCAGGTCGACCGAGCCTTCTTCGAGGTATTCGGCGTCTCGGCGTTGTGGGGCCGCACGTTTGACGGCAGGGATTTCGGCGGAGCGGCAACGGCGATCGTGGACCAGACGTTTGTCCGGCAGGTGATCGGCGCCGGCAATGCCATCGGTCGGCGGGTCAGGCCGGTTCCTGCCCCAGGGGCGGAGGCTGGCGCTTGGTACGAGATCGTCGGGATCGTTCCGGACCGTCCCGCGAACACGTCCCAGGGACGAATGTATGTCCCGGTGCTGCCCGGTGCGCACGGACCCGCCGGCCCCATTCAACTGGTCTTGCGTGGCGGACCCGATCCGGCCGCGACGTCGCGTCGACTTCAGGAGATCGGCACGAACCTCGATCCAACTCTCCGCCTGGATGATGTGCGTCGTCTCGATGAGGTCCTCGGCGAGATGCAGATGTCCAACAACCTGACGTCGTACGCGCTTGCGATCGTGACGCTGAGCGTGCTCGTGCTGTCAGCGGCTGGACTGTACGCGCTCATGTCCTTTACGGTCGCGCAGCGGCGCCGCGAAATCGGCATTCGAACTGCGCTCGGTGCGCGGCCCGGGCGACTTCTGGCGAGCATCTTCGCCCGCGCGCTGTGGCAAGTCGCCGCCGGCGTTGTTGTCGGCGTCACGGCCGCGCTCGTCCTTCATCGCAGGCTGAACATCGAAGTCGAGGGCGGGTGGCACATCCCGGGGATTCTTCCGGCGGCCGCCATCTTCATCATGACCATCGGCCTGTTGTCCGCGGCCGGACCGGCCCGTCGCGCTGTTCGGATCGACCCGATAGAGGCGCTGCGGGACGGCTAGCGACTATGTCGCGCAATTCGCGACGTAGAGTAAGCTCTGCCGAGGAAGCAGGCCGTGATTCTGACTTTGCTGATCGTGTCCCTGTCGGCGGTCGCGCTTGCCTACGGCGCGTACCTGCTGTCGCGCGCCGCCCGCGCGAGACAGATCCGGCCGAACGGCGAAGCGATCCTGCTCGGCGCCGTCACCAACTTTTTCGATACGCTGGGGATCGGTTCGTTCGCACCAACGATTGCCTGGATGCGATTTCGCCGGCTCACGCCTGACCGACTGATCCCGCTGACGATGGTCGGCGGCTATATCCTGCCCGCGATCGTCCAGGCCCTGATCTTCCTCGTCCTGCTCGGCGTCAAGGTCGATCCGCTGCTGTTGCTGCTGTGTATTGTCGCGATGGTCATCGGCGGGATTGCCGGCGTGCCCGTCGCCGCCCGGGCGCCGATTCGGCTGATCCAGGGAGTGGTCGGTCTGGCTTTGCTGGTTGCTGGCTTCTTTTACACCTTGACCAACCTGGGACTGATGCCGCCTGGAGGGAGTGCGACCAGCCTTCCGCCTCATTGGGCGATCGTGGCGATCGCCGTGCACTTCATTTTAGGAGTGCTGGTGTGTTTCGGAGTCGGTAATTACGCGCCGACGTTGGCGATGCTGAGCCTGATGGGGATGGATCCCCGGCTCGCCTTCCCAATCATGGCAAGCGCCGCGTCGTTTGCAGGTGTTGCAACGGCGGCGCGAACAATCCATCTCGTACAACTCGACTATCGGATCGTGCTTGGCCTCGCGCTCGGCGCAATACCGGCAGTGCTGGTTGCCGCATTCATCGTCAAGGAGATGCCAACGACGATGCTGCGTTGGCTCGTCGTCCTTGTCGTGACTTATGCGGGGGGAACCTTGCTCCTAAGCGCGGCTCGGCGAACTCCTATCGCTCCCGTGCAGGAACTCGTTGAACCCGCCATCGTCGACTGATGAAGCCTCGTGCGCAAAACTCAGGATGATCGAGCGGGACGCCGCCCGGTGTTAGAGTTCATTCGGAGGATTCATGGCGAAGGTCACGGGAATCGGCGGTGTCTTTTTCAAGTCGACTGGAGATCATAAGAAACTCGCGGAGTGGTACCGGCAAAACCTGGGAATTCAGCCCGAGCCCTGGGGCGGCGCGATCCTCAAATGGAGCGACGATAAGTCTGGTGACGGAGGCCTCACCGTGTGGCATGTCGCCCAGAAAAGTACCGAGTGGTTCAGTCCCAGCCCCTCCAGCTTCATGATCAACTATCGAATCGACAACATGTCGGAAATGTTGGAGCAGCTGAAACGAAACGGCGTCGAAATCTTGAAGGGCCCTGAAGCCGACGACAATGGAAAATTCGCATGGGTTCTCGATCCTGACGGGAACAAGGTCGAACTTTGGGAACCGATGCCGCCGGACGGACAGAACTAACTACGACAGCAATCGCGCAATCTCGACGTGCCCGCGCTTGATCGCCCACGCCAGCGGCGTCGCCCACGGTGGGTCGTCGGGAAGACTCTTTGGCGCACCCTGCTCGAGCAGGAACTCGACCATCTCGCGGTGGCCAAATTTCGCCGCCCACGCGAGCGGCGTCGAGCGGAGGTGCTCGTCACGCGCGGTGAGATCGGCGCCAGACTGAATCAGCTTCTTCGCCTCACCCACATCGCCCTTCCGCGCAGCCTCGTGGAGTGGCGAGATGCGTAGCCAGTTGTGTTCGCGCGTCGGCCAGTCTTCATCCCGGTGTGGGTCTCTTGGCGTCGCGCCGTACGAGAGAAGCAACTGTTCCATGCGTCGGTCGGGACGCCACTCCCGCGACACCCACAGTGCATCACCGGAGCTTTCGACCGGCGGATTCGGAAAGGCGCCGCGCTCGAGCAGGAGCTTCGCGATCTCGTAGTGTCCGTGATAGACGGCGGAGTAGAGCGCCTTGCCTTTGGGCGCAAACTGCTCTTCCGGCAGGTTGGGGTCAGCGCCGTGATCGAGCAGCAGCTGCACGATGTCCATCCGCCCCACCGCCGCGGCATTGGACAGCGGCGTCCCGGCACCGAGATAGTAACCCTCGTGCTCGCCGATCTTGTTGGCCAGCGATCGATCCTCCCGAAGTAATTCACGTACACGCTCGATGTCGCCAGTGTGGCACGCGGTCGGCAGGTCGATGAACGCGCCGCGCGCCTTGAGATGGGCCATGACGTCAGCGGCAGTCACCGGCCAGTCGCGCGGCACATCCCGCCACCCGCGGTAAGAGTAGTCGCCGTTGGTCACGTGAATTGGACGCGCGCCATCCATTCTCTGCGCGTTGATGTCGGCGCCACGCCGCAGCAGCTCGTCGATCGCGTCGATCTGCCTCGTCATCGTCGCCCAATGGATCGGTTGGCTGGATCCTTTGTCTCCCCTGCCAAGCAGCTGCGGCTGCGCATCCAGCAGCTCGCGCATCCGCTGCACGTCGTGATCCCGAAGCGCCAACGCAATCGGCTCCCCCTTGGGTGACGCGTTGAACCTGGTTTCGAGCGTGTGCGCCAGCAGCTGTTCCATCTCCGTGTAGCCTCGATCGCGTGCAATCTCGATCGGATCGTCGTCCACCCAGAGGTCCATGGGGTTGGAATCGTGTTCGAGCAAGAATCGCGCGACGTCTATGCGGTTCTCGCGCACGGCGAAGTAGAGCGGCTTGCGATAGTCATAGTGGGCACGTGCGAGAGACGGATCTTTTGCAACGAGCGCTCGTACTGTTTCCAGATCGCCGGATGTGCACGCTTGAATGAGTGCCCACACTTCGGTGCCACGCCCGGGAGACCACAAGAGTTTCTGATCCGATTTCAGTTCGGCTGGTTGGAGCATGCGGTTTGGGGGCTGGATCGATTCGACGTGATGTACGAGCTTCGGCCAACTCTCAAAACCGTACTCGCGTGCAAGCGCGTGCTGCGCCGTCGCCAGGTTCACTGATGGATCGGCGGTGCGCAGCGTGTCGAGATGTTCCTTGGCTTGCTTACGGAGTTGCTCGAGGGACGGACGTTCCGGCAAACGCCGCTGAGGGGGAACGGACATGACGATCTCCTTTCGGATATCGCCCGCGTCCGCTCGACGGGCTGAAAGAAGATCGCAGATTGTGACGAAGCCTGCTTCAGGTGGGCTCAGCCCTTCCCGCGGACGGGGTGCGTCCTGTCACGCGAGCTGATTGTACGCACGATTCGATTGGCGAGGCAAACACCGCGGCACGTTGATGACCTTACCTCAAGGCTGGTGATTGGTGAACGCCTCGGCGACCTGTAGAGCGAACGGATTGATACCGCTGGCACTCGACACGTTGGCGGCAGCGGCAACCGTGAGACCGAGATCCGGGAAGATCAGAAGCGAGACGCTGCCACCCCTGGGACTACCACGGTGACTGACCATGCGCGCCGGTTTGCCGGCGAGTTGCATGGTGCCGACCGTCCAGCCGAGCGCGTAGGTGGTCGAGGCTCCAGACGCGAGGCGCGTGGGCGTCTGGAACGCGGCGATCGTGCTCGCCTTCAACAGGCCGGGCTTCAGCATCGCTGAACCGAATCGAACAAGGTCGGACGGCGTGGAGAGGAATGCGCCACCCCCAGCGACGCAGGAGTAGTCAGGCTGCAGTGACGCCTTCTTGATGCCGAGCCGCGCGCCCAGGACGGAGCCGAGATTGTACGACGCGACTTCGTCCAGTCCCTCCGTCTCGGCAACAGACGTGCGCTCCATGGCGAGTGGCTCGAATACCTGGCGCAGCATGAAACGACTTAACGATTCCCCGGCTGCCCCTTCGACCGCGGCGCTGACCAGAACCCAGCCCCAGATTGAATAGCGATGTTCGGTGCCCGGCTCGAACAACAGCGGTTCGTCCTTGAGCATCGCCACCGCCTCGTCGAGGCTCTCACAGTGCTCGACCGGCATGGCGTCGTTGTTGTCGCCGCGAATACGATGGACGCCGCCGACATCGCCCATCAACTGACGCGTGGTGACGGTCCATTGCTTGTGGGGATAGGCGGGGACATATCGCTGCACGGGTGCGTCGAGGTCCAGGCGCCCACGTTCGTAAAGAAGGGCAGCCGCGGTCGCGGTCAGCGGTTTTGACAGTGCGCCGAGGCGAAAACGCGTGAGCGGCGTCACCGGGGCGTGGTCCACGTCGGCGTAGCCAAAGCCTTCGACCCACACCATCGCGCCGTCGACGGCTACCGCCACCGACAGGCCTGGCAGATTCTCTTCGACGAGACGTGCTCGCGCGAGCCGCCGCGCCTTCTCGACGGCAGCGGCATGTGACTTGGCGTCGACGTCAGCCGTCGTCGACGGGACCGCCGCAGGATCCGTGTGGACGTGATTGGGGATGAACGCGAAGTAGAGCGGCACAGCGACCGCGACGATCACGATGGCCAGCAGGGACAGCACGGCTTCGGCGCGCCAGCGCGCACGTGTCATCGTGTTATCCTAAAGAACTTTATATTGCAAAGCAAATTTGTGGATGTGAATGCTGTAAATGAGAGGCCGCCATTCCCGCGCCGCTGCCGGGCTGCTCAGCCGTTTTGAGCCCATGCGTTTGACTTTGGAAGCCATACGGTCTATATTTTTGTATAGTCAAAATCGTTTAATTGACCTAACAAAAATGGCGATCTCGCGTCGTGCGCTCCTCAAGTGGTCAGGCTTTGGCTCCGGCGTCGCCACCGCGCTCTTCAGCGGGCGCCGCCTGTTGGGGCAAACGGCTGGTCACGGGTCCGCAGGCTCTCCGCACACCATTCACGCGATGGGCCCGGTTGGGCGTGTCTCGACTGAATGGTTCAATCCAAGCGCGTTCCTTCGAACCTGGAACTTTTCGCACCTGCGGCCGGAGGAGCGATCGCGGCACTATCGCGAGACGCGGCGTCCCGACGGCACTTACTTGCGCGAGTACGAGATCGCCGCCGTCGATCGCGAGATCGAAATTGCCCCTGGCGTGTACTTTCCGGCGTGGACGTATAACGGGCAGGTTCCCGGACCGACCTTGCGCGCCACCGAGGGGGACCGCGTCCGGGTGACGTTCGTCAACCAGGGCACCCACCCGCACTCGATTCACTTCCACGGCTGGCACCCTCCCGAGATGGATGGCTCGTTTCCGGCCCAACAAGTCAATCCGGGCGACCGGTTCGTGTACGAGTTCGACGCCGATCCATTCGGATTGCACCTGTATCACTGCCACACGCTGCCGCTCAAACGGCATATTCACAAAGGGCTTTACGGCGTCTTCATCGTCGACCCGAAAACAAGCCGTCCACTGGCCGACGAGATGGTGATGGTGCTCAACGGCTTCGACACGAACTTCGACGTCGACAACGAGGTGTACGCCGTCAACAGCATCGCCAATCACTACATGAACGAGCCGATTCGCGTCGAGGTCGGACGTCTGGTCCGCATGTACGTCGTGAACCTCACCGAATTCGATCTGATCAACAGTTTTCACCTCCACGGCATGTTCTTCGACGTGAACCGCACCGGCACAGCGACCACATCGTCGGAGCGCACCGACACGATCATGCTGTGTCAGGGAGAGCGCGCGATTCTGGAGACCCGGTTCCGCTATCCGGGACGATTCATGTTCCACGCGCATCAGAGTGAATTCGCCGAGTTGGGATGGATGGGCGCATTCGAAGCCACGGAGCCGAATGATGTCGGCTGATGCGAACGTCCACGGGCCGAGCCGTCTCCCGTTATGGTTCGCCGCGCTCGCGCCGATTGCGCTGCTGGTCGCGCTCGTCGCCCTCATTGTTCGGACGGGTCCCGCCGAACGGCTTCGCGGCGAGAACGTCCCGCCGGTGGAGCAGCTCGCGGTCAATCGCGCGGTGCTGAACGACGACGGCATCTCGCTTTCGGTGCTGAACGACGGTCCAGATCCCGTGACGATTGCTCAAGTGACCGTGGACGACGCGTACTGGGCGTTCAAAGCAGAGCCGGGCAACGTACTCAAGCACCTGGGGCGCGCGACCGTCCGTATTCCGTATCCGTGGGTGGAGGGTGACGCGCATCTGATCAAGCTGGTCACATCGACTGGTGCGACGTTCGAGCACGAGATCCCGGTCGCGGTGCGATCGCCTGAGCCGTCCGCGCGGTCGCTTGGAATCTTTACGCTGATTGGCTTGTATGTCGGTGTGATTCCCGTTGCGCTCGGCCTGTTGTGGTGGCCACTCGTGGCGAGGCTCAAGAGCACCGGACTCGACGTCCTTCTCGCCCTGACGATTGGCCTTCTGGTGTTTCTGCTCGTGGACGCCTTGCAGGAAGGATTCGAGACAGCCAATGGCATGGCGGCCTCATATCAAGGGCTGGCGTTATTCGTAGCGGCTGCGCTCGGCGCGTATCTCGCCCTTGAATCGTTCAGCGGCTGGCTCTCACGTCGGTCGCATGCGCGCCGGACGGGCTCGCACGGGTTCATTTTGGCGCTGCTCGTCGCGGTTGGGATAGGTCTGCACAATCTTGGCGAGGGCCTGGCGATTGGTGCGGCGTTTGCGTTAGGTGAAGCGGCGTTGGGGACGCTCCTCATCATTGGCTTCACGCTGCACAACACGACCGAGGGGCTAGCCATCGTGGCGCCACTCTCCCGCGAGCGTCCATCAATTGCATCGCTCGCGCGGTTGGGGCTGATCGGGGGGGCACCGACGATTGCCGGCGCCTGGATCGGTGGACTGGTGTACTCGCCAGTGCTTGCGGTTGCATTTCTCGGGTTTGGCGCTGGCGCCATCGCGCAGGTGATTGCACAGATATCCAAGCAGATGGCCGGCGAGACGACAGTGATCGAGCGATTTGCCTCCGCACCGATCCTCGCGGGGCTACTCGCCGGATTCGGTGTGATGTATGCGACGGGACTGATGGTTGGTTGAATCTGATGGTGAAACGGACACGCTCTCGATTCGTTATCCTGGCGACAGTACTGTTCGCGGCCGCGATTCTGCCGGGCCTTGCCGCTCGCGTCCTTCCACGCGGCAATGCGGCACCGATGCAGGAAATCCATCTCGTTGTGCGCAACATGACCTACTACGTCGGCGACAGTTCGACGCCGAATCCGACCCTTCACGTCGCGGCGGGACAGCGCGTGCGCGTGCGCGTCAGCAGCACGGATGTCGGCATGGTTCACGACTTCCAGATCCCGGCCTGGAGCGTCGGCACTCGACTACTCAAGGGCAAAGACTCTGACGCGTTTGAGTTCACCGCCCCGACCGAGCGCGGTCAGTATCCGTACAAGTGCACGCCTCACGCAGTAATGATGAACGGCACAATTGCAGTGGAGTAATTAACGCTCGGGGGCGCGATCGATCTGCGTGGAACGTCCGTCCTGGATCCGTTTGATCTGTTCCTCGACCGTCGCGACGGCAGCCGCTGTCGCGTGAACACCGAAATCAATTGCGAAGCGGCGAGTTTCTCCGGGCTTCAACTTCGGAACCCGTCCGGCTTCGCGTTCAAGTCGCCGCGGGTATGGGAACCCGGTGCCGGGTTCAAGTCCCGTGACATACCCTTCCTCGAGGGCGGTCAGGTTTTTCCAGAGCGTGACATAGGGCAATTCCGCGATCGCAAAACCCATCGATACGCCACGATCACGTGACGCGTTACTCAGCATCAGCAAGCTGCGCCCCTCGCGATCCGAAAAAGGATGCAGGTTGTAGACCTGCTCGATGAAGCCGCGAACCGGCCCGGCATAGTCGGCGTAAGCCCCAACGTCTTTCGCCGCGTGCGCGTTGAACGGCGTAACGCGCCGGACCGGTGCCGAGAAATGGGCCCCGGCGCCGAGGAGCGGTGGACCGTAGTTCACGTGATAGATGATCTGAAACTCTGACTCGAACGCGCTGCGATTGCTGAGCGTGTCCTCAATTCGGAATGTCGAGCTCCCCGGCTCGGTCGACAGTTCGGTCCACAGCTCCAGCTTGGGACCGTAAAATGCCCGCTCGTCGACGCGACCCCTGACGCGGATTCGCGGGCGCGGCTCTCGGTCGACGATCACCTCCACTTCTGAGGCGGGGATGTTCTCCACTTTGCCGTGCAGCGTCAGGTTCATCTCCGCCTGCTCGCCGACATTGTTGATGAAACGATCGGGACCAGGATGACCAGCCCATTCGAGCCCGCAGCGTGCCAACCATTCGTTGAATCCTTCGAGCCATCCCAGTCCGCCACGCGCCTCGAGGTTCACGTACTTGGGATGGACCACCTCGCGCACAGGAGAATCCCAGCCCAGTCTGAGATCGCCCATAACGACGCGCAGGATACCCATGCCGCGGGTGGGCACGACCGTGATCGTCAACCGGCCGTTGTCGATCACGATCAAGTCGACGCGCTCCTGCTTGCCGCCATGCAGCCGCTGTCGCCGCACGGACCATGGGATGTCTGGCGAGACTCCCGTATCGCGAGCGGTGATTTCCCAGTTTTCGAGGTCGATGTTTTGCTCGACGCTGGTCAGAACGTGACGCACGCTCTGCGCCGCCGCCGGATTGCCCGGGATGATGATGGCCAGGGTGGCCAGAATCAGTGAAAGGAACAGGCGCATGTTGAAGCAGCCGGCGACCATCGATCTGCAGAAGCCTACCACTGGTCGGCGCACGGGAGGATGGTCAAATGGGCCGACGAAACGCAGCGCACCATCAGAACGTTACAGCAACCTGAAGGCCTTTTCGTTCGCGAACGAGAATCGGTGACACGGTGAGCTTCGTTGATCGGCGGGATGCCGAGTCGTACACGGTGACCTTTTTCTTGATCGCGCGATCGATCAACCCGCCAACGATAGCGCCGACGCCGATGGCGACATAATCTTCCGGACACAGTCCAGTGCATTCATTGGGATCGGCGATCAGCCAGTAAATACCCGGGATCGCGCCGATAGCGCTACCAATCAAGATGCCTGTAAGAACTGAGTCTCGTTTCTGCCATTGAATCCGAGCCACGTCGTTGGCTCGGATGTCCCGGGTCGTCGCCTTCACGCGGAGCTCCACCGCGTCATTCGTAATTCCCATCAGCTTGCCGCGCACGGTTGTGCCGGCTGCGTCAGTCACGTAGACGATCTCACCAGCGGGTATTTGTCCTGTCACAGCGCCGAGCGACGATGCCGCGCCTTGATCCAGCGCTTGTGCCAGAGCGTCGCGGGTTGCGCACTCGAGGACGATCGTCACAAAGACAACGACAACACCCATCCGAAGGACTGAACGGGGCATTCTCTTCTCAAGTTGTAATGCGTATTCCGGGACGGTTTGAGCTCGAGGACAGGCTTACGACTGACTGATCGGCGACCTTGGTCAGTTATTCGTTATCGAGGCTCCGCCAGAGGTACCACGATGCCACCGACCGGTACGGCCGCCACGCCTCGCCGAGCTTGCGGATCCGGTCGGCGGTGGGCCTCTTTCGCAGTCCGTACACATTCATTACTGCGTTGACGATCCCGAGGTCATCGACCGGCAGCACGTCGGGCCGGTGCAAGCGAAACATCAGAAACATCTCCGCTGACCATCGGCCGATTCCTTTCACCCTCGTCAACGCGGTAATGACCTCCTCATCGGTCATCGCGTCAAGTGCGTCGAGGGGCACAACGCCGCCGAGCGCTTTATCACACAGGTCTCTGAAATAGGAGATCTTCTGCCGGCTCATCCCGACCGCACGCATCTCGTCGTCGGTCAAGGCTGACAATGCCGCAGGCGTTACACCATCAGGCATCAGTGCGATGAGCCGGCCGAAAATTGTCGCCGCCGCTTTGGTCGAGAGCTGCTGGCCCGTAATCGCGCGGACGAGCGCGGAAAAATGATCGGCACGTTGCGCTTGCGCGAGACCGCACGCGCCATGTTTACGGATCAATGCCGCGAGCACGGGATCTCGCCGCAGCAGCACACGGCGGGCTTTCACGTAATCAGCTGGGGTCAATCAGGCGAGATCATATCGCGGGATCAGTTGTCCGCGATCGTTGTCCGGGATCCGGTGTCCGGGATCCGGTGTCCCGGCTCTGAAATCCGTGCGCCGTCGGCGAGGCCGCTGAAGATTATTAGATGGAAACTGGAAACTGGCAACTGGCAACTGGCAACTGGCAACTGGCAACTGGCAACTGGCAACTGCAAACAAAAAATAACACGGCGAACAAGAGACCGCAGCCTCCCTACGATCTCTTACTCCCCGTGTTGTCAAAACAACCCTGACCGCGATCGAACGGTCAACACCTTCGCACTCACTCGATTGGCGAGTTACTCGTCGCGCGACCAGCCGTCGCGCTGCGAGTAATCGTCCCGCGCGTCGTCCATCGATGAAGACGAACGCGACATGGAGTCCGAGCTGCGCATCGATCGCGAAGCGCCGGAGCTGCGCATCGATTCTGAACTCGAATTCTTCACGTTGTCGGTATCGTTCGACGGCGTCGTGTCCGAGCTGGTACCGCCGCCCATTTGCTCGCGGCGGCGCTGGTGGCTCGCGATGCCACCCTTACGGCCGGCATCCCGCGCCTCTTCGCTCGTCCACTCGTGCGCGGTGCCTTTCTGATGCGCTGCTTTTCCGCCCTTACTTGCAATCTCGCGCTGTTTCGCTCGATCCATGGACGCGAATCCGCGATCTTCCTTAGCCACGTTTGTCCTCCTCCCGTCCCGAGGTCTTCCCTGGTTACAAACTCGCGGTGGCGACCGCGTTGGCGGCAGACCGCGAGCCCAACCAGTGCAACCGAAGTGCCACCATGGAGGTTGAGTTGGCCCGGAAGTGATTGTCCTGGTAAGACTTACAGCCGTGAATCGAATCGGGATTTGTAGGCGTGTCTTTGCCGGATCACGGCAGTTTGGTACCTCTTGCGGAATGCCAGGGTGCAACGATTCATTGCACTCGGCCGGTGCTTACCCTACTTGGGAAAAACCTTGCTCAGCCAGGCAGAGTGTCACGGAATTCACTCTCGCGATGAGGGTGAGCCTTTTATTACTCGGGTAGGAAACTAATGGCATCACGTACGCGCGAAGTCACACGGTCCGGGCCCATCAGTTCGAGGACGTCGAAGAGGCCGGGGCTGACCGATCGGCCGGTCACGGCGACCCGAGTCGCGTGTATGAGCGCTGCGGCTTTTACGCCGCGCGCGTCCGCAAGCGTCCGTAACGCGGACTCCAGCGCGCCGCTTGTGAATGGCACCACTCCCCCCAACGTCTCTGCGAAGGACTCCAATGCATCCTTGACCTCAGCTTTGTTGAGATGCTTCGCGACAGCCGACGAGTCGTACTGCACGTCCTGCTGCAGGAACGGACGCATTTCCTCGACGAACTGATCGAGTTTCTTGACCCGCGGCCGGATTAGTTCGAGCAGCCGCAAAAACCAGTCGCGGCGGTCGCCAGAGAGGTCCGGTGTCCAGAGTCCGGCCTCACGCAACACCGGCTCGAGCCTTCGCGCGAGTTCGTCGATCGGCAATCGCAGAATGTGCTGCTGATTGAACCAATCGAGCTT
>Ga0075421_100005130_pt1 | contig 15806 bp, 11 predicted proteins | sample SoiMetdeltSBSDD5_FD_75292 | JGI IMG/M metagenome (GOLD analysis project Ga0075421, IMG submission 75292) | Bulk soil microbial communities from a Populus tree surrounding site in Tennessee, USA - Soil MetaG P. deltoides SBSDD5 | ecosystem: Environmental > Terrestrial > Soil > Tree plantation...
CCGAACGCCGATGCGACCAGCGGCTGCAGGTCGTCCTCGGTATCGACGATGTCGCCGAACGGCGTGTTGTGGACCGCAAGGAAGATCGCCTGCGTTTGGCCGAGCGCGAGGCTGGCCAGCGCCCGTGCGTGCTCGAGCGCGACCGGATTGCGCTTTTGCGGCATGATGCTGCTCGTCTGCACGAACCCATCAGCGAGCCGCAGATATCCCACTTCCGCGGTGCACCACAGCAGCAGGTCCTGAATCACCCGACCCAGGCCCGCCAACAACACCGCCGTCGCCGACACGCTCTCGAGGAGGTAATCGACGGTGGCAATGCTGCCGTAGGTGTTGCCAGTAGGCTCATCGAAGCCGAGCAGCTCCGAGGTTCGCGCGCGATCGATCGGAAAGCCCGTGCCGGTGATCGCGCACGACCCGAGAGGATTGCGATTGGTGCTGGCAAACGCCGCGCGCAGCCTGACGGTGTCCCGCTCGAGCTGCTCGACGACGGCCATCAAATAGTGCGCGACCGTCGACGCCTGCGCGGGCTGGGTGTGAGTGTGCGCCGCAAAAACCGTATCCCGATGCGACGCCGCCTGCTCGAGCAGCGTGCGCCGCAGCGACAGCAGCTCGTTGATGACCACGAGGATCATCTCGCGCTGCTGCATGCGGTACATCGTCATGTCGATGTCGTTGCGCGAGCGCGCCGTATGCAGCCGTCCGCCGACGTCCTCTCCGCAGGCGGCGTTGATCACCCGCTCGACGTAGCAGAACAGATCTTCGTCAGTGCCGTCGTATCGAGCCCGGCGCAGGTCGTCGAGCGAGATGGCCTGCAGCGCCGCCGCGATCCGCGACGCGTCCTCACGCGGCACGATGCCACATTCGGTCAGCATCACCAGGTGCGCTTTGTGGATCGCCATCAGCGGCGGCAGCAGCCGAGCTTTGGCGTCCTCGAAATTCTGGTTGAGGACGAGACGGACGTAAGCGGGGTCGAGCATCGTTTAGTATGCCGTGGGGCCCCACCCCCACGGCCTGCCAGCCCTCGCTATCGCTCGGGCCGATGGTTAGGGACACCTGACTGCTTCGAGTTGCGCCCTAGAACACAAACTTGGCGCCCAGCTGCATCTGGCGCTGGTCATAGCCCGACTTGCCAGCGGTCGGATAATCCGCGCCGGAGAACACGATCGGGCTCGCGGGGTTGCCGGCGGCGTCGGTCGTGACCACGCGGTTGACGCCAGCCAGGTTCTCCCGGTTGAACAGGTTCTTGGCCTCGAAGAACAGCTCGAGCTTCCGCTGCTCGTTCAGGCGCACGAACCGGGAATAGCGCAAATCCAGAAACGCGACGGTCCCGAGCCGGCCGGCATTCCGCTCGATGCCCAGCGGGCGATCGTTGGTGATGCCGTCGCGATTCAAGTCCTGGTTGGAGCGGATGTTGAACGGCAGGCCGCTGTTGGTCTGCAGAATCACACCCAGCTGATTGTCGTTGGCCAGCGCGTTGGCGAGGCCGCTGCCCTCGAACGACGGCGCGAACACCGTCGACACGGCAAAGGTATGCGTCTGGTTGAACGGCGTCACGCCGCGGTCGCGGTCGAGATTGGAGTAGTCCGACACGCGATCGTCAGCGCTGCCGACGACGTAGGTGCCGGTGAGCGGCGCGTTGTCGACGCCGCGCGCCAGCGTGTAAGTCGCCTGCGCCTGCCACCCCTGGGTCATTCGCTTCGTCAACGTCGCCGTCAGCGCGTTGTAGCTGGAGTCGCCGATCGATTGGAACACGTTCACCTGGTTGAACGTCGGGTCGATCCGCAGCGCCGTCGAGTAGATCGGCCGTCCATCAGCGAGGGTCTGCCCCGACGGGAAGCGGTTGACATCGATCAGCACCGGCAGGTTGCGTCCCACGGAGTTGACGTAGCCCACGGCAACCGATATGTCCTTGCGAAGTGCCCGCTCCACCTGGACGTTCGTCAGCCACGCCGACTGCGTCCGGAAGTCGCCGTCGACGGCGATGATGCTCTGCACCGGCAGCGTCACCGGCGGCGCGGACGCGAGGCTGGTGGGAAACGCCGGCGCGCCGGCATCGGTCGGGCGGACCGTGACCGTGAACGATCGGGGATCTCCGTTGCTCAAAATCGCGTTGTCGTAGAAATCGAGCAGCGGCGGCTCGTACATCAGACCCACCGACGCGCGCAGCACCGTCGTCGCCTGATCGTCGAGCGCCCAGGAGAACCCGACCCGCGGCGCGAGGTTGTTCTTGTCGATCGTGAAATCCTGCGAGTACGGATTCGGCGCGAAGCTCCGGGACGAGGGCATGTTGAACAGGTCGTAGCGAAGACCGTAGACCAGATTCATGGCGCGATTGATCTGCCAGTCGTCCTGCACGAAGAACCCATAGAAGGACGAGTCATAGCCGATCGACAGGTTGCCGAAGTCCTGCTCGAGCGTCTGATAGGCGAGGCGATTGGTGCCGCTCCGCGCGGCGTTGTACGCGGCCGTGTTCGCGAACGTGTAGACGAACCGGTCGCCGCGCACGCGATCGTCGGCGATGAACTGCGCGTCGATCCCGGCCTTGTAGCTGTGCTTACCGCGGATCAAGGTGAAGTTATCGACCACCTGCCAGATGCCCTGGTTGAAGTCGAAGCCCACCGAGTTGGAATCGCCGATGCGTGCGCCGCCGAACAGCGCCACGCCGGACACGGTGATTGCCGGACCTTCGACGCTGATGCCTGGGGTCCTGAACTGGTGGCGGCGCGCGTACTGGACGCGCAGCTCGTTCAATCGATTGCTGCCGAAGGTCGAGATCAACTGCGCCGATGCCGAATCCATTCGGTCGTTGAAGTCGGTCGCGCGATCAGTCGTGGTCAGGCCGCCGCCGATGTTCGAGAGCGAGAGATTCTTGAACAGGAAGTAGCGCACCGCCAGCCGGTTCGACGGGTTGATCTGGTAGTCGGTCTTGCCGAAACCGAAATTGACCCGCTGGTCCGCGGGAATCACGCCGCTCGCCGGCAACGAGATCCCGAGATCCTGGGCCGCCGCTGGACTGACCGTGATCACCTGGGTGCCGGTGATCAAGCTGCGGTCGACGAACTCGTACGCGCCGAAGAAGTGCCAGCGATCGCGGACAATCGGTCCGCCGAGCGTGCCGGTCACGTCGTTCACTTCGGTGTCGGGCTTGCGAGCCGTGTCGGCCAGGAAGAACGGACGTGACGACATCGCGTTGCGCTTGAAGCGGAAGCTCACCGAGCCGTCGACGTTGTTCGTGCCCGACGGCGTGATCGCGTTGTAGACCATGCCGGTCGTCTGGCCGAACTCCGGGGCGAACCCATTGGTGACGACCTTGACCTCGTGGACCAGCACCTCGGAGATCGGGAGCAGGCGCAAGCCGGCGCGATCCTTCTCCGTGTTGGTGTTGCCGTCGAGCTGATAGTTCGTCCGCATCTGCGTGCCGTTGGCGTTGATGCGCGGCACGCCGAACTCTGGATTCTCGAAGCCCGTGACGTTGGCCTGCAAGAAGGCGAAGTTATAGGGATTGCGGGACACGAGCGGCAGGTTCTTGATTTCAGTCGCGTCGATGGTCCGCCCGAGATCGATCTTTCCCGGCTGCGCCACCGGCGCGTCGTCGGAAATCGTGACCGTCTCCGACACGCTCCCGACCGCCAGCTCGACATTGATGATGACGGTTTGCCCAGCCGATAGCGTGATGCCCCGCTGCTCGAAGGTCTTGAATCCTTGCAACTCCGCGACGAGCTTGTAGCGGCCGAGCGGCAACAGCACCGCGCGGTAGCCGCCTTCGCCGTCGGTCATCGACGTGCGGGTTGCCCCGGTATCGGTATTGGTGGCGGTGACCGTGGCGCCCGGAATTGCCGCTCCGGTCGTATCGCGGACCACACCTTCGATGTTCCCGTTCGCGGCCTGGGCCTGGGCGGCCACGCCGGCCGGCGTCCCCATCAACAGCGCCGCCGTCAACAGACCAGCGGCCATCCCTCGCAGCATTTGTCTTCTCCTCCTCGTGTTCCTTCGCGTCAGGTCCGGCTAAAGCCGGACACTACGGGGTCGTGGTCAGGTCCGGCTAGAGCCGGACACTACGGGGGTCGTAGTGTCCGCCTTCAGGCGGACCGGATTCGTCTGTTTTCCCCACATTTTGGCGCAACACCGGGCCTCCGGTATACAATTCCTAGTGGCTCCCCCCCATTTGGTCGCACAGACTGAGACGCAATAAGTCGGCGCACCGGTCCGTCCGATATCTCTAACGTGGCCACGCCCGTCAGCCGTCCGAAGAAGTCCGCTCCACGCCGGCGCCTCACGCTCCGGTTCAAGCGCTGGAAGCTGTACGCCCTGGTGGCGCTGGCCGGTCCCCTCGTCGTCGTCCTGGGGGTCTTCGGCTACTACTACGTTGTCCTGTCGCAGATGATCGACGCGCGCATCCACGGCGACATGCAGCGCATCGAGCCGCGGGTGTTCGCCCGCCCCTTCACCATCCATCGCGGGCAATCGTCATCGCCCCGGCAACTGGTCGATCGGCTCAACGAGCTGGGCTACGCCAACCGCGCGCGGGCCGAATCCTCGGGCGAGTTCACCATCGGCCGCGATGCCATCGTCATCATCCCCCGCGAGGGGCCCCGCCGTGCCCAGCAGGTCCGCGTCGTGTTCGGCGCCCGATCGTCCAAGACGAAAGAAACGACGGCGATCGACTACATCGAGGTGCCTGGCGCCCCGGGCGGCAAGCCGGCTCGCGTCGACGATGTGACGCTCGACACACCGCTCATCACCGCGCTCGTCACCACGGGACGCGAGAAGCGCCGCGACACGCCGCTGCAGACCATCCCGCAGCACATGGTGCAGGCGGTGCTCGCGATCGAGGATCGCCGGTTCTACGATCACGTCGGCATCGATCCGATCGGCATCGCCGCCGCGCTCTGGGAGTACGCGTCGGGCAAGCGCGGCTATCTGCGCGGCGGCAGCACGCTGACGCAGCAGACCATCAAGAACACCTTCTTCACTCACGGCTGGAGCCTCAAGCGCAAGGCGCTCGAGCAGTTCATGGCGGTCATCCTCGAGCGCCGCCTGACGAAGGATCAGATCCTCGAGCTGTATCTGAACGACGTCTGGCTCGCGCAGCGCGGCTCGTTCGCCGTTCACGGCGTGGCCGAAGGCGCGCGCATGTTCTTCGGCAAGCACATCTCGAACGTCACGCTCGCCGAGGCGGCGCTGCTCGCCGGCGTCATCCAGTCGCCGGCGCGCCACTCACCGTTCGAGCATCCCGACGACGCGAAAGAGCGGCGCAACGTGGTGCTACACGCGATGGCCGAGGCCGGCTTCGTCAGCGCCGAAGCGGCCGATCGCGCCACCAAGGAACCGATCGTCGTGGTTGCGCGCGCGCTCGAATCGGAAGCCCCCTACTTCGTCGACTACATCAGTCAGGAGCTCCAGGACAAATACAGCTCGATCGCAAACGCCGTCGACGCCTACACGACGCTCGATTTGCACCTGCAGCGGATTGCGTCCGATGCGGTGCGGGACGGACTGACCCGGGTCGACGAGCTGCTGGCGAAACGGAAACGGCAGAAAGCGCAAGCCGCGCTGATTGCCATCGATCCGCGCAACGGCGAAGTGCTGGCGCTCGTCGGCGGCCGGTCGTACAACCAATCGCAGTACAACCGCGTCATCAGCGCCCGGCGGCAGCCGGGGTCGGTGTTCAAGCCGTTCGTCTACCTGGCCGCGTTCGAGCACGCGATGGCCGAAGGACGGACCGATTTGACGCCGGCGACGATCGTCATCGACGAGCCGACGACCTTCACCTTCAACGACCAGAACTGGGATCCGGGCAACTACGAAGGCGAGTACGACGGACCGGTCACGCTGCGGCGCGCGCTCGCGTTGTCGCGGAATATCGCGACCATCAAAGTCGCCGAAACCACCGGCTACGGCGAAGTCGCGGCGCTGTGGCGCAAGGTCGGCACGGCCGCGTCGCCGCGCGCCTATCCGGCGATCGCGCTCGGCGTTTTCGAAGCGACGCCGTTCGAGATCGCGTCGGCCTACACCGTCTTCCCCAACGTCGGCACCATGCGGCCGCTCAAGACGATCATGCGCCTGGTCAGCGGCGGGCAGGACGTGCAGCTGCGCACGCCGGCGCCCAAGACCATCGCCCGCCAGGACACGACCTTCCTCGTCACCAACATGATGCGCAGCGTGTTGAACGAGGGCACCGGCACGGGCGCGCGCGCGGCCGGGTTCACGCAGGACGCGGCCGGCAAGTCCGGAACGACGAACGACCTGCGCGACGCGTGGTTCGTGGGCTTCACGCCCGAGCTGCTGACGGTGGTCTGGGTCGGTCTGGACGACAACGACAAGCTCGGCCTCAGCGGCTCGCAAGCCGCGCTGCCGATCTGGACCGCCTTCATGACCCGCGCGCTCGCCGGCCGGGAAAGCCCGGCGTTTCAAGTACCACAAGGCGTCGCATTCGTGGAAATCGATCGCGACACCGGTCTCCTCGCGGGTCCGACCTGCCCGCGCGTCTTCAGTGAAGCCTTCATTCAGGGTACTGAGCCGAAGGAAACGTGCCATCTGCACGGGAACTGAGCCTGGCAGGCTTCGGGCTCCAGGGTTCAGGCTTCAGGTTGCGGGTTCACGCTAAAATCGAGGTCACTTGTCCAAGATTCCTGCTCTCGTGTTGATCGGGGCGGCGCTCGCATCCGGCGCCGCATGCAACAGGCCATCGTCTCCGGGCGGAGCCACGCCCGCGGCCCAGGGCTCGGGGGACAAGGCGTCGCCTACTCCAACGCCGGCGCTCGGAGTTCCGCCCAAGCCGGTGCCGCAAACGCTGCCCGACGTCGTGGCCAGGGTCAATAATGAAGCGCTCAACAAGACCGATTTCGAAATGCTGGTCCGTAACATCGAGCTGAGCAATCACAAGCCGATTCCGGCGGAGCGGCGCGACGAGATCCTCCGCAGCCTGCTCGACCAGCTCATCGAGTACACGATGCTCAAGCAGGAGGCGCAATCGCTCGGCATTGCCGTCGCGGACGCCGAGGTCGAGCAGCAAATTACGACGCTGAAGCAGCGGTCCGGCACCGAAGAAGGCTTCAAGAAAGACCTCGCCGATCGCCGCATGACACTCGACCGGCTGCGGGCCGACACGCGGGCGCAGATGGCCATCGACAAGATGCTGAAAGCGCACATTGCGACCGCGACGCCGCCGACCGACGCCGACGTGAAGACCTTTTACGAGAAGAACCCCGACAAGTTCAAGCGCGGCGAGTCGGTGCGCGCGAGTCATATCCTCATTCGCGTCGACGAAAAGGCCTCGGAGCAGGAAAAGGCCAAGGCGCGCGCCAAGATCGACGCGGTCCTCAAGCGCGCCAAGGCCGGCGAGGACTTCGCCGTGCTCGCGCGCGAGCACTCGCAGGACGGGAGCGCCGCAAGCGGCGGCGATCTGAGTTACTTCGTCAAAGGCCAGATGGTGCCGGCGTTCGATCAGGTGGCGTTCGCGCTCAAGGCCAACGAGATCAGCGATGTCGTGACGACGCAGTTCGGGTACCACATCATCAAGGTGACCGATCGCAAGCCGGCCGGCCAGGTGCCGTTCGACGAGGTCGCCGGAAACCTGAAGCAATATCTGTCGGATCAGAAGCAACGCGAGACGATGCAGGCGTTCATCGACAAGGTCAAGCAGAAGTCCAAGATCGAGGTTCTGATCTGAACGAACAGGTGCTGTCGGCGGCGGCGGAAGCGCTGGGGCGCGGCGAGGCGGTCGCGCTGGTGACCGTGGTGCGGGCCAACGGGTCGACGCCGCAGCGGGCCGGCGCCAAGATGCTGGTGTTCGCCGACGGCCGCACCATCGGCACCATCGGCGGCGGCTGTTACGAGAACGAAGCCCGGCTGAAAGCCCGCGACGCCATCCTATCCGGCAAGCAGGCGCTGCTGCACTTCAATCTCAACGACGACTTCGCGCAGGAAAACGGGCTCGTGTGCGGCGGCCAGATGGACATTCACGTCGATCCGCTCCTGCCATCGCCGCGCCTCTACATCATCGGCGCCGGACACGTCGGCTGGCACCTCGCCAAGGTGGCCGCCGACGCGGCGTTTCGCATTCACGTCGTCGACGATCGAGAGAAGTTCGCCAATCGCGAGCGCTTCCCCGCCGCCGACGATATTGCCGTCGAGCCGATCGCGGACTGGCTGCACCGTGCCGACCTGCCGGCGTCCGCGTACGCCGTGATCGTGACGCGCGGGCATCAGAACGACCTCGACGCGATGCGCGCGCTGGCCGCCCGCGATCTGAAGTACCTCGGATTGATCGGCAGCCGCGCCAAGATCGCTCGCATTCGAACCGCCCTGATCGATGAAGGGATGCCGCCGGAATGTCTCGACCGCGTCCACGCGCCGATCGGGCTCGACATCGGCGCCGTCACGCCGGCGGAAATCGCGATCAGCATCCTCGCGGAACTGATTGCCGTCCGCCGCGGCGTCGACACGGGGCGCAGCCTTGTCCGCCGTAGCGCGGAGGGCGAAGGCGGATCGCTCGGGGTCCGCCCTTGACCGCGGCGCAGGCCGCCCTTCGCATTTCCAACGCCGTCATTCTCACGATGAACGATCGCTTCGACGTCGTCGAGGGGTCGATTGTCATCGACGACCACGGGCGGATTGTTTCGGTCGGCCCCGGTTCCGGCAAAGACCAGCCGTGCAAACGCGAGATCGACGCGGGGCATGGCTACGTGCTGCCTGGCTTCGTTCAGACCCACGTGCATCTGTGTCAGACCCTGTTCCGCAGCTTCGCCGACGACCTGCCGCTCCTCGAGTGGCTGCGCCGTCGCGTCTGGCCGATGGAAGCCGCGCACACGCCGGCGACGCTGCGCGCGGCGGCACGGGTGGCCGCCGCGGAGCTGTTGCTCTCGGGAACGACCAGCGTGCTCACGATGGAAACGGTGCACGACACCGACGTCGTGTTCGAGACCCTGGACGAGATCGGGCTGCGGGCGACGGTCGGCAAGTGCATGATGGACTTCGACGCCGAAGTGCCGGCGCGGCTCAAGGAAGAAACCCAGCGCTCAATCGACGAGAGCCTGGCGATCGCCAAGCGCTGGCATGGCGCCCACGACGGCCGGCTGCGCGCGGCGTTCGCGCCGCGATTCGCCGTCTCCTGCTCGCGCGAGCTGCTCGAAGCCGTGGCCTCGCTGTCGGCCGCGGATCGATCGCTCGTGCACACGCACGCGTCCGAATCGCGTGACGAGATCGAAGTGGTGCGCCGCCTCTCGGGCGGCCGGTCCAATCTCGAATACCTGGCCGACACGGGTCTCGCGAGCGATCGTCTGTGCGTGGCGCACTGCGTCTGGGTCACAGATGACGAGCAGGCACTCCTGGCCGAGCGCAACGTCAAGGTGATGCACTGTCCGGGATCGAATCTGAAGCTCGGATCCGGAATCGCCCCGGTGGTCGAAATGCGCCGGCGGGGCATTTCCGTGTCGCTCGGCTCGGACGGCGCCGCGTGCAACAACCACCTCGACATGTTCGGGGAGATGCGGCTCGCCGCCACGCTTCAGGCGATGCGTCGTGAGCCGGGGGCGCTCCCCGCCCGCGACGTGGTCTGGATGGCGACGCGCGAAGGCGCGCGCGCCCTCGGGCTGGAAACCGAGATCGGCTCGATCGAGCCCGGCAAGCGGGCTGACTTGATCCTCGTCGATCGCCACCGGCTGCACTCGGCTCCGGACGCCGACCCCTGGTCGACGGTGGTCTATGCGGCGCGGGCCACCGATGTCCGCCTGGCGATGATCGACGGCGAGATTCTGGTCGAAAACGGCACGCTGGTGGGCCACGACGAGCACGCGATCGCGGCCGAAGCGAGGGCCGCCGCCCGAGTCGTGGCCACCAGAGCTGGAGTTCTGTAGCGGCGCGCGAGCCGGTCGAAAACGAAGGGTCAGATCTTGTATTTCAACAAAATGTTGAAATACAAGATCTGACCCCAGGTCTCCTCACGCCGGCCCGCCGTAGCGCTGGCGCGCGAAAGGCGGTTATAATTTTGGTTAGCAATCACCAGCGCAGAGTGCTAACCACTTAATGGTCCGCCATCCTTCGCTTCCGGAACGGGATAGACGGATTCTCGAAGCCGTCGTGTCCGCCTACATCGAGCTCGGCGAGCCGGTGTCGTCGCTCTGGCTCGCGCGCGGACAGATGGGCGCCTCGTCGGCAACGCTGCGAAACGTCCTGGCCAGACTCGAAGCTCAAGGATACGTACGGCAGCCGCACACCTCAGCCGGTCGGGTGCCGACCGATCTGGGCTATCGCAGCTACGTCGACGGATTCCTCTCGGAACGCCGCACGTTCCGGACGACCCCGACTGTCGAGGCCCGGCTTCGTCGCGCCGCGACGGTCGACGACCTCCTGGCTCACGTCTCACAGGAAGTGTCACGCGCGTCGCACCAGGTTGGCTTTGCCGTGGCGCCGTCCACCGATACGACGGCGCTCGAACATCTCAACTTCGTGCTGCTCGACGGCGGCAAGATCCTCGTCGTGCTGGTTGCCGCCGGCGGCCACGTCTCGAACACGGTGGTCGAGCCGTCGGAAGCCTATACGCAAACCGAGCTGCAGCAGGCAGCGAACTATCTGAACAGCGAGTTCCGAGGACGAACACTCGTCGAAGTGCGACAAGCGGTGCTCGAGCGGCTGCGCGAGGAGCGGTCGCTGTACGACGCATTGATGGCGCGCGCGTTGCGCCTCGCGAGCACGACCTTCGCTCATATCGATTCGGAACCGGTCGTGTTCGTGCAAGGCGCGTCCCTGTTGCTCGAAGACGTGGGGAACGACGAGACCGACGTGACGATCGAAGCGCTGCGCTCGCTGCTGTTGATGATCGAGGAGAAAGCCCGGCTCGTCCGGCTGCTGGACGACTACATCGGCGCCGAAGGGGTGACGGTCGTCATCGGCTCCGAGCACAGCTCGGCGGAACTGCAACGGTTCAGCCTGGTGATCTCGACCTACTCGGATGGTCGTGGAACCGGCGCCGTGGGGGTCATCGGCCCGACGCGCATGCATTATCCTCGTGCGATCCACGCGGTCGACAGCTTGACGCGGATGGTGAGCAGGGTCGTGAGTACGCGGTCGTAGCGTCCGCCGGCCTCCTCCCATCAATCTCGAAATTCATCGTCGAATCGAACGCCATGAACGACAACAACGAAGAGATCAAGCCGGAGCCGTCGGACGGCGGCGCCGCGGTCGGCGCCCTGGACGAAGTGGAGCGCCAGCGGAACGCTGATCAAGTGGAGCGTCAGCGAAACGCTGATCAAGTGGAGCGCCAGCGAAACGCTGATCAAGTGGAGCGCCAGCGAAACGCTGATAACGAAGAGATCCAGCGCCAGCGCGACGACTATTACGACCGTCTGCTGCGCAAAACGGCGGAGTTCGACAACTATCGCAAGCGGGTCGAACGCGATCGCCAGACCTTCGCGGACTCCGCCACCGCCGACCTGATGCGGGAGCTGCTGCCGCTCGTCGACGATCTCGAACGGGCGTTGAAGGCCGACACCGGGTCCGAGGGAACCGAGTCGTATCGAAAGGGCGTCGAGCTCATTCATCGACAGCTGCTCGAGGTTCTCCGCCGCCGCGGCGTCAAACCGATCGAAGCGTTGGGCGCCGACTTCGATCCGCACTTTCACCAGGCCGTCACCTACGAGCCCGCGCAGGGCCGTCGCGAGGGTGAGGTGATCGAGGAGTTCGCGCGCGGCTACATGCTCGGCGATCGGCTCCTCCGGCCAACCATGGTCAAGGTCGCCAAGGGCGAGTCGGCATCGTGAGCAAGCGCGACTACTACGAAGTCTTGGGCGTCGAGCGCGCCGCGACCGACCAGCAGATCAAGAGCGCGTACCGCAAGCTCGCGTTGAAGCATCATCCGGATCGCAACCCGGGCGATCGCGACGCCGAGGAACGTTTCAAGGAAGCGGCGGAAGCGTACGCCGTGCTCGCCGATCGCGACAAGCGGTCGCTCTACGATCGCTTCGGCCACGCCGGGGTCAGCGGCGCCGGTGGCGGCGCGGGCGGATTCGATCCGACCATCTTCGCCGACTTCTCGGACATCTTCGCCGGCCTCGGCGACGCGTTCGGATTCGGCGACATCTTCGGCGCCCGGCGGCGCCGCGGCGGGCCTCAGCGCGGCTCGGACCTGCGCTACGACCTCGAGATCACGTTCGAGGAATCGGCCACGGGCACCGAAACGACGATCCAGATTCCTCGCGAGGAGACCTGCGAAACCTGCCACGGATCGGGCGCGGCGACGGGTACGTCAGCGGAAACATGTCAGCAGTGTCGCGGCTCCGGCCAGCTGCGCTATCAGCAAGGCTTCCTCACAGTCGCCCGTCCCTGCCCGAATTGCCGCGGCACCGGCAAGACCATCGCCAAGCCATGCGCCACCTGCCGCGGGGCGGGCCGCGTCGCCCAGGATCGCAAGCTGACGGTCAAGATTCCGCCCGGGATCGCCACCGGTCAACGTCTGCGTCTGCATGCCGAAGGTGAGCACGGATCGGCGGGCGGCCCTCCCGGCGATCTCTATGTCGTCGTGCACGTTCAGGACCATCCGTTCTTCCATCGCGAGGGGGACGATCTCTTCTACGAGCTGCCGATCGGATATCCGACGATGGCGCTCGGCGGAACGATCAAGGTTCCGACCTTGAACGGGCGCGAAGAAGTCCACGTCCCGGCCGGCACTCAGCCTGGCGCGCGCTTCAAGCTGCGCGGCAAGGGCATGCCGAACGTCTCCGGCCGTGGCCACGGCGATCTCCACGTCATCGCCTCCGTCGCGGTGCCGAAGAAGCTGACCAAGGATCAAAAGCACCTGCTCGAGGAGCTGGCGAAGGCATTCCCGCAGCACGATCACGACATGGATCGATCCGACAACGGCGAGAAACCCTTCTTCGAGCGGGTCAAAGACATTTTTGGTTGATGTTGGGTGCTAGTACCCCCGCACTCGCCCTTCGCTGGGCGCCGGGCGTGGACGCGGACGTGCTCCGCGAGCTGCTCTACGCCGCGCTCGACGACTTCGCGCCGGTCGCCTTCCACGAGAACGAGGCGGAAGACGGCCTGCGCGTGTTCTTCAGGGACGGCCGGGCGCGCGATCGCGCTGCCGAATCGCTGAAGGACGCGTTCACCGACCGGCTCGTCGAGCTGCGAATCGTCGACGTTCCCGACGACGACTGGGCGCGCCGCAGTCAGGCACATCTGCATGCGGTACGCGTCGGGCGGATCGTCGTCGCCCCCCCGTGGGATGACTTCCGGCTAAAGCCGGAAACCACGAGATCCGGAACCCATTCTGTGGCTTCCGGCTTCAGCCGGGAGTCGCCGCTCCTCATCATCATCGACCCGTCGACCGGATTCGGCACCGGCCATCATGAAACCACCAGGCTGTGCCTGGTGCTGCTGCAGGAGATCGAGCTCGCTGCCGCGCGCGTCATCGACGTCGGCACCGGATCGGGGGTTCTCGCGATAGCGGCCGCGCGGCTCGGCGCGCGCGAAGTGATCGCGCTCGACGACGACGTCGATGCGCTGGCCAACGCGGCTGGGAATCTGGCGCGCAATCACGTCGACGCGATCGTCTCGCTGGCGCATGACGATCTCGCTCATGCGACGCTCGAACCGGCGCGGGTGGTGACCGCCAACCTGACGGGCGCCGTGCTCCAGCGTTGCGCAGCCCAACTCCGCGCCCTGGTCGCCGACGGCGGAACCCTGATCATCAGCGGCTTCTCGCCCGGCGAGGCCGCCGAGGTCATGGGCGCATTCGGCGGCATCGTCGAACGCCAAGCAGCCGAGGGCGACTGGGTGGCCGCGTCTCTCAGGTTTCCCGAAGAACGAAGCTGATCACCGACGCGGCAACGAGTGCGGCCGCATCCGCCCGCAGCGTCATCGGACCCAGGGTGATCGGCGTACAGCCCGCATCGAGCGACGAGCGGCACTCCCCTGCCGACCATCCGCCTTCCGGTCCCACGATGCAACCGACGGCGCCTGCGCCCACGCCTTGGAGAGCCGCACGCAGACTGCGCGGCGGCGATGCTGCCGCGCCTGGTTCGATCAAGATCAGTCGAACTCCTTGGAACGGCTCGGCCAGCCACTCGGCGAAGGAGATTGGCGGATCGATGACCGGCAATCGCGCACGTCCGCACTGCTTGGCGGACGCGATCGCGATCCTCGTCCATCGCTCACGCGTTCGCGACCGCTCGAGCGATTGCGGCCGCACCTGCGATCGCTCGGTGATCACCGGCACGAGTCGCGACGCGCCGGCCATGGTGACATCGCGGACGACGGCGTCCATGCCGTCGCCCTTCAGGACCGCCTGCACGATGACCATCGGCAGCGGCGTCTCGACATCCGGCGGCAGCGCGTCGCCCAGGCGGACGGTAGTCCGGCGGTGATCGACGACCGCGACCTGCGCTGCGGCTGCTCGTCCCAACCCATCGAACACGATCAGCTCGTCGTCGAGCTGCAGCCGCAGCACGCGCGCGAGATGATGCGATTCGTCAGGCGGCAGAACGATCGCATCACGCGACCAATCGAGGTCGGGGACGAAGAATCTGGGCGCGCTCACGGGAAAATTCTACGACTACGGCGGTATACTGTCGGCAACCTTGCTTTTTAGAGGTCAGAACCTCGGGAAATACAAGATCGCCGCGCCGCTCGGTAGCGGCGGTTTCGGTACTGTTTACCTCGCGCACGACACCTGGATCGACAAGAAGGTCGCGATCAAGGTTCCTCATCGCCAGGGACTCGACTTCGGCGAGCTGTTGCGCGAGCCACGACTGCTGGCCAGCGTCAGTCATCCCAACATCGTCGCGATCACCACCGCCGAGAAGCAGGACAACGTCTTCTTCATCGTGATGGAATACGTGCAGGGCGAGACGCTCGAGAACATCATCGCCCTCCACGGCGCGCTGGAGCTCAACCGCGCGCTCGATTTCACCTGCCAGATCTGCAACGCCATCGATCACGCGCATCGCCAGGGCGTGATTCACCGCGACCTGCGCCCGGCCAACGTGATGGTGACCGAGAACGACATGCTGAAGGTCGCCGATTTCGGAACCTCGCGCTATCTCGAGATCGCGGCCCACGGCACCACGGTCATCGGCAGTCCACCGTACATGGCGCCGGAACAGTTCCACGGCAAGGCGGTGTTCGCGTCCGATATTTACTCGCTGGGCGTCACGATGTACCAGATGCTGACCGGCGTGCTGCCGTACGACGCGCCCGCGCCGTCGGATCTCGACAAGCTGATGTCCGGCGAGCTGGTGTCGCCGCCGCGCCTCAAGAACCCCTCGATACCGAAAGCCGTGAGCGACATCGTCATGCGGGCGATGACGCCGGAGGTTACCGGGCGCTATCAGCGCGCCACCGATCTGCTCGAAGACGTTCTCGCGATTCGCACCATGCCGAAGAGCCGGCATACGCCCTCGGCGGGTGCCACGAGCGCGGAGGAGCAGGCATCCGGCGCCAAGGGCCGCGCACGCGATGGACAACCGCGCGCCGGATCGGGACCGGCCGCGCGACCAGGGTCGGTGCAAGGCTCGCCCCGGTTCTGCTGGCAGTGCCGCAAGCCGCTGCACGCCCGCACCGATCGCTGCCCCTTCTGCGGCGAGTCGCAGTAGGTCTCTTCACTCTGTAGCGTCCGGCTTTAGCCGGACGATCAGAGGCCGATCCGATATTGGACCGAGGGGCGAAGTAGCTCCCTGTGTTAAAATTATTGAGAGTTTTAACCATTTTTCCCGCTCGAGCCGCATCCCGGCTTGAGTTCTCGCAAGGAGTAGCTGATGTCGTTCGGCAGCGGCAAGATCTGGATGAACGGATCGCTGGTCAATTGGCCG
>Ga0075421_100005134_pt1 | contig 15801 bp, 16 predicted proteins | sample SoiMetdeltSBSDD5_FD_75292 | JGI IMG/M metagenome (GOLD analysis project Ga0075421, IMG submission 75292) | Bulk soil microbial communities from a Populus tree surrounding site in Tennessee, USA - Soil MetaG P. deltoides SBSDD5 | ecosystem: Environmental > Terrestrial > Soil > Tree plantation...
GCAGATCATTTACGTGAGGCTGTCCTCAAAGCGGCGAATGTTGCTGAGCATGGTGATGTCGTTCTGCTGTCACCGGGCGGCACAAGTTTCGATGAGTTCAAGGATTTTGCAGAACGCGGAGAATATTTTAGAACATGGGTACAAGAACTTTCGTAAATAATCGCTCGGGTTTCTGGCCGTTCAGAGGTCCCACCAGAGGGGCGCGAGGCACAGATATGCTCCTGGTGCTGACTGTGGTTGCGCTGGTGGTGTTCGGCTTGATCATGCTGTACTCTGCCTCATTTGATTTCTCTTTTAATGAGTATGGTACCTCGTCCTATATGTTTATGCGTCAGGTGAGGTGGCTGGGATTGGGGATCATCCTTTCATTCTCGCTTTCGTACTTTGATTATCACCATTGGCGCAGGCTGATCGTGTTCGCTATGCTTGGGATTATCGGTTTGTTGATCATCGTTCTGTTCATTAATGAACTTCGGTTGGGCGCTTCCCGCACTTTATATGATGGTTCTTACCAGCCCTCTGAAGTTGCAAAACTGGTGACAGTAATTTATCTCTCCGTCTGGTTATATGCAAAGCGTCAATACTTGCATGATATAAGCCTGGGGTTGATTCCACTGGGGGTGATCCTTGGAATTGTCGGTGGTTTGATCTATCTTCAACCAGATTTGAGCGCTGTTGCCACAGTGATGATTTTGGGAGGTTTGTTATTCTTCCTGGCAGGGGCCGATATAAAACAAATCGTGTTTTTATTGATCGCAGCCATTCTCATGGCATGGACTGTTGTCCAGGTCAGCGCGACCGGACAGGATCGCGTTACTTCGTTCCTCGCTGGCTTGCAGGATCCGACTCATGCATCGTATCATGTCCAGCGCTCGTTTGAGGCGATTGTCAAAGGCGGAGTTTTCGGTGTGGGGCTGGGGCAAGCGGATACAAAGCTAACCGGGTTACCATTTGCACCTACAGATAGTATCTTTGCAGTGGTTGCAGAGGAACTTGGTCTATTTGGATCTGTTTTGCTGATGTGTTTGTATGCCGCGCTCATCTGGCGCGGACTTGTCATTGCCCGCCGCGCCCCCGACATGCTAGGTACTCTTCTTGCCGCCGGTGTGACATTCTGGATCGGCATTGAAGCACTAATCAATATGGCAGTGATGGTAGGACTCATGCCTTTTGCAGGGAATGCATTACCTTTTATTAGCGCGGGTGGTTCCAACTTAATTTCTACTATGTGTGCAATTGGTATTATGTTGAACATCTCACGTCAGAGTGGTGAGGGTGCCAAGAAAGAAAAAAATGAATGGAGGTCATTCGGTGCGGTTATTGATATGCGCCGGGGGAACGGGAGGCGGAGTGTATCCCGCCCTCGCCGTTCACAGCGCGCTCGCGGCTAAGGTACCAAATATGGACGCGCTGTGGGTGGGCAGCCAAGGCGGTATAGAGGAATCGCTGGTGAAACGCCAGGGTATATCCTTCCGCAGTGTTCCTGCCGCGGGTTTGCATGGTGTCGGTTTGGCTACCTTGCCGCGCAACCTCACGATGCTTGGACGTGGCGTCCTGGCAGCGCGCCGCATCTTGAAAGAGTTCCAACCGGATGTAATGTTCTTTACCGGTGGGTATGTGGCTGTTCCGGTCGCATTAGCCGGAAACTCAATTCCTACCCTTCTTTATGTGCCTGATATCGAGCCTGGCATGGCTCTTAAATCTCTTGCCAGATTTGCAGATGCAATTGCAGTGACAACAGATGAGTCGCAAAAATATTTCAGGAAACAGGTTATCGAAGTGGGTTATCCACTTCGCGCGGACCTCGCGCTTTGGAACCGCCAAACCGCAAATCAGCACCTTGGCATCTCTGGCGAAGCTCCTGTCCTTTTGGTCTTCGGTGGGAGCCTTGGTGCTCATTCAATCAATATGGCTGTTTTGAATATCCTGCGAGAACTGTTGGAGAAGTTCGAGATCATACATTTGTCTGGTGAACAGGACTTGCCGGCCATCAATAATACACGCGAAGAATTGCCAACAGGACTTGCTTCCCGTTATCATGCCTTGCCATATCTGCATGACATGGGTGCTGCATTAGCTGCAGCGGACATCGTTGTATCGCGTGCAGGCGCATCCTGTTTGGGTGAATATCCTTTATTTGGGCTGCCCGCCATTCTCGTGCCATATCCACACGCATGGCGATACCAAAAAGTGAATGCAGATTATCTTACGCGGCGAGGCGCGGCAATCATTTTGGAAGATCATCGTCTGAACGACGATTTATTTGTTACGTTAAACGTTCTGATGGAAAACCCAAACAAACTGAAAGCAATGCGAGCCGCAATGTTTGAGTTATCACATCCCCGGGCTGCCGAGAAGATTGCCAGTGCACTGATCGAACTGGCTGGAGAATAAAGCCTATGATGAGCATTGTTTATCTCTTTTGGATGTACGTTATTCTCTTTGCACTGGTGGGCTGGATGCGCGGCTGGGCAAAGGAACTACTGGTTTCCTTCAGCGTTATTCTTGCTCTGGCGCTTAACCATGTGATCCGTAAATACATTCCGATCGCGCGCGACCTCGCTGAAACAGACGTATCCCTCTTCTGGGTGCGGACGATTGTCCTTTTGGTGTTGGTGTATTTCGGTTATCAAACCGTGATCAATATTCCGCATCTGGCAGCCCGGGCCCGCAGCGAGCGTTTGCAGGATACACTCTTTGGCGCGTTTCTTGGAGGAATTAACGGCTACTTGGTAGCGGGCAGTATCTTGTACTATATGCATCTTGCAGATTATCCGTTCCCGGATGTTATTAGTAAACCGGCTGAGCCTAATTTGGTGGCAACAGTGAACCAGATGATGCAGTATATGCCGCCGACACTGCTGGGCGAACCAGGAATCTATTTCGCTATTATCCTGGCGTTTGTATTTGTTCTTGTGGTTTATATCTAGACAGGAAACTAATTTACTGAAATGACACACGTCCATTTCATTGGCATCGGGGGAAGCGGTCTTTCCGCCATCGCCCGCCTCCTTCTGGAGAGCGGATACACGGTGAGCGGCTCTGATCGCACACTGACTCCCTTTGCCGATGAAGTCCGCAAAGTTGGCGCAAAAGTTTACATCGGGCATCACCCGCGCAATTTAGCCGGAGCAGATTGGGTTGTGAGGTCCTCTGCAATCACTGAGGATAATGTCGAGATCCGAGCGGCGAAGCGTACAGGAATCCCTGTCTACAAACGCGCCGATTTCCTGGGTCAATTGATGTCCGATAAAACAGGCATCGCCATTGCCGGTACACACGGAAAGACAACGACAACAGCAATGACTGCCTGGGTGTTGCATGAACTTGGTCGCGAACCATCTTTTATTGTTGGCAGTGTGATGAACAATCTCGGTGTCAATGCACGTGCAGGCAAAGGCAGATTGTTCGTCATTGAGGCTGATGAGTACGACAATATGTTTTTAGGGCTTAAACCGCAGATCGCCGTGGTGACAAGCGTTGAGCACGATCACCCGGATTTCTTCCCGACTCTTGAGTCGACCTATTCGGCTTTTGAAATGTTTGTTGATCTTCTGCCCCCAGATGGCACACTGATTGCTTGCGCCGAAGATGTTGGCGCGGCAGCTTTGATTACGCATGTGCGCAAACAGGGAAAGAATGTTGTTTCCTATAGTGTGCAGGGAGAGATGACAATCAATAGCCCGAACTGGGTGCAGGCAAGCAGACTAAAACCCAACTATCGCGGTGGTTTTGATTTCGTTGTGTCATCGAACCTGGGTAGTAAAGGTCCAGAGACGATTGAGGTTTCTCTTCAAGTTCCCGGTGAGCACAATGTACGCAATGCGCTGGCAGTTCTTGCAACCATTGACGTGCTTGGTCTATCCAGCGAAAAAGCAGTAAAGGCGCTCGGCGAGTTCACGGGCACGGCGCGGCGCTTCCAGTTGCGCGGTGAGGTGGATGGCATCAGCATCATTGATGACTACGCTCATCATCCCACCGAGATCAAAGCAACTCTGGCTGGTGCGCGTGCGCGCTATCCCGAACGTCGGATCTGGGCCGTCTGGCAGCCGCACACGTATTCGCGCACACAAACGCTCTTTCTTGAATTTGCTCGTGCTTTCAAGGATGCGAATGAAGTTATTGTCACCGAAGTATATGCAGCCCGCGAACCGAAACAGGATTTCACCTCGGCTGAGATCGTCAGTACCATGCCTCATCTTTCGGCGCGTTATATAAAGAGCATGCCGGAGGTGACGAAGTACCTTTACAAGAATCTTCAAGCCGGTGATGTTGTTCTTGTGCTTTCAGCAGGTGATGCAGACCAGATCAGCACGGATCTGTTGAAGCTGCTTAACGAAAGGTAGATATATATGATTGACCAAAAGAAACGCACGTACCACCTCGAGACTTCATCTCTGCTGCCGTTAAAGTTGGTTTTGATCGAAGCTGAAAAGGGATCGCCTCCTCGCGTACATAAGGAACAGAAAGATGCGAATGAAGAACTCGCACTGAAATTAATTGCGAGCATGAAACATAAACATTTTGTGTTCAAGCCACTCTCCCGGGAAAGCCTGGAACATAAATCAATTAAGAAAGCGAATGTGCTAGAACCATGATTGTACCTGTTCGACCCATTGATCATTTATATGCCAAGCTTGGTGATAAGGTGAAGGAGAATGTTCTCCTGGCCCCTTATACCTCCGCGCGCATTGGTGGACCTGCGGACATCTTCGTGACTGCAGACTCTGCGGCGGAACTTGCCAGCATTGTGAAGTTACTCTGGAAGCAGGAGCTGCCATTTACCATTTTGGGTGGTGGTTCGAATGTTTTGGTAAGTGATAGAGGTATACGTGGTGCAGTAGTGTTGAATCGAGCAAAGGCAGTCCGTTTCCATATCGGAGACCAGCCTTCCGTCACCGTTGAATCGGGAGTCATCTTCAGCAATCTGGCCAATCGTTGTGCGTCTAAAGGCTTTGGTGGGATCGAATGGGCAGCGACAGTCCCAGGCACGATTGGCGGCGCAGTGTATGGTAATGCTGGCGCATTTGGCGGTGATATGGCTGGTAATTTAATGTGTGCCGATCTGCTTATAGAAAGTGGCCGCGAAAAATATACTGTTGAAAAAATGGACTACGGGTATCGCACAAGTGTATTGAAACGCGGTGAAGTAAAAGCAATCGTACTTGCGGTTGAGTTGAGCTTGAAAAATTCCACGAAGGAGGAGGCAACTGTAAATATCCAGCAATTTGGTGCGCACCGCAAAGCCACGCAGCCTCCGGGTGCAAGTATGGGTTCGATGTTCAAAAATCCGAATGGCGATTATGCGGGGAGGTTGATCGAAGCTGCAGGTTTGAAAGGCACGCGCATTGGCAACGCTGAGATCAGCCCATTGCATGGAAATTTCTTCGTCAATCACGGCGCGACGAAGGCCGAAGACATTCGCGCATTGATCGAATTGGTCCAGAAGATTGTGAAAGAAAAGAGCGGTATGGAGTTGGAGTTGGAGATCGAATTTGTTGGCGAATGGTAATTCATAACTAGAGACCTGAGACTAGAGATTGATTTAGATGACAGAGAAGAAACTTCGCATGGCAGTAATATTCGGCGGACGTTCAGGTGAACACGATGTCTCACTGATGTCTGCGCGTTCAGTGCTTTCTGTGCTTGATGTAAACAAATACGAAGTGACCCAGATTGGCATCACCCGTGAAGGTGTCTGGTTGACTGGTGAGAATGTGCTTGAAAAGTTCGAAAACAACAAAACTGATGGATTGCTTCCTGTTATTGTGTCGCCTGATCCTTCTGAAATAGGCATTTACTATCTTGAAGGCATTTCGGGTCTGCGCAAGTGGTCTGATGTCGATGTCTTCTTCCCGGTATTACATGGAACCTTTGGAGAGGATGGAACCATTCAAGGCTTGTTTGAACTGGCAGATGTTGCTTATGTGGGCGCGGGTGTGGTTGGTTCATCGGTCGGTATGGACAAGGGCATCTTCAAGGAAGTGATGCGGGCGAATGATATTCCCGTGGTAGAGTCAGTCCTTGTCTTGCGATCCGAAATTGAAAACGACGTCGACGCGGTCATCGAAAAGGCTGAGAAGATAAGCGCGTATCCGCTCTTTGCCAAACCAGCTAATCTTGGTTCATCGGTGGGCGTTACGAAATGCCATAACCGTTCAGACATGCAGGAAGGACTGATGGAAGCCGCGTCTTTTGACCGCCGTGTGTTGATCGAGCGCGGCGTGGGGAATGCACGTGAGATCGAGGTCAGTGTGCTGGGCAACGATGACCCTGTTGCATCCATTTGTGGCGAAGTGCTGCCCAGCCGTGAGTTTTATTCGTACGAATCAAAATATATCGATGGCACTTCGGGTTTGCAAATCCCTGCAGAAATTCCTGCAGAAACGACTGAACAAATACGCGACTATGCTGTGCGTGCCTATAAATTAATTGATGGTGCGGGTATGGCACGTGTGGATTTCTTTGTGGAGAGGGATACGAACCGTATTTATTTGAACGAGTTGAATACTATTCCGGGTTTCACCAAGATCAGTATGTATCCCAAACTATGGCAGGCGAGTGGATTGCCCTATCACAAGCTGGTTGACCGTTTGATCGAACTGGCATTGGAACGCAAAGCAGAACGCGACCACACGTCCCACACATATCGGAGTCAAGTATGAGTGAGAAGAGAGAACTTACCCGCGCTGACCTTGTGCGCATACGGCGGGAGAGGGAGGACGCACAGCAGATGAAACGTGCCGCGCTGGAAGCTGCGCGCCCTATTCCACAGGTCACAACACGTACCAACCCTGATGTCGCGAGACCGCGGAGAAAATCTGCAAACCCTGGGCGTGGACGCCGCCGCTTCCAGGTTGCATTGCCTTTGTCGCCCACAGATTTCCGCAGGATCAACATGCCGCGCATGCGTTTGGGATGGCGTTCGCTTTCGTTGACGTTTGCCACCGCCCTAGGCCTGCTCATTTATCTGGCATTTCAACGACCTGAGCTACGTGTGGTGCAGGCGGAAATTACCGGCAATCGCCTGATCGCGCCCTCGGAACTTAATTCAGTTTTGAATGTTGCCGGGCAACCTATCTTTACCCTCATCCCTGAGGATTTGGAGACACGCCTCCGGCTCCATTACCCCGAACTTGTTTCCGTCAAAGTAGATGTCTCGATGCCGAATCATGTGTCTGTCAATATCGTGGAGAGACAGCCGGTCATCCGCTGGGAGCAGGGCGGTGGCTATACATGGATAGCCGAAGATGGCATTGCATTCAGACCTCGTGGTGAAGTATTGGGTTTGATCTCGGTGGTTGCCTTAGCCGGGCCCGCCATAGAAACCGTATCAGTTGATCCACTTACCCCTGCTCCGTTCATCTCGACTGAAATGGTTGAGTCATTGAAGGGACTTGCCAGCCATGTTCCTCCTGGCGAACCAGTCTTATATGATGCGGGCCTGGGCTTCGGTTGGAATGACCCGCGTGGCTGGAGAGTCTATTTTGGGACGAGCGCACAAGATGTCGAGTTAAAGATGCGAGTGTATGAATCGATGGTTGCTTCACTGACACAGAGAGGCATTCGGCCTGCGTTAATCAACGTGACGTACCCGACTGCACCTTATTATCGGATGAGTCAATAACATGGAAGAAATTGTTGTAGGCATTGACGTAGGTACCACCAAAGTGTGCACACTTGTAGGACGAGTGGAGGACAACAATTCTATTCGGATTCTTGGCGTGGGCATCGAGCCTTCAGAGGGAATCCGCAAAGGTGTCATTGTTGACTTGTCTGCGGCGTCGCAGGCTATTATGCAATCAGTAAAAAAGGCCGAATCTACTTCGGGCCTTGAGATCACCTCTGCCCTGGTAAGCATTGCAGGCTCGCATGTTGCATCTGTAAACAGCAGAGGTGCCACAGCTGTGAATGGAAACATCATCGAACAATTTGATATTGACCATTCTCTGGAACAAGCCCGCGCCGTGGCAATCCCCCACGACCGTGAGATTATTCATGTGATACAGCGCGGCTTTACGATTGATGGGCAGGATGGCATCCGCAATCCCCGTGGGATGCATGGATATCGCCTTGAGGTTGAGGCACATATTATCACAGCCTCTGCTTCAACGGTCGATAACCTGCGTCAATGTGTCGGCGCGGCAGGTGTGGAGATACAGCAATTTGTACTGAACCCGCTGGCTTCTGCTGAAGTTGTGTTAACTGATCATGAACGCCAGATGGGTGTGGCTGTCTGTGATATCGGCGGCGGTACAACAGATCTGGCGATCTATGTTAACGGTGATGTGTGGCATACGATGGTCATTGCGGTGGGCGGGAATCATATTACCCAGGATATCGCTCATGGCTTGCGCTTGCCATTTGCGCAGGCTGAGGAGGTAAAGAAACAACATGGATATGCAGTGCGGGCGGAAGTCGGTTCAGAGGAATATTTTTCGATCCGGCCTGTGGGTGAAGATAGACCTGTGCAGATCAATCGCCAGGATCTGGCGCATATCATCGAAGCGCGCGTTAGTGAGATCTTCTCACTCACCTTGCAAGAAATTAAACGCTCCGGCTACGACGGACTATTACCTGCCGGGATGGTGTTGACTGGTGGCACCTCCGCACTGCCTGGTATCAAGCGCGTGGCGGCTGAAGTATTGAACATGCCAGTTCGCGGTGCGCAACCTGAAAATTTAACAGGTCTCGTTGATCGTTTGAATTCACCCGCGTATTCAACAGGCGTAGGTTTATTACGATGGATATTTTCAATGCATGATAATGACTTGAGCATCGGACGTGGACGTCGCTCGAAAGGAGAAAAGCGTATGGATTTTGGTTTTGTCAGGAAATTAATCGGTCGTATCTTACCGTAGTTATTCTTAAAGTTTTATGCTACGGAATCAAAGGTAAGTATCATATTCATAATGTTTGATGGAGGTACCAACATGGACTCGACCAATAAGCAACACCCGCAAGAGCACTGGGACAAACCAGGAGAAGCCTTCGCCCGCATCAAAGTGATCGGTGTGGGAGGCGGCGGATCGAACGCCGTCAACCGCATGATCGATGAGGGCATTCAGGGAGTGGAGTTCATCGTCGTGAACACCGACGCCCAGGCCCTGATGTTGGCGAAAGCACAAACACGCGTCAGACTCGGTGAGAAACTCACACGCGGTCTTGGCGCGGGCGGCGACCCGGAAATTGGCCGCAAAGCCGCAGAAGAATCTGCGGACGAACTTTATAACGTGCTGAAAGGCTCGGATATGGTCTTCGTCACTGCAGGCATGGGTGGCGGAACAGGTACAGGTGCCGCGCCTATTGTGGCACAGGTCGCCAAGGAAAGCGGCGCGCTGACGATTGGCGTTGTGACTCGTCCCTTTACATTTGAAGGAATGCGTCGTTTGCAATCTGCTGACACTGGCATTGGCAAACTTAAGGAACATGCCGATACCTTGATCGCTATCCCGAACGATCGCTTATTGCAGGTGGCAGATAAACGAGCTTCCCTGCAGGATGCCTTCCGCCTTGCAGATGATGTTTTGCACCAGGGCATTCAGGGCATTTCAGAACTGATCACGATTCCGGGTCTCATCAACCTTGATTTCGCGGATGTACGCGCGATCATGTCTGAGGGTGGAGCCGCGCTGATGGCGGTGGGAACAGGCTCAGGCGATGATAGAGCGAAGAAGGCCGCTGAAGCTGCCATCTCGAGTCAACTGCTTGACATCACCATTGACGGCGCGCGCGGCGTCCTCTTCAACGTCACCGGCGGACCGAACATGACTCTGTTCGAGGTGAATCAATCCGCTGCGATCATCCGTGAGACGGCTCACCCGGATGTGAACATGATCTTTGGCGCGGTGATCGACCCGAACATGGGTGACGATATTCGCATCACGGTCATTGCCACAGGTTTCGATCGCGGCACTATGCCGCGTCGCGCCCTGGAACGCCAGCCGCGTCTGGATGTCAGACGGTCGGACTCTGCCGTCTACATGCGGCAAAACGAATCGGTCAGCGTTCACGCGGACGTTCAGTCTGGTGAGGCGAAACATGCAGGTTCTTCCCTGCCCTCCACCAGCAAAGATGACCTCGATATTCCAACCTTCTTGAGGAATCGAAGATAATATTAGACCCTAAAGGTTTCAATGTTTTCTAGTGATTAATGATTGCATGGATACATTGTCCTAAAGAAACCTTTAGGGTCTCGTAAAATAAATATCGGTCCAGTCCAGTTCCCTTTTGCGGGCGGTCTTGACGTGCCTGGGCGAGGCATGTCGAGCCGCCCTGCGCGTTCCTCTTCCTCCCCCAAATCCCTATTTATTACATGATTACCCTAACTCTTTCTTGGGGATTTGGGGGAGGTGCTGCTTTAGCAGCGGTGGGGGTCTTATGCTACAATCGAAGTCATGAAGGCTGTCATCCATCCACCTGTTCATGAATCATATAAAAGACATCGGAAGCAGCTTGCCTGGCAGATCATTCTGCCGGTAGTGCTATCTGCTGTTCTCTTTGTTGGATTGATCGTGCTTGTCAATGTGGCTACATTTCGCGATAACGGTGACGTGGGCCGCTGGGCAGCGATTTCGACGATATGGATTGTTATTCCAGTGATGGTTGCCGGGCTGATCTTTTTTATCATTTTGGGTGGCATTGTCTATCTGTTAAAATATCTGCTTCAAATCGCTCCCGTCTACACAGGCCAGGCACAGGATTTTGTTCATAAAATTGCAGGCTATATTAAACGCGTTGCCGATGCCACCGTTAAACCGGTATTTTTTGTGGATGGGATCGGTGCGAGCATCAACAGACTCTTAGGAAGGTAATAAACCATGAACCAAAACAGAGTATTGCTCTTTGGCGCCTTGATCGGTGGATTTACAGGACTGGTTGCCGCGATGATCCTTCAACGCCGCGCACAAAGGACTGGAACAGAACTTTCCCTTTCTGCAGGTGAAGGAGTACAACTTGGCGTAATGGTCATGGGACTATTACGCGCCATCGCGGCGCTGGGGGATGAGAAGTAAACTTTAGATTCGACACTAGGCTCTAAACAAAAGAGACACGATATACTTTGGGAATCTCCTATCGTGTCTCTTTATTATTAATAGCTCATCGCAATTCTAAATCTTCTGGTGAGTCTGGAAAATGAGCGAATCAAAAAGCATCGTAATTCATGGCAGGGATCATGAATCCCCCCACGAGATTCATTATCAAACGTTCGAAAATTCAAGCATTACTTTTGGAACTAGCGTGGGCGTCATGCCAAAAGCCAATGAAGATTGCTTAGGGGTTTCGATATCGGGAGATGAATTAATCTTTGCTATTGCCGATGGACATTGGGGAAGAGAAGCTAGTGAACTGGCCATTGATACAACAATGGAAATGTTTCATTCCATGCTGCGCCCAGCGAAAGAAAATGAAACTCGTGCTCGCTTCTATGCTTTGTTTGAACAGATCAATCAGGAATTGTTTGAGATGGCAATGGAACATCCTGGCGCGCTCGCGCCCGAAACGACGCTCATCGTTTGTCAATGGAAGGAATTCGAGTCAGAAAAGTACATGTACTGGTCCAGTTTTGGCGATTCGTACCTGCTCTTGCTAAGAGATAATAAATTAATCCAAGTTAACTCTCTTAATGCCTATTGGCTGGGTATGCTTTCCAGAATGTCAGAGACCAGCATGACGAGACAACTTACTTTGAAAGGCTCGTTCGGCGATACTCGTTACATTGGTGTTGCAGATGGGCTCGAAACGGGAATAGAAAAGCTGCAATCTGGCGACATGATCCTTTTATGCACAGACGGATTGATAGGCTCAGATGAAGGTGTTCCTGAAGATGTGGACACAACCATCAAAAAGATCCTAACCGCTGTGGTTCCATTGGAGGATAAAGTAACAGCATTGATTAAGTTTGCGCTTGACAGAGGCGAAAGGGACAATATATCCTGTATACTTGCTCAAATTAACTAGCATGTATTACGCCAGCCTTCGACAGGAGAGAAACAATGAAACTCTACAAATATTGGACCGTTGAAAAACGAAAGATTTTGATCGATGGCATGGAGCAAGAAATCAATTGCTATGGTGGGTCCAATGATTCTGTAGAAGAGGCACAGCAAAGAGCCAAAGAAAAAGCTGAAAAGATACAACGAAAGATCGCCGGTGAAAGGCATGTCTTTGACCGGTACGAGGCGGAGATACGGGAGGAAATCCTTCAAATGATCGATGATCATTCTGCCATCACCCGAAACAGATACGGTGCTCAGGTGTTGAATGCCGAAAATTTGATGATCCTGGATATCGACAAGCCCAAACCTGCCGCGGGTGGTGGGCTTGGTGGATTGTTCAAAAAGAAGGATACGCGACCGCCTAAAGAGCAAATCTTTGAGATGGTCAGAAATCTCGCAACGACAAAATATAAGGATTTTGATTTTCGCACTTATGAAACTTATCAAGGAGCCAGAGTCATCGTCCTGGGAAAAGGATTTGATCCTCGAAGTGGTGAAACCAAAATGATGATGGATGAGTTCAATTGTGATCCGCTTTACACAACATTATGCAACAAGCAGGGATGCTTCCGTGCAAGACTGACACCCAAACCCTATCGTATGAAGATGCGCCCATATAAAGTTAATTTCCCGCGAGAGGAGGTTGACACAGAATTCCAGCATTGGCTGGCAGACTATGAACGCGAGAGTAGAAATTTCAGCGTCTGCAAATTTATTGAACAGGTGGGAATGAGTCAAGCTATGAGCGACGTGGTGCGCCTCCATGATGAGATCACAGGCGTTGGTTACCCTCAACGACTGGCGTAATCATTAACCAAGACTTCCGAAGTCTTTTATCTCAAGTTATCCTCCCCTTCAAATCCTCCGCCTTGAAAGGTCCTTCCTCTTTCATCAGTGCACGCGCATTATCCACTTGCTTCCATACATTCCATAACAACACGCCGCGCACGCGGCTATCATCCATATAATAAACAACGCCCTTCTTGAAAGGCTCTTCCTGCCAGTCGGAAATGGTTTCCATCTTGCTGCTCATTGCCCCCACAGCTTCATAGCCAAGTTCAAATAGATCCGAATAAAACATGGGGATGTGGGTATAAACATCGCTTGCGCCTGCCATGTTACGGCCGGCAAGTTTCCCCATGTGTACTGCATTATCTTCGTGCTCCACGCGGGTACGTTTCTCAAGTGCCGAATGGAAAAAGTTCGCAGCATCGCCTGCCGCATAAATATCTGGTATTGATGTCTCCAATTTTTCATTCACGATGATGCCATCATCGACATTCAAGCCGGCCTCTTTTGCGAGATCGAGATTCGGGTGGATGCCGATCCCGGCCACGACTCCATCTACCTCGATGGCGCGCCCGCTTCCAGTCCGGACTGTGAGACGGTTCCCGTCTTTTTGAACGCTCGCAACCGAATCGCCTGTCACTACTTCCACACCCTTTTGGCGATAATAATCATTCAGGAAATGAGAAAGATCACTCGGAAAGATATTTGTACTGATTGCCTCTCCAGGGAAGATAATTGTTGCTTTCTTGCCGACAATGGTCAGCGCGGCGGCGATCTCCGAACCAATAAAACTCCCGCCGATGACCACAAAATGACTTCCATGCTCTGTCAAATTGCGCAGATGTTTATAGTCCTGAAAGTTTCTGTAATAAATGATATTCCCATTCCCAAATGGCAGATGATTGGGCGAGCCGCCGGTTGTGATCAATAACTTATCATATGTGTATTCATCACCACCATCATCACGGACACATTTTTTCTTTGGATCAAGTTGGCTTGCTTTACGATTTAAGTGAAGTTCGGCGCGCTCCTCGGTTTTGCGCCAGATCTTTTCGATCGGGCGGCCTTTCCAAAGACCTTTTGAAAGATTCGGCCGCATATAGGGTGGATCTGGCTCCATGCTGATCAAACCAATCGAACCGTCCGTGTCCAGTTCACGGATTCCGCGCGTCGCGCCATCGCCTGCCAACCCACCGCCGATGATCAAGTATTTGTAATGTTTCATTGATGCCTCCTGGAAAATTTGTAAAATCAAAAATGGACCCTAACGGTCATGGCAGATGCCGATAGGATAGTTTCGTCAGGACCATCACACCCTTTTTTTGCTTTGATGTACATCCTGGATCAATTTCCCAGGTTCAGAATTCCATTTCCCGTTTGCAGTTAACGGAAAGATTCTGATAACAATTATGTTAATATCCAAAATACCGTCAATGGGGATTTGCCCTATTTAGTCACAGTGAAACCCTACCCTAGGTATCAAATGCTCCGTTTCTAAGGAATAAATCATTAAGCTCGCATTATCTCTCATTTCTCTGTAGCCCACAGGCGGTGAAGAATTCAGACCGCAGCGCTGAATCTTCGGCATAATGACCGCGCCACACCGTTGTACGCGTCTTAGGGGAGGTTTCGCGTACGCCTCGCATCTCTACACAAAGATGATGAGCTTCGAGAAAAACAGCCACCCCATGTGGATGCAGCATAGTCTCTAACGTATCCGCAATTTGTTGCCCGATCCGTTCCTGTACCGCAAATCGTTTGGAAAAGAGCCGTACCAGGCGCGTCAGTTTCGAAATACCGATGATGTTTTCGTGAGCGATGTAACCGACATAAGCCATGCCGTAAAAGGGGAGGGCATGATGTTCACAAAGTGCAAAAAATGGAATGGGTCCTTCTATAACCTGGCCCAGGCGGCAGTCCGGTTCGCCCCGGCACTCTGTGTCGAAGACTTTCAGCAGCTTAGGGTCGCCATCATAACCTTCTGTAATATCAAGGAGCGCTTTAATGAATCGTCGCGGTGTATCTTTTGTAGCAGGCGTGTTCAAATCGAGTCCAAATGCGGAGAAGATTTCTGAGGCATAGCCTTCAAACTTATGAATCTGCTCATCAGAAATTTTACGCATCTGCAGTTTCATGGCGTTATGATATTCAATATCATCTGGGTCATCATGGATGTTCATTAGGACAACCGTCCTTTCAAGTCGGCGGCCTTGAACGGTCCTGGTTCAGCTAGTAGGGCTCGGGCATTTTCGAGCTGTTTCCAGACGTTCCATAGCAGAACGCCGCGCACGCGCCCCTCATCGAGATAATAAACAACGCCTTTCTTGAAAGGTTCCTCCTGCCAGTCTGAGATGGTTTCCATCTTGCTGCTCATTTCGCCAACTGCTTCGTAGCCAAATTCAAACAAATCCGAATAGAACATCGGGGTATGAGTATATGTCTCGCTCCCGCCTGCCATGTTCTGCCCTGCGAGTTTTCCCATGAAGACGGCGTTGTCTTCATGCTCCACGCGTACGCGCTTTCCTAACGCTGAATGGAAGAAGTTCACTGCATCGCCTACAGCGTAAATACCCGGCTCGGATGTTTCCAGGCGTTCATTGACGACGATCCCATTCTCGACCTTGAGTCCTGCCTCTTGCGCCAGAGCAACATTCGGGCGGATCCCAATTCCCGCCACGACACCATCTGTTTCCATTCGACGTCCACTTCTGGTCTGGACAATGATACGATCTCCCTCCTTTTGAACGCTGGCGACAGAATCATTTGCTATCACTTCTACACCTTTCTCGCGATAGAAGTCATTCAAGTAATGTGCGAGGTCGCTGGGAAAGACCAGTCCGCTAATAGCGTCTTCAAGGAAGATCATTGTCACTTTTTTGCCAACGATCGTCAGCGCCGCAGCCATCTCCGAGCCAATGAATCCGCCGCCGATCACAACGAAATGTTCTCTTTCATCCGCCATTTTTCGCAGGCGTAGATAATGTTGAAAGCTGCGATAATAAATGATGTTTCC
>Ga0075421_100005138_pt1 | contig 15797 bp, 9 predicted proteins | sample SoiMetdeltSBSDD5_FD_75292 | JGI IMG/M metagenome (GOLD analysis project Ga0075421, IMG submission 75292) | Bulk soil microbial communities from a Populus tree surrounding site in Tennessee, USA - Soil MetaG P. deltoides SBSDD5 | ecosystem: Environmental > Terrestrial > Soil > Tree plantation...
GCTGTTGGCACGGCGACAATTATCTTGGCAGGATTTCGCTGCCGAAGCGCTTCTACTGCTGCCCACATCGTCGCGCCTGTTGCAAGCCCATCGTCGATCAATATGACGGTCTTTCCTTCAACCTCAGCAGGCTGCCGTCCATCTCGATAGGCTTGTTCTCGACGTTCCAGCTCTCGCTGTTCTCTCGCGGCGATCTGTTGAAGATGTTGATCAGATAGATGCAGGGTGTTGACAACATCCCTGTTGAGAACATAAACACCTCCAGATGCAATTGCCCCGACAGCTAGCTCCTCATGCCCTGGCGCGCCGAGCTTACGCACTATCAACACGTCGAGAGGTGCATTCAAATTTTCTGCTACTTCATAAGCGACAGGGACACCCCCTCTAGGAAGTGCAAGAACTAACACATCTGGCCGGTTCTTATACTCCTGAAGGCGTCTGGCAAGAAATCTGCCTGCCTCAATCCGATTTTCGAATCTGCTTTCCATTTACTAGCTCCTTATCCGGTGACATTTTTCCAGTAAACCATTTAGTTTGAGCGGTCACCTGTTGAGCGGACATGCAGTCTCATTAAGCGCGATAACTATAGCGATTTAGATGATGAAAATGATCAAACACAAAACCAGCAGTCATAATCCGGGGTGACTGCTGGTTTGCAAAATCATAAATAGATGGCCTGTGACTACATCACCACTGTCAAGCCCCTGAGGTCTTGGGAGACGTTGATGTCCGCGTTGTACGTGTTTTCTTAGGCGCTGTGGCGGCTGATTGTGTTCCAGTCGCACTCGATGCAGTATTCTCATCTTCCTCCAGCGCTTCGATCTGATTATCAACCAGCCGCTTGGTCTCTATGAGTGCTTCGCGTGCACGGCTGGCGAACTCCCCGCGTTGTTCCATCAAATTGTCTGCGGTAATCATCAGATTGCTTGCTTGATCACGAAGCATCGCACGGCGGCGCTCCCCATTTTCAGGGTCCAAAAAGTACATCAGTGCTGCGCCAACTCCTGCAAAGAGCAACACCCTTTCAATCTTCATAATTCCTCCTGCCCTTTCAGCAACTCAAATACAAGTTGAAGCCTCTGCAATGGCTTCTTTTAACCTAACATGACTGTGTTAGACTCATATATGTTTTAATCCGAGAATCGTTCTGTCACAAGAGGATCATTTGTTAGAAACTTCAAATGATGCTGATCAATCGGATTCTTAACTCCATAGTATCCTGTTCTAATTTTCAATTCTCTTGCTTTTATCGGATTGCAATAACGCACAAATCCATACTCTCAAGTACACTTAGGTGCTCCATCCTTTAGATCAAGCATTGGATTACTTTCAAAAAGGAAACTTATGCCCTCACATTACGCTTATGATGCGATTGTGGTTGGGTCTGGGCCAAACGGTCTGGCTGCCGCTATTACGCTGGCTCAAGCCGGCTATTCAGTTCTTCTTCGTGAAGCAAAATCAACTATCGGAGGGGGAATGCGCTCGGCGGAGCTAACTCTCCCTGGGTTCATCCACGATATTTGCTCTGCGATCCATCCATTAGGGATTGCCTCTCCATTCTTCAAAACACTTCCCCTCGAAGAGTATGGATTAAGCTGGATTCACCCAACATATCCAGCAGCCCAGCCCCTCCCTGATGGGTCAGCTGTATTCCTCCATAAAAGTATAGAACAAACTGCGGATGGTCTTGGTCGTGATCGCAAAGTATATCTCTCACTGATGAAGCCACTGGTAGAGGATTGGCCTAAGCTTTCCAGAGAATTCCTCGGCCCCCTTCGATTCCCGCGTTCCCCGTTCGTGATGGCTCGTTTTGGAGTGCTAGCACTGCAATCCGTCGATATGCTAGCGCGGCTGTTCTTCCGCGAGGAGCGCGCACAAGCTTTATTTGCTGGTCTTGGCGCACATTCAATCATGTCCTTGTATCGTGTCCCAAGTGCGGCCTTTGGATTAATGCTGGGGATACTGGCACATGTGGTTGGCTGGCCTATGCCCAAAGGCGGATCACAGAATGTAGCAAATGCGATGAGTGTTTACCTGAAATCATTGGGGGGAGAAATTGTTACTGATGGCCCTGTCAACAGATTAGATGATTTGCCATCTGCCCGTGCAATTCTATTCGACATCACTCCCGCTCAATTGATAACAATTGCTGGAGATCGCCTTCCAACCGGTTACAAACGTCAACTTATCCACTATCGCTACGGGCCTGCGGTGTTCAAAGTTGATTTCGCATTGGATGGCCCAATTCCCTGGACTGCACAGGAATGTGTCGGCGCAGGAACGATACACGTCGGCGGGACTCTATTAGAGATCGCTGAGTCAGAGCACCAAATCTGGAAAGGAAAGCATCCTGAAAAACCCTTCGTGATGGTTGCTCAACAAAGTCTCTTTGATGTATCACGTGCACCTGATGGTAAACATACAGTATGGTCATACTGCCATGTGCCAAATAGCTCGACTGTTGATATGACGGAGAAGATCGAACAGCAGCTAGAACGATTTGCCCCCGGATTTCGGGATCGGATCATCGCTCGAAATGTCACTAGTCCGGCAGAGCTACAACGATATAACCCTAACTACATCGGTGGAGACATCAACGGAGGGGTTCAGGATTTACTACAATTATTTACACGGCCCGCATTACGGCTCGTACCCTATTCCACGCCTATCAGAAATGTCTATTTGTGTTCATCTTCGACGCCACCGGGTGGTGGCGTACACGGGATGTGTGGTTGGTTTGCCGCCCGTGCCGCAATCCGCGATTCATTGCATGGCAAAATGCCTTCTCTAAAGTGATGTAGGGCCAATCAAACAGAGAGGAAGGTAGATGTTGTTCCCTGTAAGAATATTCCAAATCATCTAATCTTCGCATTTTCTAACGCGCTTCTTAGGTCGTTTGAGTACATCTATAGTGAGGATGCTGAATGATTCCATTCATGATGTAGATCGGGAATGCATCTCAGATACGATTTGTTGCGTTCGCATTCATTTTATAACTACCTGTCTTTTACTCATCCTGTTGATTGGTATAATCAACCTCACAATTTCTACTCTAAAACCCACGTTCTTCGATTGGGTAGTTGGAGCCTATATGGAGCAACTCCGGCAATCTAAGAGGGAGAGGGCGGAGCAAAAAATGCCCAGAATATTAGTCGTTGATGACGACCCAACAATTCGGAAATTGGCTAAGGTCAATCTGGAGCAACGGGGATACACCGTCATCGGCGCTTCAAGTGGCAATGAAGCAATCTCCTTACTTCAGCAGGGGATGCCTGATCTTGTCATTCTTGACCTTATTATGCCCGGTATGGGCGGCGTAGATGTTTGTACATGGATTCGGAGTCGATCTGATATTCCGATCATTGTAGTTAGTGCGCGAGATGACGAAGAACTGATCGTTCGTGCGCTGGAAGCCGGGGCCGACGATTACGTAATTAAGCCCTTTCGTATCAAAGAGTTGTTTGCTCGAATTCGCGCTGTGATGCGACGTGCATCGGTTGAACCCATTTCAGAAAACGAGAAGCAGGAGAACAATCGAATCGAGATTGGGGATTTATTAATTGATTTGAAAGCCCGCCGCGCCTTTGTGAGTGGCATCGACTTGGAATTCACCCGGACGGAATTCGCGTTGCTTGCGGAACTGGCAAAGAATCACGATGAGATTCTCAGCCATGAGGAGCTTTTGTCTCGTGTTTGGGGTGTAGAATATAGAGATACCAGCTATTACCTCTATGTCTACTTCGGCAGAATCCGCAATAAGATGGGGGACGAGTACGGAAAGCTTCTCAAAACTGTGCCAGGGATGGGGTATATTCTCAGCACGAGTCTGTCATAGCCAGCAGCAAATGAATGTGGCGGGGCACTAGCCCCGCTTTTTGTTTACCGACCACCCAGGGCTTCAGCCTCAAATTCTATGCGGAATTTCCCCTTCGACCTATACTATAATAATGCGAGTTAAGACGCGTTGTGTTCACAAAGGATCAATTTGTGGGACGAGTATTCTTTAGGTTGATTTCGAGAGATGGAGCTGACAGCGACGAGGTATTTGAATCCGATAAGCCGGAAGTCATTCTAGGGCGCGATCCTTCCGTCGATGTCATCGTCAATTCGGCAGGGGTATCGCGGCGACACGCCCGCGTAATTCGTGAAGGAGATAGTTTTAGTCTGGAAGACCTTGGCAGCAGCAACGGAACTTTTCTGAACGGTCAGAAAGTCCAGCGAAGAGTTGCACTGCGGCCTAACGATCAGATTGGGTTGGGGAATCATGCAGTCCTCACATTTGATGCAGAAGGGGAAGCTGCCGTTCAGGCTCCAATCGCTGTTCCCCAACTAGACGATGACTCTCCTGACACTAAAGCAGTCCCGCGTGCAGTGCGTATCGACCGCGCAGAAACTGTCCTTGGAGATGACTCGTATTTGCCATCTGGTGCAGAACTGCCCCCTCAGTTATTAGTAGCCATTGCAGGCGAAGAACCTGTTATTTATCCCCTTGCTAAAGCTATCATGACAATAGGACGGGCTGAAGACAATGACATTGTTATCAGCTCGAAAATTGTCTCGCGCCATCATGCGCAGTTGGATCGCGTCGGAGATACTTATCAAATAATTCCTTCTCCAGAAGCCGGGAATCCAGTTCTCTTTGAAGGACGGCCCCTTTTAGAGCCTCGTCTCCTCAAACATGAAGATAAATTCCGTATTGGCAGCCTCGATCCTGGCTCGATGGTTACGATATCGTTTGAGGCCCCCGCGCAGATGCTTGCTGGTCAGGGCCTGAACAACATTAGCTTTGGCGAGACAACACAAATTACTATCGGCAGAGACCTCAGCAGCGATGTCACGTTGAATGCTCCAACTGTTTCGCGCTTCCATGCTCAGGTCGAGCGGGTAGGACATCGCTACCGTGTGCGCGATCTGGGAAGTTCGAATGGCACATTCGTAAACGATCAGCGCATTGAAGGAACGGTCTGGGTAAATCCCAATGACACAATCCGAGTAGGTTCATATCGCTTCGTCGTCGGGCAAGATCAACTGGCTCAGTACGATGAGACAAGCGGCCTGCGGGTCGAAGCCATTGGTCTCAACAAGTGGGTTCGCAAAGACCTGAATATTCTTCAGAATATCTCGGTCGTGTTTCAGCCCCGCGAATTTGTTGTAGTGGTCGGACAAAGTGGTGGAGGTAAATCGACACTTGTAGACTCCATTGCGGGATACCGCCCTGCGACACACGGCAAGGTGCTGGTAAATGGGATTGACGTTTACCGCAACTTTGACGCGATCCGCAATAACATTGGTTTCGTCCCGCAGAAAGACATTATCCATACTGAACTAACGGTATTTCAAGCATTAGATTTCGCTGCGCAGCTTCGTATGCCGCGCGATACATCGAAAACAGAACGCCACCAGCGGATCATGGAAGTGCTGGAAGACCTTGATCTGGAGCATCGTGAGGATGTTCAGATCAGCGGGTTAAGTGGTGGACAGCTTAAGCGTGTATCGATTGGCGTAGAACTGCTGACAAAACCGGGCCTCTTCTTTCTTGATGAGCCGACTTCCGGTCTTGATCCAGGTACAGAGACCGCCCTGATGCAGCTAATGCGTCGTCTTGCCGATCAAGGCCGCACTATTGTGCTGATCACGCATGCCACTAAGAACGTCATGCTGGCCGATAAAGTGATCTTTCTGGCACGCGGCGGCTATATGGCATGGTTCGGCCCGCCGGAAGAAGCGCTCAAATACTTTGACCAATACCGATCTGACCGGGAGCGCCGTGCGAAAGATATTGAATTCGATGACATTTATGCCATCCTCGACAATTCATCGTACGGCAATCCAACAGATTGGGCAGAGCGTTATCTGAACCATCCAGTCTATGAGCGATATGTGGCCCAGCCTCTTGAAAGCACAGGGAACTCTCCCACAGAAGACGGTGCGCAGCGCCAGGTTGCTGCAAAGGCGCGCAAAGACAATAAGCAGATTTCTTCAGTCAGGCAGTTTTCTATTCTTTCAGCGCGCAACTTCAAAATCTTGACGAGAGATCGTTTCAGCCTCGCTCTCATGTTAGCAGCAGCACCCTTGATTGCTTTACTCCAAGTTATTTTGGCGCTTGTCATGGGCCGCGAAGTAATGAGCTTCCAGTCCGGGCATATGCCCTATGTTGTACTGATTTTGTTCCTGTTGCCCGTATACGGCGTCATGGTTGGCGGCCTCGCACAGATGCGCGAGATTGTGAAGGAATCAGAAATCTACCGCCGGGAACGTTTGATCAATCTAAAAATCTTCCCCTATGTTCTCTCGAAGGTATGGATTGCAGGGCTGTTGGCTCTCTATCAAGCTGCCGCTTATGTAATTATCCAGTACATCGCATTCCACATGCCAGGTGGAGCACTGGAATTTGTTCTAATCTACATCTCAATGGTATTAGCAACAATGGCAGGTATGATGATTGGCTTATTTGCATCAGCCCTCGCCCCGAATGCTAATTCTGCGCCTCTCATTGTCATCTTATTGATCCTGCCGCAGATTGTACTTGGTGGCGCTTTAATCCCCCTACCGCAGCCAATCAGCACACCAACCTCTACTCGATGGGGATTGCAGGCGCTAATGAGTGCTACAGGGATCGGTTCCGATGTTGCTGCCGATGTTTGTTGGCAGTTACCGCCTGATCAGCGTAGTTTGCTAACTGATGAAGATAAAGAGGAAAACTGTCGTTGCGTGGGAACTAACATGCTGAATCAGCAGTCATGTGATTTCCCTGGCCTGGGCGCATTCTATTCATCGGCTATGGATGAGCCTCAACCGCAAGCTCCGCCTGCCTTGCCGGACAAGCCTGAGGAACCAACCCTCCCAGATCGCCCGGAGGAGCCTGCCGACCAATCCAATCAGGTGGCAATGGCTGATTATCTTAATGCGCTCAAGGCATGGGAGGCTAATGTCAATCAGATTCAAAGTGATTATAAGAGTAAGCTAGATGTTTATCAGTCGCAGGCACAGGTATATCAGGCACAGCAAGTACAATATCAGACGGACCTTGCGAATTGGCAGATTTCGCGGGCGGGTGCGGTGGAACCTGCCGAAAATATTGTCAATCGCTTTCAGCGCGATTTCGGCTATATGTTTGTCGATAAGCGAGATACCCTTGCATTTGCTCTCCAAATGGCAATTTCATGGCTGGCACAGGTCTTCATCATTTCGATCCTCTTTGTGGCAATCTTGATCCTGATGAAGCGCAAGGACGTAATTTAGTGAAAGGCCGTGCAGCTATCTTACTCAGTGTTTCTTGCTTGGTTATAACGACTTTGGCTTGCACAACCAAGCAGAGCGAGAGCAAAGCCTTTGGCGCTGCTCTTGAACAGACTGCTACTTCTCGTGCTGCGGGCGGCGAGAATGGCGGCCCTGTCAATGTAGAAACAGCACAAGCCCAGGCGACAGCGCAAAACGCGACGCTGCAAGCCGTACAAACGCAGGCGAATATGCAGGCAGCAGAGATCAGCGCTGCGACAGCGACTGCTGCTGCTCCGATTCGGGCTGAACTACCAAATTATGGTGTCGATCCATCACAAGGAAACGTCGGCTGGATTATCCCTGATCTCGACCCCCCACTATCGGTAGAGGGGCACTTGCAATACGCTTATACAAACCCTTATGCAACTATTACAGCAGACGATTTTGTTGTCTCCAGCGATATTACCTGGAATACTCAAACAGGTGTCTCCGGCTGCGGCTTTGTACTGCGTTCAAACGGCAACAAGGACTCTCTGAATCAATATCTCGTCGTAATGACACGCGCTGGTCAAGGGAATGTCATTTTCATTAAACAAGCCGAAGGGCAGGTTATAAGCCAAGATACTCTATATGCCAACGGCCCTGATCCTATCTTCGAATGGCAAAATGACATGACGAACCGTTTGACCGTTGTTGGTCGCGGAGATACCTTCACAATCTATACCAATGGAACACAAATCGCTTCTGTAAATGCCAGTGAATATCAGAGAGGGTTAATCGCGCTAGTGGCCCTTAGTGAATCAGGGCGTACTATATGTGATTTCGCTAATGCCTGGTTTTGGAAGATTGACGAGTAGATGTTGAAATGTTAGGAGTTGACAAATGAGTAAACCGAGTTGGTTGGGTTATACGCTTGGTGGACGTTATCAAATCGAAGAACTGCTTGGTCAGGGAGGGATGTCAACGGTCTATAAGGCAACCGATCCTAACCTGCGCCGTACGGTTGCCGTCAAACTGATTCATTCTCATCTCTCCAACAACCCCGAATTTGTACGCCGCTTCGAAGAAGAGGCTGCCTCTGTTGCCCAACTTCGCCACCCCAACATTATTCATGTTTACGACTTCAATCATGACGAAGATACTTATTACATGATACTGGAGTATGTCGCGGGTGATACCCTTCAGCATCACTTGAAGACTCTGCGCGACGAGGGCAGGCAAATGCCCCTGGAAGATGTAATCAGGATTGGGGCAGACCTTGCCAATGCAGTCGATTATGCCCATCAGCGTGGGATGATTCACCGGGACATCAAGCCCGCCAATGTGATGTTAGACCCACAGGGCCAAGCAATCTTAATGGATTTTGGGATTGCCAAGATGATCGGCGGGGAAACACACACGGCAACTGGTGCGGTGGTCGGGACAGCACTCTATATGTCCCCGGAGCAAGTACTTGGCAATCGTCCAACCGCGCAATCCGATATTTATGCGTTGGGTGTCACACTCTTCGAGATGGTCAGTGGGAGGCCACCCTTCGAAGGCGATTCAGCAATGAGCGTGATGATGGCCCACGTGAACCAGCCAGTTCCGGATCTGAATGAGATTGCTCCCGGAACGCCAGCCGCCCTCAAGCAGATTGTTGAGAAAGCCCTCGCTAAAGACCCTGCTGATCGGTATGCGACGGCAGGGGAGATTGCTGTTGCTCTGCGGAGCATCGATTTAGCTGTTCCCACAGGCAGTACCGCGAGTACTGCACGAGTCACTAAGGTTGAGAAACCAGCCGCCGATGCAACCTTTATTGAGGATGCACGTGCCCTAATGCCGCCGCTAGAACAATCGCGCCCTAATCAATCCACCCCAACCTATGAGGCTGCATCGGCGCCACAAAATAGCAGTTACTATGGCGCACCAGCAGCACCTTCGCGTCCCGCACGGCGTAATGGCGGCATGTCATTTGCCTTGATTGGAGGCGGAATTGGATTATTTGTGCTCTTGGCAATTTGCATCGGGGGCGGATTGTTTTTAGCAGCACCGCTTTTGAATAGAGGGAAGGAGACGGCTACACCAACGCAAGAAGCTGAGATAGCAACGGCGACTTCAACGGAAGCAGTAGCAGTAGTTGAAACAACAATCGCTCCCCCAACTCAAACAGAGGGGCCAACTCTTTCCCCAACTCCAACTGATCCAACAGGTATGTACGCCCGGATTAACAGTATCACGATTGATGGCGATCACTATGTAGTAAATTATGAAACATTCGCCTACCAAGAAAAGCTGCCTGGCATGCACGTTCATTTCTTCTTCAATACGGTTACTCCCGAACAAGCTGGAGTACCTGGGGCAGGCCCGTGGATACTGTATGGAGGGCCACGACCATTCACCGGGTACAAGCTCTCGCAGAAACCTGCTGCGGCAACACAAATGTGTGCCCTAGTAGCTAATCCGGATCATAGTGTTATTCTGGATACGGGGAACTGTGTCGATCTCCCAGAACCATAGCCGAGATAAATCTCGTACTCAGTAACAAGTTCAGGCATATTTTTGTGAGGCTTGCTCAAAGCAATCGATAAGGAAAATGTCAGGTTTGGGCCGCCACATTATGCAAGGTTCCTATTTATGACGTACGAGATGCTATTTTCAAAGGTCTGATCTTCTTATTTTTGTGATGTAAGATTTCCAAATCTGTGAGGATGATCATTCCAAATTGAGAATCGCATAATTGCATCGTGCGATTCTTTTAGCGGCACGTCTTCATTATTGCCCGCATCAAGTTCTGGGTTAAGCGAAGCACAGGGCTCGCTGCCTTTTGGAAATGCAGTCGGTTAAGTATTGATTGTGCGAACAGATGTCCGTGAAATATCACGTGCCTTTTTAGATTCGATGCGGGTTTGCCTGATCCAATCTGAATTCAAAATCCTCAAATTCACATTGTACGCATATAATAGTTGCCAGAGTGGATCGGGAGAAGGTCCCACCCAACCCCAAAGCAACTTATGGATATCGATCAAAACCAACTGCTCCATGCAGCCCAAGTCCGCGCGAACCAACTAGAGATCATTATGGAGATTACGCGCGAACTCTCCTTGACGCTAGACTTAGAGAAACTGTTAGCGCTCATTATGAACAGCGCCAAAGATATTCTAAACGCAGGCTCAGGTTCCTTATTCCTCGTAGACGAGGCAACCCAAGATTTAGTATTCCGTGTAGTCACCAGTGGAGAATCAAATCTTATCGGCACGCATATCCCATTCGGCAAGGGGATTGTTGGGCAAGTTGCTAGCATAAGCAAGCCATTGGTCGTTATGAATGTGGCGAACGATGACCGATTCTTTGGAGCACTTGAACACAGCGAATTCCACACTCAATCACTCTTGGCTGTTCCGCTTCGTGTGCCGGACCGCCTGATTGGTGTCGTCGAACTCATCAATAAGGTTGATGGCACGGATTTCAGCGAAGAAGATTCGGAACTGCTCATGACTTTTGCCGCTCAAGCGGCTATTGCTATAGAGAATGCGCGCTTGTATCAAGAAACTTTAGAGAAGCAGAGACTAGAACAAGAACTTGAATTGGCCTTCAAGGTTCAATCCAGCCTGATTCCCCGCACAACTCCTGTCATAAACGGTTGGGATTTCGCTGCGTGGTGGCAACCAGCTAAAGAAGTGAGCGGCGATTTCTATGACTTCATTCATTCTGATAATCGATTAGGAATTGTCATAGCAGATGTTTCGGATAAAGGGATGCACGCTGCTCTCTTCATGGCTTTGACACGAAGTATTCTGCGCGCTTCTACTATCGCAACCCAAATGCCTGCCGAGAACCTAACACGAGCTAATCGCTTGGTGTGTGCAGACTCAACGGGTGGGATGTTCGTTACCCTATTTAGTGCTCAAATCGATCTCAAAACCAACCAGCTTACCTATGTCAACTGTGGGCATAATCCACCACTTTGGTATCAAAAGGAAGCTGATACCTTCGTAGAACTGCGTCGAACTGCTCTAATGATGGGCTTCGATAATGAGATGGAGTGCGAGCAAAAGGACATCACACTTAAGTCAGATGACTGTTTAGTTCTCTATACTGATGGACTAACTGAGGCGTTTAACGCAAATCGGGAGCAATTTGGTAAAGAACGGCTTCAATCGGTGATTCGCTCCTATACAGCAGCATCCGCAGGCCAGATGCTTGGTGCGCTTCTGGAGTCTCTTGAAAACCACACTGTAGATGTAGCTCAGTCCGACGACATCACCCTCGTGATCATCAAGCGCATTTAGCGCATTTTCAGGATTTGACACAGGGACAATATGGTGAAAATATTGGTTCCTATTATTAGGGTAAATAGGAACTTATTACTTCTAGGATGCATTACATATGACAGAAGATGACAAATCTCTCCAAACCATAGTCGGTGATCTCGTGCTATACAATGCCAATCGACTGCAAGCGGCGGGTAAGGCAGCGAACGACATTGCCAGTCGCGGAGTATTTGATGATTACATCAGCCGAAAAGCCAGAAATACGATTATTCGGCAACGCAGCGATCTTGCCCTGTTTGCGACCTATCTGGCGGAAGCACTCGGAGGTACACATTCTGTGCCAGGTGGCGAAGCGCTGCAACAGGACCCGATAGTCTGGAATGGCATCACATGGGGGATTGTCGAAGGCTTTAAGAGGTGGCTGCTGCAACATGGCTATGCTGTGAGTAGCGTCAACATCCGTCTATCAACTATCAAGACTTATGCACGTCTTGCCAGTAAAGCTGGTGTTATTCCCTCCAACGAGTTTGTGCTCATCAAAGCGGTAGAGGGCTATCGGCGCGTCGAAGCCAAGCACCTAGATGAGCGGCGGGAGATTCGTAGAAAAGGCCCGAAGAAAGCACAATCAGTCAGCCTGACTCTTGAACAGGCAAAAGCACTCAAATCTCAGCCAGAAACCGCACAGGGTCGGCGTGATGCGATGTTGATGTGCTTGCTGTTAGATCATGGATTGCGCTGTGGTGAAGTGGCTCGACTAAGAGTGGAGGATATTGATCCTAGAGAGGGGATGATGCGTTTCTACCGCCCGAAAGTGGACAAAGTACAGACTCATAAACTGACATCTGATACGCTGTGCGCGGCTTTTGCGTGGTTGTATAGCGGCGATGCTCCAAAATCAGGGCCACTGCTACGGGCGAGCCAGAAGGGAGGAGGTTTAACTTCAGCCGGGATGACTGAGCGAGGGATCACCAAGAGAGTCAGGAGTCTAGGGGCTGCGCTTGGAATCAAAGGTCTCTCGGCTCATGATTGCCGGCACTTCTGGGCGACGCATGCCGCCCATTCTGGAACCGATACATTCACTTTGCAGGAAGCGGGTGGGTGGTCATCACTTGCGATGCCACGTCGTTATGTCGAAGCGGCGGCTGTAGCGAATGAGCGCGTGAAAGGATTCTAATCAGATCATTCCTGCGGGGGATGCCATTGATGGAGGCCCCACTTCTTCTTATTCGCTGCGATGTCTGGCTTAACAATCCATTCAATAGGCGGCGTGGTCTGGGTTCGCAGCTTTGAAGGCACAATCGTCCGCATGATCTCACTAGCACTGTTCAGCGCTTGATCCCATTCTTCATGCGCAACTTCGATGATCAGGGCATCGTGGATATCAAGTGCAACACGAGAGCGGAGCGACTGCGCTTCGAATGCTTCCGAGATGCTGACAATTGCTCGTTTGAGCATTTCGCCTACACCCCCTTGGCACAGATAATTCCATGCAACAAATGGTTGATCAATTGCAATCGGACGGCCAGACCAAAGTGTTAATCGCGAGGTTTCACGGACCTGCCGCTCAGCAAGTTGCTTAGCTCGTGCTGATTTGGGGAATGCGGCATCTTTGGCTCGAAGCAGACCATAGGCTTCATCAACTGAAATAGCGAGGTTTTTAGCGAGACTCTTAGCGCCCATTCCATAGGCAGTTCCATAACTGATCCGCTTTGACATACCTCTCATTCGCTGGCGGGATTCTGAATCGGCGTTTTCCCATGCTTCGCCGAAATAACGGACGGCCATTGCGGAATGGAAATCTTCAGTAGCACAGGCGGCAGCGAGATTATCGTCCGACGAGATCAGGGCTGCCATGACATTCTCTGCATTTGAGTAATCAATTTCGACTAAGGTAAATCCATCTGCGCCCTTCGCAACACCGGCCATATCAGGCATTTTCCAGTTTTGCATCGCAGGGTTACTTGATGCACGGCGGCCAGTGTCTGTTGCAATGGTGACAAGGCTGTGCACACGAGTATCAAGCGCTCCGTGCTCAACCAACGAGTCAAGCATGGAAATCAGCCAATCCGCGCTGGTGTAGGCTGCGAGGTCCCTTAACTCACCTGCGTAGGGACTATCATCCTCTACATATGAGTCAATGACTAGAGATCGGGTGCTAAGATCATCGAGTGTCACACGTGGATTAATTGAGCGTGATAATCGTCGGTATCCGGCCCACGTGAAATACATCCCTGCATCAGGGTCCCATTCTGGGAGTGGCAGGCCCTTTGTCTGATAGAGATATTTCACACGGGCTTTTGGGCTATCAGGGTTCGGCAGACCATCCTTTGCTAATCGCTCGGCAGCGACTTTTCGGATGTTGGTTAATTCCACATTGCGCTGTTCGATGAAAGGAAGATTCAGTGCAATGCCCTGTGCTGCCATCCGGCAATATGCACGAATTGCGCGGCACTCCCATTCGACCATCTCAGAATCGGCTGTGAGCGCTTGCTGTTTCTCATGGATTAAGAGGGCAAGTCGCGCATCTTCCTGGGCATAATCAATCGCAACCTGACGCGGAAGTTCATGCAGCTTGCCTCGCCACTCTTTCATATTAGCCTGCTGATCAGAGAATCGAATACTTAATGCACCAGCTACATCGAGCAAGCGATAGCTGAAGCGAGTAGAGGGATGCAAAAGTCGAGCCATTGCCATCGTATCCCAGATGCGTCGAGGAATTTCTCCATTAGTCAGCTTGCTCAACTGGCGAATATCAAACACCGCGTTGTGCGCGACGATAGCTATGCTGCTCTTGAAAAGTCGAATCAGGAAAGATTGAACTGTGTCATCGAAAGGGGCAACTAGCGCAGTTGTGCGAATCTGATCAGCCTCGCGCCAAGCAAGTCCAATAATCGTAATTTGGGCAGGGTAGCTCAAACCAAAATCATGCCGAGGCCCCCAACCGGGCCACCTAGTTTCTGTCTCAATATCTACTGCAACCACTGATGCACGCAAACAGGCATCGAGTGCTTCGTGATCGACCGGGAAATGTTCGATAAAAAGTGGTAGCTGCATCACAACTCAATTACACAAGTTTTCCTATTCATTATCCATTATATCCTGTTTAGAACGAACGTTCGCGATAGGCGTTTTTCAGTACAGAAAAAGATAAATTTCGCATTTGACACAGTATCTTCTCAAAGGTAACATCCAAGTCGCTCGCACATCCGTTCGCTGCAACAGGATGGCAGCCCCTCGGCTGGCTTGCTACAAAATCTATTATGATTCGGCGTCTAACGCGGTCTTGAAATCGCTCGGATGCTTCTATGTGAGGCAACTTCTTGAAATCGTGGTCAAGTGAGTTTCAAATTTTGCGGGCCTCAGGCAAGCTTGATCAAGCCCACCAGATTCTTCAAGATAACATTTCTAACCTAATAAATGAGGACTATCTAGCTTATGAAGATGCATGCGCCAGCATCTTTGCATGGGATTTGATTGTTGCTTTGGGTGATAGCACATCTCGCGACGCACGAAGCTACCCGCTCTGGATACGGTATCGTTATGCTCAGGGTCGCATTCGATCTGTAGCTGATTTAGTCATTTGGCCTCTTGATACGTTGAACGAGATCGATACTATTCACCCTGAACTGCGGCTGATCGATTGTGCTACGGATTTGAATCTCACGCTGGGTGAGGAGCGCTGGGCAGCGGCCTCAACGGCTGCTGCTACTATTCTTGAACTTCTTGAGACTTACTCTGATCAAGAATATCCATTCTTTAGCCAAATTCGATCCCACTCGTTTCTTCAAATTATTCCACTCGCCGCCCGGCACGCAGTCAACCCAACCACTGCTGCTCTCCTTCGTGAGATTCTCTCAGCAGATATTCTTGAACCTGGCGTCTTTGAAGTGGCGACTCTGTATGCGTGGTTATTTGCTCCTGATGAGTCATGGGATCACCGATTGCAGCGTGCAGCTGCGAAGGCGGATCCGTTCCTACATTTTGTGCCGAGTTTCTTACGCTGCTATCTCCCCAATATCCTCGCCCTAAGTTCAGAAGATATTCAGCAGATCAGAGAAATTGATGAGGTGCTACCGGGTCTTCGCCTGCCAGCCCGTTTCGGCCTGAAACGCGAGTATGTATCGGCTCCTTCGATTGCAACATCGGCAGGAACTACATTTTCATTCACCTCGATCTCAGGCGCGAGCACGATCAGTGGGAACAGCCACCTGATACGTCTAGGGAGTAGCTTGCTGCTGCTCGATCTAGGTCTAAATGTCAATATCCCTCCGGCGCAGGCATATCAGGGAATCAAAGCAAATTTGCTAGCCGCCCTCTCAGATG
>Ga0075421_100005140_pt1 | contig 15794 bp, 13 predicted proteins | sample SoiMetdeltSBSDD5_FD_75292 | JGI IMG/M metagenome (GOLD analysis project Ga0075421, IMG submission 75292) | Bulk soil microbial communities from a Populus tree surrounding site in Tennessee, USA - Soil MetaG P. deltoides SBSDD5 | ecosystem: Environmental > Terrestrial > Soil > Tree plantation...
TATCGTGGATGAGTCGGATCGGTACCGTGAAAGAAGTGGTGTCCGATACAGTGCGGCGCCGAGAAGCTGGCAAAGAATACATCCCAGCTTCGCTCCCGCATCAGATGCCTGAAGACCTTTCCGTGTGCGCGAACGCCGTCCAGCACCCGCTCTGCAAGGTCAGCGAGCGCGCTCGGATTCGTGTCCGTCTTGTCACAGTCGCCAACAGGATGCGTGCCGAACTTGGCAGTGATCTCGTCCAGCAGGTCGCTGGGGTTGGAGGTCCGCTTGGTCTTGGTCGCGTGGGCGCCCCAGTTCGTCAGTTGAAAGCCGTTGATCTTCTGGCTCACCGCAAACTTTGGCACATCGACCACACCGACACGGACTCCCGCGTCACTCAAGAAATCCCAGAACGGCGGACGTTTGATGGCATCGTCCATCACGTGCCGCAAGCCCATCGATGCAGCATCGTACTGGACGTAGAAGAACTTCTCGAACTGACCGGGGTTGGTGCCAGTGTAAAGCGATGCCCAGACGGTGTCAGGCAGCTGCGATGAGGTCGTGGCGAGGGGGCCGGAGGTCCCTTGCTCGATGAGGCGGCGAAACGTTGGCAGTTTACCCTCGCGGGCCCACCTCGTAACGAGCGTCCACTCCATTGCGTCAAGGCCGACGAGTAACTGTCGATGTGCAGCTGTCATGCGAACCCCTCCGAGGGCGTTGGACCTAGCAAGACGAAAGCCGAGCCGTAGCGGCGCTCACGCAAGGGCGGCCGTACGTGAACCGGCCCTTTCCATGGCAAACTTCGCCGTTCTCGAGCTGGAACGAGCCTCAACAGTCCGATCACAAATCCCATTCGACATTCGACAGGGTGACTTAAGTTGCCAAAACGCGACGTTGCAGAGAAGTCGGCGCCGCGCGAGCCAACTAGAAAGTCCTCTCCTGCGGAGACTAAAGACCTCAATGGCCGCGACTGATTTGGTCTAAACTGTTGACCTGTCAAAGGTTGTTGAGGTCGCGACATTTGCAGACCAGATCGAAATGCGGATGTCCCGGCTGGTGCTGCTCCTCTTCCTGACAGCGCAGGCCTGTGATGGGATCTTCACCTACATAGCCGTCGATGCCTACGGCGTCGCCGCCGAGGGCAACGTCCTGCTGGCGACCTGGATGCTACTCATCGGGCCCACGCCGGCGCTTGTCGGCGCCAAGCTGCTCGCCACCTGCTGCGGCATCCTGCTTTACATTCGTGGCGTCCACAGGACGCTCGCGTTCCTCACGGTCCTCTACGCGGTGGGCGCCGTGGGCCCCTGGATGCTCCTGTTCTCGATGATCTGAGCCGGCACCCAGCCGATTGACGAGATACGACCCCAGCGCCGAACGACGGCTGTAAGGGCGTGCGAGTCAGACCGATCCACGTAAACTGCCCGGCAACATGGCCGACATTGTCGACATCTGGCTCGCGGCCCTCGACGCCCGCCATCTCGCGAACCTGACGCCAACCGAGGTCGCGCGCGCCCTGCGCGCCCTGTCGTCGTGTTACGTGGAAAGACGTGCCAGGTTGACGAGCGGCGCGGCGCTCGATTCTGCGGGAAAGCGCGCGGCATTCGCGCTCTTCTATGGGCCGCTGCATTTTCTGATCGTCCGCGAGATCGTCCGCGCGCTCGGTGAGGAAATCGGTCCGCTACGCGAGATCGCTGACCTGGGTTGCGGCACCGGTTCGGCCGGCGCGGCGTGGGCACTGCACTGCGGAGCGCGGGTTCTCGGAACCGACCGGCATCCGTGGGCGGTCGACGAGGCGAACCGCACGTATCGCGATTTGAAAACCAGCGGACGCGCGTCTCAGGGTGACATCACGCGCGTGCGTATCAATGGAAAGAAAGGCCTCGGGATTCTGGCGGCCTATTCCGTGAACGAACTGAAGGATGAATTCAGGAATACGTTGCTGCAGACGTTCGTCGACGCCCAAGCCCGCGGCGCTCGCATCCTGATCGTCGAGCCGATCGCGCGGCGGCTGACGCCGTGGTGGGGTCATTGGGAGCGCGCGGTCACGCAGGCTGGGGGGCGTGCGGACGAGTGGCGCTTCCCGGCGGATCTGCCCGCCCGGCAGAAGAGCCTCGCCAAGGCGGCCGGTCTCGATCCCCGCGAGCTGACCGCCAGGACGTTGACGTTCTGATCGCTACTTCGACAGTTCAGCGAGCCGCTGCTTCGCGCGCGGGTTGTTGGGCTGCTTCTCCAGCGCCGCTTTGAAGCTTGCGATCGCGCGCTCCTTGTCACCTTTCTTGACGAACAGTTCGCCGAGTCGAAGATCGATCTCCGCGGATTTCGGGTAGAACTCCGCATTGAGCTGGAACATGGCGATGGCGGCGTCGACGTTGCCTTCGCGCGCCAGCCGATCGCCCAGCTCGTTCATCGACCATTCACCGAAGTTGTAACGTCCTAGCTGCATGTCGCGCCGCAGCTCGCGATATTTCTCCACCGCCGCCGGAACACCCTCGCTGGCGATGATACGTGCGAGCTCGTCCTCGAGCGTTCGCGGAAGGGACGATCCCCGATGGCACGTGGCGCACGAGACGCGCACCACCGGCGTCGCACGCGATGGCACACCCGCGAGCATCTTGTCGTTGAGCTCGGCCACCATCCTCAGCATGTAACGTGCCTTCTGCTTCGCCACCTTTTCGTCTGAGTCGAACTTCACGCCGTCGAACGAGATTCCGTCGCCGCCGGCATGGCAATACTGGCACCGCACGCCCAGTGCGAAAGAGAACTCCCTCATCCGCTGCACCAGGTCCTCGCGCGAAATGTCACGCGGAAAGTGCTGCAGGTTCTGAAACGTGGTGGGAATCTGCGCCGCGGATGGCGTCGTAGTAATAAAGAGGGCCAGAACGGCGAACACCACCGATGCTGCAGGTCGTGATGCTGTCATGCAGTGACGGTATGGTCGTTCACCGTATTTGTCACCCGTTTCGGGGTATGACGCGGCTCGGCAGGGCATGGCGGGGGCAACGGGGGCGCCCCGGTTGTCTTCCGGAGACGGCGCAGACTTCAGGTAGAATCGCCGAATGTCCGCGGCCCGCCGCCACCGCTCTGGAGGATCAGACCTGAATGGCTCACGCGTCCGCTGAACCCAAGCCGCGCCGCGGCATCACCCTCACCCAGCAGATCTTCATAGGCCTCGCACTCGGCATCCTGGCCGGCTGGATCGTCAGCGAGTACAACCCCGCGGCATCCGTCTATTTCAGGCCTTTCAGCCAGCTGTTCCTGCGGATGATCAAGATGGTCATCGCCCCGCTGATCTTTGCGACGCTGGTCGCGGGTATCGCGGGCGCGGGACACGTCAAGGTCGTCGGCCGTATGGGGCTCCGCGCGATCATCTACTTCGAGATCGTGACGACGCTGGCGCTCATCATTGGCCTGGTCGCCGTCAACGTGATGAAGCCCGGCGTGGGTGTGAACCTTCCGCTGGGCGCGAAGTCGGAGATCACGGCGATCGCGCAGACCTGGGATCAGATTCTGTTGCACGTGGTTCCCGAATCGGTCATCAGGGCCATGGCCGAAGGCGATGTGCTCCAGATCGTCGTCTTCAGCATCATCTTCGCGATTGCCCTGGGGATGATCGGCGAAAAAGGCAAGCCGGTCGTCCAGTGGTGCGAGGCGGTGGCTGAAACGATGTTCAAGTTCACGAACATCGTCATGCATTACGCGCCGATCGGCGTTGGCGCCGCCATCGCGTACACCGTGGGTCACGGTGGGCTGGGCGTGCTCTACAACCTCGGGCTTCTCGTCCTCACGCTCTACCTGGCGCTGACGGTGTTCATCCTGATCGTGCTTCTGCCTGTCGCGCTCATGTTCAAGGTGCCGATCCGGAAGTTCCTCAAAGCGGTCAAGGAGCCGGCGGTCATTGCGTTCTCGACGACCTCGAGCGAGGCGGCGCTGCCACGCGCGATGGAAGTGCTCGAGCGGCTCGGTGTGCCGCGCCGCATCGTTTCGTTCGTCCTGCCGCTCGGGTACAGCTTCAACCTCGACGGAACGACGTTGTACTTGTCGCTCGCGTCGGTCTTCGTCGCCCAGGCCGCTGGCGTTCAGCTGAGCATCGGCCAGCAGATCACCATGCTGCTGACGCTGATGCTCACGAGCAAGGGCGTGGCTGGTGTGCCGCGCGCGTCGCTGGTAATCCTGGCCGGAACGCTGGCGAGCTACGGGCTGCCGCTCGAGGGCGTCACGCTGATCCTGGGCGTCGACGAGCTGATGGACATGGCGCGGACGATGGTCAACGTCATCGGCAACTGTCTGGCGACCGTGGTGATTGCCAAATGGGAGGGAGAGTTCGTCGAGGCGACCGATCAGGAACTCGAGGTCGCCGCCGCCCGCGGCGAAATCTGATCATCGATGGCCTACGGCATCACGGACCGTCAGCGGCGCCGGTTCAAGATCTGGTTCTTCGAAGGTCTCCGCGAGGCCGCGGTGCCCGATGCCGCCCACGCGCATCAGGCGCCATGGTGGAAGGTCATGTGTCTGACGGGCGTCGACTATTTCTCGACGCTCGGTTACCAGCCCGGCATCGCGTTCCTCGCGGCCGGAGTACTGTCGCCGCTGGCAACGCTTGTCCTCGTTCTCCTGACGCTCTTCGGCGCACTGCCGATGTACCGGCGCATCGCGGAGCTGAGCCCGCACGGACAAGGCAGTATCTCAGTGCTCGAGGAGCTGCTCCCTCGCTGGCGCGGCAAAGCGCTGGTCCTCTGCCTGCTCGGTTTCGCGGCGACGGGGTTCGTCATCACGATGACGCTCTCCGCCGCAGACGCCACCGCGCACATCATCGAGAATCCCCTCGCCCCGCACTGGCTGAATCATCCCGTGCTGATCACGCTCGTGCTGCTGGCGGGATTGGGCGGAATCTTTCTCAAGGGTTTCCGTGAGGCTGTTGGACTGGCGCTCCCGATCGTCGCCATCTACCTGCTCCTGAATGTCATCGTGCTCATCGAAGCGTTCTCGCAAATCGCACTGCGCCCCGAGGCGATCGGCGACTGGTCGACGCGGCTGTTCGCCGACTACGGCAGCCCCGTGCAGATGGCGCTCGTGGCAATGCTGCTGTTTCCCAAACTGGCGCTTGGGCTGTCCGGGTTCGAAACAGGCGTGGCGGTCATGCCGATCGTCCGGGGCGAACCCGGCGACACCGACACGGCGCCGCTTGGCCGCATTCGCAACACGCGCAAGCTTCTGACCACCGCCGCGCTCATCATGAGCGTCATGCTCGTCGGCAGCAGCATCGCGACGACGTTGCTGATTCCGGCCGAAGCGTTTCGTGAAGGCGGGGAGGCCAACGGCCGCGCGCTGGCGTACCTGGCTCACGAGTTTCTTGGACCGACGTTCGGTACGCTCTACGACCTCAGCACGGTCACGATCCTGTGGTTCGCCGGTGCATCGGCGATGGTTGGCTTGCTGAACCTCGTTCCCCGGTATCTTCCGCGGTACGGGATGGCACCGGAGTGGGCGAAGGCCAACCGACCGCTCGTCCTGATCTTCACGGGCATCACGTTCCTCGTCACGATTCTCTTCGAGGCGGATGTCTATGCGCAGGGCGGCGCCTATGCGACGGGCGTCCTGGTCCTGATGGGTTCGGCAGCGCTCGCGGTCATGCTCGCCGCGAAGCGGTCAGGCTCCTTCTGGCTCGGTTACTGCCTCTTGACGCTCATCTTTGCCTACACGACGGTGGTCAACATCGCCGAGCGGCCGGAGGGTTTGAAGATCGCGTCGATCTTCATCGTGTCGATCGTCGTGACGTCGTTGATCTCCCGCGTGCTCCGATCGACCGAGCTCCGGATCCTCACGGTGGTCCCGGATCCTCTGGCGCAGCGGCTCATCAAGGCGGCAACGACGACGACCGTACGCATCATCGCCAACCGGCCCGACAGCGGGCTGCCCGAGGAATACGAAGGAAAGCTCCGCGAGGCACGTGACTCGCACCATCTGCCGCCGAACGAGCCCGTGCTCTTCATCGAGGTGCAACCTGGCGACGTGTCGGCCTTCAGCGACCATCTGAAGGTCACGGGTGTCGACGTATCGGGCTACAAGGTCCTCCGCTGCGTGAGCCCGGCGATCCCGAACGCGATTGCCGCGCTCCTCATCTACATCCGCGACGAGACCGGCAAGATCCCGCACGCGTACTTCGGGTGGACGGAAGGAAACCCGATTGCCTACCTGCTCAAGTTCCTGGCGTTCGGTGAAGGTGATACCGCGCCGGTCACGCGCGAGGTGTTACGCCAATGCGAGCCCGATCCGATGCGCCGGCCGCGCATCCATGTGGGCTAGCTATGGGCGATGGGCAAGGGGCGATGGGCGATGGGCGAGGTGATGGGCGATGGGATCATGCGGCTAGCGATACAGCGCATTCCTCGACTCCGTGGCCTTTGACCTTCGTCACCTGAATCAGCAGGCGATCGTAGCGGACGGCGTCGCCGACGCGCGGAGGGCGGCCGAGCAAGGTCAGAACGAGGCCGCTGATGCTGTCGACGTCTTTGTGCTCGAGATCCAGATCGAACTGCTGGCCGAGCTCGTCGACACGCATGGTGCCGAGCACGCGGAGGCGCCCTTCGCGGTCCCGGTACATGGTCTTGTTCTTCGGCGTGCCCTCCTCGATATCGCCGACGACCTCCTCGAACAGATCTTCGAGCGTCACGATGCCCGATGTTCCGCCGTGTTCGTCGATCACCACGGCCATCTGCGTCCGATCCTTCCGCATCGTCGCCAGCACGGCGTCGAGCGGCGCAGATTCCGGGGTGAGGGGCAGCGGGCGTGCGTGATCCGCCATGATTGGTTGTTCGTCGAGCAGGATGCGGAGCACGTCCTTGATGTGGATCATCCCGACAATGTGATCGAGGTCGCCCTCGTAGATCGGGTACCTCGTGTGCGGTGTCTGGCCGAGCACGTCACGGACCTTTTCAGGCTTGCTGCCGACCGGAATCCCGATGATGCGCACGCGCGGCACCATCACTTCCCCGGCGGTGAGGTCGCCGAACTCGAAGAGCTCCTGTAGCATCTGGCCGGACTCGGCTCTGATGGCGCCGAGCTCTTCGCTCTCCTGCACGATGAGCTGCAGTTCCTCGGGCGTGTAGTACTGCTCGGGCGTTTCGGCCTGCCGGCGAACGCCGAACACTTTGAGGATGCGATTGCCGACGCCGTTCAGGATCACCACGAACGGATAGACCAGCGTCGTGATCACCTGCATGATCGGCGTTACCGACAGCGCCATCTGCTCGGCGCGCTGTAGGGCCAGCGACTTCGGCACCATCTCGCCGACGACAATGTGGAAGTAGGTGAGGATGGCAATGGCGGTGACGCTCGCGAGCCCGTGCGACACCAGCCAGGCCGGGCCCCCGGTCCGTCCGAGAAGGTTGTAGATGCCGTCGGCCAGCACGTGTTCGCCATACATGCCGAGGCCCAGGCTGGCGACGGTGATGCCGAGCTGCGCCGTCGCAATGTAGCGATCTTGACGCTGCGGATCGTGCAGCACGCGTTGCACCATCAGCGCGAGCCGGTTGCCGGCCGCGGCTCTGGCGTCGATGGAGGAGCGCGGCGCGCCGACAATCGCGAATTCAGCCGCGACGAACAAGGCGTTCAGGATGATGAGCCCGGAGATGATCGCGAATTCGATCATGGCTGGCCTTCCTGCACGCGCGGCGAGACGATCGCCGACATCACCGCCCCGTTCTCGACGGCCTCGACGTCGATATCGAGGCCAAAGATCTTCAGGCGTTCCCCGATGTCCGGCAGACGTCCGGCCTCGGCGACGATGAAACCGCCGACCGTCTCGCCGGGCCACTTCGGAAGATCGGGCAGGATCAGGGCGGCCTGCTCGAGGCGCATGGCGCCTGGCAGACGAACGCGTCCGTCAGCCATCCGCAATGCGCGCATCTGCGTCGTCTTGAACTCGTCCGACACTCCGCCGAGAAGTTCTGCGACAACGTCTTCGACCGTAATCAGGCCCACGACCGATCCGGCCGCGTCGACCACCAGCGCCTGATGGCTGCGGCGCTCGCGCAGGAACGTCAGCAGCTTGTCGGCGGGCATCGTGTCGACGACCTTGACGATCGGCTTGAGCAGGGCGCCCAACGATTCCCGCGGCCGCTCTCTGATGAAATCGGTGACGACGTCCTTGGTGTGAAGGATGCCGATGATGTTGTCCATCGAGCCGTGGTAGACGGGGAGGCGGCTGAACGGGCTGCCGATCACGACGCGCAGAACTTCCTCGAACGGCGCGTTCTCGTCGATGCCGTCGAGCCGAGAGCGCGGCACCATCAGCTCACGCGCGGTTCGCAGCCCGAGCCTGAGCGCGCGATGCAGCCGCACCTGCTCCTGCGGCTCGAGGAGTCCCCCATCGCGGCTCTCGGCGATCAGCAGCTCGATCTCCTGCGGCGAGTGCACGTGCCGGTGGCCGGTTGGAGGCACGCGCATCAACTTGAGCACAAAGATCCCGCTGCCGTTGAGGGCCGAGGTCGACCACTTCAGGACGCGCTGCGACCACTGCATCGGCAGCACAGTCGCGAGCGCCGTCTGCGTCGGGAACTGAAGCGCCAGCGACTTCGGCACGAGCTCCCCCAGCACCATGTGGGCGACGGTCAGCGACAGCAGGACGGCAATCGCCGCCGTGGAGTCGGCCCGTTCGGCCGGGAGTTTGAACCAGGACGCCAGCAGCGGCTCGAGGCGTGGCGCCAGGACAGCTTGTCCGTAGGCGCCCAGAATCAGACTGGATAGCGTGATGCCAACCTGGGAGACCGCAATGTACCGGTCAAGTTTTTCAGGATCCTCGAGGGTTGGCAGCAGCCGGCAGGCGAGGGGATGCCCGTCTTCCGCCATCCGGCGAAGGCGGCTGCGCCTGACTCCGACGGCGGCAAACTCAGCAGCCACATACAGCGCCGTCAGCAGGATGAGGAACCCAATGACCCCCGACGCCAGCAGCATGTGGGGGGATCGTACATCAATGGGGTTCACGCCGGGGGGTTCAGGACGGGGGTTCACGCCGGGGGTTCAGGACGGGGGTTCAGGTTCGTACGCGGCGGACGTGCGAGCGAAATGATTTGCTGAGAGGCCCGGGGCGCCGCACATCTTTGCGCGCGCTACCGACTACCTGCGATCAGAGGGGTTGTTCGTCGGCCAGGGATGCGTCGCAGCCGTAAACACTGAGAGCGGTGTCCTTGGGCCCGCCAGTCGCCATGCTAGCATGCGCTTTGGTCACGCACGTGGAGGAGCCCGCATGATCACGGTAAACCCTGTCGAATCACTCCTTCAACTTTCCGCCGGCTATTACGTCTCTCGAGCTTTGCACGCTGTGGCTGACCTCGGTGTCGCCGACGCGCTCGGCGAAACGCCGCAACCCGCAGCAGCACTCGCCACGACAACCGCTGCGGAGGCCGGCGCGCTCGACCGCGTTCTGCGCCTGCTCGCGCTGTACGGCGTCTTCGAGTACGCCAACGGGGTCGTCGCGCACACCCAGGCGTCGCGCATGCTGCGTCAGGACCATCCACAGTCGATGCGCCCGCTGGTGCGCATGTTCGGGCTGCCGGGCTTCTGGGCTGCGGTTGGTGAGTTGGCGTCGGCGATCAGGACAGGCGAACCCAGTGCGAATCGCGCGCTGCGTGGCGGCATCTGGGGCTACCTGACGCAGGATCCTGAGGCGAGCCGCATTTTTGGCGAAGCGATGACCGCGAAGGCACATGGTCACATCGCCGGGATTCTCAAGACCTACGACTTTTCCAGCTTGCAGGTGATCGCCGACATCGGCGGCGGCCGCGGACATTTAATCCAGGCCATCGTCGCGGCCACGCCTACGGCGACAGGCGTGCTCTTCGACCAGCCACACGTCGTCAGAGAAGCAGCGGGCGTCGCGTCCGAGAGGCTGCACGTCGTCGGCGGCGACTTCTTTCACGATCCGCTGCCCACGGCTGACGCCTACATCCTGATGGAAGTTGTTCACGACTGGGACGACGACGCGTCGCGAAAGATCCTTGGCGCGGTCCGGCGGGCAGCTCGCGCAAACGCGACGTTGCTGCTCATTGAAGCGTTGCTGCCCAACGAGTCTGCTCCAAACTGGCCCACGACGCTCGATATTGTCATGCTGACCATCGGGGGACGACAGCGGACGCTTGGCGAGTATTCCGAACTTCTCCTCGAATCCGGTTTTGGCATGACGCGGGATATCGACACGCACTCGGGAATAACGATTATTGAAGCTACGGCCCTGTGACGGCGTTGGAAGGCCACGCTTTCCGGTCGTTTTATGGATGAGCTTGTCTCGGAGGCAGGGATTCGAACTCTGATAACGTGGCCAGAGAGGTCAGAAGCCTCGTCGGTGATTTTCGGGTCGTTTCGTTTTGGCTAGGAAACTCGCACGTGCGCAGTTCGTCAAGTTTCCAAGAGCTTTTGAAGCTCGCAGTCCAGTCTTGATCGGAGCATCCAATGTGGCCGTCGGCGAGCTTCCTGGAAACTCTGACCGAACTCGCATCATGGTCTGTATTCTGAAGGAAAGACAAGTAAACGACGGCTACTTGATCCTCAGTTCCCAGAGCCCGCGGCCGTGAACGTCCCGTCTTGAACTGTCTTGAACCCCGTTGCCCCCGGTGTAAACCCGCGTCTGAACCCTCGTCTGAACCCTCGTCCTGAACCTTCGTCCTGAACCCGCCTACTTACCAATCGCTCCAATCGCCCAGGCCGCCTGGCGACGGACGACGGTGTCTTCGTCCTTGAGGGCGGGAATCAGCGCATCGACGGCGCGCTTGTCGCCGATGGCGCCGAGGGCCCATGCGGCCTGGCGGCGCACGGAGACTTCCTTGTCCTTCAGGGCAGTCATGAGGGCCGGCACCGCCGTGTTGGCGTCGAGTGCGCCAAGTGCCCAGGCGACCTGCGCGCGGACGGCTGGTTCCGGATCGCGAAGCGCTTCGATCAGCGCGTTGACCGCGCGTTCGTCCTCTAGCGCGCCAAGCGCCCAGGCGGCGTTGCGGCGGGCGATCCAGGCGGTACTTTTCAGAGCCGTGAGGACAGGTGAATACGCCTGCGAGCCGATGGCAACGAGCGCGCTTGCGGCGAGCTCGCCTGGGCTCGTGAGGTCGTCCTTATCCCCACGCCACCAGCTTCGTTCGCAGACAGTCCGGTTGAGCGGTGCGCCGTCGGCGAGGAGCGCCACAAGGGGCGCAATGGCGGGAGCGGCGCTATCACCCAGTTCGCGCAAGTCGCAGGCCGCACGGCCGCGTGATTCCGCTTCGGGCGCGCTCAGGCTCGCCGTGAGGGTGGCGACGCGAGATCCTTGCATGAAACGGCTCGTGTTCCACGGAACGACTGACGCTGCGACGAGTGACGCGGCGAGAAGATGCATGAGCATGGTGGTTATTCCCCTCCCGCGAGCTCGGCCAATGCGAATGCTGCCGCGCGACGAACGTTGACGTCCTGATCCTTGAGTGCCGACGTGACGGTGGCGATCGCGCGGGTATCCCCCAGCTCTCCCAGTGCGTGCAGCGCGCGCCGTCGGACCTCCGGGCTCGCGTCCTTGACGAGGGTCATCAGAGCGTCCACCGACGCGCGGTCGCCGATCTCTCCGAGCGCTGCCGCTGCCTTCGCGCGGATTCTCGCATCCGGATCCTTGAGGGCGGCGGTGAGCGCCGCGCTCGAACGCGGGTCGCGCATCTCGCCGAGCGCCGCAATCGCGCGCAGGCGCACGTCAGGCTGTTCGTCGCGCGTCGCCTCCACCAGCGCAGGAATCGCGCGTGGATTGCGCAGTTCCCCGAGCGCTGCCGCCGCGTAGCGTCTCACTCCTGCGTCGGTATCCTTCAGCGCGAAGATGAGTCCGTCGATCGCCGCGTCAGCCGGACTCTGCTTCGCGGTCAGCGGACGCGACGCCCGGCCATCGAGCGACGGCTGGACCACGGCGAAGGTGACGCCAAGGCAGATGGCGCTCGATTTCAGAAGCGTGCGGATGAAGACGGTCAGCGGGCTCATGCGGCGACTCCTGCTAAAAAAACAGCACTTCTGATCGTGAGAGCCGGCAGGCGGCGTGAGGCCGCGCGGCCGGGTCGTAACTTATCGAGCGAGTTGACCGAGCGCGAAGGCGGCTTGCTTGCGAACGTCCGAGTGGGAATCCTTCAGCGCCTCTGTGAGACCGTCGATCGCGCGCGGATCGCCAAGCTGACCGAGCGCGAATGCTACCTGCTCGCGGACCGATGGAGCGCTGTCCTTCAGGGCGATGATCAGCGCCTCGACCGCCGATCTATCACGAAGCTGACCAAGTGCGAACGCCGCCTGCTCGCGAACGTCCGCGTCGGCGTCCTTGAGGGCCGAGACGAGCGGCGACACCGCGCGCGGGTCGCGAATCTGACCGAGTGCAAACGCCGCCTGCTCGCGAACGTCGGGCTTCTGATCCCGCAGGGCCTTCACCAGGCCGTCGACAGCCGACGGATCCCGAAGCTGGCCCAGAGCAAACACGGCCTGTTCGCGCACGCTGTCGTTGGCGTCGCCGAGCGCGCCGGCGAGCGCCGACGCCGCGCTGCGATCGCGAATCTGGCCGAGCGCGAACGCTGCCTGCTCACGAACGGAGGCGTTCTCGTCCTTGAGAGCGGCAATCAGCCCCGGCACCGAGCTCGGGTCACGAAGCTGTCCGAGTGCAAACGCAGACTGTTCGCGGACGCTGGCGTTGGCATCCTTGAGAGAATTCGTGAGCGGCTGAAGGGCGCGCTTGTCTTTGAGCTGCCCCAGGGCCTGTGCCGCGTGCTCGCGGACATCCGGTGAACTGTCGCTCAACGCCTGCACGAGCGGCTCGAAGATCGAGGGATCGCGCATGCTGACCAGCGCCTGCATCGCCGCTTCACGCACTTCCGAGTCGGGGTCTTTCAACGCCGCGGTGAGCGCGGCAATCATGCGCGGGTCGGCCTTCGCGCTCTTCTCCTGGCCGTCGTGGCCAGACGCTTCGAGCGCTTCCTTCACGCTGTGTTCGACGCCGGCCGTGATGGCACCCACCGTTTCCGGGGTGACCACAGATCCGGCCAGGCGCGCGGCTTCCCGTGCAACCGACGCGGTGATGTCCGGCGACGGGTTCGGCGTCGGTCGCGGTGTCGGCGTGGGAGACGGCGTTGGCGTCGGCGTCGGCGTGGGCGTGGGCGTAGGACTCGGCGTGGACTGATCGGTCCGGTCGGCGCTCCGCACAATGTCGGAATTGGCGGCGGAATCGGCATCGTCCACTTCGTAGGCCCACGGTTGGACGGCGGCAACGGGCACGATCACGCAGGCAGCCAGCGCGGTGGCCATCGCCGTCCGCAGACCCGAGAGCCCGGTGCGCGGGGTCTTCGGATCCAGGATCGCAATCAAACGACCCTCGAGCTGAGATCGATGCGCCATCGCCAGCGTCGCCCCGGTGATCAGCGCCGGGAAACGCCCGGCACGCATGACGCGCGCAATCTCCAGCAGTTGATCGGCGTAGTCGGTGCCAGGGGTTCCGGTCGCCAGCACCAGATCGTCACAGGCACGCTCGCGTTCGGTTCTCGCGTGACGCACCGCGATCCAGAAGAGCGGGTTGAACCAGTAAACGGCGCACGCGATCTGTGCAAGGGCGTGCGTCAGGCAATCGCGGCGCTTCACATGCGCGAGCTCGTGCAGCAGTACGATGCGCAGGCGCTCGAGCGGCCAGTTATCTGCATCAGCCGGCATCAGTACCGACGGCCTAAAAATGCCCCACGCCATCGGCATCGTCGTCCGCGAGCTGCGCATGAAGTTCAGGTTCGGGCTGATGCCGATCTCCGCCGCGAGCTCGCGCGCGAATGGCAGCCAGGGCGCGTTGATCACGAGCTCGGTCTTTCGCGACATCCACGCGACCGCGACGAGTCCGACTACCAGGCGCGCCGCGACCGCAAGCATGCCGGCCAACCAGATGAACGCAACGAGGCGCTGCCATGAAATCGCGGGCAACTGTCGCACGCGAGTCGGCTGCGTCGCCGGCGCTGTGCCGGTCCCTGACGGTTCGGCGTTCGCGCGGTTCGTCGCAGTTGCGATCGGCGGCGCCGGTGTCACGCGCGCATCATTCTGATCGACCGGTTGGACCGCTTGCTCGACACGAGCGCTCGGTAGCGTGACGATCGGCATTTCCCAGCGCGGCAGCGCGAACGAGAGCGCGGGCATCGCGAGTGCAGCGATCAGGGCCAGGGTCCAGATCAGGTGGCGCACGGCGGCGCTCGCGTGGCGTAGAACCGTCGATGCCACGGCAGCCGATCCGAGGATGAGCGTTGCTTTCAGGATGGCGTCCGCGCCGGCCAGGAGCGTGGCGTCCGAAGCGAACGACGAGATGGTGGCGATCGGATTCATCATGGCTAGGCTCCGGTGCGTCGCGCCTGCTGGATCATGCGGGCAAGGCGATCGAGCTCGGCCTCGGACAGGCGTGCCGACTGATCGTCGAGGAGTGCCGAAATAGCCTCTTCCGCCGAACCGTCGAAAAAGGTCTGGAGCATGTGCTTCAGTGCGGACTTCTTGGCGCTCTCGCGAGCCAAAGTAGGCACATAGAGATACCGCGGGCCATCCTGCTGGTGCCGAACGTGCCCTTTCTCTTCAAGGATTCTGAGCATCGCCCGGACCGCGGAATAGCTGGGGGGGTCGGGAAGGGCTGCCTGGACCTCGGCGGCAGTTGCCTGACCCTGTGTATAAAGGATGTCGATAATCTGCCGCTCGCGGCGGCTAAGTTCATGATGCTGAGGCGTTTTCATAAGGTTCCGGTCCCCGCCCGCGCCTGCCGCTGAGCTGGCGTCGGCTGGGCTCCTTGGTGCCGATTCACAAGCTTAGACGGACCGCCCGGGGAAAAGGTGCTATGAAAATAGCACACCGGCAGAAAAATAGCATCCCGCCGCGCAGTAACATGACGGCCGGCGAGATGGGAGGGTAGGCGATGCTGAAGGAGTTCAAGGAGTTCGCGGCCCGCGGGAACGTCATCGACCTTGCGGTTGGCGTGATTATCGGTGCGGCGTTCGGCAAGATCGTGACGTCGCTGGTGAACGACATCATCATGCCGCCAATCGGGATGATGCTCGGTCAGGTCGACTTCAGCAACCTGTTCGTCGCGCTCGACGGCGGCACCTACGCGACGATTGCCGACGCGAAGACCGTCAAAGCTCCCACGCTGAACTACGGTATTTTCATCAACACCATCATCGAGTTCCTCATCGTGGCATTCGCGGTGTTTCTGCTCGTGCGCCAGATCAACCGTCTGAAGGGGCCGGCCCCGGCGCCAGCCGATCGCGACTGTCCGTTCTGTGTCTCGAAAATTTCCCTTAAAGCGACGCGCTGTCCATTCTGCACGGCGGAGCTGCGCGGCGCGTGACCGCCGTCACTTGAGTGACGCTTCCAGGTCCGCCAGCTCTCTCAGGTTGTATTTCCACATACGCTCCATGAAGGGGCCCCAGATCGGCTCCCGCGCGAGCTGCGCCAGGAACCTCAGGCGCTTCACGGCATGTGAAACAGGACTTTGATCGCGCGTCGCGCTTCGGCAAACGCCGGCTCGTAGTCCTTCAATGGTGCGATTCGTGAGATGAGCGGCTGCACCTTGACGGCGCCACTCGCGAGGAGCTCGAGCGCAGGCCGGAACGGTCCGCACCGCGAACCGACCATCGTGATCTCCTCCACGACGATCGGCCACGTCGCCAGCGGCACTTGTCCATGAAAGGTCGATTTCATGACGACGGTCCCGCGTGGGCGAACGATCTCGAGCGCGCGCCGCATGCCTTCCCGCCGGCCCGTCACGTCGACGACCACATCGAACCTGTCCGCGCCCTCGATCGACACATCCGTCATTGCGGCCG
>Ga0075421_100005142_pt1 | contig 15790 bp, 7 predicted proteins | sample SoiMetdeltSBSDD5_FD_75292 | JGI IMG/M metagenome (GOLD analysis project Ga0075421, IMG submission 75292) | Bulk soil microbial communities from a Populus tree surrounding site in Tennessee, USA - Soil MetaG P. deltoides SBSDD5 | ecosystem: Environmental > Terrestrial > Soil > Tree plantation...
AATCGCACCGACAATCGACAGTCTCATTGCACCGACACGCGAAGTCATGATCGCACCGACACGCGTGAGACGCTTAGCACCGACAAGCGCCAGCCCCGTCGCACCGACCAGCGATAGCTGGATCGCACCGACACGCGACAGCTCGATCGCCCCCCTACTGCGTCCGCAGCGCGATCAGCGGGTTGACGGTGCTCGCACGCCGAGCCGGCAGCCACACCGCGATCAGCGAGACGATCGTCAGCACGAGCGGCATGACGACGAACACCATCGGATCGCGCGTCTTGACCTGGTACAGGAAGCTTTCGATCAACCGCGTGAGCCACCACGCCGCGCCCAGTCCGAGCACCACGCCGGCGATGGCCAGGCGCATGCCCTGGAAGACCACCATGCGCCGCACCTGCTCGGCCTCGGCCCCGAGCGCGATGCGAATGCCGATCTCCTGCGTGCGCTGTGCGACTGAGTAGGCCATCAGGCCGTAGATGCCGATCGCCGCCAGCAGCAGCGCCGAGGCGCCGAACACGGTCATCAACAGGACGTTGAATCGCTGTCGCGAGATCGAACGCGAGACAATCTCCTCCATCGAGCGGATGCTCGACACCGGCAGGCCGGTCACTTGCCGCAGCTGTTCCTGCACCGCGCTGCTGACCCCGTATGGATCGCCCTGCGTTCGAACCACCCACGCCACCGGCGTGATGCGCAGGTTCAACGCGTTGAGCGCATCGGGCACCTGCGCGTTCGGCACGTACATGTGCGGTCCGGGCTCGTTGTTCAAGCCGCCGTCGCGGACGTCGCTGACGACGCCGATGATCTGGCGCTCGCGCTCCATCGCCAGCTCCTTCATCACGCCGGCGCCGATCATCAGCCGCTCGCCGACGGGTTCCTTGTCCTTGAAGTACTGCTTCGCGAACGCCTCGTTGATGAGCACGACGCCCGGCGCCCCGGCGCTGTCCTGGTCGGTGAAGCCGCGGCCACGTTTGATCGGGATCTTGAAGACGTCGAAGTACGCCGGCGAGACGGTCAGCCATGCGCCGCCGCCGTGGAACGGACCCTTTTCGAGCGGCCGGCCGATGATGCGAAACGGCAGGCCATACCCGCCTTCGAGCGGTACGCAGCACGTGGCCGCCGCGGCTTGCACACCCGGCAATGCCTGGAGGCGCTCGAGCCCGTTGCGCAGCAGCTGCTCGACGCTCGCCGTCTCCGCGTACTTCTGCCCCGTCAGCGCCATGCGCATGGTCAGGATATTGGTCGCGTCATAACCCGGTTGGACCGCACGTAGATTGACGAGCGTACGAATCAGGAGCGCCGATCCGACCAGCAGCAGCAGCGCCAGCGCGACTTCGACGACCACCAGCGCCGAGCGCGCCTTGTTGTGACGCAGCGTTGCACCCGAGCGGCCGGTACTGTCCTTCAGCGTCGAGCTGAGATCCGTTCGGGCGCTTTGCAGCGCCGGCAGCAGTCCAAACAGAATCCCCGTGCCCACCGACAACCCGGCGGTGAACAGCAACACGCGCCAGTCGAGGCCGACGAGCACGCCGTCCTGACCGATGCGCGGCAGCCCCGCCGTGTTGATCGCGAGCAGCGCCCGGATGCCGAGCACGCCAAGCGCGAGCCCGAGGATGCCGCCCATCACCGAGAGGGCCACGCTTTCAGTCAGCAACTGCCGGACGATGCGGCCGCGGCCGGCGCCGATCGCGGAGCGCAGGGCAACCTCGCGCTTGCGGGCGGTGGCGCGGACGAGCAGCAGGTTGGCCACGTTCGCGCAGGCGATGAGCAGCACGAACGCCACCGCGCCGCTCAGAATCAGCAGCGTTGGCCGCGCGTTCCTCACGAACGCCTGCTGCATCCGTTGAACGGTGAAGCCTCCCTCCTGGCCGAGTGCGTTGGGAAACTTCTCGTTGTACTCCTTCCCGGACTGAACCAGTTTCGCCTGTGCCTGTTCGAGTGGGATGCCCGGCTTCAAGCGTCCGGCCGATTGGAAGAAGTGGCCTTGATCGACCGTATTTGGATCGAGCTGAAAGGGTACCCACAGCTCCGGCGGTTCGCCGAGTTCGGCGAGATCGAACTGTGGTCCGAGGATACCGATCACTTCATGTGCGTCGCCGCTGAGCAGAATCGTCTTCCCGATGACGCCGCGATCGCCGCCGAAGCGCCGCTGCCACAACCCGTGACTGAGAACGGCCAGGCGCGGCCCGCCCGGGCGGTCTTCATCCGGCGAGAACGTCCGGCCGTGCAGCACCGGCGCGCCAAAAAGCTTGAAGTAGCTGGCACTGACTTGACCGGCGCGGACCTGCTCGGGGAATGCGCCACCCGTGTAGTTCACCACGAAGGTGCGGAAGGCCGTGGCGTCCTGCGTCACGGTCGTCTGCTGGGCGAAATGCGCGAACTTCGCCGGCGACGCGGTTGGATTCCCGAAGGGGTTCTGCCGGGCGGTGCTCATGAAGAACACCACGTTCCCGGGGTCCGGGTATGGAAGCGGTTTCAACAGGACGGCGCTGACCACCGAGAAGATCGCGGTATTGGCCCCGATGCCCAGCGCCAGCGCGGCAACTGCCGCGGCCGTGAACACGCGGTTCTGGCGGAACATGCGGAACGCATGCTTGAGGTCCTGGAGAAAGAGTTCCACAACGCCTCCGGTATGAAGTGGACGGACCGACCCGCACACTTAGACACCGGCGTTGACGATTTGGTTGGAGGAATCGCTATTCGCTTCTCAAGGCAACGATCGGGTCCACAGTCGCCGCTCGTCTTGCCGGCAGCAGCGACGCCATCGTCGCGGCGAGCAGCAGCATCGTCACCGCGATGACATAGGTCGTCACGTCGGTGATTGTGATGCCGAACAGCAAGTGCTCGGAAATCCGCGCCGCGGCGACTGCGAGCGGCAGGCCGCCAACGATGCCGGCGATGACCGGTCGAAGCGATTCACCACACACCATGCGCACCAGCGTCGCGGCTCGCGCACCGAGAGCGGTTCGCACGCCGAATTCCGCAGTCCGGCGTACCACGGCGTAGGCCAATGTGCCGTAGAGGCCCACGCATCCAAGCAGGAGGGCGAGCCCGCCGAACACGGTGGCGAGGATGGCGATCACACGTTCCTTGACCAACTGGGCATCCCTGCGCTCGTCGAAGGTCCAGACTCGCGCCAGCACCAGGTCGCGAGCCATGTCGGGCATCTCGCGCCTGAGCGCGGCGATGCTCGTCTCGAGGTTCTGTCTCACGCGCAGGGCCACCATCAGACCACCGACCGCGCGAGTGTTCTGGAGATACGGCATGTAGAGCATCAATGGCGGGGCTCCGCGCATGCCCTCATAGCGCACGTCGGAGGCGACGCCCACGATCTCGAACTCGATCGTGCTCGCGCCGATCGCGTCGGTCAGCCTGCGGTCGCCGACGCGAATGCGCCGGCCGATGGGATTCGTGCCGGGAAAGTACGCCCGCGCCGCTCCCTGGCTGATCACGGCGACCGCTGGCGCACGGCCGTCGTCTTCGAAACGAAACTCGCGGCCCTCGAGGGGAATGCCCATCGTCTCGAAGAAGCGCGGGCCGATGCAGTTCAAATACACCGATGGACCTTCGTCCACACGTGGCTCGCCGGGGATCGAGAGGCTCGACGCGCCCGACAGACCATTGAAAGGCATGTCCATCGAGAACGTCGCGGAGCGCAGCGCCAGTCGATCGAGGCGGGCGTCCAGCTCGCGAGCGAAGTTGGCGACTTTGGCCGGCTGGTTGCCGCCCGAGCTGGGCCGCAGGTTGACCTGCAGCAACGTTCCCGGATCGGTAAAGCCGGCGTTCACTCCCCGAAGCGTCGTGACTGTCCGGACAAAGAGTCCCGCTTCGACGAGCAGTACAAGGCAGAGCGCAACCTGCGCGGCAATCGTCGCCTTGCTCCACCACATGCGGCCCTCAGCGGCGCCCACCGTCCCTCGAGTCCCGGCAATCAGAGTCTGACCCGCCGTACGCAGCGATGGCGCGATGCCAAAGAGCAGACCGGAAGCTCCGCTCACCAGCAACGTGAACAGCAGTGTCCGGACATTGGGTTGCAGGGCAAGCTCGATTGGATTTACACCGCGCGACATGATCTGCACCAGCAGTTCGCTCGACACGAACGCCACGCCAACACCACTCAGCCCTCCGACACTCGAGAGCAGGAGGCTCTCGGTGAGCAGTTGCCGGACGAGCCGTCCACGACCGGCGCCCAGAGCAAGGCGCAGGCCCATCTCTTGGCGACGCGCACTGGCGCGTGCCAGCAGCAGCGTGGCGACGTTCGCGCATGCGATCACGAGCACGACGCCAACCATTGCCATCAGTACCCGCAGCGGAATCGAGAACTGGTCGCTCAGCGTGTTCAGGCCTTGCGCACCGCTGACGACAAGCAGCTGCTGTGGCAGAGGTCTGCGAGTTGGCGCGCGCGCGCCCGGAAGCTGATCGAACGTCACGTTCATGACCGCCTCTGCGCGTTCGCGTGTGACGCCGGGAGCGAGACGCCCGATCAGATACAACCATCGCGTCTGGTCGGTGAATCCAACGAGAGCGCCGTTCCCCATGAACAGGGACTGCTGGTTGAGCGGTATCGTGACGTCCACGGTCTGTCCGGGCTGCGTGCCGAAGAACTCACGTCCGGTGACGCCGACGATGGTGAACGATCGCCCTTCGATCTCGATCTGTTGTCCGACGGCGTTAGGGTCGCCGCCGAAACGCCGCTGCCAGAAGCCGTAGCTGATGACAGTCACCGGCGCGCTCGCGGACTCGTCATCGGCCGCGGTCAGCGGCCGGCCGTAAGCGATCGGCACTCCGAGCAGCGAGTGATACGTACCCGAGACGAGTTGCCCTGATGCCAGGGCGACCTCCCGCCTTGAATAGACACGCATCACGAACGGCCGGAACGCCACCAGGTCGGAGAACACCTCACGATGACGGCGAAACTCTCGAAACAGCGAGGTGGTGAAGGGACGGATCTGAAAGGTGCCGGCCTTGACCTCCAACATGACCAGGTCGTGTGGACGCGTGACAGGCAGCGGCCGCAGCAGCACGGCGTCGAGCAGGCTGAAAATCGCGGTGTTGGCGCCGATGCCGAGCGCCAGCGTCACGATCGCGGCCGCGGCGAATCCCGGATTCCGTCGCAGGCCCCGAACGCCGTATCGCACATCCTGAACCAGTTCCTCGATCCTGCGCAGACTGCGTCGTTCGCGATACGTCTCCTTCATCGGCTCAATACCGCCAAACGCCCGACGGGCCGCGAGGCGAGCCTGCGCTGGAGTCGCGCCGGCGCGGAGAAACTCTGCTTTCAGTTCGTCGAGATGCGTCTGCACTTCTTCGTCGAGCCGTGCGTCCAGCTCACGTCGACGAAAGAGCGCCGTGATCCGCGCCAGGAGCGTGCGCATCACTCGGCCCGCAAGGCGAGCAGCGGATTCACGCTCGCCGCGCGGCGCGCCGGCAGATAGCCGGCGAGCGCGGCGACGAGCATCAGGACGGCAGCCGACAGAGCGATAGACGGCGGATCGGTCGGCGCGAGCCCGAACACGACGGCGGCCACGAGGCGGCTCGAGGCGAGCGCGCCGGCGACGCCAATCGCGACGCCGACGACAACGAATGCGAGTGTTTCGCGCATCACGGCAGCCAGCACCCGCCGTGGCGCCGCACCGACCGCCATGCGAATGCCAATCTCGCGGGTGCGCCGCGCCACCGAATACGACATCAGCCCGAACAGACCGATCGCCGACACCAGCAGCGAGAGGCCGCCAAAAAAGCTTGCCGCGACCGCGAACGTGCGTTCGTCGCTGACGTACTCGTCGAGGTGTCCGCGCTGCGTGGTGAGCTCCCTGATCGCGAGACGCGGATCGATCGCGTGCACGGCGTCGGCGACTGCCGGCAGCAGCGGCTCGGGGTCGTCAACCGTGCGAACCACGATCGTGCGAGACGGCGAGGGCGTTTGCGTGATCGGTCTGTAGAAGATTGGCGGCGCCGCCTGGCGGAGGCTGTTGACCTTGCTATCGCTGACGACGCCGACGATCTCGAGCTGCCGTTCCATCGGTGTCTGCGGCGCGCCCGCCATGCGCTGGCCGAGCGGATCGCGATTCCCGAAGAACGCGCGCACGAACGATTCGCTCACCACCGCAACGCGAGGAGACGCCGCCGTGTCCTGCGTGGTGAACAGCCGCCCACGCCGAAGCCGAATCCCCATCGTGTCGAAGAAGTTCGCGTCAACGAACTGGTACTTCGACTCTCCGCCATCGGCGCCGGCCAGCAGGAACACATCGGCATTCGAATCGGTCCCCCACAGCATTCCGCTTCCCGATCCGGCCACGGCCACCGCGCGCACGCCCGGGACACGGCGAAGCCGTTCTTCGATTCGTGCGTATAGATCTGCGGCACGCGTTGAGTCATAGCCGCTTCGCCCAGGCTCGAGGATGAACGTCACCAGGCGATCGGCATCGAAGCCCACGTCGACGCGCTGCAGGTTGAGGAGCGTTCGTGAGAACAGCACTGCCGCAACCACCAGCACCGTGGACAGCGCAATCTGCCCCACCATCAGCGGCTTGCCGATCGCCCGTGCGGTACGCGCCGGGCGAACTGCCATCCATGCCGGAGGCAGCCCAAGCGTGACTGCGGACAGCAGCGACAATGCACAAGCAAACGTGACGACACGGGCGTCAGGCGCAAGCGCCGCGATGCCAAGGCTCTCGGGCATCAACGATCGACAGACGATGGCGACCGGCCAGGCGAACACGCCGCCAAGCGCGCCGATCACGAGATTCTCAGTCAACAGGTGGCGGGTAACGCGCGCGCGCGACGCGCCGATCGCGAGGCGTACTGAAATCTCCTGCGCGCGAGAGGCCGTTCGGGCCAGCAGAAGGTTGGTCAGGTTGGCACAGACGATCAGCAGCATCAGGCCGAAGATCGCGCTCAATACGCCGAGTTGCAGCGTCGTGGTGTCCCTGAGATCCGCGATGCCGTGGCTGGCCGGGACGATGTGAAGACGTGGGACCTGGCTGCCCCGCTTCGCGGTCGCGGGCTGATTGCGAATCGCCGGCGGCAGCGATGCGACGTACGCCGTCCACCCGGCGAGCGCAGTCGGACGAAGGATGGGTTCGAAATTCGACTCGGCCTGCTCGATGCTGCTGCCGGATTTCAGGCGGCCCATGATGACCACCCACCAGCTCGATCCGTCGTCGAGAATCGAGTCGGTCCGGACCAGCCTCGGCTCCACCGAAAATGGCATCGTGTAGTCGGGGCCTTCGAACGAGCCGCGGTTTGTCAGATTGCCGAGCCGAGCCGGGGTTACTCCCGCGATGGTGAAGGTGACCTCGTTGATGACGACCGTGCGTCCGACGACGGACGGATCGCGGCTGAACCGTCGCGCCCAGTAGCCCTCCGAGATCGTCGCGATCGGCGCCGCCGATCGGTCATCGTCAGATGGCAGGATCGTCCGGCCAACGACAGCACTCACACCCAGGGCCCGATAGAAATTGCCCGAGACGTACTGGCCTGTGGCGAACTCGGCGCGTCCCTCCACAATCGCGTTGAAACCACGACTGCCGGGCGCGAATGCGGCGAGATCGTCGAGCGTGCGGTTCGCACGACGAAACGCCTCGAACATCGCGTAGGGGAACGAAGTGCCACCAGTGCGCCCGCCTTCGACGCCGGCGATGTATCCATAACTGGCCCGGAGACTCGAGACGTCGTTGAGGCCGGTCCATCTGAATGTCACCAGGCGCGCAGGGTCGCTCACCGGCAACGTGCGAAACAGGTAGTCGTTGATCAGGCCAAACACCGCGGTGTTGGCACCGATGCCCAGCGCCAGGGTGAGGACCGCGACCGTGGTAAAGACCGGTCGTCGTCTGAGCGTCCGTGCGGCGTAGCGCACGTCACGCCAGACATCGTCGACGGCGCGCAGCATCCGGCGATCGCGGTGGACCTCCTTCATCTGCTCGACGCCGCCAAACGCTCGTCGCGCCGCGAGGCGAGCCTGCTCGGGAGTCGCGCCGCCGCGGACGTACTCCGCGGTCAGCTCGTCGAGATGCGTCTGCACCTCTTCATCGAGCCTCGAGTCCAGTCGATCACGAATGAAGAGCGCTCGGATCCGCGACCACAGCGTGCGCATCACTCGCTCCGCAGCGCCACGACCGGATCGACGCGGCTTGCCCGCACGGCCGGCACACACGAGGCGACGAGCACGGTCAGCGCCAGCACTCCACACGCGCCGGCGAGCGTCGCCGGATCGCGAGGCGCGACGCCGAACAGAAACGCGCGCAGCGACCATCCGGCGGCGAGCGCAAGCGGAACGCCGATCACCGCGGAGGCGACCGCCAGCGCGAGCCCGTCCCTGAAGAACATGCCGACGACCGACGACCGCTGCGCGCCGAGCGCGAGCCGTACGCCGATTTCACGTGTCCGGCGCGCCACCTTGTAGGCCAGCATGCCGTGCAGTCCGATGGCGGCCAGGAGCAGCGCGAACCCGCCGAACGCGAGCGAGAGCCTGAACAAGAGACGCTCGCGCGACGCGGTACGGCCCACCTGATCGGCAAGCGTGGTACTTCCGCGCACCATCAAATACGGGCTCACCGAACGCAGCACCTCGGCGGCCTGCCGCGACACGGCGGCCTCGGCGCCCGGCAGGACTCGAAGATCCACCGAGTTGATTCGGTAAACCGCCTGCTGGAGCGGCAACCACATCATCGGGCCCGTCGTCGTCTCCCGAAGGCTGTTGTAACGCGCGTCTTCGATGACGCCGACGATGGTGACTGGACGATCCTCCTCTCCAGGAAAGTCAGGCGTCAGCTGGGCGCCGATTGGATCACGCGTCCCGAATCGCTGACGCGCGAGCGCCTGGTTCACGACCGCGACACGCGGCGCCTCGAAGCCGTCGGTGCCGGTGAAGGTCCGGCCGCGGCTCATGCGCATGCCAACAGTCTCGAAGTACCGCGGCGACACGAAATTCACGTGCGCCTCGCGTCGATCCGACGGCCGGCCCGGGTCGACGACCGTCGTCCACAGATCGTTGGCGCTGAACAGGCCGTACCACGACAGGCTTGCCGACTGCACACCGGGTATCGCACTCAGCCGCTCCTCGGCGAGACGATACGCCGTCGCGCGTGTCGCCTTTGTCTCGGGCGTCTCGATGGCACTGAAGCTCTGGCTGCCACCAGGTGTTTCGTCGGCTATCTCGAGGAGCACGACGTGTCCGCTGTCGAAACCGAGATCGATCCCGGACAGACGCAGCGACGTCCGCGCCAGCAAACCCGCTGCAGTGACCAGCAGCAGGCACAGCGCAAACTGCGCGACCACCAGCGTCCCCATCAGACGCTGACTGCCCACCGGGTCGCGCGACCGATCGCCCAGCGACAGGCTTCGTGACGATCGCGGAGCGCTCAATCGCAGGGCGGGAATCACGCCGACGACGATCGCGGTGAGCATCGTGGCCGCGCCGGCGGTCGCCAGCACGCGGACGTCGAGCGATACGTCGAGCGCGGCTGCGCGCGCGCCGAATACCATTGCCGTCAACACTGGTGTCAGGAGCACGGCCAGACTGACGCCAGACGCGCCCCCGGCCACCGCGATCACCGCGCCTTCGGTGGCGAGCTGGCGCATGATCCGCCAGCGGCTTGCGCCGAGTGCCAGCCGCGTGGCGATCTCACGCACGCGATTCGCACCGCGCGCCAGTTGCAGGTTCGCGACGTTGATCGCCGCGATGAGGAGCACGAGCGCCACCGCGCCGAGCATCATCGTGAGCGCCTCGCCATACTGGCGGCGGAGGTTGTGGAGACCTGCCGATCCGTCGGCGACGCGCATGCTCAGTTCCGACGGCTTCGGCGGCTGACGGATCGTTGGAGGCAGCGGCGGTTCGAGCGCCTGGATTTCGCGATACAAGGTCGTCAATTCGGCCTGCGCCTGGTCGCGTGTCACACCCGGATTCAGACGCCCCATCACGCCTGAATAAAACGCCAGCGTCTGGCTGTCGAGCACACGACGCTCGCTGACCGTGCGCAGCGGCAGCCACAGCTCAGGGATCGATCCGGGTTGATGACCAGCGAACGCCGCCGGCGCAACGCCGACGATCGCGCAATCCTTGTCGCGAAGACGCAGGACACGGCCAATCGCGCTGGCATCGCGTGCGAAGCGGCGATTCCACAGCGACTCGCTGATCACTGCGGCGCATGGCGTGTCGGGAGACACCGAGTCGTCGGACCCGGTCAAGAGACGACCGGCTGCCGGCCTGACGCCGATCACGTCGAAGTAGCTGCCCGACACGAGACTGGCCCTGACATAGGACGGAGGCTCGCCCGGGAACTCGACTTTGAGAAACGGCTGTTCCGCCGCCGCGAACATGCCGCTCAAGCTTCGCTGCCGTTCGCGCAGTACCTCGAATTCCGGATTGAACAGCAGGTACCGCTCGTGATTGCGTTGCGGCTCGAGAACGACGAGCTCGCCGACATCGCGACCGGCAAGCGGTCGAAGGATCGCGCCGTTCATCACGCTGAAGACGGTGGTCGTCCCGGCGATGCCAAGCGTCAGCGAGAGCAGCGCCACCGCGGCAAACCATCGATGGCGGCGAAGAGCTCTTGCCGCATAGCGGGCGTCCTGCCCGAGCGTTTCGAGGAGCGGAATCCCACGCCGGTCGCGGTGGGCTTCCTTCATCTGCGTGACACCGCCGAATTCACGTCGCGCGGCGCGGCGTGCCTCGTCGCGTGTCGCGCCACGGCGCATGTACTCCGCCGCGAGCTCGTCGAGATGGGTTTGCACTTCTTCGTCGAGTCGCGCGTCCAGCGCACCTCGACGGAATACCGCACGGAGACGCGACCACAACACGCGCATCATGACTGCTCCTCGAGGAGCCGCGACATCATCGCCACCGTGCGCGACCAGAGGTCGGCTTCGACGGCGAGCTGTTTCTTCCCCGCGCGCGTGATCGCGTAGAAGCGCGCGCGGCGATTGTTTTCGCTCATGCCCCACTCGCTGGCGATCCAGCCCTTCTGTTCCAGCCTGAGCAAAGCCGGATAGATCGTTCCCTGATTCAGCGCGAGCGAGCCTTCGGCCACCTGCTCGATACGGCGGGCAATGCCGTAGCCGTGCAGCGGTCCCAGTCCGTCCAGGGTTTTCAGGACCATGAGGTCCAGCGCACCGTAAGGCACTTCATCCATGTGGACTATCAACAGGAGCAAAGACTACGCCATGTTGATAATCAACAGGAACACGAATCGTTCGTGTCGTTCGGGACGTTCGGATCGTTCGCTGGTGGGACGCTCATCGTCCCGGCGGCGGACATGCACGACCTTCTGTGACTGCGCTTGCGTTTTCACGCGGAGAGTGCGTTCACGTGCAGTCCTCATCGAACGACGCGAACGATCTAATTGAAATTGGAGACGAGATACGCGTCGGTCTCGGCGACGCCGCGCGCGACGATGAGGCTGGCGCCGTCGGGTGCGAGCTTTCCGCGGACGATGCCGAGGTCGGTGAGGTTGGTGACCTTCACCGGCAGTCCGCCCGACACCTTCTGGAGCCACACGTTGGCGCGCTCGACCGTGGAATACAGGATGCCGTCGCCGGTCGCGGTCCATTCCACGAGTCCATTGGCCGTCGCCGGCGCGATCGTACCGAGCACCCTCGGTGGTCCGCTCCCGTCGAGCGGCATCGTCACCAGCGCAAGCTGTCCCGCAGACGACGCCACATTGATGCCGGCGAGGAACCGGCCGTCAGGCGAGACGGCCGGCCGATCGATGCCGGGTGCGATCAATGTCGGCTGGCCGCCGTTGATCGGAACGCGCCACGTCGCCGGCTCGTTGTCGCCGAGTGAGGCGCACACGACAAACTGGCCGTCGGGCGTGACCGACAGCCACGACGGACGCGGGAGATGGGCGAGCAGCCGCGGCTGACTTCCGTCGACGTTCATCCGCCACACACCGGTCTGCCCGTCGCGATTCGAGACGAACACGATCGTGGTGTTGTCTGGCGACACCGCCGGCCACATGCTGGTGCCTTCTCTCGTCAGTGTCTGCCTGCTGCCTCCGCTGCGATCGACCATCGCGAGCTGCGAGCTTCCCCGCTCGCCGGTGCTGATCACCAGCCGGCCGTCGTTGAGCGGCGCCACGCCGAGCAGACCGTCGTATCGCTCCGACGCGATGCGCTGCGGTTGCTGACCGTCGAGCGGCACACGCCACAACGAGTACACGGAATCGAGACCCACCGAGACGAACGCGCTGCCATCGCCACGCATGGAGATGTTGCGATACTCGAGCAGATCGGGCGTGACGCGGCGCGGCTCTCCTCGCGGATAGGGCTGCAGCCACACTTTGCGCGGCACCTCCCGGAACGCGTCAACCTGATCCGCGACGAACAGAATCCCCGAACCGTCCGGCAGCCACGACGTGAACGTGGCGTCTTTGAACCGGTGCGGAAACGGATCGATCTTGCCCGACGTCACATCGACGGTCACCAGTCCCGCATCGCCGGTTCTGGCATCGTGCACCGACGCGGCAATGCGCGCGCCGTCAGGCGACCACGACGGCGCGGCGAAGAATGCGGGCACGAAGAACTGCTGTCCGCGCGTCGCCGCAAGCACGCGAGGGTTGCCGCCGTCCACGTCGGCCACGACCAGTGCCGACTGCCCGCGCTCGGGAAAGCTGGCGCGATAGAAGGCGAGTCTTCGTCCGTCGGGAGACAGCGTGATCGTACTGTCGATGCCGTCGAGGAGCGGTCGCGGCATGCCGCCGAGGACGCTGACGACATACAGCCGGCCGGCCGGTTCGTGGGCGCTCTTGGTCGCATAGAACACCTGCGATCCATCCTGCGAAAACGCGATCCCCCAGTAGCCGACCGTCGCCGGGGGCACGAGCTCGATGCTGCGATCCTCGCCGACCTGTCGTACGCGAAGGCCCTGCATTCCGCCCGCCGATTCGACCCAGGCGAGATACCGGCCATCGCGCGACGTCGCCGCATCGATCGCCGTGCCGCTCAGCGTGAGCCGCTGGATGCCGATTGGTGCGGGTGCACGTCCGACGAACGCCCCCTCGGTCATCCACCAGGCGGCAACCACCAACGCGAGTATTCCCGCGGCACCGGCGAGCAGCCGCCGCCACGGGATCCGTTGCGCCGCCTCGCGATGAGCCGCGGCCTCCTGACGACGCAGCAGCGCGCGAAGATCGTGCGAGAGCTCCTGCATCGACTGATAGCGATCGTCGGGGTTCTTGGCGAGGCAGCGCCTGATGATCGGCCACAGCTCGACGTGGCGAATCGGCTCGACGATCGGGACGGGCTCCTCACTGAGAATGCGCTTCAGCGTCTCGAACGACGTCGTCCCCCAGAAGGCGCGCCGTCCCGTGACGACTTCGTACAGCACGCACCCGAACGAGAAGATGTCGGTCCGCGGATCGAGCGGCTGGCCTTGCACCTGCTCCGGCGACATATAACCGACCGTGCCGATGACTCCAGCCGACGGTGACGAATCGCCATCGCCCACCGCCGAGGGCGCCAGGTCGGCACGGAGCTTCGCGACGCCGAAGTCGAGGACCTTGGCGTAGCCGCCGTCGGCGATCATCAGATTCTCTGGCTTCAGGTCGCGGTGAATGACGCCGGCGGCGTGGGCGGCGGCGAGTGCGTCGACCACCTGCACCAGGTACTCGAGCGCGCGTTTGATGTCGAGACGTTTCGCTTCGATGGCTTTGCGCAGCGTTTCCCCGGCCACCAGCTCCATCGCGATGTAGAGCACGGGCGGTCCCTGGGCGACACCGTTACGTTTGGGTGCGCTCTCGCCGATGTCGTAGATCGCAATCAGGTGAGGATGATTCAGGGCCGATGCGGCCCGCGCTTCCTGCACGAACCGCTCGAGACGGTTCGCGTCCCAGGTCACGTCCTGACGAAGAATCTTGAGCGCGAGGTCGCGGCCGAGGACCGCATCGCGCGCCACATACACTTCTCCCATCCCTCCCCGGGCGATCAGGCGCAGGATGTCGAAACGCCGGATCGTGGTGTTGGAGAAGTCGAACTCGGCCACCGTTGCCATTGAAAAATCTGGCGGTATTCTACGCTGTCGCAGAACCGGACAAGCTCGTCCCACCCACGAACATTCGCGTCCGGCGCTTCGTCGATCGAATCGTCGCCAACGTGAGTCCGGACGTAGAATCACGCGCGGCGAACGCGTGGCACAGGATTTGACCTTGATACGTACGTCGTGAACCTGGAACTCTCGCCCATGACCTCGAGTGACGCCGTCATATCCCGCCGGGTCCTGATTGCCGACGATCAGCCTGACGTGGTGGCGGCGCTGCGCCTGCTGCTGCGCGGCGCCGGCTTCGAGACCGATGCGGCGTGTTCCGTTCAGGAAGTGCGGGATCGACTGAACGCCAGGGACTACGACCTGCTGCTGATGGATCTCAATTACGCGCGGGACACGACATCAGGGCACGAAGGACTGGAACTGCTGAGCGAAGTGCACGAGCGCGATCGTCTCCTGCCGATCATCGTCATGACCGGCTGGGGCAGCATCGAGACCGCGGTCGAAGCGATGCGCCGAGGCGCACGGACGTTCGTCCACAAGCCATGGGAAAACGCCTCGCTCACCGAAACGGTGATGCGCGAGCTCGACGAAGCACGGGCGAGGCGCGCGGCCGACGAGCACGCCTCGCGCGAGCTCGAGCATGCGCAGCGCATTCAGCGCGCGCTGCTGCCCTCTCCGCTCCCCGAGATCGATGGCTGTGAGATGGCGGCGATGTGGAAACCGGCCAACGCGTTCGGCGGCGATTGCTACGACATGCTTCGCTTCTCGAACACGCGTCTCGGCCTGTCGATTGCCGACGTCGCCGGCAAAGGCCTTCCGGCCGCGTTGCTGATGGCCAACCTGCAGGCATCCGTGCGCGCCTTCGGTGCCGAGGACGCGCGGCCCGAAACCGTCACACGCCAGGTGAACCGCGCGCTGTGCCGGCACACGCCGCTCGATCGGTTCGTCACCTTCGTCTACGCCACGATCGACACCGCCGCCGGCACGCTCGCGTGCAGCAACGCCGGGCACAACCCACCGATCCTGGTGCGCGCGGATGGCTCGGTCCTGCGGCCGGCCACGGGCGGCATGGTGCTCGGCGTGCTCGAGAACAACACCTACTCGCAGGACGAGCTGCCCCTGCGTTCGGGCGATCGGATCCTGCTCTTCACCGACGGGATCACCGAGGCCGGCAGTCACGAAGGACGCGAGTTCGGCGACGATCGTCTGGTCGAGCTGGTCGTCACCCATCGCGACCGCCCGGCCGCCGCGCTCCTCGATATCGTCTTCGGCCATGTGAGCGGGTTCACCGGCGGCGTGTTCGCCGACGACGCGACGATCATCTCGGTGGCCATCGCGTAAGCCAGGAAAACGAACCAAAAAGCGACGATCGGCGTCTACTTCCGGCATGCGGAGCCTGATGCTCCTGTTCGTGGTGTCACTTGCGGCACAAACGCCGCCCACGAAGGGTGATGCCACCGCGATCCTGACCGGTGCCCGTGCCGCACTGGGCGGTGAGAAACGGATCGCCGCGGTAAAGACGCTCATCGCCAATGGCCGCACGCGTCAGGTGCGGGGCGACAACCTCGTACCGATCGAGTTCGAGATCCAGATCGAATTACCGGACAAGTACTCACGCCGCGACGAATTTCCCGCGCAGGACAGCGGTCCCGCGACGAACGGATTCAGCGCCGATCGTCTCGTGCAGATTCCAAAGCCCGCCGCCGCGTTGCCCGAGGCCGCGGCAGCGTCGCGGCTGGCCACGGCAAAACAGGACTTCGCGCGCCTCATGCTCGGTCTGTTCGCCTCGTCATACAGCGGCTT
>Ga0075421_100005143_pt1 | contig 15789 bp, 12 predicted proteins | sample SoiMetdeltSBSDD5_FD_75292 | JGI IMG/M metagenome (GOLD analysis project Ga0075421, IMG submission 75292) | Bulk soil microbial communities from a Populus tree surrounding site in Tennessee, USA - Soil MetaG P. deltoides SBSDD5 | ecosystem: Environmental > Terrestrial > Soil > Tree plantation...
GTTGGGACGAGACCTGGATCTCGGCGTTCGTGCAGAACTTCGCTGCAGCGGCCGTGACGCTGGACCTGTGGCTCGACGAGGGCCTGGTGCCCGGCGAGTATCGCATCGACGTGGGTCCGCCGACGACCAAGTGCGACCAGTTCGGGCCCAGTACCCAGCTCACCACCACCTGGGCCGACAAGCGCGGCGCCGGCGTCTCCGTGCCCATCACGCTGCCGGCCGGCACGAGCCTGGTGCGCGTGGTGCGCGACGGGGCGTCCTCGGCGCCCGCCGGCCGCTGGGATCTCGCGCTCGACCCGCCCGAGCTCGAGATCCAGAAGCACGACGGCAAGGCCGACCTGGTGCTGCGCGCGCGCGTGGCCAACGTGGGCTCCGATCCCAGCCCGTCCGGCACGATCACCTTTCGCGCGTTCCTCACCATGCCGGATGGCGAGTCGCTCGCGAATCTCACCGGCGAGGTGGAGGTGGGCACGCTGGCGCTGCCGGCGCTCGCGGCCAGCAGCACCTGGCAGCCGGCCGAGTCGACGATCGAGCTGCACCTGCCCTTCACCCAGCTCATCGCCGACATCCTCATCGCGGGGCTGGGCGTCCAGGTGCGCGCCGAGGTCGAGGCCGGCGACGGCGACTGGGACCTGCTCAACAACTCGCTCTCGCGCATGTGGCTGCCCGACGAGATGCCGCTGATCACCATCTTCCAGTGAGCGCGGCCGCGGCGCGTGCTAACGTGCCGCGCATGCCGGAGCCGCCCGCCTTCCCCGCGACGCGCGTGCCGTCCATCCGGCGCGTCATGACGCCGCAGGACACCAACCTCATGGGCACGGTGTTCGGCGGTGCCATCCTGTCCGAGATCGACCTCGCCGCCGCCATCGAGGCGCACAAGGTGCACCCCGGCAACGTGGTCACCGTGGCCATGGACAAGGTCGAGTTCACGCAGCCCATCTTCGTGGGCGACCTCGTGTCCTTCTTCACCGACGTCGTGCGCGTCGGCCGCACGTCGATCACCGTGCGCGTCACGGTGTGGGCCCAGCGCCGCGCGCCGCCGCACGACACCGTGCCGGTGACCGAGGCGCTGGTCACCATGGTGGCGGTGGACGACGCGCTGCGGCCGGTGCCGGTGACGCGGCGCAGCTGATCCCTCGTACGAGCGCATGTGCGTCATGCCCGCGATTCATGACGCCGGGAAGCTGGATCAAGTTGAGCGTTGGCTGGGCCCGTTGCGTGGTTCCTATCTCGCCACGATCATCGCGCCCTCGCTCGCCCGCACGACGAAGACGTGCCCGTCGCGCCCGCTGCGCTCGCGGTACCGCGCCTGCACCTCGCGTGCCACGTGGGCCGCGTGCCGGGCCTCGACCAGAGCGACGCCGCAGCCACCGAAGCCCGCGCCCGTGAGCCGCGCGCCGAAGCAGGCCTCCTGCGCGCGGGCGAGGCCCACGATGAGGTCCAGCTCAGCGCAGCTGACCTCGAACAGGTCGCGCAGGCCCGCGTGGCTGTCGTCCAGCAGCCGCCCGGCCGCCACGAGGTCGCCCGTGCGCAGCGCCGCGGCGCAGGCCACGGGGCGCGGCAGCTCCTCGAGCACGAACAGCGCGCGCCGGAAGGTGATGGCGTCCAGCTCCCCCCGCGCGGCGGCCAGCGCGGCGATGCCGGCGTCGCGCAGCGCGCGCACGCGGCCGTCGCGGCGCGCCAGCGCTTCCAGCGCCTTCTCGCACGACGCGCGCCGCTCGTTGTAGGAGCCGTCGGCCAGCCGCCGCCGCACGTCGGTGTCGAGCACCAGCAGGGCGGCGTCGTGGGGCAGGGGCACGGCCTCGGCCTCGGCCGTGCGGCAGTCGAGCAGCAGCGCGTGTCCGGCGCGGCCGGCGAGCGAGGCGAACGGATCCATGAGGCCGCAGCGCACGCCCGAGAGATCCTGCTCGACCTGCTGGCACAGCGCGGCCAGAACCGGCAGCGGCAGTTCGGCGCCGGCGAGGGCCAGCAGCACGCGCGCCAGCCCGGCGAGCAGCGCGGCCGACGAGGACAGGCCCGCGCCGGCGGGCAGGTCGGACTGCACGAGCAGGTCGGCGCCCGGCACCGCGTGGCCCCGCGCAGCCAGCGCGGCGGCCAGCGCCAGCACCGGGCCGAGAGCGCCGGCATCCCGCGCGGGCGTGCCGGGCGCAGCCTGCTGCGACGCTCCGTCGGCGTGCCAGACGAAGCGTCCGTCGTCGCGGCGTGCGGCGGCCACGGCTACGTGCCGATCGATGGCCAGGGGCAGCACCCAGCCGTCGTTGTAGTCCACGTGCTCGCCGATCAGGTTCACGCGGCCCGGGGCCCAGGCCACGCATGGCCGGCGGCCATCGCCGAGCCGCGCGGCGAGCGCCACGCCGGCGGCAAGAGCGGTGTCGCGGTCCATCAGGGGGTGCCCGGCGGAGCGGGCCAGCGCTGCAGCAGCGCCCGGGCCAGCAGGTTCGCGACGAGCTCGTGGCCGGCCTGGCTGGGGTGGGGGTCGTCCCCGGCAAGCCACAGGGACTGCAGGCCGGTCCAGCCCTGCGCCTCGGCGTGCGCCGCGAGATCGGGATACAGGTCGATCAGCACAGCGCCGGCGGGCAGCAGGCGGGCCGTCAGCGGTTCGTGCAGGCGCTCGAGGTGCTCGCGGCTCTCGTCGCCGACCCACACGTTGCAATCGAAGAGCACCAGCGCCAGCGGCACGGCCGCGGCGGCCGCCTCGCGGACGCCCAGTTCGAGCGCCGCCACGTGCCGCTCCCACAACGGGCCGCCCACGAGGTAGCCGCCGAGGCGCTCGGCGGGCTCCGTCTCGTGCAGCCGCTGCTCGAGCTCGCGCCGCAGCCACGCGCGCCGGCAGGCCTTGAGCAGCGCCGAGGAAAGGGCGTTGTCGCCGGCCTCGGGAGGGAGCAGCGCCGGCTGGTGGGGCTCGAGGATGGGATTGGCATCGTTGTGGTCCACGTGCCACAGCACGAGCGCCGGGCGGCCGGGCAGCACGTCGCGGCGCAGCACGGCCAGCTCCTGCTCGCTGTTGAAGCCCGGCACCGAGCGGTTCACGAGGTGCACCGGCCGGCCCCAGGCGGCCTCCAGCTGCACCGCGAGCAGCGCCGGATAGGACTGCTCGTAGGCCACGCGCCAGCCGAAGGACGTGCTGTCGCCCAGCACGACCAGCTCGAGCGCCCCGGGCGATCGCTCAGCCGGCTTTTCCGGCTGCCGCACGCCCTGCGCGTCCGTCAGCACGCGTGACCCGGCGAACGACGCGTCCAGGCCCGGTTCGAGCTCGTACACGAGGTCGGGGTCGGCCGCCACGCGCCGATAGCGGCCGAGCGGCAGCTCGGGCGCCGTGCGGCGCAGCGTGTCCGTGTCGTACCACTGCGGCGCCAGCAGGCGCATGCCCGCCTCGGCGGCCAGCAGCGAGACCAGCAGCGCACCGGCGGCGAGGGCCACGCGCGCGCGAGCGACGCGCGCCTCAGCCACGCGCGGCCTCCCCGGCGCAGCGCGCCGCCAAGGCGGCGCGGTTCACCTTGCCCAGCGCGGTGCGCGGCAGCTCGGGCACCAGCAGCCAGTGGCGCGGCACCTTGTACGGCGCCAGGCAGGCGCGCCCGTGCTCGCGCAGGGCCTCCATGTCCGGCCGGCGGCCGGGCGCGGGCACGATGGCGGCCGCCACGGCCTCGCCGAGGTCGTCGTCGGGCACGCCGAAGACGGCGCACTCGGCCACGTCGGGGTGCCCGGCCAGCGTGCTCTCCACCTCCAGCGGGTACACGTTGAATCCGCCGCTGATGACCAGCTCCTTGCGGCGGCCCACGAGCGTGAGCGTTCCGTCGGCGGCGAGGCACCCGAGGTCGCCGGTCGACAGCCAGCCGTCGGGATCGAGGATCTCGGCGGAGGCCTCCGGCGCACGCCAGTAGCCCGTGCAGAGCGACGGTCCGCGCGCCTGCACCTCGCCCACCTCGCCCGCCGGCAGCGGCTCGCGCGTGGCCTTGTCCACCACCCGCAGCTCCACGCCGGGCAGCGCGCGGCCGACGTCCCCCGCGGCGCGCGGGCCGGCGAGCGGCTGGCTGGCGATCATGAGCGTCTCGGTCATGCCGTAGCGCTCGAGGATGTCGGCGCCGAACCGGGCGCGGAAGGCCAGCCGGTCGGAGGCGCGCAGGGGCGCGCTGCCGCTGACCCACAGGCGCACGCCCCGCAGTCCCGCCACGGCACCCTCCGGCAGCGCGGCCAGGCGGTGGTACATGGTGGGCACGCCCATGAAGAGCGTCGCGCGGCGGCGGCGCAGCTCGTCGAGCGCCGGCACGGCCTCGAAGCGCTCGAGCAGCGCGCACGAGGCGCCGGCGTACAGCGTGCCGTGCAGCGCCACGAACAGCCCGTGCGCGTGGAAGAGCGGCAGCGCGTGCACCAGCACGTCGTCCGGCCGCCAGTCCCACGCCGCGTGCAGCGCGGCCAGGTTGGCCAGAAGGCTGCCGTGCGTGTGCACCACGCCCTTGGGTCTGCCCGTGGTGCCCGAGGTGTAGAGCAGGAGGGCCGGCTGGCCGGCCGCGACGGGCGCCGCCGGTGCCGGCGGACCGGCGGGCGGCTCGCCCGGGTCGGCCAGGAGGCGCGCGTCGCTGTCCGCACGCAGGTGGTCGACGGCGGCGGCTCCCGCCGCGGGATCGAAGGGCACGGACAGCGCCGAGAGCCGCAGCGCGCCGAGATGCAGCGCGACGAAAGCCAGGTCCTTGCGGGCCGGCAGCAGCACGCGGTCGCCCGCCCGCACGCCGCGCGCGGCCAGCCAGCCGGCCGCCGCGGCCGCCCGCGCGGCCAGCTCGCCGTACGTGACCTGCCTCTCGCCCAGCCCCAGCGCGGGTCGGCTGTCCGCGCCGGCGGCGAGCGGCCAGCGCGGCGACACGGCCGGCGGCACGCTCAGTCTCCGGCGCGCCGCGCGCGCTCGCGCACCGCGGCCTCGTCCACGTCGGCCTCGGTCCACAGCCGCCGGCCCTCCATGCCGCCGGCGATGGTGAGGCGCTGCCCGGTCACGTGGCGGCTGGCCACGGGCGACGAGAGCAGCACCACGGCGCGCGCCACGTCGATGGCCCGCGCCAGCTGGCGCAGCGGCATGGTGGCGGTGACACGGGCAATGGCGCCCGGCTGGTCCAGCACCGGGCGCACCATGTGGGTCACCGTCCAGCCCGGCTCCACCACGTTCACCCGCGCGAAGGGATCGAGCGCCACGATCTCGTTCTTGAGCGAGAGCATGAGGCCCACAAGGCCGGCCTTGGCTGCCGCGTACTCGGCGTGGCCGGCCTCGCCGAAGCGGCCCGCCGTGCTGCCGATGAAGGTGAGCGCCGCGCCCTGGCCGTCGGCGCGCGGCCCGCTGCGCGCGAGTGCGGCGAGGAAGGCCCGCGCCGTCCAGGCGGCGCCCAGGAGGTTGACCTCGATGGCTTCGCGCACGCGGGCCACGGGTGCCTCGTCCAGGCGCAGGTCGCCCGGGGTCCAGGCGCCGGCGTTGGCCACGGCCACGTCCAGCCGCCCGAAGCGCTGCGCCGCGGCGTCGGCGGCGGCGGCCAGGGCGTCCGGATCGCGCACGTCGGCCGCCAGCACGAGCGCGCGGTCGGCCCACGGCTGCCGCGCGACGTGCGCGCGCAGCTCGTCCAGGCGCGCGTGGCCCAGCAGCGCGAGCTGGCAGCCCTCGTCGGCGAAGGCGGTGGCGAGCGCTCGGCCGATGCCGCCGGACGCGCCGGTGATCAGCGCGGCCTTGCCCGAGAGGCCGAGGTCCACGGGCTCAGCGACCCGCCGCCGGCGGCGCGGTGGTGGCCGGGCCGTCGGGGGCGGCCGTCAGGCTGTCGTACACGGTGCCCAGCCAACGATCGGCCGACACGAACTCCCAGCCCCAGTCCTTCCACGCCGCCGGCACGCCCGCGGCGATGACCTGCTCCTTCGTCTTGCCGTCCTTCATCCCGGCGCGCACGGCTTGCAACGAGTCGTCCAGCATGTGCAGGTAGGTCTCGAGATCGTCCCGCGTGGCCAGCGGGCCGTGGCCCGGGATGAGCTGCCAGTCGGCCGGGAGCGACTTGGCCAGCTCCGCGATCGCGCCCTGCAGCCCCACGACGTCGCCGCCGCTGGAAAGATCCACGAAGGGGAAGCGCTTGTTGAAGAACAGGTCTCCGAGGTGGGCCACCTTGCTGACCGGGAAGAGCAGCACGCTGTCGCCATCGGTGTGCGCGTGCGCGAAGTGCTGGACGCGGATGTCCTCGCCATTGAGGTGCAGCGTCAGGCTGTCCGGAAAGGTGATGACCGGCAGCGCGGCGTGCTCGGCCGCCGGCGAGCGGTCGTTGCCCTGGGCGAGGCGCTCGCGCACGGCGTCCTGGGCGATGACCACGGCTCCGAGGCCTCCGTCGGGCAGGCGCGCGAGGCCGCCATTGCCGCCGGTGTGGTCGGCGTGCCAGTGCGTGTCCACCACGAAGCGCGGCGTGCCGGGCTGCTGCAGCCCGGCAATGGCCGCGACGAGCCTCTCGCGCATGGCGGGGAACTGGGTGTCGATCATGAGCACGCCGTCCGGGCCGACCGAGACGCCCACGTTGCCGCCGGCGCCCTCGAGCATGGACACCGTGCCGCCGGCGTGCACGACGTTCACAGCCACCTTGCTGAAGTCCTGTTGGGCCGCGGCGGCGCCGACGGCGAGGAGCACGAGAGGAACGGCGAGCAGGCTGCGCATGGGGCACCTCCGGGCGGCAGATCCTAGCAGCCGACGGCAGCGGCTCCCTCAGCACGTCGCCGCGCCGGCCCGAGTGACTGGCGAGTCTCGATTCGTCGCGGAGCCACATCGCCCGCTGCGGAGAGAGGCTCGTGGCGTGCTCGCCGTGTCGAAGGTCCCCGCGGCGCCAGCGAGGCGGGGCAGGGGGCGGGGCGAACTCACGGGCGCGGCGCCAACGACCGAACGCCCGCAACCGGCAGGACTCGAGTCGGTCAGGGCTGCTCTGCGCCGCGCCCGTGCGAGAGCCCCGACCCCTGCCCCGCCTCGCTGGCGCCATCGCTGGCGCCGCGCCGCACCCACCGCGCGAGCGCGGCCGAGAGCTCCGCCACCTTGACCGGCTTGCTCACGTAGTCGTCCATGCCGGCGGCCAGCGTCTTCTCGCGGTCGCCCGCCATGGCGTTGGCCGTCATGGCGACGATCGGCGTGTGGCGCCGGTCGCCCTCGAGCTGGCGGATCTTCGCCGTGGCCTCGTAGCCGTCCATCTCGGGCATCTGGCAGTCCATGAGCACGGCCGCGTACTCGATGCGCTGCAGGGCCTCCACGGTCTCGGCGCCGTTGGCCACGACGTCGCAGCGGTAGCCCAGCTTCTCGAGCAGGCGCTGGGCCACTTTCTGGTTCACCACGTTGTCCTCGGCCACGAGCACCAGCGGGCGTGGGCCGTGGTCGGAGCGCACGGCGGCGGCCAGGCGGCTGCGGGCGCGCTCCTCGGCCGCGCGCTCCTCGGCCAGCGTGCAGAGCGTGTTGGCGACGGCGTCGAACAGGTGGCTCTGGCGCACGGGCTTGGTGAGGTAGCCCGCGAAGCCGGCCTGCAGGGCGCGCTGCTTCTCGCCGTTGGCGCCGAGCGAGGTGAGCATGATGAGCGGCACTCCGGCCACGGCCGGGTCGGCCTTGGCGGCTTGCGCCAGCCCGATGCCGTCCATGCCGGGCATCTGCATGTCCACGAGCGCCAGGTCGAAGGCCTGGCCGCCCTGCCACGCGGCGCGCAGCATGTCCAGCCCGGCGTAGGCGTCGGGCGCCTGCTCGGCCTGCATGCCCCAGCTGGCCACCTGCGCCTGCAGGATGGTGCGGTTGGTGTCGTTGTCGTCCACGATGAGCACGTGCAGCCCAGAGAGCTCGCCCGGGCGCCGGCGCCGGCGGGCCGACTCGGGCGTCTTGCGCAGCCGGAACGTGAACCAGAAGCGGCTCCCCCGGCCGGGATCGCTCTCGCAGCCGATCTGGCCGCCCATGAGCTCGACCAGCTGCTTGCTGATGGCCAGCCCGAGGCCCGTGCCGCCGAAGCGGCGCGTGGTGCTGCTGTCGGCCTGGCTGAAAGGCTTGAAGAGCCGCGCGATCTGCTCCCGCTCGAGGCCGATGCCGGAGTCGGTCACCTGCAGGCGCAGCAGCACGTCGTCGGCGCTCTCCTCCACGCGCTCGAGGCGCACCGCCACCTCGCCCGACTGCGTGAACTTGATGGCGTTGCCCACGAGGTTGGTGAGCACCTGGCGCAGGCGGCTGGGGTCGCCGCGCACCGCCGAAGGCACCTCGGGCAGCACGTGGCAGGCCAGCTCGAGCTGCTTGCCGTGCGCCTGCGGGGCCAGGAGCTCGACCACCTCCTCGACCGCCGTGCGCACGTCGAAGTCCAGCTCCTCCAGCTCCACCTTGCCGGCCTCGATCTTGGAGAAGTCGAGGATGTCGTTGATGATGGTGAGCAGCGTCTCGCCGCAGTTGCGCACGGTCTGCGCGTACTCGCGCTGCTCGCGCGACAGGCTCGTGTCCAGCAGCAGGCCCGTCATGCCGATGACGCCGTTCATGGGGGTGCGGATCTCGTGGCTCATGTTGGCCAGGAACTGGCTCTTGGTCTTGGCCGCCGCCTGCGCCGCCGTCAGCGCCTTCTGCAGCACGTCGCGCGCGCCGGCCAGCTGCTGGTTGCTCTTCTCGGCCTCGGCCAGCGCCTGGTTCTTGGTGGCCTCGAAGATGACCGTCACGAGCAGCGCCGCCATGGCGATGCCGAGCATGCCCGCGTACTGCGTGACGCGGAACTCGTCGTCGCCCAGCAGCATGGGCACGCGCAGGCCCATCGCGTCCAGCACGTAGAGCGACGAGACCTCGATGACCACCGCCATGGCCCACAGCATCGAGCTGTTGCGCCCGGCCACGCACATGGCCACCATCGGCACCGCCACGTTCCAGGCCAGCGCCGGCGCGTGGATGCCGCCCGACATGAACGTGAGCGCGGTGAGCGTCGCGAAGAGCAGCCCGGCGCCGAGGTTGCCGCACAGGAGCCAGTTGCCCGTGCGCCGCAGCAGGGCGGGCAGGGAGCAGGCCGCCAGTCCGCCGGCCAGCAGCGCCAGGCCCGCCGGCCACGTGCCATAGAAGAAGTGCACGCCGGCGTACACCGGCGCGAAGCTGGCCACCGCGAAGCACAGGCCCACGGTGAGCCGCGCGCGCCGCAGGTCGTCGGCCGTCCTCGTCCGCGGGACGAAGCGGTCGATGAGTCGCAGGCAACTGGTCTCGAGTCGGGTCATGCCACGGGATCGGAGGCGGTTCCGGGGGTGAGCCGGATCGGTGACATCGACCCCTCCACGCAGCCGCCTTGAGGCTCGACTGCGCGCGGGCGACAACCGGGGGGCCCGCCGGGCGTCCAGGCCGGCCTGAGCGGGCCGTGCGGGGCTTCAGTGCCCCTGTTGCGGCGCGGCGCTCACCGAGGCCGTGTCCGTTGGCGCGGGCGCCAGCCCGGCGCGCCCGTCGCCCCCCGAGCCCGCGGCGCCCGCCGTGTCCGACAGGCTGGAGAGCGCGCACATGTTCACGTCGTTGTAGAAGGCCAGCGTCTCCGCGCTGGACTCCTGGGCCTTCACCCGCGCGCGGAAGGCGCCGTTGGCGGTGTTGTACCAGTAGGCTCCGGCGCAGCCCGACTGCACCACCTTGCCGGCCGGGTGCCCCGCGCCCGCCTGGCGCACGACCTCGACCGACGGCACGCCGGCCATGTTGTCGGGATGCACCGGCAGGATGCCGCTCAGGAACCAGCCCGGGTCGAGCGAGGCCGGGTAGGAGCCGCCGCCCAGCTTCTGCTTCTGGACCTCGAGCACCATCTGCACCTGCGTCACGTTGCTGCGGAGCGTGGACGTCACGCCCTCGCGCCGCTGCGTGCGCAGCGTCGGCACGACGATGGCGGACAGGATGCCGAGGATCAGCACCACGATGAGCAGCTCCACCAGCGTGAAGCCGCGGTGGGCGCTCGGGGGAGTGGGTGCGGCGGCCAAGGCGACGACTCCGGCGGCCGCAAGGGGCCGGCCGGATCCGACTTTCGTCGGCCAGGTCGCCGCGGCTTGAGCCCGGATGGCCCGGGATCGCCCTCGCCGGTCGTCCCGCGCCGGCTCAGGGCCTGCGGAAGTCGCGGAAACCGGGGATCCGGCCGCGCGAAGTCAGGACGAGGTCCTCGTCAACCTGCAGCTGGTTGTCGATCGCGAACGTCGCCGAGATCCCACTGGCCACGCGCTCGGCCTGCGCGCGCTGGCCCTCGTCGAGCACCTTGCCCGTGAGCCGGACCACGCCGTGATGCACGGTGATGAGGATGGCGCTGCTGATGCTCTGCACCAGCACGTCGCCCTCCAGCTCGCGCTCGATCATGAGCTCCAGGCCCCGGTCGGTGATCGGATTGTCGGGGCGCACGGTCAGCCGGTTGCGCACTGCGCGCACGCCGGGCACGCGCTGCGCGACGCCCGCGGCGTACGTCACCGCGTCGTCGGAGCTGGCCTCGCCGGCCAGCGTCACCAGGCCCTCGGACACCTGCACGGAGATGCCGCGCCCGGCGAGGCCGTCGCGCGTGACGAAGGCGAAGGGCTCGACCGGAGGCGGTTCGGCGGCGGGCGGCGCGGGCTCCTCGACCGGCACCGTCTCGACCAGCTCCTCGCCCGGCAGCAGCAGCGCGCGGCTGTCCACGCCGCGCACGCCCGACACGTCCGAGGCCAGGGCCAGGAGCTTCTCGCGCTGGTCGGTGTCCCGCGCGCGCCCGTGCAGCACGACCTCGCCGTCGTGCACGCCCACGACCACGCCCTGCGCGCCGGCGCCCGCGAGGCGCCCGCCCACGACGCGGGCCAGCAGCAGGTCGTCGCGCACGCCGGCGGCGGCCAGGCGCTCGGCCGCGTCGAGCCGGTCGTTGCGGCTGTCGCGGCGCAGGTCGTCGGCGATCCACGCCGCGATCTGAGCGTCGGAGGCCTGCTGGGACGGGACGGCGAGCAACAGCGCGATCAGGGGTGCGAACACGGTGGGGAACTCCAGGATGAGAGGTCTGGCCGCAGTCTAGCCGCCCGACGAGGCGCGTGACGGCGAGGCCACCGGGCGTGCCGGCCGCGCCATCCGACGGACGCCTCCGGGCCCGGAATCTCGCCGAAAACCGGCAGCGGCGCAGGCCCGAGGCGAGCGGGGAAACAGCTCGCGGCGCGGCTCAGCCCCCTCCGCGACGGCCCTCGGGCAGGAAGTCCGTGGCGGGGAAGGAATCGGGCGGCTGGCTGGTCACGCGCTGCGCCCGCAGCGAGTCGGCCAGGCGCTCGAGCCCTTCGTCGCGCGCGCGGGCCGTGCCGGCGCCTGTGTGGCGGCGCCGGGACAGCTCCTCCAGCCACCACAGCGCGCGGCCCGGCTCGCCCGCGCGCACGTGGTGCTCCGCGAGCCAGCGGTAGGGCGTCGGCCAGGTCGGGTCGAGCGTGACCGCCTTCTGCATCTCGGCCACGGCCCAGTCGGCCCGTCCGGTGGCGGCGTAGCACTGCGCCAGGCTGAAGCGCGTGCGCGCCGAGCGCGGCACGGCGATCGCATTCGCTTCGAGAGGCGGGATCGCCTCGGCGTGCCGGCCGAGCGCCATCTCGAGCATGCCGAGGAGCTGCGTGGCCGTCGGGTCGGACGGGTCGATCGCGAGCAGCGCAGCCAGCCTCGCGCGCGCGTCATCGAGCATCGCCTGCGCCCCCGGCGCACCGGCGCCGAACGCCTCGAGGCCCTCGCGCAGCACGCGCGCCGCCGCGACCTTGACCTCGATCTGCCCGGCCCGCTCGCGCGGCAGGGGCAGCGCGGCATCGAAGGGATCGCCTTCGACGGCGCTGCCGACGTACCCGAGGGCCTCGAGCTGCCCGCGCTCGGCCTCGGTGGGCGCCTGCGCCTCCAGCGCCACGGTCCGGTGGCGCGCGAGCAGCGCGGCCAGATGCTCGCGTGCCGCGGCGAGGCGCGCGGGCTCGGCCTCCGTGCGCTCAACCGTCTCGCGCGGGTCGTCATCCAGCGCGTACAGTTCCGGTGGCGACGTGTCGATCAGCTTCCACCCGTCCCACACCACGCCGCGCAGCGGCTGCCAGCGATGCTGGTGGAGTGGCAGCAGGCTCTCGAGGTACAGCGCGCGACCTGGTCCCGGGACGTCGGGATCGCCGCCGCCCGCCGCGCCGCTCCCGCCGGGCGGCGCGTCGGGCCGCGCGTCGGTCGCCGCCGTGGCGTCCGCGGCGCTGGCCAGCAGCGAAGGCGTACGCGCGGCGGGCAGGATGTCCCGCGGAAGCCCGAGCAGGTCGAGGGCGGTGGCGGGCACGTCGGCCAGCGAGACCGGCGCCGCGCTGCGACGACCGCCGGCGGGCTCCGCCACCAGCCCGCCGGGGGCCACGACGATCAGCGGCACGCGCATGGTCGCGTCGTGGATGAAGACACCGTGCGTCGGCTCGCCGTGCTCGCCGAGGCTCTCGCCGTGGTCGGCCGTGGCGATCACGGCCAGCCGGTCGTCGCGGCCGCGCTCGGCCAGCGCCGCGAGCAGCCGCAGCAGCTGGCTGTCCGCGTAGGCGATCTCTCCGTCGTAGCTTTCGGCGTGGCGCGAGGCCCAGGGTTCGGGGGGCTCGTAGCGCGCGTGCGGGTCGTACAGGTGCACCCAGAGCAGGAAGCGCTCGTCCGCCGGCAGGGTGTCCAGCCACGCGAGCGCGGCGTCGACCACGGCGCCGGCGCGGCGCTCGACGCCGCCCTCGGCGTCGCCGCCCGCTCCGGGCTGGGGCACGTCGTAGGCGTCGAAGCCCTGGTCGAGCCCGTAGCGCGCGGCGAGGACCACGCTGCCCACGAAGGCCCCGGTGCGCCAGCCGCGCTCGGACAACGCCTCGGGCAGCAGCCGCACCGCGTCGGGCACGCAGTACAGGCCGTTGTCGCGCGCGCCGTGCTCGTGCGGGTACAGGCCCGAGAGCAGCGTGGCGTGGCTGGGCAACGTGATCGGCACCGCTGTCCAGGCCCGCTCGAAGAGCAGGCCGCGCCTGGCCAGGCCGTCGAGCGCGGGCGTCTCGGCGTCCGCGTCGCCGTAGGCTCCGACATGGTCGGCGCGCAGCGTGTCGATCGTCACGAGCAGCAGGCTCGGGCCGGGGCCGAAGGCTTCACGGCCGGGACCTTCGCGCAATGCGGCGGGATCGTCCGGCGCGTCGCCGCAGCCGGCGGACAGCAGCGCCAGCGCGGTGCATGCGGCCTTCACGAGCGTGGCGGCTGGCCGGGACATGCGGGAACGCCTGGGGAGCCGCATCAGCCGGCCGCGTCCTCGAGCACCTCGTCGATGACCCACGTGCCGCTGCGCGGGTCCTTGCGCAGCTTGATCAGCCCGTGCCGCTGAGCGTCCTCGAGCAGCCGGCCGAAGGACGAGTACCCATGGTACTCCTCGTTGAACTGCGGCTGCTTGCGCTTGATGGTGTCCTTGACCAGCGAGCCCCAGATGACGTCCTTGTTCTCGCGCTGCAGGGCCGCGATCGTGTCCATGAGCAGGGCGAAGGCCTCCTGCTTGACCTTGGGCAGGTCCTTGCCCGCCGTCTTCACCGGCGCGCGCCGGCGCGCCGGCGCGCGCACCAGGTCGTCGTACAGGATGAACTCGTCGCAGTTGTCGATCAGCAGCCGGCTGCTGCTGTTCTTCACGCCGATGCCGATGATGTGCTTGTTGTTCTCGCGCAGCTTGGACACCAGCGGCGAGAAGTCGGAATCGCCGGAGACCAGCGCGAACGTGTCGATGTGGGTCTTGGTGAAGGCCAGCTCCAGCGCGTCGACCACCATCTTGATGTCCGCGCTGTTCTTGCCGGTCATGCGGCTCTCGGGGATGTCGATCAGCTCGACCGCCGCCTCGTGCAGCGCGCGCTTGTAGGCGGGATGGTTGGTCCAGTCGGCGTACGCGCGCTTGACCACGAGGTCGCCCTTCTCGACCAGGCGCTCGAGCACCAGGCCGATCTCGAAGCGTTGGAACTTGGCGTCGCGCGCGCCGAGGACGACGTTGTCCATGTCGATGAAGACGGCGATCTTGCGGTCGTCGCCGGGCGAGGGATTCTGGGAACCGGTCGGGTTGCTGGACATCGGGCGGAGGGGGATCCGTGAGGGAGGGGCGTCCTCGGGCGAGCGGCCGCCTCGTGCGGGGCCGGCTGCGCCACGGTCATGCGGCCGGCGGGCGTTCCCGTGACGGGGTCGCAGCGCGCCTGGGGCCAAGGGTCATGACGGACGCGCGCAGGATACGCTTCTGCTGCCCCGCGGCGCCACGCGAATGTGGCCACGGCCGCGGAGCCCCGGCGTTCAGGCGCGGCCCTCGTCGTCGCTCCAGCCGATCACCCGGCGGGTCAGCAGGTTGTACAGCCGCTTCGGGCCCGCCCGCAGCAGGCGCGCCGCGCCGCTCGGCCGCGCCAGCAAGGCGCGCTCCGCCGCCGTGAGCGCGTCAGGGCAGAAGGTGCGCTTGTGCTTGCAGAGGTGGCGCAGGTCCTCGCGCGCCAGCAGCCGGAACCAGCGGCCGCGGCGGCGGTGCACGCTGGCGAGCTGGAAGTCCACCAGTGCCGGGCGGCCGTCGGCCCTCACCAGCCAGTTCTCCTCCTTCGCGTCGTCGTTGTGCACGACGCCCGCGCGGTGCAGGGCCACCAGCAGCCGCCGCGCGGCGCGGAAGTAGGCGAGGTCGCCGACCGGGCGGGCCTCGCGCAGCGGGCGGCCGTCGATCCAGCGGCGCACGAGGAGGTCGCGCTCCTCGTGCAGCAGCGCCGGCGCCGCATCGCGCAGCGCCGCGGGCCGCGGCGCGGCGGCGACGGCGGCCAGCGCCCGCGCCTCGCGCAGGAGCAGCCAGCGCGCGAACGGCCGCGCCCACCAGCGCGCCGCCGCGGCGTCGCGCCGCACCGCCGCGATGCACGCTGTTCCAGCGCGCCACGTGCCGCGCTCCACGCGGCCCAGGAGGTCGGACTTGAGCGGCCCGTCCGCCTCGAAGCGCCCCGCCGCCGTCAGCGGCTGCCCTCGAACACGACCTCGCCCTCGATGATCGTGGCCACGCAGTGCGTGGTGTACTCGAGCGGGTCGCCGTCGTAGAGCGCGAGGTCGCCGTCCTTGCCGACGGTCAGCGAGCCCAGCCGCCCGTCCAGCCCGAGGAGGCGCGCGGCGTCGATCGTGATGGCGCGCAGCGCCGCGTCGGGCCCCAGGCCGTGCGCCGCCGCGACGCCGGCCTCGTAGAGGAGCACGCGCGTCTTGGGCACGTAGTCCTCGAAGCCGCTCTGCAGCGCGATGGGGATGCCCGCGGCGGCCAGCCTGCCGGCCGTCTCGAAGGACAGGTTCTCGGCCTCGCCCACGGCGCGCTGCATGGCCGGGTGCACGATGACCGGGACGCCGGCGGCGCGCAGCTCCTCGATGAGCAGGTAGCTCTCGGCGCCGCCGTCGAGCAGCAGCCGGAACCCGAACTCGCGCTGCAGCCGCAGCGCCGACTGGATGTCCTGGTGCCGCTGCGCCGTGATCATGAGCGGCACCTGCCCGTCGAGCGCGTCGGCCAGCGCCTCGAGCCGCAGGTCGCGGTCGGGCGCCTTGTCGCCGCCGGCGGTGCGCTTGGCGGCATAGCCCTGCGCCTTGACCAGCTGCTCGCGCAGCAGGGCCACCTCCTTGCCCGCCGTGCCGGGCGACTTGTCGCCCTCCGCCTGCGCCGACGGGCCCAGCGTGCAGGCCAGGGCCGCGCGCGGCACGAGCACGGCCTGCTCGACCGTGTCGCCCCGCGTCTTGACGATCATGGTCTGCCCCGAGACGAGCGCGCCCGGCCCGTGCCCCGTGTGCATGGTGGTCACGCCGAAGCCGCGCACCCATGCGATGAGCCGCTCGCGCGTGTTGTAGGCGTC
>Ga0075421_100005144_pt1 | contig 15788 bp, 14 predicted proteins | sample SoiMetdeltSBSDD5_FD_75292 | JGI IMG/M metagenome (GOLD analysis project Ga0075421, IMG submission 75292) | Bulk soil microbial communities from a Populus tree surrounding site in Tennessee, USA - Soil MetaG P. deltoides SBSDD5 | ecosystem: Environmental > Terrestrial > Soil > Tree plantation...
GGATTTCTTCACATCTCGCCAGGTCCGCAATCGTGCGCGCCAGTTTGAGAATGCGATGATAGGCAGGCGCCAAAAGTGCGTTTCTGATATTTGATTACCACCGAATGTGGACACGTACAAGGCTTGAGCGAATCACCATAATAGCCACATAGATAGGGATTCATAGAAGCGACCAGGGCTAGGTTTTAGGGAAATATGGACCGAATAGATTTGGCTTTTTTGATCAAAATGTACTGACGTTACGCTCCCAATGCCCTGCCCGGAATTGAACGACATGAAGCTAAGCTTGGTTTCAAAGTCGATCCGAATATGTTTTATTGTGGGTAAAGCTTAGATAAGTCTGGTAAGTAAGCACAATTGTGTTGTGTCCATGAATATGACAAGGAATATCGGGCCCGCTGGCAAAGCGTCCGGACCGCGAGCAGGTTGAAGCATGGAAGAAAGGCGTCATCCTGGAGGATGGATACAAGACCCAGCCCGTGGATGTCCGTTTTGAGACGTCACAAGGCCAAGGCGCCTGGGTGAGGGTCATTATGGGTGAAGGGCGAAAGCGCCAGATTCGTGAGACGTGTCAACAACTAGGTCTGCCGGTAGTTCGGATTGTGCGCGTCCGTATCGGGACGTTGCGGTTGGGAAATCTCAAGCCACGTCAATGGCGCCATTTATACATGGACGAGGCGGATGCCCTGAACGGCAAAACGACTCAGCAACAAGATAAGAAATACTTTGCTAAAAAACAGACGAACCGCCGATGATGGCGGTTCGTCTGTTTTTGATGCTCCTGTTGGAGCTTAGCCCCGAGAGGAGCAGTGCGAGTTCTAACTCTGCCTCACATCCCAAAATTTCTTGACAGCCGAGCCAAGCACTTTCTTGACATCTTCTTTCTTGATGCCCTCGACCTTAAACGTTAGGACCTTGGTGCTGGCATCTTCCCCGGCAAAGAAACCAAATGAAACAAAGTTCCCGCCTGCATCAGCGATGGCCTTGGTGACTTTGACCAGTGCACCTGGCTTATCATCTATGGTAGCCGTGACACGCAGCCCATTATCGCGGGCCCCCATCAATTCAAGGAAGATCTTGAACAGATCAGTTTCGGTAATCATCCCAACGATGCGATCGCCATCCATCACGGGCAGGCCGCCGATCTTTTTATCCGCCATAATGCGCGCCGCATCCTCAATGGGTGTGTCCCTGTTTACCGTGATGACCTTCTTGGACATGACACTCTTAATCTTCACCTTGCTGATCAGGTAATTCAATTCCCAAATACTCAGAGTTGTAGCTGACGATGGCGATGCGTTGAGCAGGTCGCGTTCAGACACGATCCCAACAAGTTTTCCATCTTTGACCACCGGCGCGCGGCGGATGTGTTCCTTCTTGAACATCGCCAGCACTTCGTTGATGGGCGCGTCCGGCGAGACCGAGATCACGGGACGTGACATTCTTTCACCGACAAACATAGTTGCCTCCTACAGCACGGCGGACGAAATGCTCCGCTTCATTTGAAATAGACGTCAAAATCATTATACGCTTGTCCATCACGGTCGCCGTCACAAAACCGGAGTGATGTAGGTCATATTGTATTCTACAAGCCCAGATATGCCGTGCGGACGTGCTTGTCCTTGATGAGCTTGCGGGCTGGACCTTCCAGTTCCACCTTGCCTTCAGCCAGAACAAAGCCATAGTCACTAATGGCGAGCGCAAGCTGCACGTTCTGTTCGACCAGCAGCAACGTGATTCCTTCCTCACGCAGGCGCTTAAGGCTTTCAAAGAGCTGCAACACGAGCACAGGTGCAAGGCCCAGGGATAATTCATCGATAATGAGGATCGTGGGATCGGCCATGATGCCGCGCGCCACTGCCAGCATCTGCTGCTCACCGCCGCTCAACGTGCCGGATTTTTGTCCGCTGCGCTCTTTGAGCCTCGGGAACATCTCGTACACACGTTCCAGATTTCGGTGAAAGTTGGGTCTGGCGCGTTGGTTGGTCGCGCCCATCTCCAGATTTTCATACACGGTCATATCGGTGAACAACTGCCGACCTTCTGGCACCAGCACCAATCCCATCTCGGCTTTGGCGTAGGCAGGCAGTTTGCTGACCTCCTGCCCGTTGAAAGCGACCGATCCATTCCATTGCCGAAGCAGGCCCATCAAAGTCCTGAGGAGAGTCGTCTTACCCGCGCCATTTCCGCCCACCAGACAGGTCAATTTACCCTTTTCAAGCGAGAGGGTCGCACCCCACAGGATTTGCACATCTCCGTAACCGGAGGCCATATCTTTGATCTCCAGGATAGCCATGCTTATTCCTCCTCCAGCAATTGTTCTGCCAGTTTGGGGTCGCCCAAATAGGCTTCAATGACCTTTTCGTCTTTTGCGATTGCCTCCGGTGAACCTTCCGCGATCTGTTGACCATAGTCCAGCACAATGATGCGGTCTGAGACGTTCATCACGGCCTTCATCACATGCTCGATCATGATGATCGTGACACCCTGTTCGCGGATCTTCAACACGGTTTGCACCATGTTATCGATTTCAGATGGATTGAGACCTGCCAGCACTTCATCCAACAGGAGGAGATACGGACGGGCGGCCAACGCCCGGGCCATTTCAAGGCGCTTCTTTTGCGCGACATTCAAGCTGCCTGCCAATTGATTGGCTCTGGGTGCCAACCCGACAAATTCCAGCACCTCGTCAGCGATCTTTGCCGCGTTACTGAGGTCTTGATTCTCGTGCCCAAAGCAAGCGCCAACCATGACGTTTTCGCGCACACTGAGTTCATTCAATGGCTGAACGATCTGATGCGTTCGCGCCATTCCCAGGTGGGCATGCTGCGAAGGTTTGGCGCGCGTCACGTCCTTGTCACGGAAAATGATACGGCCCTCTTCAGGAGGAAAAACTCCGTTGATGGCGTTGAAGAGCGTCGTCTTGCCGGCGCCGTTTGGGCCGATGAGGCCAAGGATTTGTCCCTGAGGCAGATCGAACGTCACGTTAGTGAGCGCCTGTAGCCCTCCGAATCGCTTGGAGACACCCTGCAGCGAAAGTATGATGGTCATGCCAATACCCTCCTAAACAGCGGCATGCGATGGCGAAGCCAGCCAATCGCTCCGGCCGGGATGAATAGCACGATCAACAGCAGCAGCACACCCGAAACTGAGAGTTGAATATCCTTGAAGATGGGGCTGGTCACCAAAAAGCCGCGCATACCCTGATATGCCAGCGCGCCAAGAATGGGTCCAAACACGGTGCCTTGACCGCCCAACATGACCATCACCAGCAATTCAATAGAGGCATGCAGCGGAAAGGCATCATGCGGTTCCACATTCCCATTCTTAAAAAAGAACAACACACCCACCATGCCAGGCACAATGGCAGAAAACACATACGCCCAGGTCTTTGCTTTTGGGGCAGTCACTCCCATCACTTCAGCGGCATCTTCATTTTCGCGGATCGCCAGTAGTCCCAACCCAAACTTTGAGGAACGGACAAGGTAGCTCAGGATGAGGGCAAACAAAGCCAGGCCCGCTCCAATGAAGAAGGAAGTTTGGAGTGCCTGCGCCGCGCCGCCGTAGGTTTTATAGACGCTGAAGTTGAGGGTGATGCCAGTTGGTCCGCCGAACAACTCAAAGTTGTTGATGAACGCCCGCATCGCTTCGTTCACGCCAATCGTTGCCAGCGCAAAATAGGCACCTCGCAAACGCAAGATGGCAGATCCCAACAGGAAGGCTAAAATTCCCGAAGCCACTCCGCCTGCAAGAAGCGCCATCCACAACGACCAGCCTCTTTCGGTCAACAGGTAAATGCCTACATAGCCGCCAAACCCGTAGAAGACAATATGACCGAAACTGACATAGCCGGTATACCCCAACAGGATGTTCAAACTCGAAGCAAGTGCAACTGCCTTAAGCAACGTAAACGCGGTTTCGCGATTCGCAGGCTTCCCCGTGAGCACGGGCCAGAGCGTGAGAGCGATCACCGCCAGCAGTGGCACCAGAATGCCGGTGTGTCTATTCCATAGTTTCATTTTTTCGCTCCAAATAAACCGCTGGGGCGCACCAGCAAAATGAGTACAAACAAGCCAAATTCGATCACAGGTACCCAGGAAGATTCTAGAAAAGCCGGGATGATGCCTTCCAGAACGCCAAGGATCAGCCCGCCAAATAACGCGCCGATGGGGTTACCTAGGCCGCCCAATACGCCAATGACGAAACTCTTTAGTTCGTAGCTGCCACCGGCCAAAATGCTAAATGGGAAAAAAGTTGCGATCAATGCACCTGAGACGGCCGCCAGCATAGTTCCCAGACCAAAGCTCAACGCCAGGATGCGGGTGGATGGAACACCCATCAGTTCTGCTGCAGCCCGATTATTGGCAACTGCGCGGATGAACTTGCCCGGTCTTGTGCGGTATAGAAAAAGATAAAGCCCGGCTGTAAATAACATCGCAACCAGTGCCGCAATCAAACGCGTGCCCAGCAGAGTGGTGGAGCCTAATTGAATACTGCCCGCTGAAAAATCCACATTGTAGGGAGAGGTGGTGAGCGCGGCAGTGCCCAACCCAATAATGATCATATTCACCGAGAAGGTCGCCAGCAGCGATGAAAGGTGAGGCGCATTGATTACCCTGTGCACTGCCACCGTGTAGATCAAAATCCCCACCAGGAGTCCCACAAATGCCACGGGTATCAAACCAGCATACGGGTTTATTCCCAGGCGGGAGAACATGAAAAATGTGCCAAACATTCCCAGTGCGATAATTGGACCATGTGCCAGGTTGATGACGTTCATGACACCCCAGATCAACGTCAGTCCCATGGCTGCCAGCCCGTAAACAAAACCCAGCAGGATGCCATCTGGAATGGATGCCAATAGCAGATTTATTTGTTGCATGCGCAACTCCCGATCGGTAAAATTTGCAGGGGCAGCGTCCCCTCGGCTACGCTCAGGACATGCTGCCCTGCATTGCAAATAGAACGTTATGGTGCAGGCACTGGGTAAAGCGGATCGGAAGTCGCCACATCCGCCGGCCAGATGACCTCACGAACCAGCTCGCCAGCCTCATTTTTCTGCCACTGTGCAACGACCATTTCATGACCAAGCTGCAAGCCATGGGCATCGGGTGTCGTATCGAACTTAATGCCGCCATAGAAGGTAAATATATCCAAAGCTTCGAGGGCTGCCTTCACTTTTTCCGGGTCAACCGAGTCGGCATCTTCGATGGCTTTCTGGACAATCAGACCAGCCATGTAACCACCTGCAACATGATAGGTGGGCTTGTCGCCGGTTGCAGCCTCATAGGCGGTTGCGAAATCAGCGCCGGTAGGTCCATACCAGGGCTTGCCAAATGCTTGAGCTTCCTCTTCGGTGTGCGTGGCTTTGAGTTCCCACTGGCTGGAGGTGGAGATACCCAGTGCGGCATCGCCCAGCTCGGGGAACTTAGAGTCAGCCGGAGCAACCAGCAGGGAGACAAACTTCAAACCAGCCTTGCGTTCGTAGAGCTGCCGCGCAAAGGTGCTGCCATCCGGGTAGTGACCCCCACCGAGCAGAACTGTAGCTCCAGATTCGACCAGCTTGTTGATCACCGGACCAAAATCGGTGGTGTCTGAGGCGTAACCCTCTTCCAGAACTACTTCAAAGCCTTGCGATTCCAGATAAGGCTTGAGGCCCTCCACAACAGAAGTCGAGAACTTGTCATTCTCATGCACCACGGCGACCTTAGCCCCTGGGTCAAGTGTCTTGAGCATATCGACGGTGCTGAGCAGATATTGACTGCCCGGCGTATAAAGTTGGAACAGGCTTGTGTTGCCAGTCTTGTAGGCATCATCCTCTGCCGCGCCGGCTGTAACCATGATCTTACCGTTCTGCTCCGCGATGATCGAAGCCGCGGCGGTCAAGCCAGATGAATAGGGGCTGATAAGGAAATCGGCGTTGTCTTCGGTGATGAGGCGCGTATAAAGTTCCTGCACGCGCTCCTTGTTGGACTCGTCGTCATAGGTTACAGCAGCAAACTTGACAACTGTACCATCGCTCAATTTGATTCCGCCAGCGTCGTTAACCTGCTGCATCCACAGGTTGAAGCCTGCCACCTGGCGCTTGGAGGATACCTCCTGCGCGCCCGTCAACGATGAGGTAAACCCGATCGTGATCGTCTTCTCTACTATGGCCGGAGCCTCTGTCGCAGCAGGTTGTTCTTCGGCGGGTGCTTCGGTAGCCGCGGCTGTCGCTGGCTCAGCTGGCGCTTCGGTGGGTGCTGCGCTGGGTGCACAGGCCGAAAGGACTAACCCCAACAGCACCATAATGGTTAGAAAACTGAACAGTGAACGTTTCATTCTATACCTCCTCCAATAGGAATATTGGATTCAAGATGTAAGTGGCCACGCGCCACTTTTTCTTATTGTAGGAGGCAGATAAAAATATTTACTAAAAACGTAGCGGGGAATTATAAAAAAAGTATAAAAGTTTAGCCTTCAAACCGGTAGCCCAGCCCATGCTCGGTGTGCACATATTTCGGTTTGAGAGGATTTTCTTCGATCTTTTGTCGTAACTTTCCCACGTACACCCGCAAATATTCCGCTTCGTCCCCATATTCCGTTCCCCAGACATGTTGCAGGATGGCGCGGTGAGTCAAGGTACGGCCGGCGTTTTTCATCAGATACAGGAGCAGATTGTATTCTGTGGGAGTCAGTTCGAGGGCCACCCCGCGGACTGTGACGTTGTGCCGCCCGACGTCGACGACAATATCTCCGCGCGCGATTCTTTCTTCGCTCGAAGCTGGCTCAGACCAATCGGCTCTTCTCAACACCGCTTTGACTCTTCCCAGCAGCTCTCCAACCCCAAATGGTTTCGTCAGATAATCATCTGCACCCAAATCAAAGGCGCGGACCTTATCCGCCTCCTCACCCATTGCCGTCAGGATGATGATCGGCACGACTGATTCCTGCCGAATACGGCGCGTGGCCTCCAGGCCATCCATGTGCGGCATCATGATGTCCATGATCACTAGTTGGACAGTTTCATTTTGAAAAATGGCCAATGCTTCCAGCCCGTTCGAAGCTGTTAACACCTTATAGCCGCGCACTTCCAGGTTGCGGCGGACAAACTCGCGCAAGGGTTTTTCATCATCCACGACTAATACATTGATATTCATCGGCCATCCTTCTGTTTGGACCTCCTGGAAGGAGATGATACTGATTTGGGTTTCGCTGGAATCGTAAATGCGATACAGGCACCGCTGGGCTGTGGTTCCGACCAGATTTTGCCGCCGTGCGCCCGCACTAAACCCTGGCAAATCGTAAGCCCCAAACCCGCACCGCTGGCCAGGCGCGTAAGGCTATCATCTACGCGATAGAAGCTATCAAAAACGCGTTGGCTTTCACCGGCAGGGATGCCTGGGCCAGTGTCGGTGACTCGGAAGAGAAACTCTCCGGCCTGTTTGCTCACATCCACTTTAATCTCGGCCTCTTCGCCAGCATACTTGACAGCGTTCTCGATTAAATTGCGCAGGATCGACTCAAACCTGAGCGGGTCAGCCTGGAAACGCGGTAAACGCGGAGTCATCGTTATTTCGAATTTGTTCTTCGGTGAGAGTCGAGCATCCTTTGCCGCCCGCTGAATCATGGCTTTGAGGTCAAACTTTTCGAGCGCGAGTCTCAGCGAACCCGCCTCGATACGCGATAAATCCAATAAGTTGTTGACCAGGTTTGTGAGGCGGTCTGATTCGTCCGAGATAATGGTGAGGAATTCATGCTGTGAGGCCCGGTCCCATTCCACATCCTCTGCCAGCATTGTGGAGACGTATCCCTTTATGGCAGCGAGCGGCGTTCGCAATTCATGCGAGACGGTGGAAACAAGGCTTGACCGCATGCGATCCAATTCGCGGTCGGCGGTGATATCGTGAAAGAAAATGCCACGCCCAATGGGAAGACCCTCCTCCTCGTTCACCTTGAATACTTCCAGCCGCAAGTGGATGAAACCATTCGGATGGTTCAGTGAGATCTCGATATTTTCCTCCCCGGTTTTGTTCAACATTTTCGGGGTGCTGCTTTTCTTATTCACACTTTCGGTCGCACGACCAATAATGCGCGCCAGAATTTGGTCCGTATGCAAGCCCGCTAGACTTTTCGTGGAAAGGCCAGCCAGCTCGCCCACGCGTTTGTTGGCATAAATAACTTTTCCCTGCAAATCGCTCAAGATCAGCCCATCATGCAAAGACTGGACAAGGGCCTCCAGGCGATGGGTTTGCTCGCGGAGGCGCATGTCACTTCGTTCATACAGCACCGCATTTTCTATCGCCATTGCGGCATGATTGGCGAAGCTGCTCAAGAGTTGGATCTCATTGTATGAAAATACATGGGGTGTCGGATGAAACACCAATAAAGCTGTGGGCGGCGCATGTTGGGTATTGAGCGGTACCGCCAGAATGGCCCGAAAGCCTTCCACCTGGGCGCGTTGTCGGCGGGCCACATAGGATGGATCGGTTTCCGTATCGTTGATCTGGATTGGCTCGCGGGCATGCAGCGCGCGCATAGTGACTGAGTCAGGTTCAGAAGGTTGGATGGATAATTGTTCCGTGAATTGCCTGGAAAGGCCGCGACTAGCGCGTATTCGGAAACTTCCATTCTCGTCATCGAGCGCAATGACCGCATACATCTTGATCTCCAACAGCCTGCCCATTTGCTCAAGGATGCGGTTCAGCACCGTTTCCGGATCCAGTGTGGATACAACGGCCGTGCTCGTCTCAAGCAAGGTAGCCTGTTCCTTTAACCGTTCTGCGATCGAATCCTTCATCTGGATGATGCTGCCGATGAGATGCCCGATCTGATCGTTGCGATTGGCCTGAGTCTGGAGATGCTTCTGATCGTTGGCGCTGATGGGCCTGTTCAGGCCAATCGATTCACTGATGGGAGCCAGTTGCTCGATGGGACGAATTACGCGCACAGCCAGTGTTCTCCAAAAGATGAGACCGATGAGTAGAAATGTCGCCGCGGCGATCAGCACTACTCTTTGAAGAATCAACTGGGTTGCAAAGGCAGAGGCGGTCGGACGGCTGACGATCACTTCCCAATCGATATCGGAAACAGGCATGTGTGTATAAAGTCTTTCCTCGCCATCCGGAGCAGACAGGATCTGTGAATGGCTTTCTCCGTCGAAATATGGCAGATAACTTTCAGGGATAATGTCACCCGCGGGATGAAGCAGGTATTGGGAGTCAGGATATGCGATAACTTGATTTCCAGAATCAAGAATGACAACTTGAAGCCCCTCTCCAAATTGATACTCCGAGATGACCGCGGTGAGGGTCTGGCTCAGGCTTTCGAGCCTGATATTTGCTCCAACCAGGCCCAAGAACTGTCCAGCCTCCGACCATAACGGCATCACTGCCGTTGCCACGGCCTGGTTAGTGGTTGGTGAAATTCGGCCCTGCGAAACCAATGGTTGGTCAGTTTTCAATGCGAGTTGGAAATAATCCCTGAAGGAAAAATCTTCCCCCACGGTTGAGCCAGGTCCCTCCGGGTAGTGATACAACATCCTTCCGTCTGCATCCAGCCGATAGACGAGATTCACGTCTGGTGAAGTATTCAAGATAACACTGAATACTTCCTTCATCCTCCCATGATCTGCCTGGGTCACTCCCGGATATCCGGAGAGTCCCGCTACGATGCTCAGCGACTTGGTGATAGCGAGATGGACTTCCTGCGAAATGGATTGTGCCAGAGATAGGTCGCTGGCTTGCACATCGTCGCGAATACGTACGCTGATCAGCTCATTGAACATCAACAACGCGATCAAAAATGGGACGATGAGCAGTAAATACAGCGCAAGCAGTTGCAGACCAAGATCACGATGAAAGGCAACCCAGCGTTTCATCAATTATCCTACTTCGCAAACTCCTGAGTGCCTGTCAGCGACAGGCGCGTTTGAGATACCCTCATTATATTTTTGTTCACAAAAATGAATGTCACAAATCGGAGTGATTTAGGTCACTTTGTTCGGGAGTTACTCCCGGGATAATGCTCTTTGCTCACGTAGTTCCGGGACCGTCAATAACGAGAGCATATAGAAACCTGCCACGATCAGGAGCAGGGCCTTGATGCCTGTAATAAAGGTAACAGACTGAAGCAGAGCTCCAACCAACGCACCAATCAAATTTGCACCCAGGGCATTACTTTTCTCCTTCGCCACGGCAAAGGATCGCGTAAATACAATGCCGCTAAAGAGCATAGGAAGGCTGGTTAGCGATCCCACAATAAGCGCCTTTGTAACGTAGGGTAAAAACCCAAACGTGGCAAGATCAACGAAGTATAGGCCAATACACACCGCGATCAGCATCATATAAACAAAAGAGAGAGACAAGTTGGGAAATCTGTAGGCTATCCAGTTCGCTAACAATGCCATACCGAGAATGCTTGAGATAATTACGACATTTACTTCCCAGGTATTCCCCAACACGACTGCGGCCTTGCTGATATTCTGAACTTCCAGCAACAGGAAGGCCGCCCCCAGAAAGAAGAAATGCCAGAACGTCGTGCTGGAGAAAGAAATTTCCGTGCTGGCTTGCCACTTTCTATAACTTCTTACAAAAATAAGTACCATCAAACCGATCAACAGATAATACAGCGAAGGTATTTTTGGCGATGCAAGATAGAGATAAGGCCAATCGTCCGTGGCAATTTTGGTGTTGTTGGTAAGTTGAATCTGATAGTCATCCTGTCGTTGTTGAATATAATCTGCGAGCCGGCTGTTTTGATCGAGTTGCTGTTGGATATTTACAGAATCACCCGTGACAAACATGACGCCACCCCAGCCGTAAGCGTTGTGCGGAATATAAAATACCAGGGGAGGCTGGTCGAATACTTCCCTTAAAACTCTTTCTATGCGATCAATAATAAAAGACCTCTGCGCATCAAAGGTCAGTGCGATGATACCGCCCTCATTTAAAAGTGATTTTGCCTGAAGAATGCTTTCCCGTGTGTACACATAGTGATCCAGGCGCGCATTCGTCAATGCCGTGGTGGTATGCGAATCCAGCAGGCCAAAGGAGATAACATCAAATTTTTTAGTCGTGGTGGCGAAGAACGAACGCGCGTCATCAGTGACCAGCTGCACATGAGCCGACACATAGGGATATTCGGGATGGAGTTTCTTTCCGATCAGAATAATCGCAGGGTCAATTTCAACCGCCACAATATCCTCAACCTGATGCCGCAAGGCACCGGCCACATCGTTGCCTGAGCCCGCGCCCACAACCAGGAACGACTTCGGATCCGGATGGAATAACAACGGCAAATCATATTGGCTTAGGCCACTGAACTCAGCGGGAAATATCGCAGGGTTATTGGATACATGCTGTTCATCTAAATCTATAATTGCCTGATATCCCACATTGTTTACATTGATCAAGTACTGCCCGAAATTACTGTCCTGGCTCTTCAAGACTACCAATTTCTGATATGGAGACCAGATTACATCAAGCGCATTCGGCGTTCGACTTGCAAACCAGGATAGTACGATAATGATCCCAAGGAGGGAACAATTCAGCACTTTATCGCGAGGAAACCAGAATATGAAAACTGCCAGTAGCACTGCCACAATCAGGAACCATATAAATGGAGGTTGATAGTAAAAACTTAATAGGACAAACGCCCATGTCCCCAGAATACTGCCAAAAATATTAATTGAATATGCCCAAATCGGGTTGGGATTGGCATTCAACAAGCGCCCTAGGATCCTGCCGATGGGAACAAAAATATCAACAATCAAAACCAACATGAAGTATGTTAATGCCAAGCCTGATACAAGATAAATGATCCTTGTAAGTGCATCACCCTCCGCAAGATTAAACCAAATCACCAGGTCTCCCAATACGCTCAGCATTTCACTGGTCAGCCCCAGGGATGAGCGAATAATTGGAATCGCCATCAGGAACAAGAAGATCGTTAATGGCAGAAGTGTATGTTTAATTTCAATTGGTCTGTGGGATGTGAAAGCACCTAATCCAATCCCTAGGAAGCATACTACCAGGACGGTGTTTTGAAGATATGCAAAAATCCGTATCTCAGTTCCTACCCAGCGAATGAAAAGTGTCTCCAGGAACAAACCTAGAATGCTGATCAAAAATATTCCCCAAGCCTGATTTGGTATCTCGAGTCCATCATCCAGGCCAGAAATCATTGGCTTATTATTCATTCTGCTCATCCCTGCTCACAAAACAGTCTCAATCCTTAAAATCCAATCTCTGCCATTGTGCCAGATTAATTTGCACGATGGCAGGGATCAAATTCCTGGAGCCTACTTGGCAAATTCTTTGATCACGCGCGCCATATGCCGGGCATGCTTGAGATATAGATCAATGCGGATGTTCTCATTCGGCGCATGAGCGCGGGTGTCGGGATAACCCAGGCCCGCCGTGGCAACGGGTAGCCCCAGGTCATGTACAAAAGGATAGCTGGGGCCGGAACCGCCAACCGTGGGGACCAGCTCCATCGGAAACTCATAGACTTCTTCAGCAGATTTCACCACGGTTCTCACGAAGCTGTCGTCTGGATCTGTCCGAGCCGCCGGTTCCCCGCCCAAATATTTGACTTGCACATCGCTGAAGCCTTCGGCATCAAGATGGGACCGCAATTTCTTGAGGATATCCTCAGGCATCTGCCCCAACACGAGACGAAAGTCCACTTTGGCGGAGGCAAAGGCCGGCTGTACGGTTTTCGAACCGGGGCCCTGGTAGCCGCTCGTGAGACCACAAATGGTGCAGGTAGGCGTGAAGACCTCCTCCATCTTCAAGTCCGTGCCGCCGGTGAGGCCCTTGATGAATTGCTTTACACCATAGCGTTGTTTGTATTCGTCAGCTACATCGGGAAGTGCCTCCATCAGTTCGCGCTCACGTTCCGTCGGTGGGACAATGCCATCATAGAAGCCCGGGATGCGGATTCGTTCGTCCGGCCCTTTCAGAGTGGATAAGGCCCACACCAAACGCCACGCAGCATTCGGGAAGATTGAACCGCCCAGTCCGGAATGGACATCAATCGCGGCAGTTTCGACGCTCAGTTCCACATAACAGATCCCGCGCAATCCCAGATATTGCATCGGCACTTCGCGGTGATCCACACCACCGAATTCCCAGATGCAGGCATCGGCCTTCAGTTTTTCCTTGTTCTCACGAATGAAATCGTGCAGATGCACGCTGGAGGTCTCCTCTTCACCTTCTATTATGAACTTAATGTTGCATGGTAGTTCGCCGTCGCCGGCGAGGATTGCATCGATGGCATGCAAACGCGAGACAATGTGACTTTTGTCATCGCTGACGCCGCGCCCGTAGAGCTTGCCTTCTCGCAGGCTTGGCTCAAACGGAGGGCTTTCCCACAGTTCGAGTGGTTCGGGCGGCTGCACATCATAGTGGTTGTAAAACAGGAGAGTCTTATCGGTTTTGCCGTTTCGTTCACCGTAAACAACCGGTGCGCCTTCCGTATCCATAATCTCGGCTGTAAAGCCGCGCGCCCGGAGCATCTCCGCGACAAGGTTGGCACACTCCTTGAGGCCAATACCCTGTGCACTGATGCTTGGCTGCGCAACGAGTTTGGAAAGTTCGGCAATACTTTGATCTAGATTCTTCTCAAGGTATGAATCGATATTTTGAAAATCAGACATTGTGGTCCTCTCTTTCTGTTTGAATAGAAAATCTTAGATGAACAAATTTATTTGAAGTAATTTTCGATTGCCTGATAAGACGATTGTCCAGCGTAGGCGAAGAAGGTCATCTTAATGATCTGACCGATCCATACGGAGATCAAAAACGTACGCAGCGGCATTTTGACGATTCCGGCGGCGATTCCCGCTGCATCAAAGAAGGGATTCGGAATCGCGGACAAAACCAGAATTGCCCATCCGCCAAACTTCTCCACCCATGGCTTGATACGGTTGTATATCTGAGTATTCTCCGCAATCGCCTGCCCGCTGAAACCAGCCAGATAGCCAGAAAGTTCTCCGATTGCGCCACCCGTCCCAGCCGCCAGTCCCACTCCCAACGGATTGAAAACAGACCCCATGGCAGAGATAATTGCCAGGCCCGGCGCGGGAATCAGAACGGTTGCATTGGCAAGAAGTGCAACGACAAATACGCCCGCGTATCCGTACCGCTCGAATTCCGCTATCCGGTCTCGGATCGAAAATATGTAATACGTGATGCCGATCACAGCAAGCAAAGCCAGGACTCGAAAAATGTTGGTTCTCAAAGAGGATGGCCGAGACCCATTGGTCACTTCTGCTTGCGACGCTGCAATCGACTCGACGCTTATAACTGCTGCAGCCGTGGAATCGCGTGCCCTTCGCCGGCGCATGCGAGTCTTCGGATACTTGGCTAAGTTCTTCTTATTCGGTTTCTTCAATGTCGACACGGATAATCTTTACTGCGGGAGCACTACGATTGTTCGGATCACGCGGAGGTATGGACATGAGCACATCCAATCCTTCCACAACCTGTCCGAAGACAGTGTGCCGGTTATCAAGATGAGGTGTAGGAATGTGGGTGATAAAAAACTGCGAGCCGTTCGTACCGGGTCCCGCATTCGCCATGGACAGTACTCCCTGTTTATCATGTTTCAGGCTGGGATGAAATTCATCGCCAAATTTGTAGCCTGGTCCGCCCATGCCAGTGCCGGTAGGGTCACCGCCCTGCGCCATGAAGTTCGAAATGACGCGATGAAATACGACGCCATCATAATAGCCTTCTCGGGATAGAAAGACAAAATTATTGACAGTCTTTGGCGTCTTATCGGCGAAGAGCTCGATCACCATCGTCCCTTTATCGGTTTCCATGCGGGCCTTGTATTTTTTCTTTGGATCGATCTGCATTGCAGGTGCGGTTGACCATTGTTTTGGCATGTTATCTCCTTATCATTTTTAAAGCTGATAGTTTTACAGAAAATTTCCTAACGGGATCGTTTTTCGCAAACCTGTCAGGCTTTCTACTCTTTCAAAAGTGCTTCCACGCGTGCAACCACCATATCCAACGCTGCGGCGTTGAAGCCGCCTTCAGGGATGATGACGTCGGCATACCGTTTGGAGGGTTCCACAAATTCCAGATGCATTGGACGCACAGTTCGCTGATATTGTCGGATGACAGACTCGACTGTTCTATGGCGTTCCTTAATATCGCGTTCCAGCCTGCGAATGAGGCGAAGGTCTGCGTCGGTATCCACAAAAATCTTTACGTCAAACATATTCCGCAATGCTGCCTCCGTGAAGATCAAAATTCCCTCGACCAAAATGACCCGGCACGGTTGCACCGTAAAGATCTGGCTGGTACGGCTGTCCGTGGAGAAATCGTAGATCGGCACCTCAACAGCCTTCCCGTCACGCAGAGAGGCGATATGTTGAATGAGTAGCTCTGTTTCGAGCGAATGGGGATGATCAAAGTTCATCTCTGCGCTTTGCGCTGGTGCTAATCCACTACGATCTTTGTAATAGGAATCATGCTGGAGGAAAGCGATGCGATCCGATCCTACTCGTTGAAGAATGGTCTGTGCGACGGTCGTTTTTCCCGAGCCTGAACCGCCCGCAATACCAATGACCAACGGGTCCGGATGTTCCATGCTTGAATTATACACTCACGCGAAGCGTGAAAATCCCCTCTCGGGGTTGAGAGGGGACTGATCCTTCTACAGGCCTGCCATGTAGGCGAGACCCACCGTTCCTGGTCCTGCGTTTGCCCCCACCGCTGGGCTGACCGCGGCGAATATGGTTTCGATCGGGTTGACCATCGACTTGATCTTCTCCAGCATATACTTTGCGTCGTTGG
>Ga0075421_100005146_pt1 | contig 15786 bp, 11 predicted proteins | sample SoiMetdeltSBSDD5_FD_75292 | JGI IMG/M metagenome (GOLD analysis project Ga0075421, IMG submission 75292) | Bulk soil microbial communities from a Populus tree surrounding site in Tennessee, USA - Soil MetaG P. deltoides SBSDD5 | ecosystem: Environmental > Terrestrial > Soil > Tree plantation...
GTTTATCCATGCGGCTCAGGAAAATGTGCGGGGTGATGCAGGCCTGGTTGGCGAGATACACCAGCGTTGCGGTGTCGTTGCACACCACGTGGGTCACGGTCCCGCCGGCCTTCGGGACCGTGACTTTGCGGATCCAGGAGGGGAAGTATGCTGACACCTCTTTCTGGAAGAACCGCTTGCTGTGGATGCCGTTGGGGTAGCGCTCCAGCGTCAGCGGCCGGTCGCGGAGGTGGCGCAGCATGTGCGGTGCGATGCGGGCGTAGTACTCGATCAGGTCTCCCTTGGTGATCCCATCATCGGGAAAGAGGGCCTTCTCCGGGCGACTGATCTCGATCTCTCGATGGTCCACCCGGATCACCCCAGCTATCGCTGCCACCTGAACGCTCCCCTGTTTGGCCTAGTGCCGCTGCAGCTCTGTCCTGCCCACCGATCTTAGATCCGGTCCCGGACGGTTGGAGTTTAGATATGCCTGCGGCCGCGGAGTTCGCAAGCTGCAGAACGGGGTAAATTCCCGTCCATGCCGGACATCACCCGGTCCCTGGCGGAGCGATACGTAGTTGAGCGGGAGATCGGCGCTGGCGGCATGGCGACGGTCTACCTGGCTCGAGATCTCCGTCACAAGCGCTCGGTCGCCATCAAGGTTGTCCGGCCCGAGCTCGGCGGCCGAGAGGGGGTCGACCGCTTCCTCCGCGAGATCGAGCTGGTCGCCGGCCTCCAACACCCCCACATCCTTCCGGTTTTCGACTCCGGCGTCGTCGATGCCGGCGCCGGCGCGCCGGTCCCCTACTTCGTCATGCCCTATGTCGAGGGCGAGACCTTGCGGCAGCGGCTGCAGCGGGAGAAGCGGCTGCCGGTGGACGCGGCCGTGGCGCTGGCGGGTGAGGTGGCCGACGCGCTGGCCTACGCCCATGCGCACGGCGTGATTCACCGCGACATCAAACCGGAGAACATCCTGCTGAGCGGCGGCCATGCCATCGTCGCCGACTTCGGGGTTGCCAAGGCGCTGGAAAGCGGTGCCGCCGAGCTGCCCGAGGGCGACGCTGCCCGCCTCACTCGGGGTGGTATAGCGGTAGGCACGCCGCTCTACATGAGCCCGGAGCAGGCCACGGCCGATGCGGTGGATGCCCGGTCGGATCAGTACAGCCTGGCCTGCGTCCTCTACGAGATGCTGGCCGGTGAGCCGCCGTTTTCCGGGCCCACTCATCAGGCGATCATGGCCAAGAGCCTCAGCGCTCCGCGTCCCCATGTCAGCCGGGCCCGGGCGGACGTGCCGCCGGAGCTGGAGCAGGTGGTGCAGCGAGCGATGGCGCTGGAGCCGGGCGATCGCTATCCCGACATGTCGGCGTTCGGTGCGGCGCTGCGCAAAGCTGGGGTGGCTCCAAGGCGCGGCGCTCGGCGGCGGTTCTATGCGGCGAGTGCGGCGGCACTGCTGGCGGCGGCGGGGGCGGGCGGCTGGCTGGCCACACGCCGGGCTGAAGGGAAGGTGGCGCCCGCGGCGGAGACCCTGGCCGTGCTGCCGTTCACTACCTCGGGTCCGGGAATGGAGTTCCTGAGCGAGGGGATGATGGACCTGCTCGCCACCAACCTCCGGGGTGTCGGCGGTATCAGCACGGTGGATCCTCGGGCGGTCGTCCGGGAGTGGGGGGATACTCGCACCCGCGGCACCGATCTCACCCGGGCCCTCGCCGTTGGTCGCGATCTCGATGCGGGGTCGGTGGTGCTCGGCAATGCAGTTTCCACCGGTGGGCGAGTGCGGGTGACGGCCGATCTCTACAGCATCGATGGCGAGCGGCTGGGTCGGGCCCAGGTGGATGGTGCCGCCGACAGCGTGCTCAGCGTCGTTGACCGGCTGAGCCTGGCGCTGGTGCGGGACGTGTGGCGCTCCAAGGAGCCGATCCCCAACCTCCGGGTCGCCTCGCTGACCACTGACTCCATCGAGGCGCTGCGCTCCTACCTCGAAGGTGAGCGCTATTACCGGAAGCTGGCCTGGGATTCGGCCCTGGCCGCGTATACCCGCGCGGTGGAGATCGACTCCACCTTTGCCCTGGCGCACTTGCGTCGCGCTCAGGCCTTTGGCTGGACCGGCGGGTATGGCCGCCGAGAGTCGCACGATGCGGTAGCTGCCGGTGTCCGCTTCGGCCGGCGTCTCCCTCCCCGCGACCGGCGGCTGCTGGTGGGCTACCGTCTGTTTGATGAGGGCAAGCCGGCCGCGATCGACTCACTCCGTGCCTTTCTTGCCACCTACCCCGACGATGTCGAGGGCTGGTATCTGCTGGGTGAGTCGATGTTTCACATCCAGGACTACCGGCCCAGCCCGCCCGATTCGATCACCGCGGTCTTCGACAGCGTGCTGCGGCGGGACTCCACCCTGTTTCCCGCGCTGATCCACCCGTTGGAGATGGCCCTGGTGTATCGGGACCGTCCCCGCTTCGAGCGCTACCTGGAGAGCTTCCAGCGCGCCGCCTCTCCTGAGCAGGTGAGCGCGCTGCGTACGGCGGCCGCTACCCTCTGGGGGCCGCTTCCCGATGACCGCGCACTGTCGCGCGCTCTGCGAGACAATGCTACCTGGGTCGTTCAGGCGGCGTTCTCATCCTATCAGCAGCCGGATGCAACCTCCGATTCGGTGCTGCGGCCCTTTACCAGAACCCAGGATGTGAGTCCGCGTATTCCGGCAATTCTACGGCGGACGCTGTCGGTGCGGGCCCATGTCCTGGCCGGGACCGGCCGCTGGCGGGAGGCTCGAGTCGTGTTGGACTCGCTCCGTAGCATCGAATTCGAGCAAGCGCGGGGGATCGAGGCCTGGGCTATCGTGCTCCAGCTGACCCCGCGCTCCCTGACTCCCGAGCTGGACAGCGTGGTGAATGCCATGCCTCCCGGTCCGGAAGCCGAGTACGCCCGGGCCATGCTTCAGATCGTACGGGGCAGGGTCGGAGAAGGGCGCCGCATGCTGGCGCGTGCGCTCGGGTCCCGCGACTCGGCGTCGATTCCGGAAACGATCCACGGACTCATGATCGCGGGGGAAGGCTGGGGTCAGGTGCTGCAGGGGGATTCCGCCGCCGGCATCCGCCGGATGAGAATGGGGCTGGATCTGTCGGCGGCACCAGGCGAGGAGACTGCGTACCCGCGATTTCAGTTGGCGCTAGCCCTGGCGGCACGGGCGGAGACTCGGGCCGAGGGCATTCGCTGGCTTCGATACGGGTTCGATGCGCAGCCGCTCTACAAGCCGCTCACTTTAATGGCGCTGGGCCACGCCTACGAGTCTGCCGGGCAGCGGGACTCGGCGGCGCAGTTCTACCAGCGGTTTCTCCGGCTGTGGGATAAGGCCGATCCGGTGCTGCAGTCGCGAATGGAGGAAGCTCGGGCCGGGCTGCAAGCGGTGACCCAGGAATAACCCTCAGTCTATTCCCACCCGTCCTTCGACTGATTTGATCAGCTTTGCCGGGTCATAGCCCACTCCGTCCTTCAATACCATGGTTGGATTCCGGATAACGCCGGGATCCCCGGTGAGATCGCCCTTGAGCACGACTACATCGGCCAGCTTGCCCCGCTCCACGCTGCCCACCTGCTTGGCGACGCCCAGGATCTTGGCTCCGTTCAAGGTCATGATCCGAATCGCTTGAGCCGGAGTGAAGCCGGCCTCGATGAACAGCTCGTAGTTCCGCTGGTCGCCATAGCCGGCCAGCGCTCCGCCGATGCCGGTCGGGTCCACGCCTGCGCCTAACAGACCGCCGGCCTGGACGAACTCCTTCTCGAAGGCCATGGCGCTCTTGAGTCCGGCCTCGGTGATCGGACCGGTGCCGCTGGTGTCGATCTCCTGCCGAACCTGCAGGTAGCTGGCCCGCACCTCGGGAGCCATGGCGGTGAGCACGCGGGGCTCCTTGTTGGCCGGCCGGTTGGCGACGAACGGCTCGTAGACCGCGAGAGTCGAGGTCATGCTGACGCCATTCTTGACCATGGTCTGGATGGTCTTCCGAGCCACCTCGCCCTGGGCATCGACTTCGTTGTTCCGCCCCAGGAGCGTTACCGGACAGACATCCGGCTGCTTCGACGGGTCGAAATCCGACGCCGTGAGCATGCCGTGCTCCAGATTGTCGATGCCGAGCGACACGGCTTCCCGGAAGGAGACGGAGCAGAGATGTCCGGTCACCTTGACCCCGTGCCGGTGGGCTTCCTTGATGGCGGCACCGAGCTCGGCCCGGCCGATGTCGGTGTAAGCCTTGATCCAGGTAGCGCCCTCGCTAGCCCAGTACGCCACGAAGCGGCGCGCCTCGGCGGGGGAGGTGATCACGTCCATGCTTCCCCCGCCCGCCGCACCGGTGATGTAGGGCGCCGTCAGGTGAATGCGGGGGCCGGGGACCAGTCCCCGTTTGATGTTGTCCCGCAGATTGATTTCGGCGTAGGTGGAGCGGCTGCCTGCGGTGCGGATGGTGGTGACGCCGGAGGCGAGATACAGGCGCGGACCGGTATAGGACATCTGTACTGCGCGGCCCCCGGCCGCGGTGTAAAAGAGATGGTCGTGCATCCCCACCAGGCCCGGAATGAGCGTGTGGCCCTTGAGGTCCATGCTCAGGACGCCGGCCGGGATCCGCGTCTCTGCCGCGGGCCCCACGGCTTCGATCCGGCCATTCCGGATCAGGATCGTCTGGTCCTTCCTGGGCTCGGACCCGGTCCCGTCGATCAGCAGCACGTTAGTGAGAGCGACGGCGGCCGTGTCCACCGCCACGTACTTGCGCACCTCCTCACCCAGAGAGTCCGGGCGCTGGGCTGACAGAGTGCCGACGAGGAGAGGAACGATTGCAAGTGCGTGGGCGACAGGGCGCATGGGGGTTACTCCACTGTGAATGACAACATCATGCCGGACGAAAGGTGCTCTGCGATGTGACAGTGCGCCATCCAGCGGCCGGGATTGGACGGATCCAGCAGAATGTCTACTGCGCTACCGGCCGGCACCAGAACCGTGTCCTTCCAGACCAGGTCCCGATTGGCTACGCCGTTCACAGCGAGGATCAGAAACCGCTGGCCGTGGAAGTGGATGGGATGTTGCATGGCGTGAAGGTTCTGGCGCTCATTCACCAGGCGAATGCGAACCGGCGTCCCCGAGTGGAATCGCCAGTCGACATCCATGTTCTCGCGCCCGCTCTCCGGATCCTTCAGTACCCAGCGCACCTGCCGGCCGGTCGAGGCCCAGTTCATCATCGGCATGGTTCCGCTCCACTCGACCGGCGCGAAGTAGATGGAGTCCAGCTGCATGAGCCGGCGGGTAATGGGCGGCAGGTCGCGAGTCTCCAGCGTGAGCACCAAGGTCTTCCGCACTGCGGACTCGGCCGCTCGGCGATAGCGCTCGATCTCGGCTGAACCGGTACTATCCCGCCGCATGGCTCCGAAGCTGGCGCTCAAATCCCGATCGGTCCGCCGAGGCAGCACCTCCACCAGTCCCAGCGTGTCGGTCTGTTGCAAGAACCGCCCGTACAGGTGGTCCAGCCCCCGCACCCGGTTCACCAGGGGCACGGCCCCCGGCCGCTCGAATCGCGCGTGTACCACGTACCGCTCGGCCGGGGCGATAACCACGCTCTCTACCCACTGCTCCTGCTCGAAGCTGCCTACATCTGACGCCACCAGCTTCAGGCGCGCTCCCGGCAGCGAGAGGTTCAGCGTGCGCGCGTTGGCAGCATTGGTGAGGTAGAAGCGGACTACCTCTCCCCGCCTGACCGTCAGCCGATAGCGTGGCTCGCCATTCACCAACAGCACGTTCCCGAACCGGCCCATCAGCGCATGAGTGGGCGACTCCCGCCCCAGCGGTACCAGTCCGGTGTCATCGACCAGCAGGTCGTCGAGCAGCAGGAAGGCCTCGCGATTCACCGGCCCGTAGGGGCTGCCCTCCGCCGGCCGCACCAGCAGGTTGCCGTAGAGGCCCAGCTCCTGTTGCAAATCCTCCCGAACGTGAGGGTGGTACCAGTAAATGCCGTCATCGGGGAATCGCAACCGGTAAACAAACTCCTTTCCGGGAGGAACCTCGGCCTGGGTCAGGCCCGGCGTTCCATCGTTGGGGTTGTCGAGCCGAATTCCATGCCAGTGCACCGATGAGGGCTGGGAGAGTCGGTTGCGGAACAGCACCGTGACCCGGGATCCCCGGGTAACCTCGAGCAGCGGGCCCGGATGTTGTCCGTTGAAGGCAAACATCGAGTAAGACCGGCCCAGCAGGTTAGCCTGAACCAGGCCCGCCTCGAGTCGGAGGGTATCTCCATCCCGGAGCTTCACCCGCCCCGATGCCTGTACGGCAGGCGCGTCGCCTGAAGGGAGCCAGGCCTCTACCGATGGGCGCAGGGCCATCTCCGCTGGAAGCATGGTCAGGCCCGGCGGCATGGGCACCGTCGTCCAATGGAGGGCCGAGTCTGCGGGTTCGGCCATCCCATGCGACTGATGGCCCTGCTGAGCTGCGCCACCGGCCGGTCCATTCGGTTGGTGCATCGAACCGAGGGAGAACTGAGTGAGATCGGGCGGGAAGAGCCGGGTCGCCGCTGACTGTCCCCGGAGCACGACCTTGCGGCTCGGCTCTCGTGCTCGAGCATCCCGCTCGGCGGTGATGAGAAAGGTGAACTTCTCCAGCGATACGACACCGAGGGCAGTGCTCCCGTTGCGCACCACACCCTGGCGGATGACCGAGTCAAGCGTTGGCGGTGCTACCCAGGCAACGTAGCTGCGATAGTCACCCAGCCGTTCCGGCGGCGGCAGCCCAATAGCCCTCAGAGTCAGCTGGTAGCGGAGCCGTCCGTCGGCGCCGGCCGCCACGGTGAACGGACCCGGGATGTGCCCCAGCTCGAGCCGGCCGGAGACGCCGTCCATTCCCGGAGCCGGCACCAGCTCGATGCAATAGAGATCGCGACTTGGACCCCAGGCTGTGGGAGGGTCGCAGGGACGCTGGGCGCTCGCGGTCGACGCTGCCCCTGCTGCAATGACGGTCAGGACCAGAAGCCGGGCTTCCGCCCGCTCACGGGAAAGGTTAAAAAGGTTAAGTAGTGTCACTCGTGTCCGACCCCAAAGAGGTCCCAGTGGCCGAGGCCAAGTCAACCAAATCCGGTACTCCCAAGGCCGAGGGTAAGCCGCGGCGGAGGAAGAAGCCAGCCGCCGAGCCCCGCTCCCGGGGTATCGCTCCGGAAGCCATCGCGTCCGGCGGCCAGCCGGCCAGCCTGACCCAGTTGGCGGAGGCAATTCAGGCCGACGGTGGCACGGTGCTCGCCCCGTACAAGGATCCCCTCGGCGGGAATTGGCAGCTCTTTGCAGCCCTCCCGATCGAAAAAGTGGAGCCGACTCCCTACCAGCGGGACCTGTCCAAGCCCCACGTCGAGCGGCTCTCGGATGCGATGGACCGGTTGGGGCGCTACATCGATCCCATGGTGGTAGTGCGCTCGGACGAGGGAAAGTACTGGACCCCGAACGGTAATCATCGGCTGGCCGCGCTCAAGCGACTCGGCGCCCGGACCGCAATCGCCATCGTCATTCCGGAAATGGAGGTGGCCCACCGGATTCTGCTGCTCAACACCGAAAAGGCGCACAATCTGCGGGAGCGATCACTGGAGGTGATCCGACTCGCCGAGCTGCTGGCCGAGACGGAGAGCAGGCCGGAGCGCGACTTCGAGATCGAGTTCGAGGAGCCGGCGCTGCTCACCATCGGACTCTGCTACCAGGAGAATGGACGGTTTGCCGGCGGGGCTTACCATCCGGTGCTCCGTCGAGCCGAGAAGTGGCTCGGTTCGGCACTGCCTAAGGCGCTCGAGACCCGCCGGGAACGGGCGGCCCGGGTGCTGGAGCTGGACCAGGCGGTTACCGAAGCAATGAAGCGGCTCAAGGATCGAGGCTTCGACAGTCCCTACCTGCGTCCGTTTGTGGTCGCCCGGATCAATCCACTTCGTTTCAAGCGGGGCGGCAATCCCGACCCCGACGAGACCATCGATACCATGCTCGCCGCCGCCCGCCGCTTCGACGCCGCCAGAGTGCGGGCCGACCAGGTGGCCAAGGCCGGCGGCGCCCCCGACGAGGCCTAATTCAAGTTGCGGCCCCGCTGCGCCGCTGCCCCGCTGCCCCGCTGCCCCACTGACTTACCCGCCTACCCGCCTACCCGCCTACCCGCCTATACTTGCGCTTTCCTCCTGATGGAGAGGCACCTCATGCTCGATTCCAATCGCTTGCTGATAGCAGTGGCTGCCGCGGGGGCCCTCGGCCTGGCCGCTTGTAACCGCGGCCCCGGTGGCGGTGGCGGCGGTGCTTCGGACGACCGCGCCCTGGCCGAATCCGCCGCCGTGTATGAGGATCTTCGCGCACAGTTCCGAAAGGTTGGGGAGACGGGGAACCTCCAGGGTCCCGAGTCGGTGCGCTATGATCGTGATCTAGACGTCTGGTTCGTGTCCAACGTGAACGGGCTTCCCTCGGCAAAGGACAACAACGGCTACATCAGCCGGCTCCGGCCTGACGGCACGCCGTATCAGCTCAAGTTCATCGAGGGCGGCAAGAAGGGCGTCACCCTGAACGCCCCCAAGGGTCTGGCCATCAAGGGCGATACCCTCTGGGTTGCGGATATCGATTTCGCCCGGGCGTTCAACAAGCGCACCGGTGCTCCCATTGCCAACGTGACCGCTCGGGGACGGGTCAAGTTTCTGAACGGAGCGGCGGTTGGGCCCGACGGCGCGGTCTACATGACTGACACCGGCGTCATCTTTGGCCCCAAGGGCGAGGTCTCCCACCCGGGACCCGATCAGGTTCTCCGCATCACCCGGGCCGGGGCTACCGCAGCGCTCACCTCACCCAAGCTCGAAGGTCCCAATGGGATAGCCTGGGACGAAAGGAACAAGCGGTTCGTCATCGTGTCGTTCCTGGGCAAGGGCATCTATGGCTGGAAGCCAGGTGACAAGGACCTCACCTCGCTGGGCACCGGACCGGGACAGATGGATGGAGTGGTCCTGCTTCCGGATGGCCGAGTGCTGGTGACCAGCTGGGCCGACTCCAGCCTGTTCGTGCTCGCCAAGGGCGAGACCAAGAAGGTGGCTTCGGGCATCGCCTCGCCTGCCGACATCGACTTCAACCCCAAGGACTCTCGGGTAGGAGTGCCGCAGCTGATGGTGAACAAGGTTCAGTATTGGGAGGCCCCATGACGGATCTCGATCTTCGAGGCATGGCAGCTTACGCCATCATCGCGTTCCTCGCGGCGTTGGTCGGAGCGGGTGTGATGTGGCGTCAGCTCGATGCCTCACCCCAACGAGGGCTGGACCCGGTCACCACCCATGGCGAGTGGGTTACCATCAAGAAGGGAAAGGAGAACATCCGTGCGTACGTGGCATACCCTGAACGCAAGACCAAGGCACCCGCGGTCATCGTGATCCACGAGATCTTCGGCCTCACCGATTGGGAGCCGACGGTTGCGGACCGGCTGGCCAAAGAAGGATTTGTCGCCATCGTGCCGGATCTGCTCTCCTCCAAGCATGGGCGGTCGCCCAAGGATTCGGATGAGGGCCGCAAGCTCATCGGTGAGCTGGAGCCCGACCGGATCACCGCCGATCTCAATGCTACTTATGAGTACGTGAACAAGCTGCAAGCGGTGGAGAAGGATCACATCGGGACCATCGGCTTTTGCTGGGGCGGGGGCCAGAGCTTCCGCTACGCCACCAACAACCCCCGGCTCATGGCCGCGGTCGTTGCCTATGGGCCCGCTCCCGATTCGGCCGCGATCAAGCAGATCAAGGCACCGGTGCTCGGTGTCTACGGGGAAAACGACGAGCGGATCAACGCCAGCCTGCCGGATGTGGCCGCCAAGATGGAAGCGGCCGGAAAGACTTTCACCTACGAGGTGTATCCCGAAACGGGCCACGGGTTTCTCAAGCCGGGCCGCCAGGGATCCGACGGCCCCCAGGTGAAGCGGGCCTGGGATAGGATCCTCGAGTTTTACCGCGCGCGGCTGGGGAAGTGACCAAGAGGGTGAAAAGTAAAGAGTGAAGAGTGAACATCTGGGGCGCTCGTAGTTCCTTTTCACTCTTCACTCTTTACTCTTCACTAATGCTTCCCCTCCTTCTTCTTCAAACAGCAGCTGCATCCCCGCTCGCTGTCCGGGCCGATACCATCCGCCCCACCCACGACGCACTGCACTACGACATCACTCTGGTGCCCAGCGACACCGGCAATCACATCCTGGGCGAAGTGGAGATCCAGTGGCGGCTGCGCTCGAGCGAGGTGGTCGAGATGCAGCTGGACTCCAGCATGCGGGTCATCCGGGTATTGATCGACGGCAAGCCGAACACCCGGCTGGCGCGAACGATGTACGGCCGAAGCGAAGGATGGGTCGCTGTCCCCCACCAGAAGCAGGCTGGCGACACCCTGAGTACCCGGGTCCGCTACCGCGGGAACGTGCGAGACGGGCTCATTGTCGGAACCAACCAGTACGGGGCCCGCACCATCTTCGCGGACAACTGGCCAGACCGAGCCCATCTCTGGCTGCCGTCCCAGGACCACCCCAGCGACAAGGCCACTGCCGCATTCCACGTGCAGGCTCCTCTGGGGCAGCAGGTGATCGCCAATGGCGTGCTGGAAAGGATCGATACCCTGGCGTACGACAACGCGGTGTGGCACTACCGGCTGGATACTCCGGTCCCAGTCTACACCATGGTGGTAGGGATCGCCCGATTGGTACGCACCCGCCTGCCTGACGCTGCCTGCTCCGCCAAGTGCGTTCCGCTCACCGTGTGGACCTACCCTCAGGACTCGGCCTATGCGTTGACTCGACCCTTTCGGCGCGCAGGCGAGATCCTGGAATACTTCAGCAGCCTCATTGGTCCCTTTCCCTATCCCAGTCTGGCGCACGTCGAGTCGAGCACCCGGTTTGGCGGCATGGAGAATTCGACCGCGATCTTTTACGACGAGAAGCGCTATCGCGACAGCACCATGGGCGAGTCGCTGGTTGCTCACGAGACGGCCCACCAGTGGTTCGGTGACGCAGTCACCGAGGCCGACTGGCACCATCTCTGGCTCTCCGAGGGGTTTGCCACTTACCTGGCGGCGCTCTGGCGCGCTCACGCCGATGGCGATAGCGCCTTCCGGGCCGGGATGGCAAGAGCAGCCGAGGCGATCTTCGAGTCCAAGGACACCGAACATCCGATCCTCGATTCTGCGGCGACCGATCTGCTGGGCCTGCTCAACAGCAATAACTATCAGAAGGGTGCCTGGGTCCTGCACCAACTTCGCGGCGTGATCGGCGACTCGAGCTTCTATGCCGGATTACGTCGCTACTACCAGGCTTACCAGGACAGCACGGCACTTTCCTCTGATTTTGCCCGCATCATGTCGGAGGCTGCCGGCCAGGACCTCGAGTGGTACTTCCGGCAGTCACTCACCCAACCGGGTTACCCGGTTCTCGATATCAAGTGGAGCCACCGGGGCAAGAAGCTGACCCTCGATGTTATGCAGACCCAATCGCCGGACTGGGGCCTCTACCGAATTCCCAATCTGATTCTGCTGGTCGATGGAACGCCGGTGCGAGTCGAGGTGAGCGGTCGCCAGAGCCGGATCGGAGTAGAAGGAATCAAGAAGAAGCCCAAGAGAATCGAAGTAGATCCGAAGGGCTGGTGGCTGATGAAGACCAGCGTCAAAGGTGAAGGATAAACCGTGAACGGCGAGAGCAGGGCGGTGCGGCCGTTTACTGTTTACCATTTACTGTTCACGCTGTTTCTAGTAGTCGCCTGCGGAACCGTCGCCCCACTCCGTGACAAGATCGATGTGGGCCGGGACTCCTATGCGATCTTCGTCGGCGGCAGCGGGATGAGCGGCGACCTGTACGCCGTGCGCGGCGTCGGCGGTCCAGTGTTCCCCCTCACGTTCACTGCCGTGGCCGAGCTCAGGCCCGCGCTGGCTCCCGGCGGTACCCAGGTTGCGTTCCTCCGAGGCCTGTCGCTTCGGGATTCCACACCGGCCACCGTGTGGGTGATGAATCTGCTGAACGGCGCCGACCGAGAGCTGAAGCTGCCCAAAGACGCTGGGACTCCCGAGCGGGTGGCGTGGGCCGAGAATGGGGGCGCTTTGATCGTCCAGACCTCGAAGGGGATCTACCGGGCGGCGGCGCCTCCCGCCAAGCCGGTTCCACTGCCGGTGTCCCCGGCGGATCAGCCGGCGGCGGAATCGGCTCTGGCCGTGCTGCTGGGAGACCCGGTGTTCGCTCGAGTCATCCCCTGCGAGCGATCCCGAGATCTGTGCGTGGCCACCCGGCGGGGCCGCCCGTCCATCCTGGCCCAGGCCGCCCGAGACCCGGTGCGCTGGGGTTCTGATTCAGTGGCCTTCTTCACCACCGGCGACCTGCTCCAGGTGCGGCCTCTGTCTCGAGGGCGTCCTCGCCTCCTCCACCTCTCCAACCCGCCGGCCCGCCCGAGACAGCCCACATTCTTCGAGGGCAGGGCAGAGGCCCAGCCGCCCGCGGATCAGATGTGAGTTGAAGCAACTCACACTTCCCGGCTATTTTCCGGGGCTTTTTTCTCTCTAGAATGGCGGAGCTGGTGATGAAAATGCTGGTCCTCGGCGCGGGCCTCCAGGGCTGTGCCTGCGCCTATGATCTGCTCCAGAACCCAGCGGTCGACCAGGTCACCCTGGCCGACCTTCGGCCGGAAAAGCTTCCCAAGTTTCTGGCCGGCGACTGGGGTGGGCGTCTCCGTACGGTTCGGCTCGATGTCTCGGACGGGACTGCGGCCCGCGCCGCCTTTGCCGGCCAGGCCGCGGTCATGAGCGCCATCCCGTACTACTACAACGGAGCCATGGCCAAGGCGGCGGTCGAAAGCGGCTGCCACTTTTCCGATCTGGGTGGGAACACCGAGATCGTGCTGGAGCAGAAGAAGCTTCATCCCGAAGCCGAGGCGAAGGGGATCTCGGTCATTCCCGACTGCGGACTCGCGCCCGGGATGGTGAACATTTTGGCGGCAGAGGGGATCCGCCGGCTCGACGCTGCTGATAAGGTAAAGATCTTCGTTGGCGGCCTGCCCCAGAGTCCCGAGCCTCCGCTCAATTATCAGATTGTTTACTCGTTGGAAGGGGCGCTCGACTACTACACCACACCGTCCTGGGTGCTGCGCGGAGGCAAGCCGGTCCAGGTGGATGCGCTGAGCGAAGTCGAGCCGGTGGAGTTTCCGTCGCCGCTCGGCACGCTCGAAGCGTTCCACACCGGAGGCGGTATCAGCACGCTGCCGTTTGCCTACCAAGGCAAGATCGATGTCATGGAGTACAAGACCCTGCGCTATCCCGGCCATGCAGCGGTTGTGCGGCCGATCCGGGAGCTCGGGCTCCTGGGCAACGATCCCATCGACGTCAAGGGCAAGAAGGTGGTTCCCCGCGACCTCTTCATCGCAGCGGTGAGCCCCAAACTCTCCAAGCCCAACGGCCGCGATCTGGTCGCCTTGCAGGTTCGGGTCACCGGCAAGAAGAAGGGAAAACAACAGACCGTCACCTTCCGGCTGATCGACTACTACGATGTGAAACACGGCATCAGCGCGATGATGCGGACGACCGGCTACTCGCTCTCGATCACCGGGCAGATGCAGGTTGAGGGCAGAGTAATCGCCAAGGGGGTTCACACTCCTGATGAGGCCATCCCCTTCCGCGATTATGTGAGCGAACTGGGGAAGCGGGGGATCAAGATCGAAGAGATTTGAGCCGGAACTTTGCCTCCTCTGGCGTTGTTCTGGCAGTACACTGGCTAGAGGAGAGGCAATGTTGGATTTCAGGAAGTTGTGGAACCAGGCTCTACCATTCGACCAGTTCGTCGCCGGCTGCAAGGCGGAACACTGTGGGCTCTGGCAGGGAGTGTACAATCTGGCCCGTATTCCGGAATGGGCCCGGGAAGCGGTCCCGCCAGGCGTTCAGCGCCAGCTCCTGGTGATTGCCGAGGATTGGTGCGGTGATGCCTCCAACACGGTGCCGATAGTTGCCAAGTTCGCGGAATCGGTCCCCGGGTTCGAGCTGCGGGTGATCGAGCGCGATGCCAACCCGGAGGTGATGGACCAGTACCTCACCAATGGATCCAGATCCATCCCGATCGTGATTGCGCTCGACGAGAACTTCCAGGAGCTCGGCCACTGGGGGCCCCGTCCCTCGGAGCTCCAGGCCTGGGTCATGGCCAACCGGGGCACGATGGCCAAGTCCGAGCTGTATCCCCAGGTCCGGAAGTGGTATGCGCGGGATCGCGGGGAGATGACACTGCGAGAGGTGCTGGAAGCGGCCCGACTGCCTGTTGCGAAAGTGGCGTAAGCAAGCAGCTCCCCGCTCACCCGCTTACCCGCTTACCAGCTGTCAAAAGATCCATCCGGTTCCGAACGAGAAGTTGTACCCGTCGGGCCCGCCGGCGAAGTTGAAGGTAAAGATGCTGGAGCGGAGGATTCGAAGCCCGATCCCCCCACCTCCGCCCACTTTGAGATCTTCGGTGGTCAGGCGAAAACCTTCGCCCTCGAAGACCCGCCCGGCGTCGAGGAACCCGATGAGCGTAATGGCACCCAGATCGCCAAAGGCGATCACATCGTGCCGCACCTCGAAATTGCCGAACAGCACGTGCTCGCCGGTCAGACGCCCTGTATCCAGAGACCGGTGCGAGTCCTGCCCACCCAGGACTGTGACCTCCCGCTCCCACCCGGGTAGGCGGTAGCGAGCATCGAGGCCCGGAGTCCCGCCCATACCCGAGGCTCCGAGGCGCGCCGCCGCGACGGTGCCCTCTCGGATTGTGAGGTAGCCTCGCAGGAGCGTGTACAGGCGGGTGTAGCTGTCTCCGCCGCTCCCCACCTGAGCACCCGCTTCGAGCAGCACTCCCTTCTGAGGATTGAACTCGTTGTCCCGCGTATCGTAGAGCAGCGCCAGCCGTCCAGAGATGTCGGTGTCCTTGAGCTCATCGCCGAAGTCGGTCGCGAAGGTAGATGGCCCGGGCAACGAGGTGTACTCGTCCCGCTCGATCCCACCTAGAAGCGCGACCATAAAGGGCGGCCGGAGCAGGCGGGTGAGCTCGATGGTTCCGCCGTAGCGGGTACGCCGGGTTCGGTAGAGATACGGCTGGGCCTCGGTGACCGCATCCCGGTTGTTTTCGGTGTCGTTGCCCAACCCGAAATACCCAAAGCGGGCTTCGCGAGACGCGCCGGCCCTGGCATCCAGGCGCCAGCCGCGCCACACCTGAGGCGCGCGAAACTGTACATAGCCCTGGCGGCTTCCGCTGCTTGCGAAGCCGACCTCCACGTTCAATGCGGCATTCGCGGTGACCCGATCCTCGTACTCGGCGGCCTGGGCATACCGAACCCGAAAGTTCAGCAGCGGGCCGTCATTCGAGCCACCGGTCAGATAGGGGAAATAGCTGGTGCGCCAGGGCAAGCTGGTGTCCTCCCCCTGAGCCAGGGTCCGCTCGGCGGAGAGTAAGGTCAGGAGCACAAACGGCACCACCCGCCTCACAAGGGCCTCTCGCAATTTATGGGGCTCAGCGTAGCCTCCCTGGGAATGGGCTGGATTGCCCTGAGCGCTGCCGGGGATTTAGGCCCGGCCCGAAGCTAAAGTCAACCGAGGGTGGTAACTTTTCGTCTTGCTTCCTCCCGCCGCTAAAGACACCATCGGTTCCGTCCCCAGCTCCGGCCGCGCGGATCAGCGCTGGACCGAGGAGCCGTTCAGCCTGGTGCGGATTCTGGTGGGCACGGTTGCTCTCTTCTGCACCGTGCTCGCCTTGATCCTCGCGTTCGTCACCGGCGACGCGCGAATGCTCGAGCTGGTGGGCGCAGTGTGGGCAATCTATGGTCT
>Ga0075421_100005147_pt1 | contig 15785 bp, 14 predicted proteins | sample SoiMetdeltSBSDD5_FD_75292 | JGI IMG/M metagenome (GOLD analysis project Ga0075421, IMG submission 75292) | Bulk soil microbial communities from a Populus tree surrounding site in Tennessee, USA - Soil MetaG P. deltoides SBSDD5 | ecosystem: Environmental > Terrestrial > Soil > Tree plantation...
GCAGCCAAGGTGGTCCCCAGCATGGAAATCTGGGCAGCGGTTACGCGGATGGCGAGTGGCTGCGTGGGATCGCCGTAGCGGCCGAGCTCGTAAGTCGTCGCACACACGATGGCGGCAGCAATTGTGAATACGGCGGCGGCGGTGAATACAGGCCGACAACGATAACCGAGCCAAAGCAGCAGCGGGAAGACAAAGGAACTCGGCGCGATCAGCGACCAGGGGCCCGAGAACAGAGCCATAAGACCCCCGAACGCCGCGGTCACTGCCGCAACCGCAACGGTGCCCTCGAGGACTTCGCGCCACGACGGTGCATCGCGCACCGCGGCAGCGACCCCGATCAGCAGCGGCGCGACCGTTACGATGCCGAGCGCGTCCGATGCGAACCAGACCTCCCAGATGTCCGCAAATGCGGCGGTCGAAGGGCCGAAGAGCTTCATTGCACCCGAGGCACCTACGGCAGCCGTCGCGGTCGCCACTGCAGCCGCGGCGAAGAAGCCCAGCACGCGACGAAGGCTGGCGAGATCGAAGGTGGGACCGAACCAGCGCTCGATCAGCCACATCGCCAGGAGCGCCTCGCCCGCATTGCACAGGGCAAAAGCCACGGCGCTCCAGACACTCCGGTCGCTCAAGAGAGCGGCCACAAAGCTGGCGGCGATCACGGCCACCGCCACTGGCGTCCGCGCCCAGCGCCCGAGAGCGATCAGGAACCCCACAGAGATGCCCGCGGCTGGCCAAAACACCGCCACGCGCTCCGCGGACGTGAGGAGCGCCAGTCCCAGCTGCGCGGCCAGGAAATAGGCAAGGCCGACTGCGATGGAAAGTCCAACCCCACCAACCCAGGGCTTCATCCCCCCAACGGAGCGCTGAAGCTGAGCCTGGTCGCCGAGCTTGTGCAGCATTTCGCTTCCTGCCGGCTGTCGTGGATTGTGCTCGGCAGCTTACTGTCCCTCTGTTCGCGTGCCAAACGCAGTAGCCCAGCGCGGTCCGCGAAGGTTAATGCGGTTCCCGAAGAGCACGGCGCACGGCGATTTCAAGCAATGGAATCCTCGGTCCGGAAGGTGTGACCGTGCACCGCGCAATGGGCGCCCGCCCGACAGTCAATCGCCGAAAGCCGACGCGCGGCAGTCCGGCTCGAGCGTTGGCGTGGCTGGAAAATTCAGCTCAGGCCGCGCCGGCGTATTGGAGCCACACGGCGTTGGGCCCGAGGCTCTCGACGAGCTCGCGGTGCGCTGCCTCGTCCTCGGCGGAGAGCAGGGAGGGAAGGGGCGCGGGTCGCCGCACAGCCGTGGCCGGGCCAATGCGGATTGCGCGCTCCGGTCCGCTCCGTCTGTCGAGCGCGAAGGCCGCCTGCCGCTCGCCCAGGAGCTCGACATAGACCCCCGCCAGCAGCATCGCATCGAGCAGGGCCCCGTGCCTGGTGCGCTGGGAAAGATCGATGCCGTAGCGCTTGCAGAGCGCATCCAAGGTGTTAGGGCCGGCCGGATGGCGGCGCCGCGCCAGGGCCAGGGTATCGACGACCCGGCTCGCAGCCAGCGCCCTGCGCGAGGCACGGGCGAGCTCCGCGTTGACGAACCCCAGATCGAAGGTCGCGTTGTGCGCCACCAGAGGGGCGTCGGCGATGAAGGCCAGGAAGTCGTCCACGACATCGGCAAAGCGCGGCTTGTCGCGCAGAAACTCGACGGTCAGGCCATGCACCGCGACGGCATCGGGATGGATTTCGCGCTCGGGGTTCAGATAGCGGTGAAACTCGGAGCCCGTGGGAATGCGGTTGACGATCTCGATGCAGCCGATCTCGATCAGGCGGTCACCGTTGGCAGGGTCGAGCCCCGTGGTTTCCGTGTCGAGCACGATCTCGCGCAGCATGCAGCCTCGATGTGGATCAACGCACGCACGCTACGCCCAGAACTCGAGATAGGCCGTCCCCGTACGGCCCTTCAGTGATTCCACCAGTGTATCCACCTGATGCCCGGCGTCGGCCAACGTACCGCCGGTGTCCACAATGAAATCGGCGAGCGCCCGCTTCTCCGCGTCGGGCATCTGCCGGCCGAGGATCTGCTCCAGCTTCTCGACCGTCATGCCCGGACGCCGCAGCACACGCGCGCGCTGCTCCTCGGCCGGTGCGCTGCAGACGACCACAACGTCCACGCGAGTCTCGCCGCCCGTCTCCAGCAGCAGCGGGATCTCGAGCACCGCCACGGCGGCACCACTGGCCGCCTCCTCGCGCAGGAAGCGACGCTCGGCATCGAGGACCAGAGGATGCACGATCGCCTCCAACTGCTTGAAGGCGCCGGGATCGACGAGCAGCGCCGCGGCGAGCCTCTGCCGATCGACCGTGCCGGATCGGGTCGTGCCCGGGAAGGCGGCCTCGATCAGGGGAACGGCCGCCCCCTCGTAGAGCTTGTGCACCTCGGCATCGGCGTCGCACACAGCGATGCCGTGCCGGCGAAAATGCGCGGCAACGGTCGACTTGCCCATGCCGATCGAGCCGGTGAGCCCCACGATCAGCATCACCGGCCCTCGATGTCGCGCTGGACGAGGGCGCGCAGCTCGCCGGTGACCTCGGGCCGCACGCCGAACCATCTCTCGAAGCCGGGCACCGCCTGGTGCAGCAGCATGCCGAGACCGTCGACCGCGACGAGACCGCGCGCCTGCGCTGCGGCCAGCAACGGGGTGAGGATCGGCACGTAGACGATGTCGGCGACCACCGCGGTGCGATCGAGCGCGGCGATGTCGATGCCGAGCGGCTCGCTGCCGGGCATGCCCAGAGGCGTGGTGTTGACCAGGAGGGAGACCCCGTCCAAGGCGGTGTTGCGCTCGTCCCAGCCGAGAGCCTGGACCTTCGCGCCGAAGTAGGCGGCAAAGGCATCGGCACGCGCCCCGCTGCGATTGAAGACGCGAACGGCGCCGGCGCCGGCTTCCAGGAGCGCGAAGGCGATGCCGCGCGCAGCGCCGCCGGCCCCCAGCATGGCAACGACGGCGCCATGGAAATCGAGGCCCGGCACGGCGTCGCGAAGATTCTGGACAAAGCCCGCAGCGTCGGTGTTGTCGGCCACCAGCCGGTCGCCCTCGTACCACAGCGTGTTGGCGGCGCCCGCCGCACGTGCAGCGGGCCGCACCTCGGCTGCAACGGCGCAGGCCGTCACCTTGTGGGGGATGGTCACGTTGCAGCCGACATAGCCCTCGGCCCGCAGGCGGCCCAGGAAGCGGGCGGCGTCGTCCGGTTGCACAGGCACGCGCGTGTAGCTGCCGTCGATGCCGTAGCGCGTGAGCCAGTAGCCGTGGATCAGCGGCGAGCGCGAGTGCGAGACCGGCCAGCCAATGACACAGGCGCGCCTCATGCCGGCAGCGCCCCGTGCGCCCTGAGCTCGGCGAGGAGCGGGATCAGCGGCAGCCCGACGATGGTGAAGTGGTCCCCCTCGACGCGCTGGAACAGCTGGGCTCCGCGTCCCTCGATCTCGTAGCTGCCGACGACCTGCCACAGCAACGGCCCCGCTTCGGCGAGGTAGGCGTCGAGGAAGGCGTCGCTGAAGTCGCGCATGGTCAGGGTGGCGCGATCGACCGTGGACCAGACCAGGCGGCCCCCCTGCGCCAGCGCCACCGCGCTGAACAACCGATGCTCCCGCCCGCGCAGGCGGGCGAGCTGCGCGCGGGCAGCCGCCATGCTGCCAGGCTTGTCGAACAGCTCGTCGCCCAGCGCCAGCACCTGGTCGGCACCGATCACGAGCGGTGTGCCGAGGGTCGAGCTGACACTGCGGGCCTTGGCCGCCGCCATCGCCTCGGCGACGGCAGCGGGCGCGCGCACCGTCCCCCGGGCGGCCAGATCGCGCTTGAGAGCCGCCTCCTCGACGTGTGCCGGCACCACGCGAAACGGCACGCCGGCGGCCTCCAGCAGCTTGCGCCGGGCAGGACTTGCCGACGCCAGCACCACCTCGACGGGTGCTGCCTCAGCCATGGTCAGCCTCGCCCCGCCGGGCGGAGGTGGCATGCTCGTGCCGCAGCCGAATGATGGTGGCCGCCGTCTCCTCGACCGAACGGCGCGTCACGTCGATCACCGGCCAGCCGTGCCGGTTGCACAGCCGGCGCGAGTATTGGATCTCATTGGCAATCTGCCCGCGATCGACATAGCCGGCGAGATTGCGGTCGCCGATGAGGTGGACGCGGTTGCGACGGATCTCGGCAATGCGCTCGGCACTGGCGACGAGCCCGACGACGAACGCCGTGTGAGGTTCTGTAAGTGCCGGCGGAAGCTCGATTCCGGGCACCAGAGGCAGGTTCGCCGTCTTGAAGCCGCGCTGGGCCAGGTAGATGCTGGTCGGCGTCTTCGACGTACGCGAAATGCCCAGAATGATGATGTCGGCCACGCTCAGGTCCTGCGGCAGCTGGCCATCGTCGTGGGCCATGGCGAAGTTGAGCGCGTCGATGCGCCGGAAATAGTCGGCGTCGAGGATATGCTGGCCGGCGACCACCGGCGTCTGCGGCGCTCCGAGATAGGACTCGAAGACCTTCATGATCGGCTGGAGCACGTGCAGGCTGGGCACCTTGAGCTCCCGGCAGCGACTTTCGATCTCGGCGATCAGAGTCTTCTTCACCACCGTATAGAGGACGATGCCGGGCGCCTCCTCCACCTCCTGCAGGACGCGCTCCAGCTGCTTTTCGGTGCGTACGAGGGGATGGACATGCTCGATGGCACGGACCTGGGGGTACTGGACGGCCGCCGCCTTGGCCATGGTGGTCAGCGTCTCGCCGGTCGCATCCGAGATGAGATGCAGATGGAAGGAGCTCGGGAGTTCGCCGGTCATATGTGGAAAAGACCAGAATTTATGCACCCTGCCAAGGCACGGATCTCGTTTCGTTCAGCGCCGCGGCCCACCCTTTCAACACATCTGCGCACAAGATCGCGCATGAGGATGGCGATCGGCGCTGCAGGTGCACGCCCCCGGCCCGGACACGCCCTGCCCCTGCGTTACACACCTCCATCCACAAGTCCGCCCCAGTGACGGCCTGTCCAACTTTGGCAACAACGCTTTGAGATTGTGGCCCTTCCCCGCTCTTGTGGTAGCGGACGGGGCGAGAACCAGGGATAGGTGTCCGCAAGCCCGGGGGATGCACGAGCTGTGCGCAACACGTTCGCCAACCATCAGTCTACACAATCCAGCCTCTAAGAGTCATAGCAGTAACTTGAAGATCCAGACTCTTGAATCAAGGAGCCGGACAACGTGGCTTTGCCGTCCTCATCCATGTCGCGCCGGTTGCTGCAGCCTTTCGCCGGCAGCACCGTGATGCCACCGCCCGTCTGGCTGATGCGCCAGGCTGGCCGGCATCTGCCGGAGTACCACGAGGTACGGGCCAAGGCGGGCAACTTTCTCGACCTGTGCTACACCCCGGAGCTTGCCGCCGAGGTTACGCTGCAGCCGGTCCGGCGCTATGGACTGGACGCCGCCATCGTCTTCTCCGACATCCTGGTCATCCCGCACGCGCTGGGGCAGAAGGTCGAGTTCGTGGAGGGCACGGGTCCCGTGCTCGAGCCTGTCCGCTCTCTTCAGGACCTGGGGAGATTGAACCCGTCGGCGACTCGCGCCAAGCTCGACCTCGTCTACGAGGTCGTCGCCAAGGTCCGGCAGAGGCTGCCGGACGAGGTCGGTCTCATTGGATTTTGCGGTGCGCCATGGACGGTTGCGACCTACATGGTGGGAGGTGGGGGAAGAGCCGGTGACCGGGATGCAGCCGAGACGTGGGCCAAGGCAGACGTGGCCGGCTTCGGAGCGCTCATCGAGCGCCTTGTCGACGCTTCCGTCGAATACCTTTGCGGGCAGGTCGCCGCCGGAGCCGACGTGCTGCAGGTCTTCGACACCTGGGCCGGCCGCCTCTCTGGGGATGCGTTCCAGCGCTGGGTCATCGAGCCCACCGAGGCCATTGTCGCCGGCGTGAGGGAGCGTCATCCCCGGGTTCCCATCATCGGGTTTCCGCTGGGTGCCGGAGCTGCCATCCCGGCCTATGTGGCGCAATGCGGGGTGGACGGCGTGAGTTGCGACGCTACAGTGCCCCTCGACTTCATCGCGCGCGAGCTTTCCGGTAGGGTCGTGGTTCAGGGCAACCTGGAGCCGCAGCTGTTGCTCGCAGGGGGACTGGAGATGGAGCGCCAAGCAGAGAAGATCCTGGCGGCGCTCTCGGGCAAGCCCTTCATATTCAATCTTGGCCACGGCGTTTTGCCGCAGACACCACCGCAGCACGTCGCACGGCTCGTGAAGCTCGTCAGAGAGGCAAAGTAGAAAGTCGCGGCATGCTCCTCTGGGTGAAGGCATTCCACGTGGTTGCTGTCATCGCATGGATGGCGGGCCTGCTCTATCTGCCCCGGCTCTACGTCTACCACTGCGAGGCCGAGAAGGGCTCCAGGATGTCGGAGACCTTCAAGGTCATGGAAAGGCGCCTGCTCCACGTCATCATGACCCCGGCCATGATCGCGGTATGGGGCTCCGGGGTGTGGCTCGCGTGGGCGCTGGGCGTGGTGAACGACCGCTGGCTATGGGCCAAGTTCGCGCTGGTCGTCCTGCTCACGGGCTTCCATCATGCGCTCGGCGTCTGGCGGCAGGATTTTGCCGCCGACTGGAACACGCGCAGCCCGCGCTTTTATCGCCTCATGAACGAGGTGCCGACGCTGCTGATGATCGGGATCGTGATCCTGGTTATGCTCAGGCCGTTCTGATCTTGCGGCCTGGCCTCGCGCCGGGACGCGCCCGAAGCGGCCCCTTTTATTCCCGATCCACTGGTGCTACATAGTGATTCGTCAACACTTGCCGTTTTGAACCGGCTGGTGAGACCGTTGCGAGCCGTGCAGGCACCTGCAACGGCTGCGACAATCCGGAAAGCTCTTCCGCACCCCTCCCCCTCCCAGGCGCGCGCGCCGCGACAGATCCTACCTAGATAGCCGCGCAGCCCCTCCACCTCCCGGAGACCTCATATGCAAGAAGCCGTCAAGGAGATGAAACTCCAAGACCTCAAGATCAAGACACCGACGGAGCTCCTGAGTTTCGCCGAGGAGGTCGGTGTCGAGAACGCAAGCTCCATGCGCAAGCAGGAGCAGATGTTCGCCATCCTGAAGCAGCTGGCGAACAGGAACACGGACATCATCGGCACCGGCGTGGTCGAGGTGCTGCAGGACGGCTTCGGCTTTCTGCGCTCGCCCGACGCCAACTATCTGCCCGGTCCCGACGACATCTACATCTCGCCCTCCCAGATCCGGCGCTTCTCCCTGCGCTCCGGCGATACGGTGGAAGGCCAGATCCGCAGCCCTCGGGAAGGCGAGCGCTACTTTGCCCTCCTGAAGGTCAATTCGATCAATTTCGAGGACCCGGAGAAGCAGCGCCACAAGGTGCACTTCGACAACCTGACGCCGCTCTATCCGACCAAGTGGCTCAAGATGGAGATCGAGGACCCCACCATCAAGGATCTCTCCCCGCGCGTGATCGACATCGTGGCGCCGCTCGGCGCGGGCCAGCGCGCCCTGATCGTGGCGCAACCGCGTACCGGCAAGACCGTGCTGTTGCAGAACATCGCCCACTCGATCTCGGTCAACCACCCCGAGTGCTACCTCATCGTGCTCCTGATCGACGAGCGGCCCGAGGAGGTGACCGATATGCAGCGCTCGGTGAAGGGCGAGGTGATCTCCTCCACCTTCGACGAGCCGGCCGCGCGGCACGTGCAGGTGTCCGAGATGGTGATCGAGAAGGCCAAGCGGCTGGTCGAGCACAAGCGCGACGTGGTAATCCTGCTCGATTCCATCACCCGCCTCGGCCGGGCCTACAACACCGTGGTGCCCAGCTCCGGCAAGGTGCTGACCGGCGGCGTCGACTCCAACGCCCTGCAGCGGCCGAAACGCTTCTTTGGCGCTGCCCGCAACATCGAGGAGGGCGGCTCGCTCACCATCATCGCCACGGCGCTGATCGACACCGGCTCGCGCATGGACGAGGTGATCTTCGAGGAGTTCAAGGGCACCGGTAACTCCGAGATCGTGCTGGACCGCAAGGTCTCCGACAAGCGCGTATTCCCGGCGATCGACATCTCCCGCTCCGGCACGCGCAAGGAGGAGCTGCTGGTCGCCTCGGATACGCTGAGGAAGATGTACGTGCTGCGGCGCATTCTGAACCCGATGGGCACCATGGACGCCATCGAGTTCCTGGTCGACAAGCTGCGCAACACCAAGACCAACGGCGAATTCTACGCCAACATGAGCACGGGCAAGAATTAGGTGTAAGCTGGGTCAACCCCAGCGCCAGCCGGGGGCAGACCCAACACTCCATCGGATGGGTTGGGTCTGTTGGGTCTTCCCCCAGCTTATGCCGGGGTCGACCCAACCTACAGGCCGAGCACCCGCTTGGCGTTCCCGCCGCAGATCGCAGCGACGCTGCCTGCATCCAGGCCCGCGTTGGCAACGAAGCCGACGGGGTCGTAATCCCCCATGTCGAAGGGATAGTCGGTGCCCATCAGGATACGGTCGGCGCCGTAGAGGCGGACCAGCTCGTGCAGCTGGTGGGGCGTGAACACGATCGTATCGAAGTAGAGCCTGCGCAGATAGGTCGTCGGCGGGTGCGGCAGGTGCCCATGCGAATCCGAGCGCGCGCCCCAGGCATGGTCGATGCGGCCGGAATAGCTGGCGAGATAGCCGCCGCCGTGCACGGCCAGGATTTTCAAGCTTGGGTGGCGCTCCAGCACGCCGTCGAAGATCAGGTAGTGCAGGGCAATGGTCGTCTCCAGCGGATTGCCAATGACGTTGTTGAAGTAGAAGCGCGACAGGCGTGACGCTTCGGTGAACCCCAGCGGGTGAATGACGACCAGAACGTCGAGCTCCTCGGCCTTTTTCCAGAATGGGGCGAAGGCGGGGTCCGACAGCTCCCTGCCGTTGACGTTGGTGAGGATCTGCACGCCTTTGAACCCCAGCTGCCGCACGCAGCGCTCGAGCTCCCTGGCGGCCTCGCGGCCGTCGGGCATGGGCACCGTGCCGAACCCCTCCAGGCGGTCCGGCTTCTGGTCCACGAACTCGGCGATGCCGTCGTTGACGACGCGCGCGGCCTCCACCGCGATCTCCAGCGGCACGCCGTAGTAGCATTGCGGCGGCGGCGGCTTGACGATCTGCGCATCGAGGCCCATGGCGTCGAGGTCTGCGAGCCGCTGGTCCAAGCTTGCGCGCGCAGCGATATCGGCCTCCTGCTTCTCGTTGAGGGCCTTGGTTGCAGCGTCGGCGAAGGCCGTGAGCGGCGCGCTCGCGGGCTGCAGATGAGGCTTTACGAGCTCGGCGGCCCGGGGGATCTTCACGTGCGAATGCACGTCGATGGTAATGCTCGGAGGCCTGACCTCGCGCCCCGGCCGCCCGTGCGTCCTGGCCGCGGTCGCCTCATACTTGTTCCACAGGCTCACGTCCCCCTCCGTCGCTCGATCGCAGGTCTTTCTTGCTGCTTCATTTGCGCCTGCCGTTCAAGCCGTATCAGAGCGCAGAAGATCGACCGGGCCGCTCTGCGAAAGCATGGACGCGCGCTCGAGGGCGAGCACCTCGCCCTGGCTTCCGGCGGTGTCGAGCCACAGGAAGGGCAGGTGCGGATAGTCACGCTCCAAAATTTCGCGGCCGCTGCCGATCTCTGCCACGAGGGCTCCCTGCGGGGTCAGGTGCACAGCCGCCTGCGCCAGAACGCGACGGACAATGTCGAGGCCGTCCCGGCCGCCGGCGTGCGCTATGGCCGGCTCCGCGGCGTATTCGTGTGGAAAGGCTGCGACCCTCTCGTCGCTGACGTACGGCGGGTTTGCAAGAACGAGGTCGTATTGCCGGCGATTGAGACCGTCAAAGAGATCGGACTGGATCAGGCCGATGCGATCGCCGAGCCCGTAGGCGCCGACATTGCGGGCTGCGACGGCAAGCGCCGCCTCTGAAATGTCGCTGGCGTCCACCTCGGCTTCCGGAAATGCCAGCGCCGCCAGAATGGCCAGGCATCCGGAGCCGGTGCACAGGTCCAATACGCGCCGAACTGCCGCCCGATCCGAGACGACAGCCGGCAGGCCCTCTCCCAGCAGCTCGCCGATGTACGAGCGGGGCACGATAACCCGCTCGTCGACATAGAACGAGCAGCCGCCGATCCAGGCCTCCCTGGTCAGATAGGCCGCCGGTTTGCGCGAGGAAATGCGCTCGTGGAGGATTGCTTTCAGTGCCAGCCTTTCGGCCGGCAGCAGCCGGGCATCGAGCCACGGCTCAATTTCGTGGATCGGCAGGTGCAGCGTGTGCAGGATCAGGAATGCGGCTTCGTCCAGCGCTGTGGAGGTCCCGTGCCCATAGACGAGCTCTGCCTCGCTGAAGCGGCTGACGGCCCAGCGCAGCCAATCGCGTACCGTTTCCAGGTGCTGCTCGGGGGCTTCGGGCTCCATCATTGCAAGTGCCGCGATTGTTGCGATACCGGGGCTCGAGCGCGATTGCCCGATCCAATATCGGAGGAGGCAACCGTCACGGTGGCCCGGACACCTTCCCTGGCGCAACGCTCTATCGAAAGTAGAAGTGCACAAGGAAGGTTATGGGCGCCCCCGGCGAAGCCGCGCGTCCATTGAGCTTGCTACTCATCCATATGACGGAATACAAGATCGAAAATTCGACCAAATTCGGCATCATTTTGTTACACTGGACACGCCCTGTCGCTGGCAGCCATCTCGGCCTTGTCCAACAATTGGTGGTGCCTGGGACTTTGTATGATCCCTGGACACCCGGCCAATGCCGGGCCGTACAAGCAGGCAAGCAAAAGATGCCGGCTGGGCCGAAGAATTGCATTGACGGCTTAATCTATTCTTTGCCATTAAATAATACAGGTGCAGGAGCTAATTCGGGCGCAATATGGGGACTCCATTGCGATGGCGAGAGAACTGGATCGAATGACGTTGCGGGAGCTGGCGGAGCTCGAGTTGAAGGTCAGAAAGGCCAAGGCCAGTGCCCAGGATCGCAGCCGGGCGGACCTGCGCAAGAAGATCGAGACGATGGTGAGCGACGCCGGCTTCAAGCTCAGCGATATCTTCAGCGGGCGCGGCGGCAAGGGGCGCACGGTCGCGGCCAAGTACGTCAATCCCGAGGATCCGACCGAGACGTGGACGGGCCGCGGACGCAAGCCGCGCTGGCTCAACGCCAAGATTCAGGAAGGCGCGAAGATCGAGAAGTTCCTCATCAAGTAGCGGCCTGCCCTCGCAGCACTCCGTTATCGCAGCGGACGCCGCCGCGTGGCGTCCGTCGCCCCTCCGGCTGTCCCGCGTCACCGGCCTCTGCGCGCGTCCATGGACCAGGCGCCGGCGCCGCTGGCGAGCAGGGCCAGAAAGCCGCCGGCAATGGCCAGGTTCTTCATGAACTGGATGCTCTGGCTCCGGTTGGCGAAGTCGAGGTGAAAGAGCAGGGCCGCGAGGATACAGAAGCCAGCCAGCACAAACGCGGCCGGACGGGTCTGCCAGCCGACCACAATCAGCAACCCGCCCAGCAGCTCGACCGCAATCACGAGCGGGAGCAACATGTCGGATACGCCATATTTCTGCATGTAGGCCTGGGCCGCCGCATAGCCGGCGATCTTGCCGTAGCCTTCGACGATGAAAATGGCGCCCAGCAGGACGCGGCTGGCCAGCAAAGCAGCGTTGTGGAGCGTGGAGGCGTGCATGCGTTCCACCTCGGATCAGTGCGCGGCTTCCCAGTTGTCCGCGGCCTTGGCGTCCACGTGCACCGGGACAGCGAGCCGTACTGCGGGCTCGGCGGCGCCTTCCATGACACGGGTGACGGTGTCGAGCGCGTTCTCCACGTCGCCGGTCCTGGCCTCGAATACCAGCTCGTCGTGGACCTGCAGAAGCATGCGCACCGAATCGAGGCGCGCCTGCCGCAGGGCCTCCGGCATTCTGATCATGGCGCGGCGGAGAATGTCGGCAGCGGAGCCTTGAATCGGCGCGTTGATGGCCGCCCGCTCCAGATTGCCGCGCACCGAGGGGTTCCTGGTGTTGATCTCGGGATAGTGGATGCGGCGGCCGAAGATGGTTTCGACGAAGCCCTGCTCGTGCGCTCTCCTCTTGGTCGTCTCCATGTAGTCGCGGATGCCGGGAAAGCGCTTGAAGTAGGTGGCGATGTAGTCGCCGGCTTCCTGCTTCGGAATGCCGAGCTGCGCGCCGAGACCGAACGCGGAGATGCCGTAGATGATGCCGAAGTTGATGGCCTTGGCGCGCCGTCGCACCTCGGCCGGCATGTCTGCGATGGGAACGCCGAACATCTCCGATGCGGTCATGGCGTGGATGTCGAGGCCTTCTTCAAAGGCGCGGCGGAGCTGGGGGATTTCGGCGACGTGGGCCAGCACGCGCAGCTCGATCTGGCTGTAGTCCGCCGAGATCAGCTTGCGGCCGGGCTCGGCGATGAACGCGGTGCGGATCTCGCGGCCTTCCTTGGTGCGGATCGGGATGTTCTGGAGGTTCGGATCGTTGGAGGCGAGGCGGCCGGTAGTGGTGGCGCCGAGGGCGTAGCTGGTATGGATGCGGCCCGTCTCCGGGTTGATGTACTGCGGCAGCGCGTCGGTGTAGGTGGAGCGCAGCTTGGTGAGCTGGCGCCACTCCAGCATCACGTTGATGAGCTTGCGGTGCTGCTCCGGCAGGTCCTCGCGAGCGGCGAGGTCGTCCAGCAGCCCGGCGCGCGTCTCCCACTGGCCCGTCCTGGTCTTGCGGCCGCCGGGGAGCCCGAGGCTGTCGAACAGGAACTCGCCCAGCTGCTTGGGCGATCCCAGATTGAACTTGTGACCGGCCAGCTCGTAGATTTCCGTCTCGAGCCGCGCCACGCGCTGCGCGAATGTGGAGCTGAGGCGGGAGAGGATGCTGCGGTCGACCTTGATGCCGGCGCGCTCCATGTCGGCCAGCACGTGCACCATGGGCCGCTCCAGCGTCTCGTAGACCGTCGTCACCCGCTCGGCGGCGAGGCGGGGCTTCAGGACCATCCAGAGGCGCAGGGTGACATCGGCATCCTCGCCGGCATACTCGGTGGCCCTGGCGAGCGGGACCTGGGCGAAGGTCTTGTCCGACCTTCTGGCGCCGGGGGCGAACTCGATCACCTGCGTGAAGGGCATGCAGGCGTGGCCCAAGTGCCGCTCGGCCAGGGCGTCCATGCCGTGCTCACGGTTGGCGCCGGCATCGAGCGCGTAGGACAGAAGCATGGTGTCGTCGAGCGGAGCCACGGCGATGCCGTGCCGGGCCAGCAGGAGGCAATCGTACTTGAGGTTCTGCCCGATCTTGAGGACGGAAGCGTCCTCCAGCAGGGGCTTCAGCGCCGCCAGCGCATCGCGGACGGGAACCTGCTTCAGGTCCTCGCCGGCGAAGTCGAAAGCGTCGGAGGCGGGGCGGTGACCGAGCGGCACATAGCAGGCCCTGCCCGGTGCCACGGCCATGGAGAATCCGACGAACTCGGCCTGCATGGGGTCGAGGCTGGTGGTCTCGGTATCGAAGGCGACATGGCCCGTGGCGCAGGCCTCGCCGATCCAGGCCTCCAGGCGGGCCATCTCGGTTACCGTCTCGTATTTCGAGCGGTCGATACCGGTGGCTTTCGCCGCAGTACGGGCGGCTGCCACCGCGGCCTGCGGTGTGGCGGCGGGGGATGAGGCCGGCTTGCCCGTCTCGCCGGCGGGGGAGGCTGCCGTCCGAGGCTGGGTTGCCGCGGCGCTGTGCAAGGCGGCTGTCGCGCGCTCAGCGGGCGGGGGCAGCTCCTTTCCGAGGCCTTCCGCGATGCGCTTGGTGAGCGTTGTGAATTCCATCTCGCGCAGGAACCCGAGCAGGGTATCCGGATCGGGATCCTGCAAGCCCAGCCGCTCGACCTGCACCGCGACCGGCACATCCTGCTTCAGCCTGACGAGCTCGCGTGAAAGCCTCGCCTGCAGCGCAAATTCCGTGAGCCGCTCGCGCCGCTTGGGCTGCTTGATCTCGCCGGCGCGCTCCAGCAGCACATCGAGATCGCCGTACTCGTTGATGAGCTCGGCGGCGGTCTTGACGCCGATGCCCGGCACGCCCGGCACGTTGTCCGTCGAATCGCCGGCGAGCGACTGGACGTCGACGACCTTGTCGGGTCCGACACCGAATTTCTCGCGCACCTCGTCGGGCCCGATGCTGCGCGGCGGGGTCTTCATGGTGTCCAGCATGGTCAGGCCGGGACCGACCAGCTGCATCAGGTCCTTGTCGGATGAAACGATGGTGACATCGCCGCCGCTCGCAAGGGCCTGCCTGGCGTAGGTGGCAATGAGATCGTCGGCCTCGTAGCCCTCCTGCTCGATGCAGGCGATGTTGAAGGCTCTGACGGCATCGCGGATGACCCCGAACTGCGGGATCAATTCCTCGGGCATGGGCGGGCGATGGGCCTTGTAATCGCTGTAGATTTCGTTGCGAAAGGTCTTCTCGCTGTAGTCGAAGACGACGGCAATGTGGCTTGGTCCGCTCGATTTCCGGGAATCCTGGAGAAGCTTCCAGAGCATGCCGCAGAAGCCGTGGATGGCGCCCACGGGCATTCTGTCGGAGGGGCGGGTCAGGGGCGGCAGCGCATGGAAGGCGCGAAAGATCCAGCCGGAGCCGTCGATCAGATAGACGTGGCTGCCCTTGATGACGGGTACGGGCTCGCCCTCCGGCACCGAGCAGGTGGCGGCGGGCTTGGCGGATGTCCGGGGCTTGGTGGTGGTAACCATGGCGGCAATATAGTTGTGGGGACGGGAAAGTCAGCCCGCCTTCCACAGCTCGCTGATGCCTGCTGCCAATTCACCCCGGCAGCCCGGTTATGGCCGGTTACGGCCGGGTCAGATCGATGGAATAGAGCACTTTAGGCTCGGGGCCGTGCCGCGGATCGACGAATTCCCGGATCGGCCGGCCGCCGTTGGCCTCGATCACCCGTCGCGAGGCGATATTGGCCACATCGGCAGTCACCTCGACCCGGCCGAGGCCTACGGCGTGCGCCTCCGGGAGCATCAGACGCAGGGCCGCGGTGGCATAGCCGCGGCGGCGCTTCCAAGGCACCACGGCAAAGCCGATGTGGCCCAGGACATGGCCCGGCAAGGCATCGCTGCCGGGCTGCCAGCGCAGGCCGATCTGACCGGCGAACTCCCCGTCCCACATCCAGCGCAGGCGATTAGGCAGCTTGGGGACTTTGCTGCCGTCGGGAAGCTCGACCGTGCCGGTCTGGGCCAGACGTTCGGCGATGAAGGCGGATGGGTCGGCGTGGATCGCCTCGAGCTCCTTGCTCGCGTCCCTGAGACTGTTGAACGACCAGCCACGTTCGAGCGCCGCGGCATAGGCCGGCAGCAGGGTCAGGCTCGGCTCGCGCAGCTCGAGATGCGGCGTCTGTCTTGTCATTGTTGCTCCTCCCGAAGGGGCTAGCGACTGTCATCCCGGAACCGCGCGCGAGCGCAGTGTACAGGACCGAGGACGACGGGCTCGGCGTGTTGCCCGTGGTACTGGATAGCTGTCCATCGGCGTTGCCGACCCGCAGCGGATGAAACGATCCCCCACCACAGCCGCGCCGGCATTCCCCTCCCCATCATGCCGAAGGCATGTCTTCGACATGACGCGGGGAGGGGCTGGAGCCCGCCCCGGCGAAGGCCGGCGGGTGGGGTCGTATGTTCTGCTCCCCTCGGGGACCCCCACCCGGCGCCTCGCCGCGAAGGCACGCCTTCGCGGCGACGCGCCACCCTCCCCGCAAGGGGGAGGGTACGCCGCGGCCGGGACCTCGCTCTGTCTCGACAGTCAGTTTTTTGTAGCGGCTCTGGCGCTGTCGC
>Ga0075421_100005152_pt1 | contig 15780 bp, 15 predicted proteins | sample SoiMetdeltSBSDD5_FD_75292 | JGI IMG/M metagenome (GOLD analysis project Ga0075421, IMG submission 75292) | Bulk soil microbial communities from a Populus tree surrounding site in Tennessee, USA - Soil MetaG P. deltoides SBSDD5 | ecosystem: Environmental > Terrestrial > Soil > Tree plantation...
CGGGCCATGCGCAGGCGCTCCAGGAAGGCGCGGAACTCGCTCGCCTCGTCCTCCAGCTTGCGCAGGGCGTCGGCGCGGTACTCGTCGAAGGCGCGGTTGCCCGTCTCGCCCATGCTGCCGCTATGCCCGCCGCGCGGGCCACCACCGTGAGAGTCGCTCCAGCGCCGCCGGCGCTCCTCGCGGCGCGCCCGCCTGTGCTCCCAGTGCTCGGCCATGCGGTTCACCCGCTCGATGGCGCGCGTCCGCCACTCCTCCACGTCGCGGCCACGGCCGCCATGCCATCCGCATCCCATCGGTCCACTCCACATCCCCATTCGTCCACTCCACATCCCTATCCGCCCGCTCCATATGATGTAGGCCAGGATCGCCAAGCCGATGGGCCAGTACACGATGAAGCCGAGCACCATCAGCACGATCCAGGCCGGCTTGCCGAAGTCGTCTATGCGCGCGATGACCCCAGACATTTCGGTTTGTCTCCCAGTCCTGGAAAGCCAGTGTGAATGTATATTACATTTACATCCCGAGACGGAATCGTCAAGCGGCTGACGGGAATGTGATCGGCAGCCGTAAGAAGGCGCGGGCGGGAAGGCTGAGCACCCGACTGCCGACGCCCGACTGCCGTGGTCTGCCGCTGCCTTGACTTTGCCCAGTGTCGCCGCCAGAACCGCGAGCGGGCGACCCCTCCCCACCGAGGGGCGACTATCTGGAAGGGTAGAATGATCATGGTGACGTCTGGCAAACCGGCCCAGCGGCCGGTCAACTGCAACTTTTCCTCCGGCCCCTGCGCCAAGCGCCCGGGCTGGTCCCTCAAAGCCCTCGACAACGCGTTTCTCGGCCGCTCGCACCGCGCCAAGGAAGGCAAGGTGCGCCTGAAGCGCGCCATCGAGGAGACCAAGGCGCTGCTGGGCCTGCCCGCCGGCTACGTGTGCGGCATCGTCCCGGCCTCCGACACCGGCGCCTTCGAGATGGCCATGTGGAGCATGCTGGGCGAGCGCGGCGTCGACGCGCTGGCCTGGGAGAGCTTCGGCGAGGGCTGGGTGACGGACGTGACCAAGCAGCTCAAGCTGGCCGACCTGCGCATCCTCAGGGGAGAGTACGGCAAGCTGCCCGACCTGCGCGAGGTTGATTTCAGCCGTGACGTGCTGTTCACCTGGAACGGCACCACCTCGGGCGTGCGGGTGCCGAACGGCGACTGGATCGCCGCCGACCGCACCGGCCTCACCTTCGCCGACGCCACTTCGGCGGTGTTCGCGCAAGCCATCCCCTGGAACAAGATCGACGTGGCTACCTTCTCCTGGCAGAAGGCGCTGGGCAGCGAGGCGGCGCACGGCATGCTGATCCTGTCGCCGCGCGCCGTTGCCCGCCTGGAGAGCTACACCCCGGCCTGGCCGCTGCCCAAGCTGTTCCGCCTCGTCAAGGGCGGCAAGCTGATGGAGCCGGTGTTCGAGGGCGAGACCATCAACACGCCGTCCATGCTGTGCGTGGAGGACTACCTCGACGCGCTGGCCTGGGCCACGAGCATCGGCGGCCTGCGCGCGCTCCAGGCCCGCGCCGACGCCAACGCGAAGGTGCTCTACGACTGGGCGGCCAGAACGCCGTGGCTCGAGCCGCTGGCCGCCGATCCCGCCACGCGCTCCAACACCTCAGTGTGCCTGAAGGTGGTCGATCCTGCCGTCGCCACCCTGCCGATCGATGCCCAACGCGCCTTCGTCAAACAGATCGAGGCGATCCTCGACGAGGAAGGCGCGGCTCACGACACCGCCGGCCACCGCGATGCCCCTCCGCACCTGCGCATCTGGACGGGCTGCACGATCGAGGCGTCGGACCTCGAGATTCTGACGCGCTGGCTCGACTGGGCCTTCGCCGAGGTCAAGGCCGGCCTGGCGAAGGCGGCGTAGGCGTCGCGAGGGGGGGCAGACGCCTCGCATCGACCTTTCGACTTGAGTCTCAACCGTGGAGGCGAGGGGTCTGACCCCCGTTGAACCCATGTCACCCCGAGTCCTCATCGCCGATCAACTCTCCCCCGCTGCCGTCGCCATCTTCCAGGAACGCGGCATCGAGGCGGACGTGAAGGTGGGCCTCTCCAAGGAAGAGTTGGAGAGAACGATCCCCGACTACGACGGCCTGGCCGTTCGCTCCGCCACGAAGGTGACGGAGAAGGTCCTCGTCGCGGCCGCCAGGCTCAAGGTGGTGGGCCGCGCCGGCATCGGCGTCGACAACATCAACGTGAAGGCCGCGACCGCCAAGGGCATTATCGTGATGAACACGCCCTTCGGCAATTCCATCACCACGGCCGAGCACGCCATCTCACTGATGATGGCGCTGGCGCGCCAAATCCCCGAGGCCGACCGCTCCACCCAGGCCGGCAAGTGGGAGAAGTCGAAATTCATGGGCGTGGAGGTGTTCGGCAAGACGCTGGGCGTGATCGGTTGCGGCAACATCGGCTCCATCGTCGCCGACCGCGCCGTCGGCCTGAGGATGAAGGTGGTCGCCTACGATCCGTTCCTATCGGCGGAGCGCGCGGTGGAGATCGGCGTCGAGAAAGTCGAGCTCGACGCGCTGCTGCGCCGCGCCGATTTCATCACGCTGCACACGCCGCTCACCGACAAGACCCGGAACATCATCGACGCCGCCGCGCTTGCCAAGACCCGCAAAGGCGTGCGCATTGTCAACTGTGCCCGCGGCGGCCTCGTCGATGAGCGGGCGCTGGTCGCCGCCTTGCGGTCGGGACATGTGGCCGGCGCCGCGCTCGACGTGTTCGAGGTGGAGCCGGTCAAGGACAGCGTGCTGTTCGGCATGCCCAACGTGATCTGCACGCCGCATCTCGGCGCCGCCACCGGCGAGGCGCAGGAGAACGTGGCCCTGCAGGTGGCCGAGCAGATGTCAGAGTACCTGCTGCGCGGCGCCATCTCCAACGCCGTCAACTTCCCCAGCATCACCGCCGAGGAGGCGCCGCGCCTCAAGCCGTGGGTGAAGCTGGCCGAGCAACTCGGCTCCTTCGCCGGCCAGCTCACCGACACGCCCATCAAGGGCGTGCGCATCGAGTATTCCGGCGAGGTGGCGACGCTCAATACGAAGCCGCTCACCGCCGCGGCCCTGGCCGGCGTGCTGCGCCCGCTGCTGGCCGAGGTCAACATGGTCTCCGCCGCCATCAGCGCCAGGGAGCGTGGCATGCAGGTGGAGGAGGTGACACGCGGCCAGGAGGGCGCCTTCGAGAGCTACATCCGCTTCACGGTGCGCGCGGAGGGCTTCGAGCGCTCCGTGGCCGGCACCGTGTTCTCCGACGGCCGCCCGCGCATCATCCAGGTGCGCGACATCGACATGGAGTTCGAGCTGGCACCGCGCATGCTGTTCGTCCGCAACCAGGACAAGCCGGGCTTCATCGGCCGCTTCGGCACCCTGATGGGCGAGGCCGGCCTCAACATCGCCACGCTCAACCTGGGCCGCGACAAGCCCGGCGGCGACGCCATCTGCATGGTCGCCATCGACGAGCCCGCCTCCGACGAGGTGCTGGCCAGGATCAAGGCGCTGCCGCATGTGGTGCGGGTGAATAGGCTGGAGTTCTAGCGGCTGCAAGCAGCGCCGCCGATCAAACCGAGACGCGCCTGGTTGCACGGCCTGCCTGCTCCTGATCATTTCACTGAAACGCCTTAAACAGGTTCACCATGCTGCTGCCAATCAGCGGCGTGGCTGACGTTCTCAATTCGAGTGCATCGCGCCAAGGTCCGCGGCAATCTCGTCAGGCATGGCGCTCAACAGAAAGAGTCAATTTGGCCAGGTCTCCGGCAGTCGGGTCGCGAGCCATCGGGCTATCGCAGCATTCACCGAGGCCGGCTTTTCCTGCGCCATCCAATGGCCCGACGGCACGACTACCTCGGTGAGATTCTCGCAATCCGTCCGCATGGGCTCGGCGAGGCGGGAGTTTATGGTCTCGCAGGTGAAATCATGGGCGCCGTGGAGGAAGAGAACTGGCAGCCGCAGCTTGCCTCCGTCACGGGCCTTGGCGGCGAACTGCGCATTGCGCCGATGGTTCATGTACCAGGAGTCGGGGCCGAAGAAGCCGTTGGCCTGGAGAGCGGCGACGTAGGCGTCGAGGTCGGCATCCGCCAGCACGTCGGCATCGATCGGCAGGTCTGGAGCCTTGCCGGCGCCACCGAACCATCCGCCATCCTTGCGGATGGTTGCGGTGCGGCTTGGCTGGCCTCTGCCTTCGGGCCGGCCCTTGCGGAATAGGGCCTTCACGGTGTTGCGGACATCGGCCTCGAATGCTTGACGGGCCTTGTCGAAGCTCTCCTCGTAGAACAGCTGATAGTCCCACTGCCCCATCGGGAACTGAGCTTCCGGGTAAACCTTGCGATCGACGAGGGGCAGGAGGTTCTCGGGAACAAAGCCTCTCGCAAGGTAGGGAACACACAGACTGGCAACGCCGAGGCATCTGTCGGGGTGATGGCTCGCCATGCTCCACACGATGGGACTGCCCCAATCGTGTCCCACCCAGATAGCCTTCTCTCGGCCGAGCGCCTGCAGTAGCTCCTGCATATCCTCGACGATGCACTCGACGGCATAGTCCTCATGGCGCCGGTAAACGCTGGATCGCCCGTAGCCGCGCATGTCCGGCGCGATGGCCCGGAAGCCCAGGGCGGCGAAGCAGGGGAGTTGGTGCCGCCAGCTCACTGACAGCTCGGGCCAGCCGTGCACGAAGATGATGACGGGAGCATCGGTGGCGCCACATGCCAGATAGAATGTCGTATGCCTCGCGGTTTTCACGACATTGTCGGTTACTGGGAATGTCATGACATTGCCCTCATGGCCGCGTGATTCTTTGGCAGCCTCCCCCCAAGCTTGCGTAGACTAGCGAACTGGCAAAGCGAGGAGCAGCAAATGCGAACTGTTGCGCTGAAATCGGGCGACAAGGTGCCGGTGCTCGGTCTCGGCACCTGGCGCATGGGCGAGCGGCGGCCGGAGCGGGCGACCGAGGTGGCGGCGATCAGGCTTGGCCTGGAGCTTGGGCTCACGCTGATCGATACGGCGGAGATGTATGGCGAGGGCGGAGCGGAGGAGGCGATCGCCGAGGCCATCTCGGGCAAGCGCGACGGGCTCTTCATCGTCAGCAAGGTCTACCCGCACAATGCCTCGCGGGCCGGCACCATCGCCGCCTGCGAGCGCAGCCTGAAACGGCTCAAGACCGACCGACTTGACCTCTACCTGTTGCACTGGCGCGGCTCCGTTCCCCTGGCCGAGACCGTGGAGCCGTTCGAGAGGCTCAAGGCCGACGGCAAGATCCGCAACTGGGGGGTCAGCAACCTCGACGCTGCCGATATGGACGAGCTGGCCGGCGTGAAGCACGGCGGCAACTGCGCCGCCAACCAGGTGCTCTATCATCTCGGCTCGCGCGGCATCGAGTGGGAACTGCTCGACACCTGCCGCAAGGCGAAAGTCATGGTGATGGCCTACTCGCCGCTGGGGCAGGGTCCGCTGCTCAGGAAGCCGGCGCTCAGGAAGATCGCCGACAAGCATGGCGTCGATCCCGCGGCCATCGCTCTCGCCTGGGTGCTGCGCCAGCCCGGCGTGGTGGCGATCCCCAAGGCGGTGCGGCCCGAGCACGTGCGCGCCAACATGAAGGCGCTCGACGTGAGGCTCGACGCCGACGACCTGAACGCGTTGGATACTGCCTTCCCGCCACCGCAGCGCGCCATGCCCCTGGATATGACGTGAGCGGGGTCATACGTAACCGGGGTCAGACCCCTCGCATCGACCGTTCGTTTGAATCGCTGCGCTTGAGGTGAGGGGTCTGACCCCTACGCCGCACTCACCGCCGATGGTCCCAGCCCACCGAAGCGCCGCTCGCGGGCGTGGAACTCGGCGACGGCGGCCGCCAAGTCCTCCGCACCGAAGTCGGGCCACAGGCGGTCGGTGAAATAGAGCTCAGCGTAGGCGCATTCCCAGAGCAGGAAGTCGGACAACCGCTTCTCGCCACCCGTGCGGATGAGCAGATCCACGTCGCAGTGGGCCGACCCCGCCGTCAGCAGCCGCGAAAGGCCCTCGCGCGTGCAATCGCCACTACGCGCCGCGGCGGTGGCCGCCTCCACGATGGCATCGCGCGCAGAGTAGTCGACAGCGACCCGCAGGTGCAGCTTGGTGCCGCCGGCCGTGGCCCGCTCGGCGCTGGCAATGGCAGTGGCGATGTCGCCCGGCAGCCGGTCGCGCCGGCCGACCACCGTGATGCGCGCGCCGCCCTCCACGAGGCGCCGCGTCTCCTTCTCGATGTAGCGGCGCAGGAGCGCCATCAGGGCCGTCACCTCGACCTTGGGCCGCTGCCAGTTGTCGGCCGAGAACGCGTAGACCGTGAGCGCGCCGATCCCCAGATCCGGGGCGGCTTCCACCACGCGGCCCAGGGCCTCGACCCCGGCAGCGTGCCCGGCCTGGCGCGGCATCCCCCGGCGCGTCGCCCAGCGCCCGTTGCCATCCATGATGATGGCGGCATGAATCGTCTTCACCCCTGGTCCCTCCACACAAATGGCTTGGCGCTGCACTTTGCGCTGTAAAGCCCCCGGTCAAAAAAACTCATGCGGGACGAAGCCGCAGGCTGTCGGCCAGCGCGTCCCGACCCGTATCGTTGCCCGCTGCCCGCTGCTCGGCTGCGGCGGCATCGCGCACCACCCGCTCCAGAACCGCCAGATAGTCGAGAAACCGCTGCCGCCCCGCCGCCGTCAACCGGCATCGCGTCTGCGGCCGCTTGCCGGCGTAGCCCTTGACGATCTCGACCAGGCCGGCGTCCTGCAGCACCTGCAAGTGGCGGCTCAGGTTGCCGTCGGTGAGGGCGCACAACTGCTTGAGATTGCCGAACGCCAGGCCGCGCGGGTGCACCATGAGGGAGGTGAGCAAGCCGAGCCGCGCCTTCTCGTGGATAGCGCGGTCGAGCCCTTCGTAGGCGAACGGCGCCTTAGTCTGCGAATTCGCCATCGCTGCCTCCAAAAGCGAAATGAAGGATGGCGGCCAGCAGCAGCTGGCCAACCACGAACGGCAGGCCCATGGCCCACGGCGACAGGGCCTGTGATTGGCTCGACAGCGCCAGCACGACGATGCCTGCGGCCAGGTACCACGCCCCCGCCCACGCCACGGCGCGCGGCAGCGAGCGCACGGAGGCGAAGATCCCGAGCCCCACCAGCACCTGCCACAGCCCGGGCAACACCCACAGCGTGTCGGGCGCAAATTGGATCAGCACCAATGCAACGGCCACACCGGCGACGCCGGCGGGAAGCGCCTGCTCGATGGCATTGATGAGCATGGCATCGGCAAGGCCGCCGTGATGGCGGCGGGTGCGCGCGATCATCTCGGCGCCGATCAGTGCCGCGCTGACAGCCGCGGTACCGGCCCAGGCGGCGAGAAAGGCGACGGGGCGCTGGCCAATGTCGCCGAGCCAGATCGACTGCACGGTTGCCGTGACGGCGGCCAGCACGCCCGTCACCGCGACCACGGTGGGGCCGAGACCGCGGAACATCGTGCCTGCTGCAACCTGCTGGCGGATGCTGCCGATGTCGGCCAGCGCCTTGTGAAGGTCCTGCATGTGCCGCCATTCCTTTGCGATGCAAAGGATACACGAGCGCAGGCCCCTTGCAAACGACCCGCAAGGGACAGCCTTTCAGGGCGTCCCTTGCCCGCACTTTTGTGACGCCGGCACTTGTAACGACGGTGTCACCGGACTGAACCATGATGACCGCCGGCACGCCCGCCCAACCCGGGCGAAGCCATGAAGGCGAAGCTTATGACCCATTGGATGCTGCCGTGAGCCGCCCCGCCATGCTGAAGGCGCCAAGGCCCAGAGCCGAGGACATTTTCTGGGTCCTGTGCATTCTCCTGGTGATCCTGCTCTCTCTCACCGCGCACTGACGAGCTCGATCCTCGCCCGACGACGCGTACACGTCCATCTTGCGGGCGATGACACGCCCGCGGCCCCGCTATGCCTTGAGGGCTGGCATGCGCACGCCCTCGCTTCCCCACGCGCGAAGCACGTAGAGCCCGGCTCCCAGGGTCAGAACGCCGAGCGCGGCGAACAGCGGCGCCACACCGATGCCAAGCACCTGCAGAACGGCGACGACCGCCCCGCCGGCCACGATGTAGGCCGCGTTCATGACGTTGACGGCCGCAATCACGCGGGCGCGCGCCTCGGGCGGCGACCAGGCCTGCACGGCGGCGAAGGCCGGCACGACGTACAGGCCGCCGGCGATGGCAAGCCCGCACAGTGCGGCGTTGAGAGCGAGCCCGTTGACGGTGGCGAGCACCGCCAGCGGCCCTGCCTTGCCCGTACCGGGCGACAATAGACCGGCCAGCAGGGCGATAATGAGGGCGAAGACGCCCATCATGGCAGCACCGAGCGGCACCAGGGCCAGGTTCGGCGTGCCGTGGCTTGCTCGCGCTGCCAGCGCCGACCCGATGGCGATGCCGATGACGAAGGTGGTCAGGCACAGTGTCACCACGTCCTCGTTACCGCCGATGTTATCCTTCACCAGCGCCGGCAGCAGGGACAGCACCACCGAGCCCACCAGCCAGAACCACGAGACGATGTGCGCGCCGCTCCACAGACGCGCCTCGCCGCTCAGCTCCCGGAGGAGGGCCACAGTGGAAGTCCACGGGTTGGGGGTGATGGCAAGACCGGGTGCCGCAGGTCCAATGGAGGGGATGGCGCGCGCGAAGCCCCAGGAGACGACGGCAAGGACCAGAATGATGGCGACGACGAGCCCCGGCGTCCCGGCGCTCTTGACGGCAATGCCGCCCGCAATGGTGCCGGCCAGGATCGCAAAGAACGTCGCGCCCTCGACCAGCGCATTGCCAGCGGGCAGCTCCGCCGTCTTGAGGTTCTCGGGCAGAATGCCGTATTTCACCGGGCCGAACAGGGCGGCGACCATACCGAACAGGGCGAGCGCGGCGAACAGAATGGCGACCGACTGCAGGAAGAAGCCGACGGCGGCGAGGCCGGCGATCGGAATCTCGACGAGCTTGATGGTGGCGGCTATGGAGGCCTTGTCGTAGCGGTCGGCCAGTTCCCCGCCCAGCGCCGACAGGATGAAAAACGGCGCGATGAAGACGATCCCGGCCAGGGTGACCAGCACCGGCCCGTGCGCGCCTATGCTCGACCCGGCGCCGCCGAGACCGTACATGATCAGCATGACCAGGGCGTTCTTCAGGAAGTTGTCGTTGAGCGCCGAGCAGAGCTGGCACCAGAACAGCGGGGCGAAGCGCCGCGACGTCATGAGGTCGTTGAACATGAGCCTCCCTGCGGCTGCCCGCGTTGGCATTGCGCCGGCCTGACCGAAGTGTCCGTTTCCTCGCTACAATGGCGGGCAACCGGTGGGCGGCGCAACGGCCAACCGCAAGGGACGCTTGAACAATCCGCAGCGTTGTCACAGATAGCAGGGAGAAGGCGGCGCCTGTGAGGCCCCGCCACGAGCGAGCCAGATGCAGCCTCACGATCCGCGTCCGACCGCTATCCTGCTCAACGGCGAGCCTGCCAAGACCGAGGCGCGCACGCTGGCCGAGCTGGTCGCCGGCCAGGGCTTTGCCGCCACGGCCGTGGCGACGGCCGTCAACGGTGCCTTCGTGCCGAGGGAGGCGCGTGCCGCAACGCAGCTCGCCACGGGCGACAGGGTGGAGATCGTGGCGCCGCGGCAGGGCGGCTGATAGACTTGGATCATGGACTCGAGGCCCTGGACTTGATGCCATGACAGCAGACGGTGCACAGGCGGCGGCGAAGCCTAAGCCCTTCAGCCCCTACGGCGTGGAGGTCTCCTCCCGGCTGCTTCTCGGCACGTCGCGCTATCCCTCCCCCCACGTCATGAGCGAGGCGGTGAAGGCCTCGGGCGCGGAGGTTGTCACCGTGTCGCTCCGGCGCGAGACAGCGCGCGCGGGCCGACATACGGGCCAATCCGCGGGCCAGCGCTTCTTCGACCTGATCAAGGAGCTTGGCGTGCGAGTGCTGCCCAATACGGCGGGCTGCCGCACGCCCAGGGAGGCCATCGCCACCGCGCAGATGGCGCGCGAGCTGTTCGGCACCGACTGGATCAAGCTCGAGGTGATCGGCAACGACGACACCCTGCAACCCGACCTGTTCGGCCTGGTCGAAGCCGCCGGTGCGCTCGCCGCCGATGGCTTCAAGGTGTTCCCCTACACCACGGAGGACCTGATCGCGGCCGAGCGCCTTGTCGCCGCCGGCTGCCAGATTCTGATGCCGTGGGGCGCGCCCATCGGCACCGGACGAGGCCTCGCCAACCGCTCCGCGCTCCTCAGTCTGCGCCGTTACTTCCCTGAGGTGCCGCTGGTCATCGATGCGGGTGTCGGCGCGCCCTCGCATGCCGCCGAGGCCATGGAGATGGGCTACGACGCGGTGCTGCTGAACACGGCGGTGGCGACCGCGGCCGACCCGGTGCGGATGGCGCGTGCGTTCGCCGGGGCCATCGAGGCCGGCCGCATTGGCTACGAGGCGGGCCTGATGCCGGTGCGCGACATGGCCGTGCCGTCGACGCCCGTGGCGGGCACGCCGTTCTTCGACCTGGGCGAGCGGCAATGATGCGCCGCCTCGTTCAGCTGCAGGGCCTTGACGTCTTCTATCCCATCGTGCCCAACGCGGAGTGGCTCGCACGCCTTCTGCCGCTGGGGGTGAGGACCGTGCAGCTGCGGGTGAAAGATGCGGCGGCCGACATCGTTGGCGGCGAGATAGCGGCGGCGCTCGAGATGTGCCGGCGCGCCGGCTGCCAGCTGATCGTCAACGACCACTGGCGCGAAGCGCTGGCCGCCGACGCAGACTTCGTGCACCTGGGCCAGGAGGACCTGGCAGAGGCCGACGTCGCCGCGCTGAAGGCCAGGGGCGTGCGGCTCGGGATCTCGACCCACAGCCACGAGGAGTTGGCGACCGCGCTGGCGGCGCAGCCGGACTACGTGGCGCTGGGCCCCGTCTACGAGACCAGGCTCAAGGTGATGAAATGGGCGCCGCAGGGGCTCGACCGCATCGCCGACTGGCGGCGGCGCATCGGCGAGCTGCCCCTGGTGGCCATCGGCGGCCTCACTCCCGAGCGGGCCGACGCCGTGCTGGATGCTGGCGCCGACAGCCTCGCCGTCGTGACCGATTTCATGACCCACGCCGAGCCCGACGCGCGGGTGAGTGCGTGGCTGGCGCTGGCCGCACGCCACAGAGCGTAGTCAGAAGCAGCGTCTACGACGTCAGCGGCAGGCGCCCAATCTCCTTTAGCTGAAATTCCTCATTGTGGCCGCAAAATGCCGCCACATGTCGCGGCTGCCGTGACGTGGCGCGTGACCCTATCCGGAGACGCACTGTCAGGCGTCGTGAGGACGGGTTGGGTTGTCGGGAAACGGTGACTAGACCCGAGGGCGAGTTGCCAGCGCAGTCCGTCAGCCGCCAGCCTGGCGGGCCGGTGGTCCAGCAGAGGGGGAGTCGGGAATGTGTGCGTGGACGCTCCGACTGATCGCGTCGGCCGGTATGGTTTGCCTCGCAATTCAGCCAGGGCTTGCACAGGACGAACCCCGTCTCGACCGCATTGCGCAAGCTCAATCCGGCCTTGCGCCGCGCGCGCCCTCAGCTGCAGCCAGCGGCGAGGCCGGCTTGGTCGCCAGGGCCAACGAGTGGACCGTGGGGCTGGCTGGCGGGACCCCCTCCGGGACATTCATGCGCTTTGCCGCGGAAATTGCGCGCAACGTCAACCAGGCCGGCGAGGCACGCGTGCTGGCGGTGGTAACGCCGGGTGCGACCGAGAACGTGAAGGATCTGCTCTACCTCAAGGGCATGGACATTGCGATCACGCACGCCGACGTGCTGGAGCATTTCAGGAACGTCGAAAAGATTCCCAACATTCAGAAGCGGGTGAATTTCATCTCGGAATTGTACGTGTCCGAGGTACACGTTCTGGTGCGCTCCGAGATCAACTCCTTCAAGGACCTGGCGGGCAAGAAGGTCAGCTTCCACGCTCCGGGCGGCGGAAGCTCCGTTACGGGGCCGATCCTGTTCCAGCGCATGGGCGTCAAGGTGCAGCCGGTCTTCATCGACAACGAGGTGGCCTACGAGCAGATGAAGACAGGCGAGGTGGCCGGACTGGTCTTCACGGTCGGCAAGCCGAACAATCTCTTCACCAGGAACAAGAACGACCACGGGTTCAAATTCCTTCCCGTACCGTTCGACAACTTCACCGACCTCTACCTCCCCACCAAGCTCACGCCGGAGGACTATCCCGGATACGTGAAGCCGGGGGAAACGGTCGAGACGATCGGCGTGCAGGCTGTGCTCGCGGTCTACAACTGGCCGCGCGAGAGTGACCGCTTCCGCCGGATCGGTCGCTTCATCGATACCTATTTCGACCACTTCGACAATTTTCTAAAGCCCCCGTACCATCCGAGCTGGAAGACCATCAACCTGGCGGCTGACGTGCGAGGCTGGAACCGCTACTGGGCGGTAGAGGCGAAACTCAAACAGCTGATGGCCGCGCGCAGCGCAGGGGCTGCGAAGGCACGCGGCGGCGACGCCCAGCTGGCACGCGAAGGAACACAAAGGGCGCCGGGCAAGGCGGACGACAAAGAGCGCCTGTTCCAGGAATTTCTGCAGTGGAGCAAGACGCACGGGCGACGGTAGGCGAGACGGCGCGGGCCGCGCCCGTCCCACCTTCCTGCGTTTCGGCCTACAGCTGGGACTGAAAGGCCCTCTGCCGCTTGCTGCGCAGAGCCGGCACCAGCACCGCCAGCAGCAGGGCGAAGGCCAGCAGCAGCAACGTCAACGACAGCGGACGCGAGAACAGGACCGAGGCATCCCCGTGCGAAAGCACCAGGGTGCGGCGGAAGTGCTCCTCCATCAGAGGGCCCAGCACGAAGCCAAGAACCAACGGCATCAGCGGAAACTGGAGCTTCACCAGGATGAGGCCGAGAACGGCAAATCCGGCCGCCAGGTAGATATCGACCACGCTGGTATTGATGCTGTACACCCCGATCATGCAGAAGACGAGGATCGCCGGGAACAGAATGCGGTAGGGAACGGTGAGCAGCTTCACCCACAGTCCCACCATCGGCAGGTTCAGAACGATCAGCATCAGATTGCCGATCCACATGGACGCGATCAGTCCCCAGAACAGGGTCGGATTGGTCGTCATCACCTGCGGACCGGGCTGGATGTTGTGGATCATCATCGCGCCGATCATCAGCGCCATCACGGCGTTGGAGGGGAGCCCCAGGGTGAGCATGGGCACGAACGACGTCTGCGCGGCGGCGTTGTTGGCCGCCTCCGGCGCTGCCACGCCCTCCACGGCCCCCCCGCCCAGCTCGGCGGCATGCCTGGAGACCTTCTTCTCCAGGGCGTAGGCCGCGAAAGAGGCAATGGCGGCGCCCCCTCCCGGCAGCACGCCCAGAACCGCGCCGAGCACTGTTCCCCGCAGCGCGGCCGGCACCGCGCGCCTCACGTCCGAGCGCGTTGGCCACAGACTCGGTATGCTGTCGGTGACCAGCTTATGGTCGCGATTGCCTTCGAGATTCTGCAGGATCTCGGTGATGCCGAAGAAGGACATCGCCACAATGATGAAACCGATGCCGTCGGCCAGCTCCGGCAATCCGAACGAGAAGCGGATGACCCCTGAGTTGACGTCGGTGCCCACCAGACCGAGCAGCAGCCCCGTCACCACCATGCCAACCGCCTTGAGCAGCGAATCGGCCGTGAAGACGATCGCGCCCACGAGGCCCAGCACCATCAGCGAGAAATTCTCGGCCGGCCCGAACTTGAAGGCCAGCTCGGTGAGCGGCGCGGCCAGGATGGCCAGCACCAGCGTGCCGATGCAGCCGGCGAACAGGGAGGCCACCGCGGCCACCGACAGCGCGGTTCCGGCCCGGCCCTGGCGCGCCATGCGATAGCCGTCGAGGCAGGTCACGACCGAGGAGACCTCTCCCGGCACGTTCACCAGGATCGCCGTGGTGGAGCCGCCGTACTGCGCGCCGTAGTAGATGCCGGCGAGCATGATGAGCGCCGATGTCGGCTCGAGCGCGTATGTCAGCGGCAGCAGCATGGAGATGGCCGCCAGGGGCCCGATGCCCGGCAGCACACCGATCAGGGTGCCGAGCAGGCAACCGAGCAGCGCATAGGCGAGGTTGGCCAGGGTGAGGGCGGCGGAGAAGCCGATTGCGAGGTTGTCGACGAACTGCACGGACAACCGCTACCGGAGCACGGCCGGCAACACCGGCACGGTAAGCCCAAGACCATAGACGAAGACCGCGCAGCAGCCCGCTGCAAGGAGCGCGGCGGCCGCGATGGTGGATGGCCACCGCAGGTCACGGCTGCCCAGGCTGCTCATCAGAACCAGGATCACGACAGACAGCAGCAGCCCGAGCCTGGTGAGAACGAAGCCGAACACCACAACGCCGCCGATGACGGCGGCGAGCGACCGCGCGTCGATGGTCGCGAAGCCGGGCTCGTCGCCCTCTCGGCCGAGCAGGGCGCTCGCGGCCAGCAGGCCGCCCAGTCCGGCAAGCACGATACCGAGCCAGAACGGAAAGAAGCCGGGGCCGAAGCGCGCCAGGCTGCCGAAGGGGTAGCGCTGGGCCGCAATTGCAAAGCCTGCCCCCACAAGGATCAGTAAGACGCCGCCCACGAAGTCGCGCCGCTGCACTCTCGCCATGGAGGCCCTGCCTGTGCGGTTCTCAGCGTCGCTGCACTGTATCGTGCCCGCAGGGGGCGCCTGCACGCAACCGGAGGATCGCGGGTGCTGCGCTACTGCCCCGCATTGATCTGGTTGTCTTTGACCACCTTGCCCCAGCGCACGATCTCGCTCTCAATGAAGCCGCCGAACGCCGCGCCGTCGGACAGATCGTAGAGCAGCCCCTGCTCCCCGAGCGCGGTCTTCACGGGAGGCTCGTTGAGGGCCTTTGCCATCGCTTCGCGCATCCGCTCGATGACGCTGGCTGGCGTGCGGGCCGGGGCGAGCAGGCCCCACCACGCCACGGCATCGTAGCCGGGCACCGCCAGCTCCGCGATGGTCGGCGTGTCCGCAAGCTGCTCGAACCGCTTCGGCGAGGTAACGGCCAGCGGGATCAGCTTGCCCGACTTGATATGCGGCGACAGTAGGGCCACGGAGGCGATCGCAACCGGAACGTGACCGGCAATCGCGTCCACGACCAGCGGACCGCCACCCTTGTATGGCACGTGGTTCATCTTGACGTTCAGCTGGTTGCCGATCTGCGTCATGGCCAGGTGAGCGAGGCTGCCGGAGCCGATGGTCCCGAACGACACCGATTCCGCCTTCTCCTTCGAGGCGGCAAGGATGTCCGCGAAGCTCTTGTAGGGCGCGGAGGGATGCGCGGTCAGGACCATCGGCGACCTGCCGATCATCATGACGGGCGCCAGGTCCTTCACGGTATCGAAGGGAATGTTGGGAATGAGGGAGGGATTGACCCCGTGGGTGTCGAACACAAGCAGGAAGGTGTAGCCATCGGGAGGCGACGCCGCGACCGCCTGCGTGCCGATGGAACCCGATGCCCCTCCCTTGTTCTCGATCACGATCGGGACGTTGAGGTCCTTCTGCAGCAGGGGCTGAACCCAGCGTGCAATCTGGTCGGTCGTGCCGCCGGGAGGGAAGGGCACCACGATGCGGACCGCCCGTGTGGGCCAGGCTTGGGCATGCGCAGGGCCGGCGAGCCAACCCCAGGCAAGCGTGCATGCAGAGACGAGAAGCAGCGCCAGCAGGGCCGGTTTACGCACGGTGCTCAGCTCCCCAACTGTTGATGATTGAGAGTACACGCTCA
>Ga0075421_100005153_pt1 | contig 15780 bp, 13 predicted proteins | sample SoiMetdeltSBSDD5_FD_75292 | JGI IMG/M metagenome (GOLD analysis project Ga0075421, IMG submission 75292) | Bulk soil microbial communities from a Populus tree surrounding site in Tennessee, USA - Soil MetaG P. deltoides SBSDD5 | ecosystem: Environmental > Terrestrial > Soil > Tree plantation...
TCCTGGGAGGAAGCACTTCGCTCCGCTGACGGGGCAGGGCTTATCGTCGTGCTGGACGCCGATCTGACCGACTCGGATCAGGCCTTGCTCGCTGCCACGCCGGGAAGCCTCGTCGTACTGGGTACCGTCTGGCCTGATGGCCTTCGCAATGCCGACCTGGTGCTTCCCATCACCAACATGGCCGAGGAGAACGGCACCTACGTGAACCGTGACCGGCGGATTCAGCGCTTCACCCAGGCCAAGTCGCAGCCCGGCATGGCGCGCCCTGCCTGGTGGGTAGCAGGCGAAGTCCTGGCGGGTCCGGGGCCGAGTCCCACCGCTCCATCCACGGCCGCCGAGGCGTTCCTGCTGTTGGGCGAGCGATGGCCCGCGTTTGCCGGCTTGACCCACGCAGATATGGGATTCACCGGACGAGTGTTGGGGCTGGCGCTGGATCGTTCGGCCGAAAGCCAGCAGGCAGACCTGGGGGTCGTGTGACGCCGGAGATGAAGGGCTACCTCCTCCTCAGCGTCATCAAGATGCTCCTGGTGTTCACGGTCCTCATGGTTGGGGTTGCCCTGCTCACCCTGATGGAGCGGAAGGTCAGCGCCTGGATGCAAAACCGGCGGGGGCCGAACCGGGTTGGCCCGGCAGGTCTGCTTCAGCCTGCCGCAGACGGACTCAAGAACATCCTGAAGGAAGAAACCTTTCCCGTCCTGGCCAACCGTTGGCTGTTTCTCCTGGCCCCGGCGCTCTCCTTCATCCCGGCGCTGCTGCTCTTCGCCGTCATTCCGTTCGGCGCACCGCTGCCGGTGGATTTCGATTTCACGCTCGGGCCGCTGGGCCGGTTCGTTCATCACGGGCCAATGCCGCTAGTGGTGGCCGATCTGCCGATCGGCTTCCTCTTCGTACTGGCCATCAGCTCCATGGGGGTCTACGGCATTGCCCTGGCGGGCTGGGCCTCCAACAGCAAGTACGCGCTGCTCGGCGGACTCCGGGCCTGCGCCCAGATGGTCTCCTATGAAGTGCCCATGGGGCTGAGCCTCATCCCGGTGTTGCTGCTCTCGGGCAACGTGAGCCTCTCCGCCATTATCCATGAGCAGCAGCTGGGACTGTGGTACGTGCTCCCGCTGTTCCTCTCGTTTTTCATCTTTTTCATCTCTGGTTTCGCCGAGACCAATCGGCTGCCGTTCGACCTGCCCGAAGCCGAGTCCGAGCTGATCGCCGGGTATCACACCGAGTACAGCGCCATGAAGTTCTCCTTCTTCTTCATTGCGGAGTACTCGAATGTGGTAACCGTGTGCGCCATGGTCACCACCCTCTTCTTTGGCGGCTGGGACATTCCCTTCACCCACTGGGATGAATCCGGCGGCGTTCTCCAGTCGCTGGCCACCTCCGGGTTGTTCTTCCTCAAGGTGATGTTCTGGATCTTCTTCGTTATGTGGATCCGCTGGACGCTGCCCCGGTTCCGCTATGACCAGCTCATGGCCCTGGGCTGGAAGGTGCTGCTACCACTGGCGCTGGCTTACATCATGGTGATTTGCGTGGCCATCTATGCCATCAATCGATACACCGGCTGGACTGATCCAGTGATGCGAGGGCTGGGCCTCTTCGGACTCAATGTGCTGATTGCGGTACTGGTCTTCGGCCTGCTCGATCGGAACGTGTTCGTCCGAGGCTCGGCCCGGCAGCGTCGGGCACTGCAGGCGCGGGCCCAGCGGGCCCCGGTGGTGACCTGATGGCAATCGGCGTCAAGGTCCTGCCTCGGCCAGGACGCGAAGTCAGCTACGTGCGGGCCACGCTCAAGGGCATGGCGCTCACCTTCAAGCACATGTTCGAGAAGAAGGTGACCATGCAGTACCCCGAGGAGAAGAGCACCGACGCGGAGCACGGCTCGGGGCGGTGGAGCCTCAGTCCCCGGTGGCGGGGCACCCACCGGATGTTGACCGACGAGCAGGGCCGCTCCAAGTGCGTGGCCTGCGGGCTCTGCCCCCAGATCTGCCCGGCCAACTGCATCAAGCTGGTCCCCGGGGAGGACGAGCAGGGCAATCGCTATCCCTTGATCTACGAGATCGACGAGTTCCGCTGCGTGTTCTGTGGCTATTGCCAGGAGGTCTGCCCGGAGGAGGCCATTCACGTCGGCGTGCACTACGAGAACTCGGAGTACACCCGCGGGCGTTTCGTCTACGACCTCGAGCGGCTGTCCTCCCAGACCCACGCGGTCTCGACGCTCTGGGATCCGACCGATCCGAAAGGCGAGTAGATGACCGAGGTCGTGTTCTACCTCTTTGCGCTGGCCGCGGTCGTCTCGGCCGCGCTCTGCATCCTGCAGAAGAACCCGGTCTCGGCGGCCCTGTGGCTGGTCTCCACCATGTTTTCGCTCGCCGCGATCTACGTCCTGCTCAATGCCCAGTTCATCGCAGCCATCCAGGTCCTGGTCTACGCCGGGGCGATCATGGTGCTGTTCCTGTTCGTCATCATGCTGTTGAACCTGGGGCACGCCGAATCCGACATCCGCGGCCCCTCCACCGTGGCCGCAACCCTCGTGATTGTGGGCCTGCTGAGCATCGAGCTGTTTGCCCTGCTGCAGTACACGCCCCGGAGGCTGGCGTCCGAGTTTGCCCAGTGGCCTACTTTCACCGATCCGTCCACGGTGTTCGTCGCCGGTCAAGTCACCCAGCAGGCCGGTGCGGCCCGGGGCGTCGTTGGGGCCGTGGCCGCACCTCTCTTCCAGGTCTATCTGATTCCCTTCGAGATTACCTCGATCCTGCTCCTGGTGGCGATCGTCGGCGCGGTAGTCCTGGCGAAGCGGAAGGTCTGATGCTGCTCGGCCCCGCGCTCGGACTCTCGGCCGTGCTGTTCAGTCTCGGCGTGGCCGGTGTGCTCCTGCGCCGCAATGCCATCGTGCTGTTCATGTGCATCGAACTGATGCTCAACGCGGTCAATCTCAGCTTCGTAGCCCTGGCGCAACTTCACGGGGCAAGCGGCTACGTCATGGTCTTTTTCGTGATGACGGTGGCGGCGGCTGAGGCCGCCGTGGGGCTGGCGATTATCATCGGCATCTTCCGTCACAAGCAGAGCGTGGACCTTCGGAACATCAACTTGCTGCGGGGATGACCTCACTCGTCTGGTTGACCGTGGCGCTCCCCCTCCTGGGATTCCTGGTGAACGGGGCAGTGTCCCTGCGCCGCCCCCAGGCCAAAAACCTGGTTTCCTGGGTTGGAGTGGGGGTGCTGGCCGGTGCTTTCCTGGTCTCATTGGGAGTCTTTACAGACCTCTGGCAGCACCCACCCCACCAGCCAATCATCGTGAACCTGTGGCGCTGGCTGCCGGTGGGTGCGCTTCAGATCGACATGGCATTCCAGGTGGATCAGCTCTCCACCGTCATGCTTCTGGTCGTGACCGGCGTCGGGAGCCTGATCCATCTGTTCAGCGTCGGCTACATGAAGGAAGACCCGGGCTACGCCCGGTACTTTGCCTACTTGAACCTGTTTGTGGTGTTCATGCTGGTGCTGGTGCTCGGGTCCAGCTTTCCGGTCATGTTCATCGGCTGGGAAGGGGTGGGCCTCTGCTCCTACTTGCTGATCGGCTTCTGGTTCAACGACAAGGTCAACGCCGACGCCGGCAAGAAAGCCTTCATCGTCAATCGCATCGGCGACTTCGGCTTCCTCATGGCCATGTTCATGATCTGGAACTCGCTGGGGACGCTGACGTTCACCGGGATGGTTGCCAAGGGTCCGGCGCTTCTGGCGCCAGGAAGCGCCACCGTCACGGCCATCACTCTGTTCCTCTTCCTGGGCTGCACCGGTAAGTCCGCCCAAATCCCGCTCTATACCTGGCTCCCCGATGCGATGGCGGGTCCCACGCCGGTGTCTGCCCTCATCCATGCGGCGACGATGGTCACCGCGGGCGTCTATCTGGTCATTCGCACCAATGTGCTGTTTGCCCTGGCTCCGCTCTCCAGCACGGTCGTGGCCGGGATCGGCGCCCTGACGGCGCTGTTCGCGGCGACCATAGGACTGCGGCAGTACGACATCAAGAAGGTGCTCGCCTATTCCACCGTCTCCCAGCTGGGCTACATGTTTCTCGGCGTCGGCACGGGAGCCTATGCCTCGGGCCTGTTTCACCTGGCCACCCATGCCTTCTTCAAGGCACTGCTGTTTCTCGGGGCCGGCAGCGTGATCTACGCGATGCATCACGCGTATCACGCCACTCACTCTCATGCCGATGCCCAGGACATGCGGAACATGGGCGGCCTCAAGCAGTACATGCCGCTCACCTTCTGGCTGATGGCCATCGCGACACTGGCGATTGCCGGCATCCCCCCGTTCTCCGGCTTCTTCTCCAAGGACGAGATTCTGGCGGCCGCCTTCGCCCGCGGGGAGACTACGCCGATTTACTACGTGTTCTACGGTATGGGGCTGGCGGCCGCGCTACTCACCGCGTTCTACATGGCCCGACTCATGGCCATGACTTTCCTGGGGAGCAACCGAACCGGAGAGCAGGAACGGTCCCATCTCCACGATGCGCCCTGGGTGATGACCGGTCCGCTGGTGGTGCTCGGCGTGCTCAGTGCGATCGGCGGCCTGCTGAGCCTGCCTCCGTTTGTCGGTGGTAGTGCTGCTCTGGAGCACTGGATCGAGCCGGTAACCGCCCCCGCGTCGGCGTTTTTCCGACTGGAAATGCCTCATGGCTCGACCGAACTGTTTCTGGTAGGCGCTGCCGTTCTCATCGGCGTGGCCGGGTTGCTCGCGGGATGGAAGGCCACGCTCCGACGTCCCATCCCGACGGCCGCCGATGCTCCAGCCGAGACTGGTCTGGCTCGGGTTGTCAATCGCAAGTACTACGTGGATGAGATCTACGATGCCATCATCGTGCGTCCGGTGGTCTGGCTCTCCCGAATGGTTCTCTGGAAGGGAGTAGATCAGGGGGTTGTCGATGGCGCTGCGGTGAACGGCACCGCCAGGTTCTCGCGGGGTCTCGGTTGGCTCGGAAGCCCGCTGCAGACGGGGCAGGTGGGTGTGTATATAGTGCTCTTCCTGGTTGGAGCGCTCTGGATCCTCCACGCCGTGGCCGGGTGAACGCCTCATGAGCAACTTCCTGGCATCGGTCGCCTTCAATCAGTGGATCCTTCACGCGCTGGTGCTTCTGCCACTGGTCGGTGTGGTGCCGGTACTTCTGGGCGACGATCGAAGTGCCCGGCGCACCGCACTGGTGGTCAGCCTGATCGAGTTGGTGCTGTCCCTTGGCCTCTGGTGGTCGTTCGATCCGGTCGAGGGTGGGATGCAGCTGGTGTCCAGCGCCCCCTGGATTCCGGCCTGGGGCATCTCCTACCGGGTGGGCATCGACGGCATCTCGCTGTTCATGGTGCTGCTGACCACCGTCATGATGCCGCTCAGCATCCTGGCCAGCTGGAGCTCCATTACCCGGCGAGAGCGAGCCTTCTACGCCCTGATGCTCACCCTGCTGACCGGCCTGATCGGGGTGTTCATCGCCTTGGATCTGTTCGTGTTTTACGTGTTCTTCGAGATCATGCTGATTCCGATGTACTTCATCATCGGAATCTGGGGCGGCGCCAACCGGCTTTACGCGGCCATCAAGTTCTTCATTTATACCATGGCCGGGTCACTCCTCATGCTGGTCGCGATCGTGGTCATGGCCTGGAAGGTTGCTGGGGCCACGGGAACGCTCTCGTTCAGCTACGAGCACCTACTCGCCAATGCCGGGACCCTGGGTTCCGCGGCGCCCTGGCTGTTCGCGGCCTTTGCGCTCGCTTTTGCCATCAAGGTTCCGATCTTTCCACTGCACACCTGGCTTCCGGATGCCCACGTTGAGGCACCCACCGCCGGGAGTGTGCTGCTGGCGGCGATCATGCTGAAGATCGGCACCTACGGATTCCTTCGCTTTGCGGTGCCCTTCTTCCCCCAAGTAGCACTGTCGCCCGAAGTCACCCACCTGATGGTCCTGCTCGCGGTCATCGGGGTGATCTATGGGGCGCTCGTCGCCATGGTGCAGCCGGACATCAAGAAGCTGGTGGCCTACTCCTCCGTCAGCCACCTCGGCTTCGTCATGCTGGGGATCTGGGGCGTGAGCGTGATCAGCGTGCAGGGGGCGCTCATGGTGATGATCAGTCACGGAATCTCCACCGGCGCGCTGTTCCTGTTGATCGGGATGATCTATGAGCGACGCCACACCCGCATGATCGAAGACTACGGAGGCATTGCCCGGGTGGTGCCGATATTCAGCTTGATCCTGACGGTGGTCGCCCTCTCATCCATCGGGCTGCCGGGTCTGAACGGGTTTGTGGGCGAGTTTCTGGTTCTGCTGGGGAGCTTCCCGGCCTATCCCTGGGCCACCGGGCTCGCCACTACCGGCGTCATCTTCGCCGCCGCGTACCTGTTGTGGGCCTTGCAGCGCATGATCTTCAATCGCCTGGACAATCCGGAGAACGAGAGCCTCACCGATCTCACCCGCCGCGAGCTCGTGGTTCTGCTGCCGCTAATCGTGGGGATCGTATGGCTGGGACTCTTCCCGGGCCCCGTGCTCCGCCGGATGGAGCCCGCCACTCAGCGCTTCGTGGAGACGGTGCAGGCGGGCCGACCAAATCCGATGCAACTCTCCGGGCAGGGGAGCCGCTGATGCAGCTCGATCTGGGCACCCCAATGGGTGTCACACTGGGATTGCTGCCTGAGATACTGGTGTGTGCCTGGGCACTGATTGTCCTGCTGGTGGCCAGTTGGCGCCACGAGACTGCTGCCGACAGCCGACTTGCCGGGTGGTTGAGCTTCGTCGGCGTCGCGCTGGGTGGGGCGGGCCTGGCCTGGCTCTGGATCAACAACACCACTCCGCTCGGCCTGGCTCAGATGGTGACGCTCGACCCGTTCCGCTATGCCGCCGCTGCGCTCATCCTGGTTGCAACCGGAGGAGCGATCCTGCTCTCCCTGGGCTACCTGGAGCGGGAGCTGCTCCTCGCGCCGGAGTACTACCCGCTCATGCTGCTGGCCGCCTCGGGGATGATGTTCCTGGCCGGAGCCGAAGACCTGATCGTGCTCTTCCTGGGGCTGGAGGTCATGTCGGTGGCCGTGTACGTCCTGGCGGGCTACAACCGGGCCAATGCGTCATCCAGCGAAGCCGCACTGAAGTATTTCCTGATCGGCGCCTTTGCCTCAGGCTTCCTGCTGTATGGCATTGCTCTCGTCTATGGCGCAACCGGTACCACCAACCTGTCGCTGATCGGAGCGCAGCTTGCCGGAGGGCAACTCTCGCTCATGGCCGCACTGGGCCTGGGATTGCTGTTGATCGGCTTTGGCTTCAAGGTGGCGGCGGTGCCGTTCCACATGTGGGCTCCCGACGTGTACGACGGCGCGCCAACCCCGGTAACTGCGTTCATGGCAACGGGCGTGAAGATCGCCGCCTTCGCCGCGCTGGTCCGGGTCCTGGTCGAGGGATTCCCCGCGGCGCATGGCCTGTGGCAACCGGTCATCGCGGGCCTGGCAATTGCCTCGATGATCGTCGGCAACCTTGTCGCTCTGGCACAGCCCACCATCAAGCGGATGCTGGCCTACAGCTCGATTGCGCATGCCGGGTACCTCTTGGCTGCGGTCTGGCCGGGAACCCGGCTGGGCTCGGGGGCCGTTCTGCTGTACCTGGCAGCGTATGGACTGACGACGCTGGCCAGCTTCGGTTTTCTCGCTGCGCTCGGCCGTCACGGAGAGCGGAGCGTTACCTACGACGATCTCGCCGGTCTGGCTGTCACCCGACCGTGGATCGCCGCCGGCCTCAGCATCTGCATGCTGTCGCTGCTGGGCTTCCCCGGTACCTTCGGTTTCATTGGCAAGTGGTACATCCTGTCCGCCCTGATCGCCGAGGGGCAGATCATCCTGCCGGTCGTGCTGGTAATCACCAGCGTGATCTCCGCGGGCTACTATTTACCAGTGATCATGGCCATGTACATGAAGTCCCCGGCCAGCGAAGACGTGCATCAGGGCGTGCGGCTCTATCCCGCCGCAGCGGGGGCCATAGCACTCTCGGTCGTCGCCGTGCTGGTCTTCGGCTTTTGGCCCCGGGGCGCTCTCGAGGCATCGGTTCACAGCACGGGAACGCTCTCCCAGATGAGCGTCCCGGTAGCTCGGAAGTGAGCCGGGGAGTACTTATGAACGTTCCTAAATCAATCTTCCGGCAGTACGATGTTCGCGGCCTGGTCGACCGGGAGCTGACCCCGGAATTCGCCCGCGCGCTCGGGCGTGCCTTCGCCAGCATGGCGACGGACCGGCTGGGACGCTCCCCTGTCATCGCGGTGGGAAGGGATAACCGGCCTTCTGGCCCGGCACTGTCCGAAGGCGTGCGCCGGGGAATCGCCGACGCCGGCGGGACCGCGATCGACGTCGGGACCCTGCCTACCCCAGCGCTGTATTTCGGCGTCGTGGCGTTGGAGACCGACGGGGGCCTCCAGGTCACCGGATCCCACAATCCCCCCGAGTTCAACGGCTTCAAGATGGTCCTGGCGGGCGAGGCGTTCCACGGGGAAGACATTCTCCAGCTTTGGGAGGTCATAACCGCCGAGCGCTGGCGCTCGGGCAAGGGCAAGCAGGCCGCAGATAGCTCGGTCCTCCAGCGATACCGGGAGGGAATCATCAGCCGCCACCGGCTGGAGCGCCCGGTCCGAGTGGTCGTCGATTGTGGCAACGGCGTGGGCAGCCTCATTGCGGTTTCGACCCTGCAGGGACTCGGAGCCGAGGTCACGCCGCTGTTCTGTGAGTCGGACGGAACCTTCCCCAATCATCATCCCGATCCCACCGTTCCGGAGAATCTGCGAGATCTGCAGGCTGCCGTGCGTCGGGGGGGAGCCGAACTGGGAATTGCGTTCGACGGAGATGCCGACCGCATCGGAGCGGTGGACGAGACCGGCGAGATCATCTACGGCGACCAGCTGCTGGTGGTATTTGGCCGTGACGCGGTCCGCCGGTTCGGGCGGGGGACGCCGGTGATCTTCGACGTCAAGTCCTCTGAAGTTCTGCCGTCCGCCCTGAGTGCCGCGGGAGCCAAACCGGTGATGTGGAAAACCGGACATTCGCTCATCAAAGCCAAGATGAAGGAGCTCAAGGCTCCGCTGGCCGGGGAAATGAGTGGCCACATGTTTTTCGGTGGCGACTACCTCGGGTTCGACGACGCCCTCTTTGCCGCCGCTCGCTTGCTCGAGATCGTGAGTCGGCAGCCCTTCGGGCTAGCACCCCTGCTGGCTGACCTACCGAAGACCTTCGCCACGCCGGAAATCAGGGTGGAGTGCGCCGAAGAAGAGAAGTTCGACCTGGTGGAGCGGGCCGCTCTCCACTTCGCAGCTCTCTACCCGGTGAACACCATCGATGGCGTGCGGATGACGTTTCCCAAGGGATGGGGGCTGCTCCGCGCATCCAACACCCAGCCGGTTCTGGTCATGCGCTTCGAGGCAACCAATCCCGAATCCCGCGACGCTTACCGGGCCGAAGTCGAAGGGTGGCTGGAGCGCCAAAAGAAAGCGTTAGCGGTGAGCAGTAAGCAGTGAGCAGTAAGCGGCTTAAGGCAGTTAGCTGCATCCAGGTGACCATGTTCTACGGTCACCTACCGCTCACCGCTCACCGCTCACCGCTCACGTTTTTGGATTAGGCTTTGTCCCGCCGAGGCCGGCGGCTTGGTGCCGTAGTCGGCGCCGTTGTTGCTCTGCTCTTTGCAGGGCGCTGGACCGCAACTCTGCTCGCCGATCGCTGGTGGGCCGTCGAGCTTTCCCCAGCGGCGGCTTCCTTTCTAACTGACTGGCACCTCCTCCGCTTCACCCTGGACCTCGGCGGTTGCCTCATTGCCTCTGCCTGGTTCATTGGGCATCTCCTGCTCGTCTACCGCGCGGTCGGCACGGTGCAGGTCCGCCGCAACGTGGCCAACCTCGAATTCCGGGAAGCTCTCACTCCGAAGGCTTTGCTCACCGTCGTGGTCACCGCTGGCGTCCTGCTGGGTCTGCTGGTCGGGGTCGGCGCCTCTCGCTGGTGGCGGGACGTCACTCTCGCGTGGCAGGGGGTCAGTTACGGAGTGTATGACCCGCTGCTCCGACACGATCTTGGCGTGTACGTGGCGCAGCTCCCGGTCTGGCGTGCCACGCATGGGTTTTTTACCCTGCTAGTCCTTCTGGCCCTGAGCGGCGTTGCCATTCTCTACATGCTGGTGGGCGCCATCCGCTGGATCGAAAGGCGGCCCGCTATCAACCAGCACGCGAGAGCCCATCTCGGCTGGCTGCTAAGTGCCCTGGCTCTTGCTCTGGCCTGGGGCTACTTGCTCGAGCCCTACGAGCTGCTGGCCGGGCCGGCAGAGTTGCTGAGCCAGTCTACCTGGCACTCGAGTGTGTTAGCATCCCCAACATTAGCGGGGGTGGCACTGGCGGCTGGAGCGCTGTCGGCATACTGGGCGGCGCGTCCCCGCCACGCGCTGGTTGTCTCCGGGTGGCTTGTGCTTGCGGCCGCGTCCATGATCGGGCACTGGTTGCTCCCGTCGCTACTGTCGGGTTCCCGCGTGCCGGCCGCGGATAGGGGGCCGGTGGAGCAGCTCACCCGTATTGGGTACGGCTTCGAGGACCTGCGGGACAACAGACTCGAGCCAGCTGGCGTCCTCGGGCCACCCGCGGTCCCTTCGCTGTGGAGCCCGGCGCCGCTGGCCCAGGCCTTTACCGGCGATTCCGGCCGAACACTGACGATCGATCCGGCGTTGCTGACTCGAGATGGCCGCCGCCGCCCGGTCTGGCTGGTGCTGCGGTCGGGGGCCGCGGGACGGCTCACTGCATCGGCGGTGGCCGATCATCGGGTGAGCGCCACCGGTGAACCGCTGTTCTACCGTTTGGGCGATACTCTCCCTCGTACCAGCCCAATTCCGCTGCTCGATCTCGGGACCGATGCCCTGGCCCCGGATGCTCCGGAGTACCGGCTGCATCCTGGCGGCGGCGCCGGAGTCGCGGTGGGTTCCTGGCCTCGCAAGCTGGCGCTCGCATGGGCGCTGCAGGCTGGAGAGCTCCTGGGGGAAGTGCCTCCCGGGACCCGGATCGACTGGAGGCTCTCACCTGAGGATCGCCTGGGAAGGCTGGCGCCCTTTGCGGACTGGAGCGCTCCTACTGCGCGCGTGGTCAACGGAAACCTGATCTGGCTTCTCGATGGCTACCTGAGCTCGGCCACATTCCCTCTTACTCCACGCGCACTCTGGCGCGCACGGAGAGTCGGCTCAGTCACGGCCTCTTTTCTCGGCACGGTAAACGCCGAGACTGGTGTGGTGAGGGTGTACCTCCAGCCCAGAGCCGATCCGGTGGCCGCTACCTGGAGCCGAGTGACTGGCGGCCTGGTTGAACCGGCTTCGGCCATGCCCGAGGCCATCCTTCGAGCCGGGTATTACCCGATCGATCTGTTCAAGGTGCAGAGCCGGCAGCTGGAACGGCCACCCTGGAAGGCTGGGACTCTGAGTGGAAGCGGCAGCGGTCGTACGGCTGAGCCACAGGCGCCGCAGGTAGCGTGGGGAGCTGATACCTCCGGTCCGCTCGTGGTGTCCACCTTCGAATCGCCGCCCGACCGGCGACTCAGCGCGATCCTGATCGGGTCGCGCGATGAGGGTCGCGTCCATCTGAGCCTGTTCCGGCTGGATTCCGCCAGCACGCTTCCGATCCGTGACGTTCTTCAAAACCGCTGGGCCAACTTTCCTTCCTACGATGCGCTCAGTGACTCCGTTCGTGAGGATGGCGGCAAGCTGGAGACGGGTCCGCTGCGTGTGGCCGTCAGTCCGGGAGGCCCGATCGCATATCAGCCGCATTATGCCCTGCGTCCGTCGGGCGGCACGGTGCTGGTTTGGGTGAGCGTGGCGGCACCGGATCAGCTGGGCGCCGGCCGAAATCTTCGGGAGGCCTGGAGCAACCTCTTGGGCGCCACCGTGCCCTCACCTCCAGGCTCGGCGCAGGCCGGGCGCCTCGACGAGGCTCGCCGGTGGATGGAGCATGCCGATTCGGCTCTGCGCTCCGGTGATTGGAGTGAATTCGGCCGGGCTTGGAGCAACCTGAGAAGCCTGCTCGGCCTCCCCCTCGACTCGGCGAGGTTCTAGCTTGCTCGACCATTCCGCGCGGACTAGCTTGGAGGGCTTTTTTTGCGGACGGCAGTCCTAGCTCTCGGCGGCAATGCGCTGGCCCAATCGGGTGAGCCTGCCACGGTCACCAATCAGTTCCGCCATGCACGCGAGAGTGTCGCGCCGATCGTGGAGCTGGCAAAACAAGGTTGGCGCATCGTCATCGTCCACGGCAACGGCCCTCAGGTGGGGGACGAACTGGTCCGCAACGAGGCGGCCCGCAAGCTTGCCGAGCCATTGCCTCTCGGCGTGCTGGTGGCGGAAACCGCCGGCTGGATCGGCTATATGCTGCAGCAGTCGCTGCAGAACGCGCTGGCGTCAGCCCGGGTCCGGCGAGAAGTAGTCACGGTGATCACCCAGACTCTGGTGGATCGGTATGACCCGGCCTTGAACCAGCCGACCAAGCCGATCGGCCATGCTCTGTCTCCCCAGGAGGCGACTCGCCTCCGTGAGGCAGGCCGGGCGGTGGGCAAGGACGGCGCCGGTGAATGGCGACGCTTGGCGATGAGCCCCAAGCCTCTGGGCGTGGTCGAATTTCCGGTCATTCAGCGGCTGTTGGATGCGGGCGCCTTGGTCATTGCCGCTGGTGGGGGTGGGCCGCCGGTCTACGAGGATCCGATTCTGGGGCTGGAAGGGCTCGATGCGGTCGTGGACAAGGATCGAGTGTCCTCCATATTGGCGACACAGCTGGGGGCTGAAGTGCTGATGATTCTGACCAACGTCGATGCCGTGTTCGAGGGTTGGGGAACCCCGGGCGCCCGGCCGATCCGGCGGATGACGATCGATCAGGCCGAGGCACTGATCGCCAGTGGGTCCCTCGATGCCGGCGGCATGAAGCCAAAGGTCGAAGCGGCCACAGCCTTTGTCCGGCGGGGAGGAGGGCGGTCCATCATCGCCCAACTCTCAGCAGGTCCCGCCGCCCTCCGAGGAGAAACTGGAACGACCATCGTGGAGAACTCGTGAATCTGCACGAATATCAGGCACGAACACTGCTCAAGGCTGCGGGCATCCCCATGTTCGATGGGGACGTGGCGTCAACTCCTACGGAAGCCGAAGCCATTGCCCGCCGACTGGGAGGGCAGGTCGTCATCAAGGCCCAGGTCCATGCCGGAGGCCGAGGTAAGGCTGGCGGAGTGAAGTTGGCCCGCAACGCGGGCGAGGCGCTGGACCATGCTTCCCAGATCCTCGGAATGCAGATCAAGGGGCTCACCGTCCATAAGGTCCTGGTCGTTCCCGCGGCCGATATCGCCACCGAGAGCTACCTCGGCCTGATCATGGATCGGGAGACCCAGCAGCCGGTCTTCATGGTCAGCTCGGCGGGAGGAGTCGACATCGAGGAGGTCGCCGCAAAGACCCCCGAGAAGATTGTGCGACTGCCGGTAGACCCTACCTATGGCCTCTTGCCTCATCAGGCCCTCACGCTCGGCTTCGCCCTCTATCGCGACTTCAACCAGGTGAAAGCTGCGGCTCGGATCATGGAACAGCTGTATGCCGTATTTACCGGCAATGGCTGCTCCCTCGCCGAGATCAACCCGCTGGTTACCACACCCTCGGTACAGGTGCTGGCTCTCGATGCCAAGATCGTCATCGACGACAACGAGCTGTTCTGGCGGCCGGATCTCGGCCTGCTGCGAGATGAATCCGCCGAGGAGCCAAGCGAGGCCGCAGCGCGCCGGGCCAACCTTTCGTTCATCAAGTTGGAAGGAAACGTGGGCTGCGTGGTGAATGGGGCAGGGCTTGCGATGGCAACTATGGATCTGGTGAAGTACTACGGTGGAGAGCCGGCCAACTTCCTGGATATCGGCGGCAGCTCAAGTCCGGAGAAAGTGATCAGCGCGCTCAAGATCATAACCGCCGATCCACGAGTGAAGGCGATTCTGTTCAATATCTTCGGCGGTATCACCCGTACCGATGACGTCGCCAATGGCATCGTGGCGGCTACTCGGCAGTTCCGGGTCAACGTTCCCATCGTCATCCGGCTCACCGGCACCAACGAGGCCGAGGCCATCCGCATCCTCGAGGGCGTCGGCATGCCCGCGCTCAGCGATATGGACGAGGCGGTGCAGCGGGTGGTCCAGCTGGCGCGCAAGGCCGCATGAGCATCTTCGTCGATCGCCGTACCCGTCTCGTCGTGCAAGGCATCACCGGCCGGGAGGGAGCGTTTCACGCCCGGCAGATGCTGGAGTACGGCACCGCCGTAGTTGCCGGCGTGACTCCGGGCAAGGGTGGCCAAAGGTTCGAAAACAAGGTCCCCGTGTTCAACACGGTGGCCGATGCCGTGCATGAGACTCGGGCCAACTGCAGCGTGATCTACGTACCGCCCATGGCGGCAGCGGGGGCCATCTTCGAGGCGGTCGATGCCGGGATTCCGCTCGTGGTGTGCATTACCGAAGGCATTCCCGTCATGCACATGAGTAGGGTCATGCCTTATGTGCGGGCGCACGCCACCCGGCTGATCGGCCCCAACTGTCCCGGTCTGATCACCCCCGGCGAAAGCAAGGTCGGCATCATCCCGGGAAACATTTGCATGCCCGGGCGAGTCGGACTGGTGTCACGCAGCGGGACGCTGACGTACGAGGTGGTTCACCAGCTGACGCGGAACGGGATCGGTCAGAGCACCTGCGTCGGCATTGGCGGCGATCCCATCATCGGCACCGACTTTATCGACTGTCTCAGGGCCTTTCAGGAGGATGACGCCACCGACGCCATCGTGATGATCGGCGAAATCGGCGGCACCGACGAGCAGCGGGCAGCCGAGTTCGTGAAGGAGCACGTCAGCAAACCGGTGGTTGGCTTCATTGCTGGTCAGACTGCGCCAAAGGGCCGGCGGATGGGCCACGCCGGGGCGATCATCTCGGGCTCCTCGGGCACCGCAGAAGAGAAACTGGCCGCCTTCAAGCAGGCCGGCATCGATATCATGCGTCGCCCGGCTGATGTCGTTGGCCTCTTGGGCAAGCGGTTGGGAGCTCTCAGTCGGCGATGATGGAGGTGGTGTGGCAACAACGTTGACACTTGGCATTATCAAACCAGACGCGATCGCCAGCGGGAAGAGCGGGGCCATCCTGGCCCATCTCCAGCAAGCTGGCTTCGTGCCGCGGGCGGCCCATCTGGTTCGCCTGACCCGGGCAGAGGCCGGCGCCTTCTACGCGGTTCATCGCGGGCGACCGTTCTATACCGATCTGGTCGAGTTCATGACCAGCGGCCCCTGCCTTCCGATGGCGTTGGAGCGGGAGAACGCGGTGGCGCACCTGAGAACGGTGATTGGGGCAACCGACCCGGCCGAGGCGGCTCCTGGTACGATTCGAAAACTGTTTGCCGAGTCGAAGGGCAAGAACGCTATCCATGCCTCGGACAGCGCGGAGAACGCCGCCCGGGAGGTCGCCTTTTTCTTTGCTGAGGCGGAACTGGCCCGGCTTTGGGGACAACCGTAAGCGGTGAGCAGTAAGAGGTAAGCGGGGCAACTACCCGGCTGGTAGCACCCGTCACTCCTCACTGCTTACCTCTCACCGCTCACCATTCCTGGTTGACCCAAGTTGTTGTGGCGGCTACTTTAAGCGGCTATGCTGCGCGTTGACATCCGGGATCTTCAGCGGGGCCCGGTGCCCACTGTGGGCGAGCTCCGACCGGATGACCCCGCCTTCGAGGGATTGGACCTGGATTTAGCCGGACCGGTGTCCGTGA
>Ga0075421_100005154_pt1 | contig 15779 bp, 10 predicted proteins | sample SoiMetdeltSBSDD5_FD_75292 | JGI IMG/M metagenome (GOLD analysis project Ga0075421, IMG submission 75292) | Bulk soil microbial communities from a Populus tree surrounding site in Tennessee, USA - Soil MetaG P. deltoides SBSDD5 | ecosystem: Environmental > Terrestrial > Soil > Tree plantation...
TGAAATCCCTGGCGCAAGTGCTCGGGCTCGAAAAGGTGTACGCCTACGACCTGGACAAAGCCCTGTCCGGCAGGTTCGCGGGTGAGATGTCGAAAGAATTAAGGGTAGGGGTGACACCCGTTACAGACCTGCCGAGCGCCGTCATGGAGAGCGACGTCTGCGTCACCTGCACCCCGTCGCGGCGACCCTTCCTGATGCGGGAGCACGTACGCGCGGGCACGTTCGTCGCGGCCGTGGGCGCCGACAACCTGCTCAAACATGAGCTAGACCCGGCGCTGATGGCGTCGAGCAAAGTCGTGGTCGACGTCCTGGAGCAGTGCGCCCGGATCGGCGACCTGCACCACGCCATCGAGGCGCGGGTCATGAGCAGCTCCGACGTGTACGCGGAGTTGGGCGCGGTCGTGGCGGGCCGGACGCCGGGTCGCGCGTCGGCCGAAGAGATCATGATCTTCGACTCCACGGGCACGGCGCTCGAGGACGTGGCCGCCGCCTCGGTCGTGTACCAGAAAGCGCTCCGTGCCGGGAGTGGATTCCGGCTCAACCTCGCGGAGTAGTCGCTGTTCGAATCGCCGGCCGCCGGGAAAACTGGCGACGGAGAAAAGGGGAACGTATGCCTGAGATGAGTTGGTCCGATGTTGAGAGTGCGCCGGTCAGGGAGCTATTCAAAGGGATCAGGCTCCACCCATTGTGGAAAGGCGAGAAGGGAGCCAGCGCCCAAGTGCTGGTGATCGACCCCGGTTGTTGCTGGGAAGGGTTGGACGTGCACGAGCCCGGCCCGGAAGAAGTTTACGTCGTCTCTGGGGTGTTCAACGACGGGGCGCGTGTCTACCCTGCCGGCACATTCATCCATAACCCCGCGGGCTCTTCACACGTGCCACAGAGTTCCACGGGCTGCACCCTCTTTGTTTTTTACCCGGAAGGATAACGGCCATCGATGATCTTCCACCGAGGCGTCCTGACGTCGGGCGGCGAAGGCGTCTACCGTCGATCATAGAGTGAGGTGCCATGCGAAGTGTTGATCCAGGGTCTCAGGCTTGCCTTGGTTCGTAACACTCATGACACTCCGCCGCACGTTACTCGCTTATGACAACCAAGAACAAACCATCTGTGCAGGAGTGGATGCTCCTCATCCACCAGTTGCCGCCGAAGCCGACTAACCTGCGGGTGCGCACCTGGCGCAAGTTGCAGAAGCTCGGCGCGGTCTCGATCAAGAACTCCGTCTACGTGCTGCCCTTCAGCGAGAAGACGCACGAGGACTTCCAGTGGCTCAAGCAGGAGATAGAAGCGGCGGGCGGCGAGGCGACGGTCTTTCGCGCCGGCTCGGTCGAGGGCGCGACCGACGAAGAGATCATCAACGCCTTCCGCAAAGAGCGCGACGAGGAGTACGCCCGGCTCGCGGCCGAACTTGATGGCTTGACCGGCGCCGTCCGCGAGCAGAGGCAGGGCGGACACCTCTCGGCGGGGAGGCTCGGCGGGTACGAGGCCGAACTCGACAAGCTGCACGCCGAACTAGAGCGGGTAGTCGCTACCGACTTCTTCGGTGCCAAGGGCTGCGCGTCGGCCACGGCGGCCTACGAACGGTGCCAGAAGACCATCCGGGCGTCGCAGGATCGGAAGGGCGTCAGCAAAGGGACGGGCGCGGCGGAAAGCGATGTCCTGGATCCGTCTCGGTACCAGGGCCGGCGCTGGGTGACGCGCCGCAACCTGCACATCGACCGCCTGGCCTCCGCCTGGCTCATCAAACAGTTCATCGACAAGCGGCCGCGTTTCTACTTCGTCGCGGAAGGCGCGACGGTCGAGGGCGACATCCCCTTCGACATGTTCGGGGCGGATTTCACGCACCAGGGCGAAGACTGCACCTTCGAGACTTTAATCAAGCGGTTCGGCCTCGGCGACGACCCCGCTTTGGGCCAGCTCGCCGAGATCGTCCACGACATCGACCTCAAAGACGGCAAGTTCAACCGGCTCGAAGCGGCGGGGGTCAACGCGACCGTGACGGGGCTCTCCGAGCTGCTCAAAGACGACCGCAAGCTGCTCCACCAATGCGGCGTGATCTTCGACGGCCTCTACGCGCTGCTGAGCGCGGCCGCCGAGAAGGGCAAGGGGAAGGGCGATGGCGATAAAAAGCGAGGTCATAGGGCCGGCGCGGGCAGGCGAAAGAGTCGAGGTTGAAGCGCGGCGCGTCCCCTTCGCGGAGGCGTTTCGTTTCTGGGTCAAGCTCGGCTTCATCTCCTTCGGCGGCCCCGCCGGGCAGATCGCCATCATGCACCGTGAATTGGTCGATCGCCGCCGCTGGCTCTCGGAGGAGCGCTTCCTCCACGCCCTGAACTACTGCATGTTGCTGCCCGGCCCCGAAGCGCAGCAGCTCGCCATCTACATCGGCTGGCTGCTGCACCGAACAGCGGGCGGCATCGTCGCGGGCGCGTTCTTCGTCATCCCCTCGATCTTGATCCTGCTCGCGCTCTCCTTCGTCTACGCCGCCCACGGCAACGTCCCGGCTGTGGCCGGAGTGCTCTCCGGCTTCAAGCCCGTGGTCGTCGCCATCGTCGTCGAGGCGGTCTTGAAGATCGGCGGCAAGGCACTCAAGAGGCGGGCGCACTACGCGCTCGCCGCCGCCTCCTTCGGCGCCATCTACTTCCTGCACGTCCCGTTCCCGCTAATCGTGCTGGCCGCGGCCGGTATCGGGCTCGCGGGCTCGCGCTTCTGGCCTGGGGCCTTCGCCGCCGCGCCCAAGACCAAAGAGGCTGACAAGAAGACGGAAGGGCAGGGCGAGGTAACCGACGCCGTGCCACTCGTCATCGACGACCACGCGCCGCCGCCGCAGCACACGCTGCCGTCACGCGCCCGCGCGCTCAAGGTTCTCGCCGCGGGGCTCGTCCTCTGGCTCATACCGATGCTCGCGCTCGCCGGCTGGCGCGGGTGGGGGAGCCTGCACGCGCAGGAGTACCGCTTCTTCACGCAGTCGGCACTCGTCACCTTCGGCGGCGCTTACGCCGTGCTCGCCTACGTCACACAGGCCGCGGCCGGGACATACGGGTGGCTCACCCAAGCGCAGGCGGTCGACGGGCTCGCGCTCGCCGAGACCACGCCGGGGCCGCTCATCATGGTCTTGCAGTTCGTCGGCTTCATGGCCGGGTGGAACAATCCGCAGGGGATGGATCAGACGACGAGCGCCGTGGTGGGCGCGCTCGTCACGACCTACGCGACCTTCCTGCCCTGCTTCATCTTCATCTTCCTCGGCGCGCCCTACATCGAGGTGCTGCGCGGGAACAAGAATCTTACGGGCGCGCTGACGGGCATCACGGCCGCGGTGGTCGGCGTGGTCCTGAACCTGGCGCTCGTCTTCGGCGCGGCCGTGATCTGGCCGCGCGGCTTGGCGGGAGGCACAGACTTCTTCGCGCTCGCGCCCTCCGCCGCGGCCTTCTTCGCGCTCTACCATCTGAAGGCCGACGTGCTGTGGGTGGTCCTCGCGGGGGGCGCGCTCGGCCTCGCGTGGACGTTGCTCGGCGCGTGAGGGGCAGTCATGAAGCAGGGACAGACCGTCGTCTTCGTGTGTGAGCACGGCTCGGCGATGAGCGTCGTCGCGGCGGCGAACTTCAACCGGCTCGCCGGCGAGCGGGGCTTAGGGCTGCGGGCCGTCTCGCGTGGCACCGACCCGGACGCCGAGATCGCACCGAACGCCGAGGCGGGACTGAGAGCGGTTCCATTGCGAAAATCTGGCCGGGACAACAAACCAATCGAAGTTGCTCAATACTACACTGCCAGGCCGAACAATTTATTGATAAATCGAGACTGAGCGACCGCATCGCCCTTGGCCACCCATCGCACTCTCCCTTTACGAATCATACTGACCGCCTCGATCCCACGCAATGTCCGCCAGGCCGTCCTGAATGACCCATAGCCCTTGGCTAGCCACACTCGCTTTTTGACAGTCCTGTGATCCTGCTCGACTACGTTGTTCAAATACTTGCACTGGCGCCCCCCGACACCTTCGGCGTAAGGTGCCCTCTGCTTTGAGGGCTTCGATCGCTGCCGGGCAGGCAGGATTTTTATCCACGTTGATGACGCGCGGGTGTGGATTCCCAGGACCACTGGAGGGCCTTACGAAGGAAGCGCTTGGGGGCACGGGCGTCGCGCCCATCGCACTATTTACTGGGCAAGGCACATTGAAAGCGCGCTCCGCAGGCTTCAGGACGGCGAGCGGCTGGTTGCCATCACCGGCGAGGGGATGGGCCTTGAGCGGGGTAAGCCGAGCTACGTGGTGCGCACGCTGGTCGAGCGCCCCTCTTCACGGCTGAGGTCGTCATCACAAGCGCGCGCCAATGTCGCCGCGATTGCCGCGCGGGGGCTGTGTCCCAGGCGCGTTAAGCCCGCACCGGCTTTATGACCGTAGCTTTCGCAATGAACCGTCTAACCGATACGCTTGCCCGCGCTCCGTCATCAACTCAATCGTCTTCTCGCCATGCCGCACTACGCAGGCGCCGCCGAGTTTCGCTTGCAGGCGCGTTTCAAGCAGCTTGCCCGCGCGCCAGATGATGTCCACCACCAATCCGCCGCGCGCGCACAGGCCACGCACTTGTCCGGCCGCCCACGCCGCGGGTAGGGCAGGCAACAGGTGAATCTCACCGGCTTGGCTTTGCAACAACATTTCGGCAATGCCTGCCGTCCCGCCGAAATTGCCGTCGATCTGGAATGGGGGATGCGAACAGAACAGGTTCGGCATCACGCCACCCCGGTCATATTTCGTGTCGCTGCTCCTGGCGAGTGTGAAGAGCTTGCGCACCAGTTTATAGGCGCGCTCGCCGTCTTCCATGCGCGCCCAAAAATTGATCTTCCAGGCCATTGACCAACCCGTGCCGCCGTCGCCGCGCAGTTCGAGCGTGCGCCGCGCCGCTTCGAATAATTTCGGCGTGCCGCGCCGCGTGATTTGATTGCTCGGATGCAGCGCATAGAGGTGCGAGATGTGGCGATGATGTGGGTCTGTTTCCATCACGTCTTCGGCCCATTCCTGCAACTGACCGCGTTGGCCGATTTGGTAGGGCAACAGCCTGGCGAGTTTGGCTTGCAGCTCAGCGCGCAATTCCGGATCGCGGCGGAGGATTTCACCGGCGCGAACGCAGTTGGCGAACAGCTCGCGGACGATGGCCAAATCCATCGTCGGCCCCATCGAGATGCCGCCGACCCGCTGCTGCCCCTGCGCGTCTACGTAATTGAAATCAATCTCCGGCGAGGAACCCGCCGCCGTCACCAGCCGGCCTTCGCCGTCATCCACCAGCCAATCGGCACAGAACTCCGCCGCGCCTTTAAGCGCGGGGTAAGCCTCTCTGGCCAGAAACGCGCGGTCGCCGGTGAACAGGTAATGCTCCCACAGATGTTGGCAAAACCACGCGCCGCCCATCGGCCAGAAGGAGGTGCGCGCCACATTGTCCACCGGCTGCGCGTCACGCCAAATGGTCGTATTGTGATGCTCGACCCAACCGCGCCGGCGATAGACTTGGCGCGCCACGGCGGCGCCCGTCACCGTCAATTCGCGGATCATGCGAAAGAGCGGTTCGTGACATTCCGACAGATTGGTCACTTCGGCGGGCCAGTAGTTCATCTGCGCGTTGATGTTGGTCGTGTACGCGCCCGCCCACGGGGGAATGACGTGCGGGTTCCACAGCCCCTGCAAATTGAGCGGCTGCCCGCCGGGCCGCGAGCCGGCAATCATCAGATAGCGCCCGAATTGGAAGTAGAGCACTGCTAGCGCCGGGTCCTGATCGTTGGAAAATTTGACGACGCGTTCATCTGTCGGCAGGCGGCTTTGCTCGGACGCCGGGCCTACGTCGAGCGAGACGCGATTGAAGAGCGACTGGTAATCGCTGACGTGTGCTTGCCGCAACGCCGCGAGCGATTTCTTCGCCACCCGTTCAAGGTCGGCGGCGGCGCGAGCCGACGCGTCTGCACCCTGCCGCGAAGGGCTCTTATCGAAGCCGTTGAAACTCGTCCCGGCAGCGAAGGTCAGCAGCACTTCGGTTGCCCGGCGCACGCGCAGACCGTCAGGCTTGGCATCGATCTCGCCGCCTTGCAAGACGGCGCGTAACCGCGCGTCGAAGCGCGTGCCCAGTCCGTCAATCTCGTCGCCGTAGAGCACCGGTTTGGCCATCGGACGACGCTTGCCAGCCGCGTCGAAAATCTCCGGGTACTTCCACTGCTCACTCCGTTGTTCGACAAAGCTCAACTCGCGCCGCAGCGCAAAACCGGGCACTTGACCGATCATAACAATCACGTCGCGCCCTGCAGCCTTGGTCTTCGCCGTCGGGTGCACAGAACTGAGCGCGGCGCGGAAGCTCAAGCTCTGCGGACGGTCGGCCGTCAGCCGGATTACGATCACTTGATCGGGATGGCTGGCGAAATACTCGCGCGTAAAAGTCACGCCGCTCTCTCTGTAGCGCACCGTCGCGACCGCTGCCGCCAAGTCGAGGTCGCGCGCGTACTCCGACACTTCGCCGCGGTTCTCAAAATGCAAATGCAGATCGCCCAGCGGTTGATAACAAGGTTGCGCGCGACCCAGCCAGTGTTGGGTAATAAATTCCGTCGCCCCGGCGTATTGCCGTTTGCGCAGCATCCCGACTACGCGGTCGAAGTCTTTTGTCAAGTCGAGTTTGACGTCGCGGCGGCCCGGCTCGTCGGAATAGAGCGTGCTCTCATTCAGCTGCAGGTGTTCTGTCCGAACGCCACCAAAGATCATCGCGCCGAGCCGCCCATTGCCGAGCGGCAACGCTTCATTCCAATCGGGCGCAGGCTGGCGATACCAGAGCCGCAAGGCGGGATCGAAGGAGAGGGGCTGCGTTTGCGCCGCGCCGTCCAACAGCAGTGCCGGCGCTGCCAATCCGCTGGTCGCAAGAAAATCTCTGCGGGTGACCGAATTTGTCTGGCCCATTCAGGAGCCAACCTCCTTTCCGTCCGATACGAATAGGGGGTCGCAAAATGTTTGCGACCGGCGCCGGCAACTTATGTCAGCGCGAACCACCGCCATGTTAATATGCTGTTACCGGTAACGCGAGCAGCATAAGAGCAACCCTTGACTGAGTCAAGCTTGGCTCCTGGCCATCATCGAATGCTTTTTTCAAACCGACACTGAACACTGCTTCAAAGGTGGGAAACATGGATTATTCGGAAAAGTGCTGCTCGCGCCGCGAGTTTCTCTCGCTCGCAGTCATGGCGCCAATTACCACTAGCCAAGTCCGCGCGGTGACGGAGACCCCTACTGCGGCCCCCTCATCCATCCTCGATGTAAATTACCGCAAGCTGCTGGGACGCGCCGATCTGAGATATGACCGCCCGGTGGCCCGCAGCGAAGAAGGGATTCCGGTCGGCAACGGGCGCATGGGCAGTTTGGTTTGGACGGCGCTGGATGCCTTGAAGTTCCAGATCAACCGGGTGGATGTTTACGGCAACGACAGTTACACGAACAGCTTCTTCGAGCGGCACAGCGATTATTGTGGTGGCTGCGGTTTCGTTGACATCGAGTTCGGCGACTTAAGCGAGGAGGTATTTCCCGCCGCAGGTTTTGTCCAGCGCCTTTCCGTCTATGACGGGCTGCTGGAGTTGAGCGGGAAGGGCGTTACGGCTCGCGTGCTGGCTTGGCCCGCACAGGACGTGATGGCCGTAGAGATTGATGATCGCCGCGCGACGCCTGAGCCGGTTAAGATTAATCTGCGCATGCTCCGGCACGCCTCTCAGTACTTCGGCCAGGAACTGGAGACATTTGTTACGGACCATGTCGTGGCAGTGCAGACCAGAAATCATCGGGCTGTTTCTCAACTACACATCAAAGGCGACAGGGTTATCCTGACGCAGGAGTTCCGCGAGGGCGATTACTTCAACCGCTCGGCGGTGGCAATCGGCGCTGCCGGGCGCAGCGCCAAACCGAAATTCGCGAGCGGTACTGAACTCCGCCTCACGGCACGGCCGGCACAAGGCTCATTCACAATCTTGATCGCCAGCGCGGCCAGTTTCGATCCCAAGGAGGACGTGGTCGCTGCCGCCCTCAGTCAACTCGAGTCAGCGGCGCGGAAAGGGTATCGCGAACTGGCCAGGGAGACTTCCGGCTGGTGGCATGACTTCTGGGCGCGTGGCTTCGTCCACCTCCACAGCGATGACGGCGTGGCCGATTACGTCGAGCAGCATTACAACTACTTCCTCTATTTGATGGGCGCCAGTTCGCGCGGCAAGTTCCCGCCCAAATTCAACGGGATGATCTGGAACACCGGCGGCGACCTGCGCACGTGGGGCGGCCAGCACTGGTTTGCGAATCTGAGTTGTTATTACGAAGCTTTGTATGCGACCAGCCGACTGGAGCTGCTAGACCCGGTCTTCGCCATGTACTTTGGGATGTACGAGGCCAGCGTCGTGGCGGCGCGCCAGCAGTGGGGCAGCGCGGGAATCTTTATTCCGGAGACCTCTTTCTTCAATGGGCTGGCGAAGCTGCCCGAAGATGTCGCCCAGGAGATGCGCGATCTGTACCTGCTGCGGAAGCCCTGGGAAGAACGCTCGGCCAGGTTCCGGGAGTTCGCCTCCACCAAGCAGCCACACTCCAGCCGTTGGAATTGGAAGGAAAGAGGGAATTGGGTCGAGGGACGCTGGGTCATTACCGAGCGAGGCGCGGGGCCTTACGGGCCGGTCTCACACATCCTCGGCACTACGGCCAAAGTCGCTTATCTCTTCTGGCGCCGCTACGAGTACGCGCTCGATCAAGAGTGGCTGCGCAGCCGCGCCTACCCGATGCTGAAAGGCGCGGCGGAATTCTACCGGCATTATCCGAACCTGAAGAAAGGCGCCGACGGGAAATATCACCTGCACAACGTGAACAGTAACGAATCGGTGTTGGGGGCACGCGACACGGATGAGGATCTGTCGGCGCTGCGCGGGCTGCTGCCAGCCGCGATTCGTGCGGCGGAGATTTTGAACGTGGATGCCGAACTGCGGGCGGCTTGGCGGGAGCTCTTGGGTAATCTTGCCCCGTTACCGACGAGTGATCACCCGGAAGCGTTGAAGCGGGATGGCTACCAGGGCCCACCTGTCTTTGTGCGCGGCTTGCGTCCGGCTGTCAGAGCTGGCTCTGCCTTTTTGCCTGATGCCAACAGCCTGCCCATGTGGTTCTTCGATTTGTGTCACTCCGAATCACAGAATCAAAAGTTGCTGGAGACTGCGCGCGCCACTTTTGCAACCTATTTTCGGAAGGGCATCACTGAGGCGACACCGGTCTCGGTGCTCTCAAAGCTGGCCATCGCGGCCTCCGCTCTTGGCCGTTCTGATGCAGTGCGCTTTCTGATTCCCAACCAGATGCGGGCGCTGAGACAAGAAAGGGCTACTGCCTATCGCGGCGGCGGGGTGCTGGCCAATCGGATGACGCTGCGTGAAGGCCCGCAGGCGCTGGACGCGCAAAGGCTGGGCAGGGCCGCCGAGGCGTTGCATCTGGCGATGTTGCAGAGCGCCCCTCCCAGTCCCGGTGCTGATCCCGTCATCCGCGTCTTTCCGGCTTGGCCAAAGGAGTGGGACGCCTCGTACGCGCTGCTCGCCCGCGGCGCGTTCCTCGTCACGTCGTCAATCCAACGCGGGCGCATTGGGTTCGTTGAACTGGAATCACAAGCCGGGGCTGAATGCCGGCTGCGTAATCCTTGGGGCGAGCGCGAGGTGACTCTTTACCGAGATGGTAAAAAGTCCGAGAGTTTGAAGGGATCGCTCCTGCGATTTTCTACGCGCAAAGGCGAAAGAGTGGTGGTTGTTGCGAGTGGGGGTGCACCGCAGACGCACCGACGGACGCTGCTCTGAGCTACTGCACCCGCGCCGCTGTTCGGCACTTCCGCGCTCAGTGCCATTTCACGGCTTTTTCGGTCGCGCCCTGGCCATACGCCACTGGCTTGCCGGCCTTTGCGAGATTGCCGCCATCAATAGCGATCCCCTCGCTGGCCGCGCCTTCGAGTTTGAGGAAAACGGCAGCCGGCGTGAGCACGCGCGCGGCCGTTATTAGGACATCGCGTGTGTTGACGAACCGCAGTAGGGACGCAGCCTGCGGGCTGCCCCGCGCGCCGAGACCATTCACGGCGGCATCAGCCACCTGATCGAAGACGACCGCCGGCCTGAGATCGGGCGTGGTCACTTCGAGCCGGACGTTGTGGAGCGTGAGGCCGCGCACGTTGCGGGCATAGACGCCATAAGCAGGTGGGGTGCCAATCTCAAAGTACTCACCCGCGAGCTGCGGCACTTCCCGGATGGCCTCTTCAGCCGTGCCCCCGCCCTCATAGACGATGTGGACATCCTGAAAACTGATCTCTTCAAGGAACTCGTCGCGCACCCCGTTGACGACGATGCACGAGCGCGTCTCGCCGGGCCGGAACCGCTGAGGCCAGGGCAGGTCTTCGTGCTGCCGCCCCTGTGCCACGACGGTGGCGCGGATGCCGTTGAAGGCGATGTTGCGCACCACGCCTTTAATTGGAGGCGTTGTCCCCGCTGTGTTCCGGCTCGAATCGAGGCCGATGGAGATCGGGCCGGTCACATTCTTCATGATCAGGTTGGCGAAGGTGATGTTCTCGAAGCGCGACCGCGCCCCACAGCGCATCTTGATGGGGCACCCGTAGGTGTCGTAGATGACACAATTGGAAATGGTTATGTTCTCGGCCTCTCCGCCGCCGAAGCGGAAGATTGACCAGCGGGTGCTGAAAGTGCAGTTGGTGACCGTGACGAACTTATTGCTGCCAAACAGCGCACAGGCGTCGTCCTGGCAGACCACATCGCAATTTACGATGTGGACGTGCTCGCTGCTGTTGATGTGAAACCCGTCGTTGTTCAAGTTGGCGCGGTTGTAGATGCGCACGCCGTCCAGGTTCACGCGCCGGCACTGCAGGATGCGCGTGCAGTGATAGGCGCTGGCGGTCAGGAAGACGTCCCGGATGCGCAGATTATTGCAGCGGTAGAAGACCATCAGGTGCGGGCGCTGGAAATATCCTTCGGTGGAATTTTGTCCGGGGCCTGTATTGTCCCCTTTGCCCGTAAAGAATTTCGCCCCGTTCCCATCAACGGTCCCCGGCCCTTCGATAGTGATGTTCTCGGCGTTCGCGGCGGAGAGCAACACGATGTTGCCATTGCCGGGCGGAATGCCGTTGCCTGCCTTGTAGTGCCCCGCGCTGCCACTGCCCAGCAGCCGACCTTGCGCCGCCAGATGCAGCGTGACATTGCTCTTGAGTTCGAGGGTGCCGACGACAAAGCTACCTGCAGGGATCAGCACGGTCCCGCCCTTGTCTTTTGTACAAGCATCAATCGCCGCCTGCACCGCGACAGTATCGAGCGTAACGCCATCGCCTTTCGCGCCAAAATCACGCACGTTGTAGACACGGGCGCCAGAGCTCTTTTCATCGTTGGCCGGATTGTCCACCTGCTCAGCCGCCGCTCGGCTCGCGCCCAGCAGACCTGCGCCGAGCGAAGCTCCGATGAGCGGCACGGACATTTGTCCAAACCACTTGCGTCTGGCTAGAGATATATTTTCGTCGTCGTTCATTGGTGATCCTTTCGAGGCAGTCCAAACGCCAAGATATTCGCGCCGGCGGCTACTGCCACGTATTGTCTGCCCGCCGCCGTGTAAGTCATGGGCGATGCTTTCCACAACTCGTTCGTGTGGAAATACCAGAGCGCCTTGCCCGACTTAGCTTCCACCGCCGCAAACGCGCCGCTGTCGTCGCCAAAGAAAACCAGGCCGCCGGCGGTTGACAGCACCCCGCCCCACGAATTGGCCGGCCCCGTCTGCGCGTATTGCCAAATGATCTTTCCTGTCTGCACGCCAATCGCCCGCAGATATTTCTTGCCAGGCTCGCCGGGCACTTCGCGCGTGCCGCCACCATAAAATGATCTGCCTTGCTCCCAAGGCGCCGGAGATTTGCTGTAGAGCAGGCATTTTTCGAGCGCCATGACATAGAAGAGTCTCGTCTCCGGGTTGTAGGCGGTGGACATCCAATTGGTCGCCCCCTCCACCGCCGGGCAAACCTTCACACCGGCGGGCGTCGGCACGCGGCTGCTCAAAACCTGTGGTCGCCCGTCAGCGCCAATGCCGCTCGCCCAGGTCAATTGCTCGACGAAGGGTTTGGCCAGCAATAGCTCGCCCGTGATTCGATCAAGGACGTAAAAGAACCCGTTGCGATTGGCCTGTACCAGCATCTGGCGCTGCCGGCCCCGGAACTCGGCGTCAATGAGCATCGGCGTTTGCTGCGCATCCCAATCGTGTAGATCGTGGGGGGTATACTGATAGTACCAGCGCAGCTTTCCTGTCGCCGGCTCCAGCGCGAGCACCGAATCGGAGTAGAGGTTGTCGCCCTTACGCTCGTCGCCGTTGTAGTCCGGACAAGGATTGCCCGTCGTCCAGTAGAGTAGGTTGGCGCGCGCGTCGTAGGTGCCCGTGAGCCAGGTCGCCGCGCAGCCGTGCGGGAGCGCATTGCCCACCCAGGTCTCGGACAGCGGCTCACCCGGCGCCGGAATGGTCCAAAACCGCCACACGCGTTCGCCGGTGGAAGCCTTATACGCGGCGAGGAACCCGCGCACTCCTTCATCACCGCCGGAGATGCCGGAGACCACCAAGTCGTTGACCACCAACGGTGCGGAGGTCGCGCCGTAATGTTTCCGGTAATCGGCCATCTCCGTCTCCCAGAGCAATGCTCCCGTGAGGCGATGAAGCGCAATCAGATGGGCGTGGTCGGTCACCATAAAAACTTTGTCGCCGAGGATGGCTACGCCGCGATTGATCGCGCCCGCCGCGTCGCCGACCAGACCTTTGGTCAGCGGGCGTTGATACCGCCAGATCAGCCGACCGCCCCGCGCGTCCAGCGCAAATGCTTGATTCGCGGCGGTCACGTACATCACCCCGTCCACCACCACAGGAGTTACCTCCAGCCGCCGCGCATTCGGGATCGAGAAGGTCCATTTGGGAGCCAACTGCGCAACATTGCCCGTGTGAATCTGCCGCAGCGGACTGTGGCGATTGCCGCTGAGCTGGCCGTGATAAGTGGGCCAGTCTCCCGACTTGGGCGCGGCTATCTCGGTAAAAGGAATCCCGCCGCCGCCCTCATTTGTGCCCGATACGGAACTGGGGGCCGCGCCAAGTGCGGGGCCCGCACCTACTGTCGCACCCGCGAGCCGGCTCAAATAGGCCAGGAGATTGCGCATCTCTTCTTGCGTCGCCCTCAACTCCGGCATCAGCGACGCGGGTTCACGAGTCAATTCGGCAATCTCTTGGCGTTGTAATAGGTGAAGCTTTCCGTCGAGGGTCTGCAGTTGCAGATCGTAGTTGCTCTCGTTTCTGGCGAAGCCCCGCAGCAACCGCCCGTCGTGTAAGCGCGCCGAGATCACGCCAAATCCGGGCGTCAGCTGTGCGCTGGGCGTGCGCAGCGATTGTTCAATCTCAGCCAACGTCCGCCTGGCGCCCAAGTCGGAGAGATCAGGGCCGCGCAACACGCCACGCCCTTTGACCATATGGCAAGCGGAACAATTCCCCCGGCCGAAGAAGAAGGCTTCGCCAGCGGTTGCCTCGCCAGCCGCGGCACTCTCAATGGCAGGGGCAGAGAGGGAACGAATAAAAGCTATGAGCTCTTGCATCTCTCGCGCAGGAAGTTGGAAAGCTGGCATGCCCCCAGCCGGAATTCCTTTGCGGATCAGTTCGGCCAGCTCATCCGCTGAGCGTCGCCGGGCAGTGCTGGTAGCGATAATGTCCGGGCCGCGCTCGCCTCCCTTACCATCCACGCCGTGACAGGCAGCGCAGTGTGCCTCGAAATGCCGCCTACCTGCCGCGACGGCTTGGGGGGCACCGGCTTGAGGACTTTGTGCTGCGGCCTTATTGGCGGCTGTCGCGAACTGGATGAGATAGCCGGCGGCAGCCAGCAGAAATAGTAGCGTGATAATCGTCCTTTTTCTTTTCATCGCGCATTGAGCTCTTTGCTGCCCGCATTGGAATAGCTTTTAGCTTTGGCCCAGATCGAAAAGGTCACTCTGGTGGTCAGGTCAAACAGCTTCCGCTTGGGGCCGTCGATCTTCACCCATTGCTTGTCGGCGTAGTTGAGTTCGAGCGCCTTACCGAGTCGCCCTTCGCCGCGCGCGCCCGGCTTCAAGTTGACGCCTGTGCCGTCGGCGGCGTTCGCGGTGGCATCTTTGTAGCCGCCCTCCGCCGCGTTGCCTTCTTCGTTGAAATGTCAGACGCCGACGAATCCTTCTTTGGTATCGAAGACGGCTTTCGAAATTCGTAGCCGCGCTGCTCGGCGCAGAAGCACCAGCGTAATACCGGGTCATTGCCGAATGCGTCCAGCAAAACCTCAATGGCGGCTGCGCGCAACTCAAGCGTAACGGCACTAAGGCTTACTCCATCCGTCAGCTTATCCACTTCCCCCTCATCTTACCGCTACACCTCCTTCGCCCCTTTCAAAAGTCCCGCCACATCTTTGATCCCGACGCCCGGCCCGCTCGGCACAGACATCTTCCCGTCCTTCACCCTGATCGGCGAATCGAACCAGCTCCCGTACTTCTCCGTCCCCAGCTTGTACTCCTGATAGCGCCCGATGTCCGGCACGCACGAAGCGAAATGCAGCATGTAAACGAAACCGAACCCGCCCGAAATATGCACGGTCGTCGGCATCTTCGCCACCTGCGCCATCCGCGCCACGCGCACCGAGCGGATCATCCCGCCGTAGTAGTGCAGGTCTGGCTGCACAATGTCCACGCCCCGGTTGCCGATCATCCAGCGGAAGCGCCAGTCGCTGTACTCCTGCTCGCCGCCCGCGACCGGGATGGTCAAGGCATCGGTCACTTCCTTGGTCTCCTCCAAGTGATCGAACTCGCACGGCTCCTCGAAGTAGACCGCCTTGACCTCTTCCAGCAGGCGCCCCACTTTGATGGCCTGTGGCGCGTCGTATGAGCTGTTGGCATCGGCGTGAATATCAATGGCGTCCCCGAACGTCTTCCGCACGAGTGGAATCAGCTTCTCCGTCCGCCCCGGCATCGCATCCGCATTTCGGCTCATTCGCCCGCCCACGCGGAACTTCACCGCCTTCGCCCCTGACTGTGCCACCAGTTTCTGCATGTGCTCGACCTCCTGCTCTGGCGTCGTATCGCGCCGCCCGCTGGCCACGTAGATAGCCACTTCCTGCCGCAAGATGTCGCCGAGCAGCGCCCCCAGCGGCTTATTCGCGATCCGTCCCAGCAGATCCAGCATCGCAAACTCCACCCACGCTTGCGGACTCCACAGAGCTAGGCCATAGAGCTTGTAGTTGTCCTTCCAACGGTAGAGCTCCCACAGCAGGGCTTCCAGATCGCGCGCGTCTTTGCCGACAAAGAACGGAATCACCAACTGCTTGAGAATCTTGTCCAGATACAGCTCGCGCGGCGGATTGGTCAGCGCCACGCCTTCCGCGCCGTCTTTCGAGCGCACGTGGACGAAGTAGTTCTCGCCCTGCTTGAGCAACTTGATTGATTCGATGATCACCGGTGTCCTCAGCCCTTCCAGTTTCAGCACCGGAGCCGCCGCCGCCCTGTCCAATTCATGTAGATTGGGGGCAGCGGCTTTCTTCGCTTGCTCCTTGCGTGAATAGGCGGGGTCAAGCCCCATGCCCCCTGCCCCGATCGCGCCTGCCAGAAAATTACGTCGATTAACTCTCATCACTTTTCGTTCCTTTCCCAAATACACTCTTTGACCGACGAACAAATTGCCAGTCTTGATGACCGTCCCGTACACGCCGGCATTGTTCTGATTTACTCAAAAGTGA
>Ga0075421_100005158_pt1 | contig 15771 bp, 12 predicted proteins | sample SoiMetdeltSBSDD5_FD_75292 | JGI IMG/M metagenome (GOLD analysis project Ga0075421, IMG submission 75292) | Bulk soil microbial communities from a Populus tree surrounding site in Tennessee, USA - Soil MetaG P. deltoides SBSDD5 | ecosystem: Environmental > Terrestrial > Soil > Tree plantation...
CCGTGTAGTCTAGACACTGCCGACACACCTCGAAAATAATAGTCAGATGAATAACTTAGATCGCCGCGTCAGCGTGGCGCCCATGATGGACTGGAGCGACTGAGCGAGAAGGCTCCAGGCCTTCAAGCAGTTACAGCATCCGAAAACTGCTTGTCCCCATTCTGTCTCCACGCTTCAGAAAGTCTCGAAGCCGCCATAACACTAGCGCGGCTGCTGCACAGGCCATTACTTCATGTTAGTGACACACCTCGCGGCATTGCGAACACACCAGGGTGGCCTGCGCTTGCGTGAGCGGTCGCCGACTCGTCCGTCGCAGAGTGTCGCTCGATGTCGCAAGCAGTAGCGACGAACGTTGAGGTGAAAGTCAGGCCCGGCAGCGTCTCAGCACTGCAACGCCGCGTTGGGTCGTACACGCGACGGCCACTAGGTTAAAAACATTGTCGGGAGGGGGGGCAGGAAGCTCCTTTTCTCGCTCTAATCTGACAGAAGGCGAGATCTGCCAAGGCGTTCCTTGGATCGACATGACCAACAGGGCTCTGCTCGTGGAATGGCGCCAGCGCTGGAACCGCAACCTGTTCCAGTTCCTGCGACGGCGCGTGCGGTCGAACATCGACGTGCAAGACCTCGCCCAGGAGACCTACCTGCGCCTGCTCCGAGCCCGGGACCTCAACGACGTGCGCAATCCCCTGGCTTACTTGCTGCAGGTGGCGAGCCATGTGGCGCGGGAATGGAACCACCTACAGCCGGGGGGCGATGCGACCGTGGCGCTCGACGAAGACACGCTCGTCGATCCGCAGCTGCCTGAACTCGAGATGGATGCCCGTCTCTCGGAGCAGCGCGTCAACGACGCGCTCGCCAGCGTGTCGCCGATGATCCGCGCCGTGCTGCTCCTGCGACTGCGCGACGAGCGGTCCCATCAGGAAATTGCAGCCGCGCTGAGGATCAGCGACAGGCAGGTCCGGCGCTATCTGGCCCGCGGGTACGCAAGCCTGCGCGTGGCAATCGAGGGCTGATATGACGCGCGAAAATGAAGTGACTCCGATTCCCGAACAAGCGGAGTACTGGTGGGTCTTGTTGCGAGACTCGGACGCGTCAACCACTGACAACCGTGAGTTCGTCGAGTGGATGAAACGTTCGCCAGAGCGAGTGGAGGCTTGCCTGCGTGTCGCGCAAGTACACGCGGCGGTTTCGCGCGCCGATATGCGCTGGCCTCAGACTTCCGCCGAAGACTTGGTACGCGCGGCATTGGCGGCACCGGATGATTCTGTTGTCCTGCTCGGTCCGCACATTAGACCGCAGCGTGAAGAAGAGCGTCCTCGTCCGGCGCTGCGATGGGCAGCGGGACTGGCGGCGTCAGTCTTGATAGCCGCATGCCTTGGTTGGTGGCTCACGTTTTCGCCCGCTGAGCAGTTCCAGACGAAGGTCGGTGAGCAGCGCTCAGTAGTGCTGGCCGATGGGTCGCGGGTCACGCTCAATACCGCATCAAGAATCGAAGTGCGCCTGCAGGAGAATCATCGCGTCGTCCGATTGTTGCAGGGCGAGGCTCTCTTCGAGGTCGCGCAGGACAAGCAGCGGCCTTTCGATGTTCATTTGGGCAACATTGCCGTGCGTGCAGTCGGTACGCAGTTCAACATCGACCGGCGCGCAGCGCGGACCGTCGTCACCGTCGTGGAGGGTCGTGTGGCGGTGGTCGCCGGCGCGCATGGGAAACTGCCGGTGCTGTCGGTGGCCGATCAAGTTACGGTCGATGCCACGGGGCTTAGTACGCTGCAACGAGGCGTAAATCTCGCGGAGGCTATTGCCTGGACTCAGCATCAGCTCGTATTCAAGCGTCGGCCATTGGGCGAGGTCGCTGCGGAGTTCAACCGATATAACGTCGGGCAGATCGAGATCCGCAGCGCCGCACTCCGGGCGGAGGAAGTGACGGGAACGTTTCGTACGCAGGATGTTGAATCTTTCCTCGCGGTTCTGGCCGGTATTCCGGGCGTTCAGGTAGCGGCGGACGGAGCTGGCGGCTACGTCGTCACGTCAGCAGCCCAGCAATGAAACACAGGAGCAGGAGGTTGCTTCTGACTGTGGCCATGCTCGTCGGCATTGACGTTGCTTGCGAGGGGGCGCGTGCCGCCGCACCTGCCATGTACGAGTTTCACATCAGAGCCCAGCCGCTCGACGCGGCGCTTCAGGAGTTTGCTCGCCAAAGTGGCGTACAGATCCTCTTTCTGTCGCGGCTCGCTGATGGATACCGGTCGGCACCCCTGCAGGGAAGCTACACGGTTGACGCAGGACTCAGGGCGCTGCTTGCGCAATCGAGGCTGACGTATCGCTGGATTAATGCGAAGACGGTCGAAATCATCCCACTGCTTAGCGCCCCGGCGAACTGACGGATTCCTTTCGAGGTGAGTCAGATGTCCAGCGAAGCAAAGATCCATGTCGTCATCGCCCATGGTAATCCACTGGTCTCGGCAGGGCTCGAGGCAGGGTTTCGCGCCCGAACCGACTTCATCGTCGCCGATGCTCCGGATGGCGTCGTCATCACGGACTGCGAGCTCGGCATGAGGCTGTTGGCGACGAAGGATGGAGGACGCCGCCGGGTCTTGATCCTCACGGACGAGGAAAGCGAGATTTGCATCCGTGGGGCACTGCAGCGTGGAGTTCGCGGCTACCTCCCGCTCTCCTCGTGCATCGAATCTGTTGTGCGTGCGGTTCGTTGCATCAACAACGGCGGGATCGCGATTGCGCCAGCCATTGCAGCCAAGGTGGCGCTCAGCCTGCGCTCCCCGACGCTCACCGGCCGCGAGATCCAGGTCCTTCGAATGATCATGCAGGGGTCGCCCGACAAGGTCATCGCTCGCCACCTGCAGCGAAGCATCGCGACGGCGAAGTCGCACGTCAAAGCGATTCTGTGCAAGCTCGGCGCCGCTAGCCGGGTCGAAGCGGTGGCGATCGCACGACGCAGGGGACTTGTTCCGAAAGAACCCAGGACGGCGCTCATGGACGACGCCATCCCGCGCAACATGCCTGAGTTTCCCATGCTTTTTTGAAAATGGTGCGAGCGCACCACACGACCCTATAGACTTGTCACCGCTAACACGTGGGCGCAGCATGCACCCAGCGCACCCCCGGGCCGAACCGCGATGCCGCGCCAGACGCTTTCACCCCGCGCACGCCGACTCACGTCACTTCTCCTCTCCTTCATTGGAATTCTCGGGTGTGCGCCGGCACTTAGCGCTCCTTCGCCGAGCGCCGAAGCACCACGCTACGTTCTGAATATTCCCAGTCTGCCGCTTGATGCGGCGTTGCAGGAGTTCGCACGGCAGAGCGGGGTTCAGATCTTGTTCTTTTCGCAGATCACGACAGGGCTGCATGCACCAAGCCTCACCGGCGAGCACACGCTCCAAGCCGCGATGACCAACTTGCTGTCAGGTTCGGGCCTGAGCTTTCGCGTGATCAATGCCCAGACCGTTGAGGTGCGGCAAATCCCCGCGGAGTCCGCCGGTTCGGGCAAGTCAGAGCAAGGCGCAGGATCTGAGCCGACCGAGACGCTCGAAGAGGTGCTGGTGTGGGGCAAGGCCGAGCAGCTCGTGGCCACGCGCGTGCCGACACCGCTGCATGAAATCCCACAGTCGATCTCCATCATCTCGCCCGAACAGATCCGTCAGCAGAATGCCGCCGATCTCGGAGACGCCATGCGTCGAGCGACGGGCATCATTATCCGACGCACCAATTCGCACAAAGAGAACTTCTACGCGCGCGGTTTTCAGATCCATTCGGTTCTAGTGGACGGCGGGGCGGCCTTGTCGAGGAGCCCCGAGCCCTTCGCCATGACCGGCACTCCCGACCTGAGTGAGTTCGACCACATCGAAGTCCTGCGCGGGTCAGATGCGTTGTTCAGCGGCAATGCCAATCCAGCTGGGACCGTCAGCCTCGTGCGGAAGAGACCACTCGCGAGATACCAAGCAGCGGTCAAAGCCTCGGTCGGCTCGTGGGAGAGCGGTCGCTTCGAGCTCGATCTCACCGGACCCATTGCTCGTCATGGAGACTTGCGTGGTCGACTCGGCGCTGTGTATTCGCGTAACGACTACTTCTACGATACGTCGAAGGCCGAGCACAAACAGGTCTTCGGCGCGATCGAGTATGGCGCGACGCCCGACATCACGCTCACTGCCGGCGGTAGCTATCAATGGGACGATGCCGTGCCATGGTTCGTGGGGCTGCCGAACTATGCGGATGGCAAGGATCGGCGATTGCCACGCAACACGGCGTTGACGTTCGATTGGTCGTTCATTCGCACCCAGAACCGCGAAGCGTACGTGCAGTATCGCCAGCAGTTGCGCAACAACTGGAGCATAAAGGTCAATGCCGCCGAGTGGCGCTCGAAGGTGAACTATGCCTACGGGTGGTTTTCCTCTTTCATCAGTGCTGAGACACAGACGTTGGGGCCGTTCTTAGCCTTCTATTCGAGCAGACCCATCGATCAAACGCAGAGTACGGCTGACCTTACCCTGACGGGGGAGCTCGGCTGGTTCGGCATGCGCGAGGAGGTCGCGATCGGGGCGGACGTCTCTCGTTTCAAAACGCGCGGGACTGTTGCGCTCAAGTTTCCAATCGGCCCATCGCTCGTGGATGTCCGTGACTTCGACCAGAGTAACTATCCGGACCCACGGTCCGATTCGCCGCGGACTGCAGGGTCCGACTTTGCGTACGGGGTCGAGCAGTACGGAGCATTTGCATCGATTCGAGTGCACATGAACGATGCATGGTCGGCAACAGCCGGTGCGCGGGTCGCGAGCGACGATCTAGCTGTCCGACAAACGAACGGAGACGCATTAGAGTACGGCAGCTCGAGGGTCGTCACACCGTTCCTCGGTCTCATGTACCGAATCAACGAGCACTATTCATGGTACGCGAGCTACGCAAAGGCCTATCTCACGAACCAGCCTGCTGAACGACACGCAGGAGGGTTGATCGGTCCGGCTGATGGCATCACCGCCGAAACCGGAGTCAAGGGAGTGTGGCGTGACGGCACGATCCACGGCGCGCTGGCGTTGTACCGAATCAAGCAAACTGATCTGCCGCTTTTGGATTTGGAGGCGCCCTATGACCCGTCGCGTCCTGATTGTTGTGCTCTGAGCGAAACCGCACGCAGCTACGGCGCGGAGCTTGAGGTAAATGGCGAGCCGCAGGCCGGCTGGCTCATTGGTGCCGGATACGCTTACAACCACAACGAACCCCCATCCTATGTAACGTCGGCGCTCGCCAGTCCCCGACACCTGGCGAAGGTCTGGACCAGCTTGCAGCTGCGTGGCGCGTTGGCGCGATGGAATGTGGGTGGCAACCTCGAAGCTCAGACTGATACGACGACTCGCGGCCTTTACGCCATATGCGGCAACAGCTGCCTGAACAGCAAGCTCGTACAGAAGGGGTATGCAGTCGTGGACGTGCGTACAGCCTTTCAGTTGAATCCGAGCTGGGAGATCTCGCTGAGCGTCAATAACCTTTTCGACAAGCGCTACTATGACTCGGTCGGTCCATATCTTTGGAACAGCTGGTACGGCCCGCCGCGCAATTTCATGCTCAGCCTGGAAGGCGCCTTTTGACGCGCGCTGTTAGCGTCGAGCAGTGAACGGGTCTTCGTTCCAACAACATCCTTCGTTCCCGGCGGCGAACTCTCCCCCAAGCCGTCAGTTCGAGCCCCGCGATCCCCACCCACCTGGCCCTCCTCCAAACGAGTAGGTCAAGCAATGCGCGCACGTGCGATGCGCGCAACTCCGGTCTGCGAATAGTTTGGACCTCGCGGAACTGATGCCGCGAAGGGCCGAACATGACGATTCTCCCCACCCCGATCGTGACCGTCGTAGATGGCGACGCGAGCGTACGCAAAGCGCTGGTCTCCCTGATTCACTCGGCCGGCTGGATGGCGCGAGCGTTTGCTTCGGCGCACGAATTCCTCGCCTGTCCACGCACGCTGATTCCCGGCTGTCTGGTCGTGGACATTGCCTTGCCGGATCTCGCCGGTCTGGAGCTGCAGCGACGCATTGCCGATCGCGTCGAGATGCCGATCATCTTCATGGCGCGCCACTTCGACGTTGCCACGACAGTTTGCGCAATGAAGGCGGGCGCCTTTGAGTTTATGCCGAAGCCGATCCGTGACGGCGCGATGCTGAGTGCGATCAGTGCAGGCATTGAGCACAGTCAAATCGCCTTGGGTCGGAACGCCGATCTGCTGTCCTTGCGCGAGCGCTTCCAATCGCTCAGTTGCCGCGAACGCCAAGTGATGGCGTTGGTTGTGCAGGGCCGAATGAACAAGGTGATCGCCGCTGAGCTCGGAATCTCTGAGATCACGGTGAAGGTTCATCGTGGCAAGGTCATGCTGAAGATGCGGGTGCGCTCCCTGGCGGAGCTCGTGATCGTCGCTTCGCGCCTCGCACATACCAACGCATCGATCAACGCGAACGTGCAATCGCCGCTGATCGCGGGCGTGCATACGGGTTTCCCATCATGAACGGGGGCGTTGACCATGCAGACCGCACACGCGACTCTCTCCTGCGGGTCGGCGAGGAACCGCCACTTGCCTCTCATCTCGTCACGCCGCGCACCTTCTACAGTCACCACGGCATCTATGTCGGCAATGGCCGCGTCGTTCATTACGCCGGCCTTGCTCACGGATGGCGGCGCGGACCGGTGGAGGAAGTTTCTCTCGAGCGTTTCGCTCACGGTCACCACGTCCGAGTGCGTCACGATCCGCCGCGCTTCGCTCGCGGCGAGGTCGTGGCACGTGCACGCTCTCGCCTGGGCGAACGCAGCTACCGCGTTCTGACGAACAACTGCGAGCACTTCTGCGCCTGGGCGCTGCGCGACGAGAGCCGCAGCGCGCAAGTGGAAGACCTATACGAAGGTATTAGCCAACACATCCAATCGTTTCTTCTCCTGCGTCTTGATGTGATCACACGCGCAAGTCGCGCATCCACTCAACACAGGAGTTTCATCATGAATGCTCTCGATAGACTCGCCGATTTCGTCAGAGGGACGATTTCGGCAACCGCGAGCGCGCTGGGCGTCGCACTCATCGCATCGCCGTGCTATGCCGTTGCAGGCGCAGCCGGTGGTGACACCGCGGCATCCACAAGCTCGGCCCCCGCGCGTCAGCGCGTGGCCGCTTCGGAGAGTACGGCGATCCGCCCGTTCAGCTATCACGCATCGCAGGCCGATCTCGACGACCTGCGGCGGCGGATTCTCGCTGCGCGTCTGCCGGAGAAAGAACCGGTCACGGATCACTCGCAGGGCGTGCCGCTGGCCACCGTGCAGAAGCTCGCTAAGTACTGGGCCACTGAATACGACTGGCGCAGAGTCGAAGCGAAGCTGAACTCATACCCGCAGTTCATCACCGAGATCGACGGGCTCGATATTCACTTCGTGCACGTCAAGTCGAAGCATCCGAACGCGTTGCCGGTGATCGTCACACACGGTTGGCCGGGCTCGATCATCGAGCAGCTGAAGATCGTCGATCCCCTGGTGGATCCCACTGCTTACGGCGGAACTGCGGCGGACGCATTCGATGTCGTGATTCCCTCGATGCCGGGCTACGGCTTCTCCGGCAAGCCCACGGCCACGGGCTGGGGACCCGAGCGCATCGCACGCGCCTATGACGTGCTGATGAAGCGCCTCGGTTACCAGCGCTATGTGGCACAGGGCGGCGACTGGGGCGCGGTCATCGTCGATCTGATGGCGACGCAGAAGCCTGCCGGGCTGATCGGCATTCACACGAATATGCCGGGCGTCGTTCCGCCCGAAATCGACGCGGCAGCGTTCGCTGGCAAACCCGCGCCAGCTGGGCTTTCGGCCGAACAGAAGCGCGCGTACGAAGACCTGGCGTTCACGTATCAGAACGTTTACTACGCGTTCTACATGGCGTCGCGTCCGCAGTCGCTGACCGCGTTGTCGGACTCTCCCGTCGGCCTCGCGACCTTTATGATCGACCACGACCCGCGCAGCCTGAAGCTCATCGCGCGTGCCTTCGACGGTGAGCCTACCGGCCTCACACGCGACGACGTGCTCGACAACGTCACGCTGTTCTGGCTGACGAACACAGGCGTGTCGGCCGCCCGCCTGTATCGCGAAAACAAGAACAGCTACTTCTCCGCGAAGAACGTCACGCTGCCTGTTGCGGTGAGCGTTTTTCCGGATGAGATCGTGTCGGTGCCGCGCAGTTGGGCGGACCGCGCGTATCCGAAGCTGATCCACTTCAACAGGCTCGACAAGGGCGGGCACTTCGCCGCTTGGGAACAGCCGGAGCTCTTCGTGAAAGAGCTGCGCGCGGGATTCAAGTCGCTGCGCTAGTTCGAAGTCGTGCCAGCGGATGGCGCGGCTGACGCGTCATCCGCTTTTCCAGAACGCAGGAGATTCGCCATGAGCACCGTCCGTCCGTTCACCTACCGAGCATCCGACGCCGAGCTCGACGATCTGCGCCGGCGTGTTCTCGCGACGCGCCTGCCGGAGAAGGAGACCACGAACGATCTGTCGCAGGGCGTGCCGCTCGCGACCATGCAGAAGGTTACGCACTATTGGGCGACGGGGTACGACTGGCGCAAGATCGAAGCGAAGCTGAACTCGTTCCCGCAGTTCTTCACCGAGATCGATGGGCTCGAGATTCATTTCATCCACGTCAGATCGCGGCATCCGAATGCACTGCCGCTGCTCGTCACGCACGGCTGGCCGGGCACGATCCTCCACAACCTGAAAATCATCGATCCGCTGACGAATCCTACGGCCCACGGTAGTGACGCGGCGAATGCCTTCGACTTGGTGATTCCGTCGATGCCGGGCTATGGATTCTCAGGCAAACCCACGTCGACTGGCTGGGATCCAGCGCGCATCGCCCTTGCCTGGGACGTTCTGATGAAACGGATCGGCTACACACACTACGTTGCGCAGGGCGGTGATTGGGGCGCGATTATCACGGATCTGCTCGCTGCTCAGGCGCCTGCGGGATTGCTCGGCATGCACACCAACATGCCGGGCGTCGTGCCACCGGAGATCGACGCGGCCGCATGGTCGAACGCACCGACGCCCGCCGGTCTGTCCGCCGATGAGCAGGTGGGCTACGAGATGCTCGCAGCTACTTATAACGACGTCTATTACGCGCTCTTGATGGCATCGCGCCCGCAGACGTTGACCGGATTGTCGGATTCGCCGGTGGGTCTTGCGACCTTCATCATGGATTTCGACCGGCGCCTTCGACAGCTCATGGTCCGAACCTTCGATGGTGAGCGCACCAGCCTCACGCGGGACGACGTGCTCGACAACATCACGTTGTACTGGCTGACGAACACCGCCGTATCCGCGGCCCGCCTCTATCGCGAAAACAAGGCCAACTACTTCGCACCGAAGGGCGTCACGATCCCAGTGGCCGTGAGCGTGTTTCCGGACGAGCTGTACGTGCCAGCGCGCAGTTGGGCGGAAAAGGCATATCCGCAGCTCATCCACTTCAACAAGCTGGACAGGGGAGGGCACTTCCCCGCGTGGGAACAGCCGGAGCTGTTCACGCAGGAGCTTCGCGCCGCATTCACTCCGTTGCGCGGATCCATGCGGGAGGCGCCATGACGTTCGCGAAACCTCCGGTCCTTCTTGCTCTGGTCCTCTCGCTGACTCATGCGAGCGCGCAGGCCGATGCTTGGCAGACATGGATACCGGAGCGCGAGATCAGCAGCCTGCGCGTGCACATCGACAATGACTTGTTCGCCGTCCGGAATCTGGATCGTGACTACACGGGCGGCCTGGCAATCACCCTGTCCGGTACGGACGCGCGCGATGGATGGCTCTCGCTCGATCCGCTGCTGACGCGCATCGACAACCTGTTCGAAGGCGCGCCGCAGGCTAGCGTGCGGCATGCACGCCAGATCGGACTTATGGCATTCACTCCTACCGACGTGGTTTCCGACGAGGCGCAGCAGGCCGATCGGCCTTACGCGAGCCTGCTGTTCGCCTCGAACGGCCAAGTGCGAGTTGACGCCGACAATCGCGGTGCGTGGTCGAGCAGCCTGACGGTCGGGCTGCTCGGTCTGCAGCTCTCCGAGAGCGTGCACAATGCGGTGCACCGCGCCGTCGGCTCGGAAGAGCCGCGCGGCTACGACCACCAGATCTCCGCTGGTGGCGAGCCGACTGCACGCTATATGCTCGCGCGGCAGAACCTGTGGTACGCAGATCCGGCCGGTCACGTCGAGATCAAGGCAACCGTACAGGGCAGCGTTGGCTTTCTCACCGAGACAAGCGCCGCAATGTCCATGCGCATCGGCCGCTTGGACACGCCTTGGTGGAGCTTCGCGCCGGAGCTGGCGGACTACATCGCCGCGCCGACACCGACGGAATCGTTCGGGTTCCAGCGGGAGATGTATTTTTTTGCTGGTGCCCGTGTGACAGCTCGCGCGTACAACGCCTTCCTGCAGGGTCAGTTCCGCCACAGTGACGTGCGGTACTCGCATGAGGAGATCGAGCCGATCGTCACTCAGGCGTGGATCGGTATCCTAACGCAGCTGTTCCCGAATACCGAGCTGAGCTATGCGTTGTACTACCAGACCGCGGAGCTTCGGGTCGGAAGGGCGGCACGCGATGCGTATTGGGCCACAGTGCAGCTCGCGCACTCGTTTTAGGGATCAGCTGTGCCAGCTCAATTGCGCCCACGTTCGCTTCTGGCCGGAAGCTAACATCTCCTTCCCTCCGAAAGCCGGCTTCGGCTCGCCTTCTTGCTCGTCACAACCGAACGCGCAATAGTCTTTGCGCTCGCGATCTCTGCGATCCTGAGGTCGTATGCGATCTGCAAGATCGGCCATGACCGCGCATCTCCACCAAAGAAACGTGCCAGTCTCATCGCCACGGCATTGATGCGAGGTGTTGGAAACACCGAGCTCTTTGGTGAGCGCATTCACACTCATCTCAAGAGCAACCAGCTACTCCTCGCGCAGTACCTCACCAGGATGCACTGGTCGAAGACGATTGGAGGGGACAAGAAAACCTTGTCCCCATTTTGTCCCCTTGAATTTGTCGATTTCTGGCAAGAGATGCGAAGGGCAAGTCGTCGCGTCCTCAGCAAGTCCTTGTAAATCAGCCAGCTCCGGTCGCGTTCGGTGTCGCTGCTTGCGGTCGGTGTAGTCCTTGACTACACCGACACACTTCCTAAAAACTATCGTGCGATGAATGACTTAGATCGAAGAATTTCCATTGCTCCAATGATGGACTGGAGCGACTGAGCGATAAGCGCCCGCCGGGTCAAGCAGTTACACAATCTGAAAAGTGCTTGTCCCCATTTTGTCTCCACGCTTCACAATACTTCAGAGGCGGCTGCCGATCGCCATCCGGCGGTGTCAACACGTCCTGGAAACTTCTTCTGGTCTCATTGCCAAGAGTGCGGGCTCAAATGATCGGGGTGAGGGGATTGGTCGCGTCCCTGCGGCGTCGCTGGACTGGTGGGTGAAATGAGTGCGACAACGCGCGACACGATGCGACAGCCAGCTGCGGAAGACAACAATGCCGAGCAGCACACTCTTTTTCATCGTCTTGACCTTCACGGCTGCTTCCAACGCACATCAATAAAGTTGCCGTGTTGCCATATCACTTGCAGCTGAAATTTGCGGCATCGTCCGAGGAGCCCTTGCCGCTGTAGCGCGCCGCTTTCGGCCACGCGCACAGCGGACGTGTGCGCACCCTCTTGGAGTCGGGTAGGACGAACACACTTGCTGGCGGGTCGTACTCCGTTGCGATGATCCGCTCCGGTGCAGTCCCGCTTTCGATCCAGCGATCAAGTACAGCGAGCTTGTCAAAGTACGTCGCTCCAGCACCTCCGCCACAGTGCATCATGCCCGGTACCATGAACAAGCGAGCCTGCTGATCTGCGACCGGCCCAAGCGTCTCGCGTAATGCCGCGTAGTAATCCAGCGTCGCGCCCGCCGGAATCGCCGCATCGTTCCAGCCGTGGTACAGCATCAGTTTGCCGCCACGTTGCATGAACGCGCTCAGGTCGGGATCGTTCGAGTTCAGGATCGGCGCCATGCGCTCCTTGGCGAGCCGATAGTCGCGGCTGAGATCGAAGCCTTGGATATCCCATTTAGGGTCGCGAAAGACAATCCAGCGATAGGCTTCCAATCCCATTTCCCCCGCGTTGTCGGCCACGATCCAGTCCTCCCAGTTCTGCGGCAACGCCTCTCCGCCCACGGCCTGCCCTGGAAGGATCTGCATGCCGGGCAGACCCGGGCCGCCGTAGATCTTGCGTAGCGTGCTCACTTCAGCCGCGCTCAGGCAGTCGGATCCGTCGCCATTGTTGCATTGAAGCTCGACGGGATCGAACGAACACTGCAACGGATTTTCGAGCACTTGGTCCTTCACGCCGTCGAGCGCATCGCACTTCACCATCACTGCATCCTGCACCAACTGCAGTTTGTCCTTTAGTCTCGGTGCCGCTGCGACGGCTTGGCGGTTCCAGATAAAGGTGGTCATGATCTCTGTGAACGCGGCTGCGGGAGCGCCGGCGATGATGCCGTCATAATCCCCGGGGAAGCGGCGCGCCAACATCAGTGCATCGCGGCCACCGTTCGAGCAGCCGTGAAAGTAAGCACGCTTGACGGGGCTGCTGTAGTAGGAAGCAATCAGCCTCTTCGCAAACTCGGCACCAACGTGATTGGCACGATAGCCATAGTCCTTCAATTGCTCCGCAGAGTCATACGCGAACTTCGCCGACTCGGTGACGTCGTGGCCGGCATCGGTTGCAACGCCGGCGTAGCCCTGTCCCAGAGCATCCTTCAACAGAAGCGAGGCCAGCGTCACCCCACCGTTGAATCCGCCGCCGCCAAAACCCAGTAGCTTCCCATTCCACGTCTTCGGCAACCAAACACCGGCGGTAATCTCCGAACCCGGCACCGGCCGCAGCTTGGCTGTGACGTGACAAAAATCGGTGGGTGCATCGGCCCCGAGTGATAGACGCCTCAAGGCCAGGCTAAAGAGGATCCGATGCTTGAAGCTGAGCAACGACGTTCCGCGCTCGACCCACACAGCTTCCTCGATATTCGTGGACCCGACGCGCGTTCCAGCGAGTGCTTCACATTGTTCCGCGCCGACGGAGGCTGAAATACTCGGCGCACTGATCGGCGCTGCTTCGGCCGCCAGCAATGCAGACTGGCCAGGACTCAGAGTGGCGTACACCGCCAGCGCGGTAGCTAGGATCCTGTTCATCGAAAATTACCACTTCTATACAGTGTGCTTCCAAGGGTCCGTTCGCCGTGTGCAAGAGCGGCACAATGATCCGGGCACGCCGCAACACATCGAAGAGGTTCACGCCGCCCGGCAGGTCGATCTTCTCGTCCAGCGTCATCTGGTTCAGCAGTGTGTCGACTTTTTCGAGCTCGCTGGGCAACGTCTGCCTGCGCCTGTACTCCACCCATGAGGATTGTCTTCGCTGTTCTTAAATTTAATATCCTGCTCACCCGCCGCAGCCATTGCGGGAACATCGCCGGCACCTGCTCAACGATCCGCCAGATCTTCTTCCGTCCATTCCTGCGCACCACGCTCGTCGCGTGCGCGTCGCTCTGCCTCCAGGCGACGCAACTCGGCGCGCCGCACCTTGCCGGACACCGTCTTCGGCAGCTCGCAGAACTCGATGCGGCGGATGCGCTTGAATGGGCCCAGCCGCTCACGAGCATGGGCCAGGATCGACTTCGCGGTGGTTACGTCGGCCGTCGCTCCGGGGCGCAGCGAGACGAACGCCTTGGGAACCGACAGTCGCAGTGAGTCCGGTGACGGCACGACACCTGCTTCTGCAACTGCATCGTGTTCGATAAGAATGCTCTCGAGCTCGAATGGACTGATGCGATAGTCGGATGACTTGAACACATCGTCGGCGCGACCGATGTAGGTGAAGACGCCGTTTTCATCGAGCACTGCCGTGTCACCAGTCTTGTAGAACTCTCCCGCAATCGGCTCGATGCCGCTCTCCTTGCCGTAGCCTTGCATCAAGCCAACTGGACGCTGAGCGCCCAGGGTGACCGTGATCTCGCCGTCGCGACACTCCCGTCCATCCGCGTCACGCAGGGAAATGGTGAAGCCCGGCATGGCGCGGCCCATGGAGCCGGGCACTATGGGCTGACCGGGCGTATTCGCGATCTTCAGCGTCGTTTCGGTCTGGCCGTAGCCGTCGCGAATCATCAGGCCCCAATGCGCCCGGACGCGCTCGATCACTTCAGGATTCAGCGGCTCGCCGGCGCTGACCAGCTCGCGAAGCGCGGTGCGCCATTGGGAGAGGTCGTGCTGAATCAGCAGGCGCCAAACCGTCGGCGGCGCGCAGAATGTCGTGACCTTCTCGGCGACCAACGCGTCGAGAATGCCGCGTGCATCGAAGCGCGGCTGATTGACGACCAAAACAGTCGCCTCGGCAAGCCACGGGGCGAAGAAGCAGCTGTAGGCGTGCTTGGCCCAGCCAGGGGAGGAGATGTTCAGATGCACGTCATCGGGTTTGAGCCCGATCCAGTACAGAGTGGAAAGGTGTCCGACGGGATATGAGACGTGACTGTGGAGAACCAGCTTGGGCTTCGCGGTCGTGCCTGAGGTGAAGTACAGCAGCAAGTGATCGGACCCGCGCGTCGGCGCATCCGGAGAGAAGGCCTCGGGCGCCGCTTCGGACTGGGAGAAGCTTCGCCAGCCGCGGTGCTGCTCGCCGACGGCGATGCCGATCCAATCTCCCGCCAGGGATTCGAAGTGCGCGACGTGTTCGTGTGCTGCGATCACCGCTCGAACATTGCCGCGCGTGAGCCGGTCACGCAGATCTTCGCGACTGAGCAGGGTCGTGGTCGGGACGATTACCGCGCCGAGCTTCATCGCTCCGAGCATCGATTCCCAGAGCTCCACGCAGTTTCCCAGCATCAGCAGCACGCGGTCGCCGCGGCGAATGCCGCACTCCCCGAGAAAGTTGGCGACTTGATTCGATCGATGCGATAGCGACGCAAACGAGTAGTCACGCGCAGGCTGGCCGGGGTCGCAGATTCTCAGCGCCGTGCGATTGCCCGTTACGGCGAGGCGATCGAACCAATCCAGAGCGAAATTGAAGTACTCGAGCTGCGGCCAGCGAAACTCCTGGCGTGCAGTCTCGTAATCCAGACGATGCCGCAGCATGAAGTCACGCGCGTCGCGCAATGCTTCGTATGCCGGAAGCGTGGATGCAGACATGCGAAATGTCCCCCTGGTCGGCGGGTCGATTGATTATGGTTTATGTTGATCTGATCCGAGCTAAAAAGATAGACTCTGAACGGATAGTCGGATTTGAAGCAGTAGGGGGTCAGTGGTGCGAACGCCGGCTTGGCGCACGGTGAAACGTGCGTGCGTATTGCTTGTCGCTGTTACCTTCTGTGCCACTGCATCAGGCGCACCTCAGTCGCATGCGGTGCTGCAGCTCTGGCCCGGCATTGCTCCGGGTTCGGAAAACGCGCGGCAAGTAGAAAAGATCTCCACCGCTCCGTTCAGCATGGTCCGCAATGTCGTGGCACCGACACTCACGGTCTACCGCCCTGAAGCAGCGCACGCGACTGGCGCCGGCGTGATTATCGCGCCGGGTGGCGCCTTCAGATTTCTGAGCATCGATTCCGAAGGTCACGACGTGGCGCGGTGGCTCGTCGAGCGCGGGATCGCGGCATTCGTCCTGAAATATCGTGTGATCGCGACCCCGGAGAACGACGCCGAGATGTGGACCGAGCTCCGCCAGGTGTTGGGGAGCGGCGTTCGCGACTTCGATGAAGA
>Ga0075421_100005159_pt1 | contig 15771 bp, 13 predicted proteins | sample SoiMetdeltSBSDD5_FD_75292 | JGI IMG/M metagenome (GOLD analysis project Ga0075421, IMG submission 75292) | Bulk soil microbial communities from a Populus tree surrounding site in Tennessee, USA - Soil MetaG P. deltoides SBSDD5 | ecosystem: Environmental > Terrestrial > Soil > Tree plantation...
AATGAAGGAAACGATCTGAGGAGCGAACAAAACCAGCCATGCACCCAGGGCAAAAGCGAGCAATGCATTGAATTCCACAGCTTGTTTGGTGCGACGTACGACGAGCGAGCGATCCGTCAGGCTGCCGGACAAAGTCTCACTGGTTGCCGGAAGCAAGGGCTGGGCGGGCAGCGCAGATAGGGCATTGATCTGTGCCGTGACCTGGGTAATAGCCGCGTAGGCGCCTACTGAACTCGTGTTCATCATCGCCCCGACAATCAACCGATCGAATTGGGAGAACAGAAGCGTGCCGAGCGTCGAAGCCCATGTAAGACCACTGAACCGGCAAATCTGTCGGATCCTTTGCGAACTCCATCTGAGTCGCAACTTCCGGTCCCGAAGTAATGCAACAACCAGGACTAAATGCGCCAAGAAAGTAATCAACGCCACCACGACCTGCCACTTCATCAAAGCCACAATATGGCCTCCTTTCGCGGCAACGATCACCATACCGAAGTTGCTCAACGCGCTTTGGCTTGTAGCGATCAGGTTCATCAGTCCGTATCGCTGACAGGCTTGCTCAATACCAATGGGAACCTGATGCAAAAGCCGGAGCCAGATTACAAATGCGCTGATTTGCAGGGCGTCGGAAGCCGCCGTCTTTTGAGATTCGTTTAGAGCGGGGAAGAACTGTCCGAACAAATCCGCTCCACACCACACCAGGGACGCCGCCAATGTGGCAAGGAGCAACATCGCCGCACTCGATGCTGTGACGGTCTGGGAAAGTCTGGCATCGTCCTTCCGAGCCAGGTCCTCAGACGCGAACACGGTCGTCGCGACGGTCAAGCCACCCTCAAGAATTCCTAATACGCCAAGAGTTGCAGAAACCAAAACCCAAAGGCCGTATTCGTCTATGCCAAGTATGCGAATCAGGGCTGGGATGGTCGCCAGGAGAATCGCGATCCTTATACCCCCCCCAGCCGTGTTATAGAATCCGCTCTTCAACAGTGCCGCCGATTTCGATGGTTGACGCGTACGAGGCGAGGCTGCCGGGGACCCGACCAAATCGCTTTTATACTCACCGAGAAACTCGCTTCCAGCAAGGCGTCAGGACAGACAAATCCCCGACCAAATACACGCTTCTCAAGGCAGGCGGACAGACGAAGAGCGTCGTCGGCTCTCCTGTTCCGCGCATCGGGAGGGCGCAACACACAGAACGCGCAATATGCCATACGCCGCACACCGTTCTGCCAATTTTCATCGCGTGATGATGGGCGCGTTGTCTCCATCGACAAGTCTTTTCTACGATCTAACGTGAACTGGTCCCTTCAGACGGCAAAGAAACTGTCCGGTTCGAGCTCTGGCAGGCTCGATGGAACATTGAAAGGCGCGCGCGAACCATAAATCATGAGACGCGCCGTGGCTGAGGACGAGAAAGCAAAGGCCCCACCGGGAGCAGCGGCGAAGATCATTGCCCATGCAGAAGGATTTCTTCACGCCTCCAGGATCAACAATGCCGCGCCACGGTCAAGAGCTGGGACGATTCGCGAGCGGGCATTGCATCGCGTTAAGCTTCCAGAACTTTCGAGGTTGAGCCCTTCGCGGTGATGACGCGCCTTGTCCGCGCCTCACGAGCAAACCCCATCGTCATGCACGTCGTCCCGCGTAGCCATTCGATCGAAACCATTCAACGGCGTCCGCGAGCGCCTGCTTCGGCGGCGTCTGGGGCAGGCCGAGTTCGCGAATCGCTTTCGCGGGATTGAACCACATCTTGTATCGCGCCATGCGCACACCGGCCAGCGGCGCTTTGGGCGGTTTGGTTGTGATTTTCGCGATGGCCTCGTCAACGTACGCCGCCGCCAACGCCACCGCGTACGGCACCCGGAACTTTGGCGCGGCGATGCCGCTGATCTTTTCGAGCGCTGCGAACGCCTGCTTCATCGTCCAATTCCCATCGGCGTTGCCGAGGATGTATCGCTCTCCGATCCGGCCCTTCCCTGCAGCGAGGATGTGCCCGATGGCGACGTCCCGCACGTGCACCCAGTTCAAACCGGTGTCGAGGTAGGCCGGCATTTTTCGATTCAGAAAATCGACGATGACCTGGCCGGTAGGCGTCGGCTTCACGTCGCGAGGGCCGACGGGCGCACTCGGGTTGACGATGACAACGGGCATTCCCCTGGCGGCCAGTTCGCAGGCGACCAGTTCCGCCCGCCACTTGGAACGCTTGTAATGATTGCTCATTTGCGCCTCCGACACTGGAGTCGTCTCATCCGTCGGTGTCACGCGGCCTTGCACTTCCTTAGGCAACCCGATGCAGCCGACGGTGCTCGTGTAAACAATCCGCGAACACCCGGCGGCGGCGGCGGCTTCTATGACATTGCGCGTTCCCTCTACGTTGGTCGCATACATCGGCGCATAATCGCGAAGCCAGAGGTGATAACTCGCGGCGACATGGAAGCACCAGTCGCAGCCGCGCATGGCGGCGACGAGCTTGTCCCGCTCTCCGATGTCACCGGACGCGCGCTCGTAGTCAGCCCCTTTCAGCCCGCGGAGATCGCTTCCCGACCGAAGCAGCGCTTTAACGCCGTGCCCGTGCGCGACCAGTTCGTGGACCAGGTTGGCGCCAATGAACCCGGACGCGCCAGTGACAAAGCATCTCATGCCCGATGGTTATTTCGCCTCGGGCGCTTCGATTCAATTCTATTTGCGACTTGCGCATCTCGCCGCTTTCTTGACTTGGCGTGGGGGTGTGCAATGATCGGCGCGGTTGTATGCCGCAAAAGAGCAGTTCGAGAAAAAAACTGACCCGTCAGGAACAACGCGATCTCGACGTTGAAATCGGATTCATTGAAGGCGTTGTCAGCCGCGACCCCGGTTACGTCGAGGCCCTTCAAATCCTTGGAGACAATTATACCCGCCGCGGCCGGTACGATGAGGGCCTGAGGATTGACGAGCAACTCGCGCGACTCCGCCCCGACGATTCTCTCGCGCACTACAACCTCGCCTGCAGCTATTCGCTGACCGAACAATTCGAGGCCGCCGTTGCCGCGCTGGACAAGGCGCTGGACCTTGGCTACCGCGATTTCAAATGGATGGCCAAGGACCCCGACCTCGCCAACGTCCGCAAACACCCCTTCTACAGAAAAATCCGCGTCCGCATCAAGGCGATGGACGTCAAAGTCCGCTGAAATCTTCGTTGGCGGCGCGGCACGCGGCCGGTAGCTTGCCCTTATGAACGTCACCGTCGGACGGCGCACTCGCCATTATCGTACGGTTACTTTCGATACCGCGAAGAATGTGGTGCAGCTTATCGAGCAGCGTCTCCTCCCGCACCGGTTCGAGATCGTTGCGACGCGGGACTTCCGCGAGACGGCGCGCGCCATTAAGGAGATGATCGTTCGCGGCGCCGGGGCCATCGGAGCGACAGCGGCTTACGGACTGGCCCAGGGCGCACGGGCCTTTCGCGGGACGAGTGCGCGGCGATTCGCCGGGCACGTCGAAGTCGTCTATCAAACACTCCGGGCGGCGCGTCCGACGGCGGTCGATCCGGTCAACGCGATGAACGACGTGCGCCGCGCCATGAGCGCCGGCAACAGTGTCGAGGAACAACAGTCCCTCGCCATCGCGGCGGCGGAGGACTTCGCCAACGACGATGTGCGACATTGTGAAGCGATCGGCAGGCATGGTGCGCCATTGATCCGCGACGGAATGAGAATCCTGACCCATTGCAACGCGGGGTGGCTGGCGTTCGTTGACATCGGGACCGCAACCGCTCCGTTCTATACTGCCCGGAAGCAGGGAAGAAAGTTCCATGTTCTCTGCGGCGAGACGCGTCCCCGGTCGCAAGGCGCCACCCTCACGGCGTGGGAACTGTCGCAAGAGGGAATTTCGCATGAGGTGATCGTGGACAACGCGGCTGGCTATCTGATGCAGCAGGGGGAAGTCGATCTGGTGATCGTGGGCAGCGATCGGACGCTGGGTCGCACTGGTGAGGTGACGAACAAGATCGGGACCTACACCAAGGCCGTGCTGGCGGATCGCCACGGGATTCCCTTCTACGTCGCTATTCCGCTTTCGACGATCGACTGGAATTTGCGCTCGGGTCGCGACATTTCGATCGAAGAACGCGACCAAAGCGAAGTCCTCGGCGCGTGGGGGACAACGCAAATGCGGAGCGGCCGGCGAGTTTATGTGCGCGTGGCCAATCCGGTCAGTGGCGCGCGGAATCCCGGCTTTGACGTGACGCCGCCGGAGCTGATTACCGGCATCATCACACCGGTCGGGATCTTCAAACCCACCGAACTCTGGGCCAGCAGAAAGCGCCTCGGTTTCCCGGCCGCGGGCGCGCGAATCTCTTGTTGACTCTCCCGGAGGATTTGTAGCAACCTCGCCTCCAGCGCAAAGAACTAGCGGTGCCGGTGTCAGAAAGACAGATTGTCAGTGAAGTTGTTCGACATTCAGCGATCCTGCCGGTGCAGAATCTCCCCACTGGGTTTTTTGGGCGGTACAACCTATTATGAACGACTCGAGACTCTTCGTTGGTAATCTCGCTTACCAAACCATGGAAAACGACCTGCAGGAGTATTTCTCCCAGGCGGGTGTGGTCACGTCCGTTAACCTCATGCTCGACAAATTCACCGGCAAGTCCCGCGGCTTTGCCTTCATCGAGTTCTCCACGGCCGAAGAGGCCAACAAAGCCGTCGAAATGTTCCACAGCAAGGAATTTCAAGGACGCCAGCTCACCGTCAATGTCGCCCGCCCCCGCGAAGAGCGCGCGCCGCGCACGGGCGGTGGCGGTGGTGGCGGATATCGCGGCGGACGGGACGGTGGTCGCCGCTAAGCCAGACAGGAACTCAATTCTTCAATCTGCGCAGATCATCGGGCCGGATTTTTTTTCCGGCCCGTTTTCTTTTTGCCGCGATTAAGCAATTGACACCCTCTTCCGCCAACTCTAGCTTGAGCTACGAATCAGTTTATGGCCGAAAACATCCCAAACACTCCTTCGGGCGCCGTCCCGCCTAAACCAGCCGAAGCTGCCAAAGTGCAGCCGAAAAAGGAGACGGTGCGAATCAACTTGCCCCCCAAACCGACCGCCGCGCCCACGATCAAGATTCCCGCGCCCGCCGCATCCGCGCCGCCCACCGCCGCCGCGCCTGCGGCTCCGACGCCCGCCGCCCCGGCGCATGCTGCTACGCCACCGTCGCCCACGCCACGCCCGGCACCGACTGCGGCGCCGGCCGCCCGGCCCGCGCCGCGCCCGATGGCACCCGCTGCTCCGGCGATCGGCGGGCTGGACAAAGGACTGGCGGTTGCCGCAGCTCTCATTGCAGTGGTGGTGCTGGTCCGCGTTTTGTTGCTGTAATTGCCGGAGGATTTCTAAATCGCCAACGCTCATCTTGAGCACGTCATCACTATTCGTTGTATGTCAGCCCCCAATATCATTGTTCTAACGGAAACCAATTTCGACGAAGAAGTATTGAAGTCGCCGACACCCGTGCTGGTGGATTTCTGGGCGGAATGGTGCGGCCCGTGCAAGATGATAGCGCCGATCCTCGATGAACTCGCCGGCGAATACGACGGCAAGGTGAAAGTGGGCAAGGTGAACATCGACGACTACCAGGCCATCGCCACGCAGTACGGCATCCGCGCCATCCCGACCCTGCTGATCTTCAAGGACGGCGAAGTGGCAGAGCAGGTGGTTGGCCTCCGGAACAAACGCGACCTCAAAGCCAATCTCGACAAGGTGGCCGTCTGATCTGGCGCCGGCGGACGAGGTGTCATGCCGCTCATCGTCACGCCCGGGTTGCTCAAACGCCGGTCTGAATTTTACCGCGAACTGGCGGCGCTCACAGCGGCCGGCGTTCCATTGATTCGCGCGCTGCAGGAAGTCCAACGCAGACCTCCCTCCCGCTCTTACCGCGAACCGCTCGAGACCGTCGTTGCCCGCATCACCCAGGGGTCCACGTTGGCGGAGGCCTTTGGCAGACTGGGGAACTGGCTGCCGACGTTCGATCTCGCGCTCGTCAAGGCGGGGGAGGAAAGCGGGCGGCTTGTCGAGTGTTTCCGCATGCTGTCCCAGCATTACGCCGAGAGCGCGCGCCAGGCCGAATCTCTGATCCGGCAGCTGGCTTATCCTGTTTTCCTCTTCCATTTCGCTGTGTTGATCTTTCCGCCAGACCTGCTGCCGAAACTGGTTTGGGAAGGCCAAGTCCTGCCGTTCCTGCTTCAAAAAGCTACTTTCCTTGCGCCGGTTTACGCCATTGTGTTTCTCCTCGTCCTCGCCGGACAGGGACGCCACGGCGAATGGTGGCGGGCGCAGGTTGAGTGGGTGTTGCACCTGGTTCCTGTCCTCGGACGCGCCCGCCGCGAGCAGGCACTCGCCCGGCTCGCAGCCGCGCTGGAGGCGCTCATCGCCGCGGGTGTGACTATCATTGAAGCGTGGGACTTGGCCGCCGCCGCCAGCGGATCACCCGCTATCGGGCGCGCCGTGCACGGCTGGCGACCCAAGGTGCTCGCCGGTGAATTGCCCAGCGACCAGGTCAGCCGAAGCTCCGTGTTCCCCGAATTGTTTGCGAATCTTTACTCCACCGGCGAAGTGAGCGGACAACTCGACCAGGAACTCCGCCATTTGCACGACTATTACCAGGACGCCGCACGGAACAGAATGCAGGTCTTCATGCGCCTTCTTATTGGAGCGATCACCCTCGGCGTCATGCTGGCGATCGCCTACTGGATCATCTCGTTCTGGGTCGGTTATTACGCCAACGTTTTCAAGGACCTGTGATTTTCGCAGCGCGACGCCAAGACGTGCCAAATGCCGGGAATTTCCATTGTTCCAACAGGACAGCCACGGTTAGTTTCCGCCTGTGACCGTCACGGAACTTTCGTCCAACGAAGAACTCCGCCGGCGCGAGTTTCCAGTGGTGCGGGAAAAAGTCTTCCTCTCCCATGCCGCGGTTTGCCCGCTGCCGCTCCGCGTCTCTGAAGCCATTCGCGCCTACGCGGAGCAATGCACCCAAAACGATCAGGAGACGCTCCTGCCCGCTTACCAGCTTCCGCATTCCCGCGAACTCGCCGCGCGATTGCTCAACGCGGCGCCGGAGGAAATCGCTTTCCTCGGCCCGACCTCGCTGGCGCTCAGTTTTGTCGCCGGCGGCCTGGCATTCAAGAAGCACGACAACGTCCTCGTTTACTTCGACGACTATCCGGCCAACGTCTATCCGTGGATGGCGCTCGCGGACAAAGGCGTGGAGGTGCGCTTCCTTAACATCCGCGAACTGGGCCGTATCCGTCCGATGGATATCATCGGACAGGTGGATGAACAAACGCGCCTGGTCGCACTGGCCTCCTGCCATTTCGTCGCGGGTTACCGGATCGATCTGAACGCGATCGGCAAGGCACTCCACGAACGCAACATCCTCTTCTGTGTCGATGCCATTCAGACGCTCGGCGCGTTTCCCACAACGGTCGAGCACATCGACTTTCTGGCTGCCGACGGCCACAAATGGCTGCTCGGCCCGTGCGCCGCGGGGATTCTTTACGTGCGAAAGGAAGTTCAGGAACGTCTGCATCCATCGGCTTTTGGCTGGCACAACGTCCGTTGCCCGAACTACGTCGCCCAGGAACAAATGGTCCTGCGTGGGGATGCCCGGCGATACGAAGCCGGCACGCAGAACCTGCTGGGTTACGTTGGATTGCACGCCGCGATGGAACTCTTGCTGGAAATCGGCATCGACGTGATTGCCGCCGAACTTCTCCGCAAGCGCGCGTTGCTGGTGCCCGCTCTGCAGGCAAAAGGTTACACCGTTCTGCACGCGGACGTTCCGCCGGCCAACGCCAGTTGCATCATTTCGCTTTACCGCGACGGAACTGACATGACGGCGTTGGGTGCGAAGCTTGAAGCGGCCAACATCGTCGCGTCGCTCAGGACCGATCGTGGGGGCCGGAAATACCTCCGCCTCTCGCCTCACTTCTACAACACCGACCCCGAATTGTATCGGGTTTTGGAGTTGCTGTGAACAACCCTCCAGCACGCGGCACTCGACACTGGACACTCGACTCGCTTTGCGGCTTACTTTGCCGACTTTGATTCTGACCCGTTGTGAATTCTGAATTGTTGACCAAAGCCAAATCGCTCGGCTTCTCCGACCGCCAGATCGCGCATTTGACCGGTCGAACCGAAGAGGAAGTCCGCGCCGAACGGAAACAGATCGGACTCGTTCCGAGCTACCGCCTGGTCGATACCTGCGCCGCCGAATTTGAGGCTTACACGCCCTACTACTATTCCACTTACGACCGCGGCGATGACGAAGTCCGGCCCTCGGACAAGACGAAGGTCATGATTCTCGGCGGTGGTCCCAACCGCATCGGACAGGGCATCGAATTCGATTACTGCTGCGTCCACGCCGCGTTCGCGCTCAAGGAGGACGGTTTCGAGACACTGATGGTGAACTCGAACCCCGAGACCGTTTCCACGGACTACGATACAAGCGACAAATTGTTCTTCGAGCCGCTCACGCTGGAAGACGTGCTGCACATTTACGAGCGGGAGAAATGCTGGGGTGCCATCGCACAGTTCGGCGGACAAACACCGCTGAACCTCGCCCTCGGCTTGCAGAAGAACGGCGTCAATATCATCGGCACTTCGCCGCAAAGCATCGAGATCGCCGAAGACCGTAAGATGTTCGCGGCGATGCTGACGAGGCTCGACATCCCACAGCCTCCGAACGGCCTCGCCACCAACGAAGCCGAGGCGCTGGAAGCCTCGCATAAACTCGGCTATCCGGTGCTCGTGCGGCCGTCGTTCGTTCTTGGAGGCCGCGCAATGCAGATCGTCTATTCCGACGCCGAGTTGCAACACTATATGCGCTTCGCAGTCGAGGCGTCGCCCGAACGTCCGGTGCTGGTGGACAAGTTCCTGGAAGACGCGACCGAGGTGGACGTGGATTGCATCGCGGATGTCGGCCATTTCACCGACCCGAAGCAGGGCACCATTGTGATCGGCGGGATGCTGGAGCACATCGAGTTCGCCGGTGTGCATTCCGGCGACGCGGCCATGGTCCTGCCGCCGCACGCGCTTTCCGCAAAAGTCATCGACACGATTCGCGAATACACGCACGCGATGGCGCGCGAGCTGAAGGTGGTCGGCCTGATGAACGTGCAGTACGCGGTGAAGGGCGAGACCGTTTATGTGCTTGAAGTCAATCCGCGCGCGTCGCGCACGGTGCCGTTTGTGAGCAAGGCGATCGGCGTTCCATTGGCGAAGCTGGCCGCAAAAGTGATGGCCGGCAGGAAACTGACCGAGCTTGGCTTCACGAAAGAGATCTGGCCGAGGTATTGGACCGTCAAGGAATCAGTCTTTCCGTTCAGCCGCTTTCATGGGCAGGACATTTTGCTGTCGCCTGAAATGCGCTCGACCGGCGAGGTCATGGGACTCGATGCCGATCTCGGCATCGCCTACGCGAAATCGCAGATGGCCGCGAACTCGCCGCTGCCGTTGAGTGGCAAGGTATTCATCAGTGTCAGTGACGCTCACAAGCGGGATGTCGCGGCGATAGCGAAGCAATTCGTCGATCTCGGCTTTGAAATCGTCTCCACGTCCGGGACGGCCACGGTTCTGGAAAAGGCCGGCTTGAAAGTGCAGCGCATTTTCAAGTTGCAGGAAGGCCGGCCGAACGCGCTCGACCTGCTCAAAAACCGCGAGATCCAACTGGTCATCAACACGCCGAGCGGCCAGGTGCCGCGCGCGGATGAAGTGAAAATCCGCACCACCGCCGTCTATACCAACACACCGATCATGACGACGCTCGGCGGCGCCAGCGCCGCGGCGCTGGGGATCGCCGCGTTGAAGAAGAGCGGTTATGGCGTGAAGACCTTGCAGGAGTACCACTGAGGCAGGGCCCAGTTCGTTTTTGCGTCATTTCGCGCCTTTGGCGGGCAAAATATCCATTCGCAGGCAGGCTGCGGGCGCGTCGCGTTCCCCCCTCACCCTGATCCTCTCCCCGAGGGTCAGGGTGAGGGGGAAGGAAGTGGCCGAATATCTGCGCGGTTGCAAGTTTTTGATGCGCCCGCAGGCCGCCCGGGCTCCGGGTTGGAACTCGACAACATTCGTGACGGGCGTAAATTGCGGCCGCCAAAAATCGAGTGAAGACGTCCCCACCAGATGCGCCGGCCGGAATTGCGTTGCTCGCGATCCTCAAGCAATACTTCGGCTTCACCTCGTTTCGCCCGTTGCAGGAACAGATCATTCGCGACTCGCTCGCCGGCAAGGATGTCCTCGCGCTGTTGCCGACCGGCGGCGGCAAATCGCTCTGCTTCCAACTGCCTGCCCTGGCGCGGCCCGGCCTGACCATCGTGGTCTCGCCGTTGATTGCGCTGATGAAAGACCAGGTGGACGCGCTTCAAGCGAGCGGAGTGGCGGCGACGTTTTTGAACTCGTCGCTGGATTCGCAGGCGTCGCGGACGCGACTGCGCGGGTTGCACAACGGCGAGTACCGGCTCCTGTATGTGGCGCCCGAGCGGCTGATGCTGTCCGGCTTTCTCGCCGATCTCCGGAAGTGGGCCGTCAACCTGATCGCCATCGACGAAGCGCACTGCATCAGCGAGTGGGGCCACGACTTTCGTCCGGAATACCGCCAGCTCGCGCAATTGCGGGAGTTGTTGCCCGAAGCGCCGATGATGGCGCTCACGGCGACGGCCACCGGACGTGTGCGTTCGGACATCATCAAGCACCTGCATCTGCGCGAGCCGGGCTGTTACGTCGCCAGCTTCAACCGGCCCAACCTGACCTATCGCGTGCTGGCCAAGGCCGGGCCTTATGAGCAGACGCTCGACTTCATCCGCTCGCGCCCCAACGACAGCGGCATCGTATATTGCCAAAGCCGCAAGTCCTCCGAAAGTGTGGCCGGTCGATTGAACGCCGACGGCGTCAAGGCCGCGCCGTATCACGCGGGCATGGAAGCGGAGGATCGTTCGCGCAACCAGGAACTGTTTCTACGCGACGAAGTGCGCGTCATCTGCGCCACCATTGCCTTCGGCATGGGGATCAACAAACCGAACGTCCGGTTCGTGATTCACTATGACCTGCCGAAAAACATCGAGGGATACTATCAAGAGACCGGCCGCGCGGGACGCGACGGGTTGCCGAGCGAATGCCTCCTCCTGTTCAGCGCCGGCGACGTCGTGAAACAAACGCAATTCATCGAACAGAAGACCGATGCGCGCGAACAGCGCGTCGCGCGGGCGCAGTTGCAGCAGATGGTCCATTACGCTGAAATCTCGACCTGTCGCCGAACCGCTTTGCTCGAATATTTCGGCGAGCAATTTGCGGAACCCAACTGCGGCGGCTGCGACAACTGTCTTTCGCCCCGCGCAACGTGGGACGGCACGCTGGCTGCGCAAAAATTCCTGTCCTGCGTCTATCGCGTCCGCGAAAAGAGCGGATTCGACCTCGGCCTCAATCACGTCATCGAAGTGCTCACGGGCGCCGATACGGAGAAGGTGCGTAAATGGCGGCACGACCAGGTTTCCACCTACGGCATCGGCAAGGAACACAGCCGGACCGCATGGCAGGCGATCGGACGAGAACTGATTCGCCTGGGTTATTTGCGGCAATCGACGGACCGCTATGCCGTGGTCGAACTCACACCAGAGGGCCGCGCGGTGTTGTCACAGCGGAAGAAGATCACACTCACCAAACCGGTCGCCGCGCCGCAGGCGAAGACGCACCGGGCCGGTGAAATCGCGTGTGACGAAGCACTGTTTGAAAAGCTGCGCGGTTTGCGAAAACGCCTGGCCGACGAGCAGGCCGTGCCGCCGTACATCATTTTCTCCGACGTCTCGTTGCGGCAGATGGCCCGAAACTATCCGGCCAACGAACGCGAATTCGCGCGCGTCAGTGGTGTGGGCGAGAGGAAGCTGCGCGAGTTCGGAGAAGTGTTTCTGGCGGAGATCGCCGCTCATCTGCGGACAAATCCGCGGCAGATTTTTGCGGACGATTCGTTCGGCACCGTGGCCAACCCGCCTCCCAAGCCGCGCGTCGGCGATTCCACACGCGAAACGTTACGGCAATTCCGGGTGGGGAAGTCGATCCAGGAAATTGCGCGCGACCGAGGGTTCGCGGCCAGCACGATCTATGGGCATCTGGCGGAAGCGGTCGAAGCCGGCGAGACGCTGGATTTGGAGAATCTGATTTCAGCAGACGCACGAAAGGAAATCGGCGCAGCTTTCGAGAACCTCGGCTTCGGCAGTCTCGGCGCCGTGCGGGAGCATCTTGGAGAACGATACGACTACGGAGTATTACGGATCTATCGGGCGGTGAAGAACGCCGAACGACGGGCGGACCGCGGCCTTTCAGGCCGCAGCGGCACCGGCACGCAACTACCTTGAAAGGCTTCCGGGGGCCTTGACGCTTGTGAACCCGCTGCGCCCTGAAAGGGCGCGGCCCGCATCGCAGACATGTCGCTCGCGACGTTCGCAAACAAGGCTCTGTGGAGTGCGCGGACTTGTCCGCGCCTTTGGCAGGCGACTTGTCGCCGTCGAAGCCAAGCGGGCGTCCCACATTTTCTCCGTGCCGCTGGATGCGGCACCGCTTTGGCGACAAGTCGCCAAAGCGGCGAAAGCGGTGACAAGTCACCGCACTCCAAAATCGTCTCCGGCCGCGAGGATTGTGACGCGCACCTGTAAAGTGCAACTATGGGGATTGCGGCTTCGCTGCGCTGGGCGTCATCCCGCTGATTTCGGTGTGGCCGACGCGTTCTCGTCGATGTCCGGCCACCAAAGAAACTTTGCAGGATTTGGCGGTGTTAGACGTGTATCAGGGTGGAACGATGAAATACAAAAACCTATGAGGACACGAATTGCACTGATTCTGAGCGGATTGTTGATTTCCTGCGGCTCAGGGCTTGGTCAACAGCCAGTTAATCCGCCGCCTGGGACGCGAAGGGTAACAGCACCAGTCGTGCAGCAACAGCAAACCGCAGAGTCGGATAACTCTCTGACCCGATTCGACCTGGACTTTCCCGGTGGGACGCCGGAGCAACTGGTGCGGGCCATCGAAAAGGCGTCGGGCAAGCTGCCGAACGTTGTTGTTCCCGTCGAGCACGCAGATTTTCAGTTGCCACCGTTGAAAATGAAGGCCGTGACAGTACCCCGTTTATTTGAAGCACTCAGCGGGGCCAGCGTGAGAAACATCCGGATTCCAACGCCGGGGAAGGGCCGCGGATATGACGAGGTTTACAACTCCTACAGTTTCCAGACCCTCGGACCTCCAAACGAGGACTTGGTCTGGTACTTCTCCGCCCGGGCAGGAACAGTGGAATCGATGCCCCCTCACGTGGTGCCCGTTTGCCGTTTCTACCAATTGGGACCCTACATGGACACATACAAAGTCGAAGACATCACTACTGCGATTCAGACCGGATGGAAGATGCTCGGCGAAAAGAATCCACCGACGATCACATATCACAAAGACACCAAACTGCTCATCGCCGTCGGCGAGCAGGACAAGTTAATCCTGATTGACGAAGTGCTCCGACAATTGTCCAACCCAGTCCCTAAATCGGATGCCAAACCTTCGCCGCCCAAAGCGACAGCCAGTGAAAAGTCGTCTAAGGGCGAATGAAGCGGGCCTGGAACCCCCAGCGTACGAACAGGCCAAAACCTATTTCTTTGTGACTGCGCCGACTATAAAGTCGGTCCGAATCAACTGTGGCGCCTGTAAACAACGTGCTGCCGGCATCATGCCGGCAGAATCCCTGGCCAATCGCTGCCGGCGAGACGCCGGCAGCACGCTCCATGTCGGACGAGACCTCGTCACCGTCTGACATCGCGGCACTCACGGCGCGGATGGTCCACAGCGATGAAACAGCCTGGCGCGAGTTTTATGACGGATACTTCAATCGCTTGTTGCGCTATCTCCTTGTGGTCACCAACGGCCGCGAAGAGGCGGCGCGCGAATCTCTGCAACTGACCCTGATGCGCGTGGTGCGAAACATCAGAAAGTTCGATTCAGAAACGGCGTTCTGGAGCTGGCTCACTGTGCTGGCCCGCAGCTCCGTCGTGGATGAATCCCGAAAACGGAATCGCTATCTCGCTCTGCTCGACCGCTTTTTCCACGCCGGGTCGACCGCAACGGATGCGAACGAATCCGACACGGACGCCCATCTCCTCCAGGTCTTGGAGCAACGCGTGGCCAATCTTCCTCCGGAGGAGCGCGATTTGATCGAGCGAAAGTATTTCGATGCCGGATCGGTGAAAGAGATTGCTGATGAACTCGAGACGACCGGGAAAGCGATCGAATCGCGGCTGGTGCGCATCCGCCGGAAATTGAAGGACGCGATCCTGGCGCAACTGGAGACAGAACGTTGATTATTCAGTAAGATGAAACACTCGCCCTCACCCCGGCCCTCTCCCCCAGGAGAGGGAGAAGCTTTCCCACCCGCGGGGAAAACACTCATCCTCCTGCGAACTTTTCCGGCGCGGCCACAATGCGTTCCCTCTCCTGGGGGAGAGGGACAGGGTGAGGGCGAACCACATCGCTGATCGCACAAATACGTTCAACGCATCGAAACGTTACATGAATCGAAAAGAGTCAGAACAGTTGCTCGAAGACGTGCTGGGGGGCGCAGCTCCGGAGGAGTATCGCTCCAAGTTGCTGGACCAAACGCTGCGACAAGTGCGCCGCCGGCACCGGGTCCGTCGGTGGAACCGCGGTCTCGCCGCCACGGCGGGCCTGATCCTTGTCTCAGTGGCGTGCTGGAAGATGCTTTCGCCGGATTCCCGATTGATCGAAGGGCGAGTGCCGGCTCTCGTCGTCATCCATTCACGGCCTCTGGACTCTTCCATGGTTGTCGAAACCAAACCGGGCACGGTCAGCGTCGTGGTTTCTTCGGATTCCACTTTTGCGCTGGTCGAGACCGGCCGGAGCAGGCGTGAGTTTCGGGAAATTGACGACGAAGGATTGCTGGCGCTTATGCACGGCAAACCCGTGGCTTTGGTGCGTCACGGTCCCAATCAGGCCGAACTCATCTTCCTGAATCCAGAGGACGAAAAGGGGTTCCGCGTGGAGTAATAAGCGCGGAGCGAGGCTGGCATTTTCAAAAAAAGATTCCTTTGCCCGCTAAACACGCGAAACAACGCAAAAAAAGGATCAAAGAGAGCTGACGCGAATTGTCGCGAATGAAACACAACTCTCGGTTTTCCATTGGCGACGATTCGCGCAATTCGCGTCCCTGGCTTCTCGCCGTCTTATCTGCGTCTCGGTAATAAGGGTTGGTGCAAGGCTGGTGTTCTTCCCAAAAATTCTTGCCCGCTAAACTCCGAAAAGACACGAACCTGGACGGCACTTTCGCCTTTTCGCGTTCTTTCGCGTGTTTAGCGGGAATTACTGATTTACGGTAGAGGCGAGACGGGAACCACCTCCACCCCGTAAAGGCCCAAGGGAAGCCACACCCCGCGATTGAGCGCGCCGTCGGCGTACGTCAGATCATACCAAAGGCAGCCATCGGGCGCGCCGCGTCCCACAGACACTGGCGCAGCCGCATCCGTCACGTCAAAAAGACGCAACCCATCGCCCGCCTGGGTGACGAGCAGATTGCCGAAGTTAACCAGTTTGTAGGGCGGCGATTCCAGAATCGTCTGGCTGAGCCGTGTGAACTTGCCCGCGGCACTCAGCGTCCAGGCTTCCAGCGCGTTCTTGGCGTCAACCGTCTCCGCCTGACGCCCCACAAACGCGACGGCGTCTTTCACCAACACCGGCGGGAACCAGTAACGGTTGACCGGAACAGAGTCCAG